>Ga0114129_10000919_pt1 | contig 38401 bp, 37 predicted proteins | sample RhiMetdeltSRZDD1_FD_80071 | JGI IMG/M metagenome (GOLD analysis project Ga0114129, IMG submission 80071) | Populus rhizosphere microbial communities from Tennessee, USA - Rhizosphere MetaG P. deltoides SRZDD1 (version 2) (version 2) | ecosystem: Host-associated > Plants > Roots > Rhizosphere >...
CCGCGCGAACCGCAGCGCGAGCCCCGAGCGGTACGTCGGACTCTTCTGGATCTCGTTGTACTCGACCTCCACGACCACCTCGGGCCGCACGCGCACGGTGTAGCCGTCGTCGTCGATCGCCAGCTTCCACAGCCGATCCGTCATCTCGACGAACTGCGCGTCCGTGAATCCCTTGAACGTCTTGCCGACGTCCGCGAACGTGTCGGCGTCGCGAACTGCGAGGTGATAGTTGGACAGCCAGCCGACGCGTCGTCCCGAGCCACGGTCCACGGCAACGATGACGCAGTCGACCGTCTCCGCCGCTTTCACCTTGAACCACCGCTTGCCGCGGCCGCCCGGCTCGTACGTGCTGGCGAGATCCTTCGCCATCACGCCCTCGTGGCCGGCCGCGAGCGCGGCGTCGCGAAACACCGCCGCCTCGGCCTCGTCGGTCACGATGCGTCGCTCGGCGAGATAGCGGCCGCCCGTGACGGTGGCGAGCGCCTGCCAGCGGCGCTCGTACGGCTCGTCGATGAGCGAGCGCCCGTCCGCCATGAGGCAGTCGAAGAAGTGCAGGGCCAGCGGCATCTCGCGCACGAGCGCGTCGACGCCGTGCACGCGCCGGAAGCGACGCATGAGCTCCTGGAACGGCAGCGGACGCCCGGCGGCGTCCAGGGCGACCACCTCGCCGTCCAGGATGAACGGCGCGCCCGTGAGATGGCGCGCGATCTCGACGACGTCGGGCAGGCTGCGCGTGACGTCGGACAGGCGCCGCGTCCACACCTGCACGCGGTCGCCGTCGCGGTGCAGCTGGATGCGCGCGCCGTCGTACTTGTATTCCAGCGCGGTGCGGCCGCCGTGCGCGGTGAGCACCGTCCCGAAGTCGTCGCCAATCTCGGCGAGCATCGGCAGCAGCGGAACGAACGGCCGCGGGCTGGCTCCCGCGATGGCCGCCGCGCCGCCGCTCGCGGCCAGCGCCGCCACCGCGGTGAGATCGCCGAGGAAGAGCGCCGCGCGCCGGGCCGCCGTGAGCTGGACGCCCCACGCGGCGGCAATCGCCTCGAGCAGCAGGCCCTCCGACACCCCCGTTCGCATCTCGCCGCCGATGATCCGGTTGAGGAACTGAGCTTCGTCCGGCGAGGCACGCGCCGCCAGTCGAGCGAGCCGTTCGTCCCGGACGCGTCGCACGCCGGCGCCCGTCGCGGCCGCGACATCCGCGAACGCGTCCGCGACGTCTTTGATCGACAGGGGCTCCGCCACCGCGGCCTCGGGTATCTGCCGGGGAAGCCCGCGGACCCCCAGGACCCGGGGGTCGGAGGCGGGGAACGCGCGACCGGCCAGGAAGGCCACGGCGCTGGGGATCTCGTCCGGGGCCAGGGCCGTGAGAAACCGCGCGACCTCGTCGCGTTTTTCCAGGCGCCCCCGCGCGCGCTCGAGGCGGCGACACAGGGCGGCGAAGTCGGCGAACGGGGTCACACCTTGTATTCTAGGCAGGATGCGGAGGCTGGTTCTGCACGAGCCTCATCCGGCCGTGGCCGCCGTCGCGGCGTCGCTGGCCGATGTGTACGACGTGCGGCCGCTGGGCCCGGGGGCGGCGGTCGATGCGGTCGTCCTCGTCACCCCGGGGTCGACACTTGGCGCCAGCGACGCGATCCGTCTGCTCGGCCTGGTCCCCGCGGCGGATGCCGGCCCCTGGCCGAGCGCCTGGCACGCCGTGCTGCCCCTGGCGGCGCCGGCAGCGATGCTCGCTCACGCGGTGGCCGCCGCCTTCGCCGACCTCGACGCCGCCGCCGACCGCGCCCGCCTGGAGCGCGACCTCTCGGAGCTCAACGCCATCGGCATCCGTCTGTCAGGCGAGTCGAACCCGCGCTTCCTGCTCGAGACGATGCTCAGCAAGGCGCGCGAGATCACCAACAGCGATGCCGGCTCGCTCTACATCGTGGAGGAGCGCGGCGAGGCGCCGTATCTGCGATTCGCGCTCGCACAGAACGACAGCGTGGGCGTCCCGTTCCGCACCGCCACCCTGCCGCTGACCGGGGCCAGCATCGTGGGACACGTGGCGCTGACCGGGCAGGTCATCAACGTGGCGGACGCGTACGCGCCGCCCCCCGACGCGCCGTTCACCATCAATCGCCGCTTCGACGACGAGGCCGGCTATCGCACGAAGTCGATGCTCGTGGTGCCGATGCGGACGCCGCAGGGGCAGACGATCGGCGCGCTGCAGCTCATCAACTGCAAGGACGACCGCGACGCACGGCTCACCGAGCCTGGCGACGTCGAGCGGCACGTGCGGCCCTATGGCCCGCGCCACGAAAAGCTCGCCGGATCCCTCGCCTCCCAGGCGGCGGTGGCGATCTACAACCGGCGCCTGTACCTGTCGATCCGCGAGCTGTTCGAGGGGTTTGTGAAGGCCTCGGTCACGGCGATCGAGGCGCGCGATCCGACGACGTCCGGTCACTCCTTCCGCGTGGCCGATCTCACGGTCGCGCTCGCGGAGGTGGTCGACCGTTGCGAGAGCGGACCGTATCGCGACGTGAGATTTCGCGATGACGAGGTGATGGAGCTGCGCTACGCCTCGCTGCTGCACGACTTCGGCAAGGTCGGCGTACGCGAGCACGTGCTCGTGAAGGCGAAGAAGCTCTACCCCGCGGATCTCGATCGCATCCGCCACCGCGTGGAGCTGCTCAAGCGCGGCCTCACACTGCGCGCCGAGCGCGCGAAGCTCGATCAGGCGCTCGCGCGGGCGGCGGACTACGAAGACCACGCGGCACGGGTGGACGCCGACCTGATGGCCGCCCTCGCGGAGCTCGACCGCCATCTCGACCTCGTCGCCGTGGCCAACGAGCCCACGATGCAGACGCAGAACTTCCTGGGCGACATCCTGCGTCTGGCCACGCAGACGTGGCAGGACGCCGACGGCACGCCGCGCACCGTGCTGACCCCGGAAGAAGCGCGCGTGCTCGCCATTCCACGCGGCAGCCTCACCGATACCGAGCGCGTGGCCATCCAACAGCACGTGGTCCACACGTTTCAGTTCCTCACGCAGATTCCGTGGACGAAGGAGCTCCGCCGCGTGCCGGAGATCGCCCGCGCGCACCACGAGAAGCTCGACGGCAGTGGCTATCCCTATGGCGTGCGCGCCGACGAGATCCCCGTGCAGTCGCGGATGATGGCCATCGCCGACATCTACGACGCGCTCACCGCGAGCGACCGCCCTTACAAGAAGGCCCTGCGTGCGGAAGAAGCGCTCGCCGTCCTCGACGCGGAGCGCCGCGCCGGCGCGCTCGACACCGCGTTGCTCGATCTCTTCATCGAGGCGCGCGTGTTCGAGCGGACGCCGCGCGTCAGCTGACTCACCCCGCGATCAGCAGGAGCGAGACACACCACGTCCCCAACGCCGTGAGCGCGACCACTGCGCGCACGACCTCGACGACAACGTCGCGCCTCCGCACGTGTTGAGTAGTTCGCGCCAAAAAAAGGGCGCGCGAACGGCGGGTGGAGATCAGCCGGCGCTGGAGCGCCGGATACGTGAGCACGTGAGCGTTCATGGTTCTCTCCTCAGAAGCCTCGAAGCACTCCGACGACCTTTCCGAGTATCGTCACGGGCGTGCGGCGCGGATCGACGACGATGGGCGCCATCGTCGGGTGCTCGGGCTTGAGGACGACGCGCTCGCCGTCGCGCGTGAAGCGCTTGACGGTGGCCTCGCCCTCGCCCGACTCCGACTCGATGAGCGCGACGACGATGTCGTTCGCTGACGCGCTGTCTTGCCGCCGCACCAGCACCAGATCACCGTCGCAGATGTGCGCCGAGATCATGCTCTCGCCGCGCACCCGCAGGGCGAACAGATCCTCGCCGCGGCCTGGGAGCGAGGCGGGCGCGATGTGCAGCTCCCCCTCACGGTTCTCGCTCGCGAGCAGCGGCTGACCGGCCGCCACACGACCGAGGATCGGAACCGCGTACGTCGAGCGTGACGGGCCGTCCGCCAGCGTGAGCGCGCGTGACGTGCGCCCGGTGCTCACGCGACGCTGCAGCGCCCCCTTTCGCTCGAGGGCTCGCAAGTGATCGAACGCGGCGCGCGGCGTGACCTTGAAGCGGTCGCCGATCTCGCGCACCGTCGGCGGCACGCCGTGCTTGGCCACGAACGTGCGAATGAAGGCCAGAACCTCGCGCTGCTTGCCCGTGAGCTCGCGCATCGTTCCTCCCTGGGCCGCTAACATACTCAACGGGTGTTGAGGCTGGCAAGTAAAAAAGAGAGCGCTAGGCGGGCTCCCACGGCTCGCACACCGGGCACGTCGTCAATCCCTGCTCGCGAGCCTCCGCCATCGTCTTCATGTAGATACGCTCGACTTCGGGAATCCGCGCGACCCAGCTGCACTCGCGGCGATGGAACAGGCGCGAGCCGCGCTGCGCGCAGTACGGTTCGCCGTGCTCGATCGGCGGCTCGGTGGCGACGGCGACGGCCACGTCGCTCGTCTCCGGCGCGGCGGGCTCGGTCTCCGATGGCAGAGGAGCCGGCGCGGACTCGGCCGCCGCGGAGGGCGTGGGCGGCGGATCGGGATCATTGATGTGCAGATTCGTCTCGACGGTGGAGCGGAACTCGTCGCTGGCCCGCCGGAATTCTCGCAACGCGCGGCCCACCATGCGCCCGAGCTCGGGAAGCTTCGACGGCCCGAACACGAGCAGCGCGAGCACGCCGATCACGAGCATTTCCTGGAGGCCGATATCGAACATGGCGCTAGGGTAACACGCGCGCCGCGGACGTCTGCGGGTGCCCGAAGAGGGAAAACAATTGCCCTCGACCGATGCACTGCCGGGTCACTGCCATTCCGTGAACCGCGTACTTGACCCGATCGCGCAGCCGGGGCACGAGAGTTGCTCCCACCGTCGCCCCTGAGGATCGACGGATGCCGCTAGATGCCGGTCAGGACGCGACGACTTCCTTCTGCTTTTCGGGTTCGGTCTCCTGGACCACGAGGCCACACTGCACGATCTTGTAGAGCAGCGCCTTGTAGCTGATCTGCAGGAGGCGCGCGGCCTTCGCACGGTTCCAGTGGACACGGTCGAGGACTTCTTTGATCGCCACGCGCTCGGCCTCGCGGGCCGCCTGCCGGGCGATATCCTTGAGACTGATCGGCGCATCGGGGCTGGCCACCGTGGTGACGGCAACCGGGGTGCCGGGAGAGCTCACGCGAGGACTGCGACTGATGTTCCCCACGATCTCGGTGTGCACCGGACGCGCCGTGCCCAGCACGACGACGCGCTTGACCGCGTTCTCGAGCTCGCGGATGTTGCCCGGCCAGTGATAGTCGACGAGCACGCGCATCGTGTCCTGCGGGATGTCCACCACGCGCGCGTACTGCGCGTTGAACTTCTTGAGGAAGAAGTCGACGAGCCCGGGAATCTCTTCGCGGCGCTCACGCAGCGGCGGGATGCGGATCTCGATGACGTTGAGCCGATAGTAGAGATCCTCCCGGAACTGATGCGCACGCATGCTGGCTTCGAGATCGCGATTGGTGGCGGCGATGAGCCGCACGTCGGTGTCGATGATCTTCTCGCCGCCGACCCGCGAGAACTCGCCGTCCTGCAGCACGTGCAGCAGCTTGGCCTGCAGCCGCAGCGGCATCTCACCGATCTCGTCGAGCAGCAGCGTGCCCTGATGCGCGGCCTCGAATTTTCCGGGCTTCTGCCGATACGCGCCGGTGAAGGCACCCTTCTCGTGGCCGAAGAGCTCGGACTCGAGCAGCTCGCCGGGCAGCGCCGCGCAGTTCACCTTGAGGAACTGCTTGGCGGCACGCGGCGAGGCCTTGTGGATGGCCCGGGCGAGGACCTCTTTACCGGTTCCGCTCTCCCCGCGAAGGAGCACGGTGGTATTGGTACTGGCCACCTTCGTGACCAGATCCCGAATCGGCTGCATTTTGCTGCTGGTGCAGAGGGCCATCAGGGGCTCAGTCATCGCCTTGCTCTCTCCTCGGGTGGTATCGGTTGCACAAATCAACGACTGTTTGCATCGAAATGCACTGCATATGCCAAGGCTTTACCCACATCGGCTTCTAGCGATTACAAGCACTTGCGTGGTTTGTCCCAGATTTTTAGCACGTGCTTTTGTAGAAAGTGCCATATCGATTGTAGGACTTACATAACAAGGGAGGAAATCTTATGGAGATCATGATCGTGGACGATGAGCCCCAGGTCGCGGAGGTCCTCGCGGCGTCACTGAAGCGCCAGGGGCACTCGACGACGGTGGTGCATTCCGGACGAGAGGCTCTCGATCGGCTCAAGGCGACGGCGTTCGATGCGATGTTTCTCGACGTGTCGATGCCGGGCATGAACGGCCTCGACGTGATGGCAGAGGTGCGACGCATTCGGCCATCGCTCGCCGTGGTCGTGATCACGGGGCATGCGACGCCGGAAGAGATCGAGGACGTGAAAAAACTCGGCGCCGTCGATGTGATTCAGAAGCCATCGGCGCTCACGCACTACCATCAGGCGATCGAGCGGCTGCATGTGGCGGGGGCGAAAAAGCCCTTTCCGCGAGTCGGCGACGTGTGATACTCGTGGCGCCGTGATCGTCCGGACCCTCACGCTCGGTGTCGCGCTCGCCGTGTGTCTGTCGAGCCTGCCGGCGGCGGCCCAGCAACTTCCGCTCGCCCCACAATTCGGCATCCAGGCTCCGACGGAGGATTTACAGAAGCTGCAGCTGCCGCTGCGCGCGCCGATCACGCTCGTTCCCACGATCACGCTCAGCGAGGAGTACAACGACAACATCAACCTGGACAATCGCAATCGCGTCTGGGACCTGGTCACCGGTATCTCGCCCGGCCTGAACTTCCTCTGGGAAAGTCGCACGCACCGGCTGATCGCGGCCTACAACTTCACGGCCGAGCTCTACCTGCGCGATCCCGGGCGTGACAATGCGTTCAACACGCAGAACTTCACCCTCGACGGCAGCTGGCGCGCGACCGAGCGGCTCACGCTGACGGTGACCGACGCCTTCAACGCCAGCACAGACACGAACCTCATTGCGCCGCAGGCCGCCTCGGTCGGGGGACGCAACCGTGCCTGGGGCAACACGCTCGCGGCGGGCGCCGCCTATCAGCTCGATGAGCGCACCACGGTTCGGGGCGGCGGCTCCTGGGGTACGCAGCGCTTCGCACGCGACGAGCTCGACGATTCCGACGTCTACCGGGCCAACGCATTTCTCGACCGGCAGCTGACCCGCACGGTGCGCGGCACCGTCGGGTATGACTTCGCATACTTCGACATCGAGCATCAGGACAAGGTCCAGGCGCACACGCCGCGCATCGGTTTCACCTGGCGGGCCACGCCCACGATCACGCTGGCCGCGCTCGGCGGTCCGACGTTCGAGCTCCACGACGACGGCTTCTCGCGGATCACGCCGGCCATCAACGCGAGCTACGATCAGCGCCTGTGGTTCGGGTCGCTCGGATTCGGCGTCGACCGCCAGCTCGCCGGCAGCGGCGCCCTCGGCGAAGTCACCGACAACACCTCCGTCTATGGCCGCGTCGACGTGATCACGCTCATGCGGGGTCTGACGGTGTCGTTCATCCCGCGCTACACGTGGATCAAATCGGCCCGGAACGATCGGATCGATCTCTCGCAGTTCACGGCGCCGCTGTTCGTGACGTATCGGATCACGGCGTGGATGGCGGCCGTCGCGCGCTACCAGTTCTTCCGGCAGCGCACCGACTCGGTCATCTTCGACCGGGGCGGCAACGTGCTCGCGACCGACGCGGACCAGAACCGCCTCTTCGTGGGCATGCAGTTCGGTTACCCGATTACATTCGATCGGCCCTAGACGACTGCAGCCGCTTACTCACGGCGGCTGCAGCCGAATGCAGTAATTCTCCCGCTTTCGCCTGGCTTCCCGCCATCGTGTTGCCTGAAGAATGCAGCGAAACGCAAGGCTCTGCGACGTTTTGCACGGTTTGGCACTGACCTTGCCCCGTGAGCAAGCAGCCGGCCGTGGGCCGGCGCACCATGTCTGCCGACGAGAGCGACGCCTACGACTTCGACACGCAGCGCGACGCGAGCCAGCGCGTGACACCGCTTCGCGCTCGGCTCGCGCTCCCCCGCGCATCGCGCCACTTCATCCCGGAAAGCTCGTTCGAGGCTCACGTTCCTTCCGTTCTGGAAACGTCCGGGATGATTCGCGTCAAACCTTTTCCCCTATCGGGCACCGACACTCCCAGAGTGGAGCCGCGACACGTGACGAGCGGTGCGCGCATTTTCAACTTGCGCGCTAAAGCCGCGAAAACCGGCTACGGCATGCCTCTTGCGATGAAAGAGTCGGTCCGATGGAAGAAAAATTCCAGATGAAGCCTGCCAGCTTCGACGCCGCCCTGCCCTACGCGACACCAATCGCCGGCCGTCCGGTTCTCGTCGTGGAAAGCGATCCCGACCAGCGTCGGCGCGTGACCACGCAGCTCGCGAGCTGGGGCTACACGCCGCTCGCGGCCGACACGGCCGAAGAGGCGCTCGAGCTGCTCGAGCGCGCCGGACGCGTGGCGTTCTCCGTCGTCGCGATCCGCCTGCCCGGCATGTCGGGTCTCGATCTGCTCCGCCGGGCCGAGCTCTCGGCCTCGGGGCCGGTGATCATGGTCGCCGACAACGGCCACAGCTCGCAGATCGTCGAGGCCATCCAGGCCGGCGCCGACGATTTCCTGCGCCGCCCGTACACGGCCGAAGACCTCGAGCACGTCATCCGTGGCATGGCGGGCCGGTCGCGGCGCGAGCCGACGGCGGCCGCCGTCCCGGCCCCGGAGGACAGCGGCGATCGCGTGCAGCGAGAGCTCGCCATGCTCACCAGCCCGCAGATGCGCGAGATCCTCTCCGTCATCGAGCAGGCGGCCCGGGCCGACGTGACCGTGCTCGTGTGCGGCGAGACCGGCGTCGGCAAAGAGCTGGTGGCGCGCGCCATCCATACCCATTCGCCGCGTCGGCGCGCGCCGTTCGTGAAGGTCAACTGCGCCGCCATGCCGCGCGAGCTGCTCGAGTCCGAGCTGTTCGGCCACGAGCGCGGCGCGTTCACCGGCGCGCACCAGCGCAAGCCGGGACGCTTCGAGCTGGCCGACGGCGGCACGATCTTCCTCGACGAGATCGGTGAGCTCCATCCGGCGCTGCAGGCCAAGCTGCTTCACGTGCTGCAGGACGGCGAGTTCTCGCGCGTGGGTGGCCGCCACAACATCCGCGTGAACGTCCGCGTCATCTGCGCCACCAATCGCGACCTCGCACGCGAAGTGGCGGGCAACCGTTTCCGCGAGGACCTGTTCTACCGCCTCAACGTCATCAACGTGCTGGTGCCGCCTCTGCGCGAGCGTCGCGAGGAGATCCACGCGCTCGTCGACTACTTCGTGCGGCGCTACTCGCGGCTGTTCAACTTCCCGGAGCGCGAGGTGTCACCGGATGCGATGCAGGCGTTCATGCAATACGCCTGGCCCGGCAACATCCGCGAGCTGGAGAACTTCATCAAGCGGATGATCGTGCTGCAGGACTTCGCCCTGCCGCGCACGCTCATGGCGCCGACGCCGCTGGCCGCGGCGCCCGCGGCCGCCCCCGAGCCGTTTGCGGCCACCAAGGGACTCTCCCTCAAGGAGATCTCTCGCCGCGCCGTGCTCGAGGCCGAGCGCGAGGTGATCTGCCGCGCGCTCGAGCAATGCCGCTGGAATCGTGTGAAGACCGCCAAGATGCTCAAGATCAGCTATCGCGCGCTGCTCTACAAGATCAAGGACATGGGACTGAAGCAGGACTCGGCCGCGAGCTGAGCCACTTCACCAGGAGGACACCCATGACGCTCAAGTCGTTCGTCGTCGCGTCCGCGCTTGTCGCCGGCCTCGGCGCCTCTCTCGCCTATGCGCAGTCCGGCCCGCAGCCGGGCAAGCCGGCGGCCACGACGGCGGCGACGTCGACCCCGTCGGCGATGCCGTCGGCCGCCGTGGCGCCCGTCGGGGGGTTCCCGCTGAGCGGCGAGTACATCATCGGCCCCGAAGACATGCTGCAGATCACCGTCTGGAAGAACGACACGCTCTCGCGCGTGCTGCCGGTGCGGCCGGACGGCAAGATCTCCCTGCCGCTCCTGCACGACATCCAGGCGGCGGGTCTGACGCCCATGCAGCTGCGCGACAAGATCGCCAACGCGCTGAGCGAATTCATGCCGAATCCCGAGGTCGCGGTGACGGTCAGCGACGTACGCAGCTACCGCGTCTCCGTGCTCGGCGAGGTGCAGAAGCCGGGTCAGCTGCAGCTCAAGGCTGACACCACCGTGCTCGAGGCCATCGCGCTCGCCGGTGGGTTCCGCGATTTCGCGTCGCCCGGCAAGATCACGATCCTGCGCAAGGACAGCAAGGGGGCCACGCAGAAGATCCCGTTCAACTACAACCGCGTGGTGAAAGACAACCGCAGCCAGGACAACGTCACCCTCAAGTCCGGTGACGTCGTCGTCGTCCCCTAGAGGTGACATCCATGCCGACTCCGCCGACCGTTTACGACGAGACCGCCAAAGGGCCGGGACTGGCCGGCCTGCTCGAGATCGTGCGCCGCCGCGGGGCGCTCGCCGTACTGCCGTTCCTCTTCGTCCTCACGGCGGCGGTGTCTCTCGCCGTCTTCCTGCCGAGCCTGTGGACGTCGCGCGCGGTGGTCCTGGTCAACCGCCAGGCAATCCCCGAGCGCTACGTCACCTCGACCGTGCAGGCCGACATCGAAGCGCAGCTGCTGACGCTGAGCCGGGAGATCCTCACTCCCGAGCGGCTCACGCAGATCGCCCGGCAGTACGGGCTGTATCGCCAGGCGCGCTCGACGGACGACCTCGTGGACCGCATGCGGAAGGACATCCGCATCGAGCTCGTGGACGACATCAAGAGCCGCGCGCGCGAAAGCCGCTCGTTCCTCTTCACCGTGTCCTACACGGCCGCGAACCCCGTGGTGGCCACCAACGTGGCCAACACGCTCGCCTCGCTCTACAGCGAGGAGAACAGCCGCATGCGCGAACAGCAGGCGGCGAGCGCTTCGGACTTCCTGGAGGGACAGCTCCGCGAGGTCCGCGAGAAGCTGGTGACGCAGGAGCGCGCCATCACCGGCTACAAGGAGCGCAATCTCGGTGAGCTGCCCGAGCAGAAGGAGGTCAACCTCCGCACGCTCGAGCGCCTGCAGCAGCAGCTGCAGATCGCGCATGAGACCAATCGCCGCGCCACCGAGCGCCGGCAGCAGCTCACCAATGCGCTCGGCGAGATCGACACCGCGGTGGCCATGAGCACGCCGAGCGGCGGCGGCATCGCCGTGACCCCGACCGACACGGCCGCGGCGCGCCTGAACCTGCTACGCCAGGAGCTGGCGGTCGCGCAGACGCGCTACAGCGACAAGTACCCCGACGTGGTGCAGCTCAAGGAGCAGATCCGCGTCCTCGAGCAGAAGGTGGAGGCCGACAAGCAGGCCGCCCAGGCGGCCCAAGCCGCCCTGCCGAAGGCCGTCGCGACCCCGCCCAAGCGCAACAACGGGCGCGAGCTTCGGACACCACCCGAGAACGCCTACGTGCAGAGCCTGATGACGCAGCTCGACCAGTCGATCGTCGACGCGAAGACGACCACGGAAGAGATCAACAACATCAACGGTCAGATCGCGGTCTACACGCGGCGACTCGAGAACACGCCCAAGCGCGAGCAGGAGCTGGCGCTCCTCACGCGTGACTACGACACCACGCGCGATCTCTTCAAGTCGCTGCTGGCCAAGCGCGGCGAGGCCGGCATCGCCTCCGAGCTCGAGCAGCGGCAGAAGGGCGAGCACTTCCGCGTGATCGAGCCGGCGCGGCTGCCGGAGCGGCCGACCGGTCCCAGCCGGTTCCGCCTGCTGCTGGTCGGTCTCGCGCTCGCCATCGGCGCCAGCGGCGCCGCCGTCGTCATCGCCGAGCAGGTCGACACGTCGTTCCGCCGCATCGACGAGGTGCGCGCGACGCTGCCGCTGCCCGTGCTGTCGGCGATCCCGCGCATCACCACCGAGCACGACCGTCTGCGCAGCCTGCGCCAGCGCCGGCTCGCGACCGCGGCCGTGGGCTTCGGTCTCTTCATCGTGGCCGGCACGTCCTTCGTCGTCGCTCACGACAACCAGAGCCTCGTGACGCTCCTCACGTCGTCGACGGCCCAGTCGGCCACGATGGGCGGGAGGTAAATCATGTACCTGAGCTTTTACGGTCTGCGGGAGGCGCCGTTCGCCCCCACGCCGGACCCGAAGTTTCTGTTCCAGTCCGCGCGCCACCGCGAGGCGCTTGCCCAGCTCATCTACGGTGTGCGCGAGCGCAAAGGCTTCATCGTGCTCACCGGCGAGATCGGCACCGGCAAGACCACGCTGCTGCGCACGCTGCTGGAACGGCTCGACCCCGCCACGCCGGTGGCCTACGTGCACAACTCCGCGCTGGGTATCGAGGGGCTGCTCGAATACATCCTGCAGGACTGGGGTGTGAAGTCGACGGCGGCCACGCATGCCCAGCGCCTGTTCGAGCTCAACGAGTTCCTCATCGATCAGCACCGCAAGGGCACCAGTCCGGTCCTGGTCATCGACGAGGCGCAGAACCTCACGGTGGAGACGCTGGAGGCGGTGCGCCTGCTCTCGAACTTCGAGACGACGAGCCAGAAGCTCATGCAGATCCTGCTCGTCGGCCAACCGGAGCTGCGCGAGAAGCTCAACCTGCCCGAGCTGCGCCAGCTCAAGCAGCGCGTGGGCCTGCGCTGTCACATCGCCGCGCTCAGCCCCGAAGAATCGCGCCAGTACGTCCGGCATCGCCTGCGTATCGCGGGCGCAACCGACGCCGGCATCTTCTCGGACGCCGCCATCCAGGAAATCTTCGAGTACAGCCAGGGTACGCCGCGCGTCATCAACATCGTGTGCGACCACTGCCTGCTGTCCGGCTATGCCGACAGCAAGCGGCGTGTCGACGCCGGCATCGTGAAGGAGGCGGTCGAATATCTCGAGGAGGGCGAGCGCCGCGAGTGGAAGCGCCGGCGCCGCATCAGCCTCGTGCCCAGTCGCGGCGCCGTGTGGGCCGCGCGCTCGGGCGTCGCGCTCCTCGTGCTCGTCATCGTCTTTTTGGCCGCTTTTGCCGCGAACGCCCTGGGCTGGTTCGCCGCTACCAACCCCTAGGAGGACAGGCCGTGAGCAAGTTCTTCAAGGCCCTCGAGAAGGTCGAACAGGAGCGCGAGCCGGTAGTCGCCACGGCGGCGCCGGTGGCGGAGCCACCGATCGAGCCGGCGATCGAGCCGCCGCGCGAGGCGCCGCGGCCGGAGTCCCGCAACGAGCCGCGACGTCCGGAGCCGCGGCGAGTGGAGCCGAAGCCCGAGCCAAAGCCCGTGCCCATTGAGGCCAAGGCCGTTGCGCCTCATCGCGAGCCGCCGCGGCCGGAGCCGGCGCCGGTGGCCACGGCTCCCGCGCCCGTCTACGGCGCACCGGTCCGCGAAGATGGCGGTGGTTTCGGCCGGCGCGGCTTCGCCTGGCAGATCGACGGCGACAGCAGCGCGGAGCCGGGCCAGCTGGACGACCATCTCGTCAGCCTGCTCGAGCCCACCAGCCATGCCGCCGAGCAGTACCGGGCGGTGCGGCTGGCCATCGAGACGTTCCGCCACGAGCGCGGCACGCGCACGGTGGCGATCACGAGCCCGGGCCGCGGTGACGGCCGCACGATCACCGCATTGAACCTGGCCGGCGCGCTCGCCCAGTCGCCCGATGCGCGCGTGGTGCTCGTCGAGGCCGACTTGCGTCACCCGGGCGTCGCTCGGGCGCTCGGTCTGCCGACGGCGCGCGGGCTGTCGACCTACCTCCTGGACCCGAGCATGACCGTCGACGCGGTCGTGAGCCGACCGGGTGGCGTCGCCTTCGGCGTCGTCCCCGCCGGCACCGCCTCGTCGATGCCCTACGAGCTCCTGAAGTCGCCGCGTCTGGCGAGCCTGCTCGCCGCGCTGCGCGACCGCTTCGACTATGTCGTGCTCGACACCCCGCCGGCGCTGCCGTACCCCGACGTCGGCATCGTGCGCGACCTCGTCGACGGATTCGTGGTGGTCGTCCGCGCCAACCGCACGCCGCGCGAGATGCTGCGCGACTGCATGAACATGATCGGGCGCGAGCGCGGCCTGGGCCTGATCTTCAACGATGACGAGCGGAGCACGGTGACCACCATCGACGAGGACCCGTCGTGGTGGCGGCGACCGCTCCGGAGTCGGGTTGCCTGAGAGAATCGTCAACGCACTGACCGTCGACGTCGAGGAGTCTTTCGCCCTCGGCGCCGACGGCATGCACCGTCTGCCCGGCCACACGGCCGGGCAGACACAGCGAATGCTCGACCTGCTCGATGCCTACGGGGCCCGCGCCACGTTCTTCACCCTGGGAGTGGTGGCGCAGCAGCACCCGCGCCTCGTGCGCGACATCGTCGGCCGCGGCCACGAGGTGGCCTGCCACGGCTGGAACCATGCGCCGGTGTTCCGCCTGGGCCCGGCCGGCTTTCGCGCCGACGTCAGGCGCGCCAAGCATGCCGTGGAGCAGGCCGCCGGCCGGATCATCCGAGGCTACCGCGCACCGAGCCACTCCATTCGGCGCGACACGCCATGGGCGTTCACGGTCCTCGCCGAGGAGGGCTTCAGCTACGACTCCTCGATTCATCCCGTGCGGCACGACCGCGCCGGCTTCGCCAACGCGCCACGCTTTGCGCACGTCGCGCGGAACGTGGACGGCGTCGATTTCTGGGAGATCCCGATCGGCACGGCGCGCATCGGCGGCGTCAACGTGCCCGTCGGCGGCCGCTGCTTCCGCCTGCTCCCCGCTGCCGTGCTGCGCGCGGCCGTCGCCCGCGTCAACACCCGCGAGCAACGTCCGATCGTGTTCGACGTGCCGCCGCCGGAGCGTGAACGGCCGTCGGGGCGCGCGACCCTGGTGCGCCGCGTCCGTCACGCCGGCACGCTGACGCCCGCCGAGCACAAGCTCGCCGACATTCTCGGCGCATTTTCGTTCGCCTCGATCGAGTCGGTGTTCGACGAAGTACGCCCCGCCCGTCGAGCTGCGGCGCGGGCCTCCTAGCCCATGCGCCTGCTCTTCGTCACCCCACGGCTGCCGGCATTGCCCTGCCACGACGCCGCACGTCTGCCGGCGGCGCATCTGGTCGATCGGCTCGCGCGCCGCCATACCGTGGCCGTGGTCGCGGCAACCGGCGGCGGCGACACGCCCGCGCAGCACGCGTGGCTGGCCGAGCGCGCCGCGGTCATCGAGACGATGCCCATCGGCCGCTGGCGGCATCCGTGGTCCGGCCGACCGGCCGATGACCTCGCCGCACTGAACGCGATCGTGCGCCGGATGGCGGCGCGCTTCGCCCCCGATGTGATCCATCTCGAGGGCACGCTGCTCGCACCGCTGGCGCGCGGCGCCGGCGCGCCAACCGTCCTCGCCTGCCACGAGGCGGCGGCCCTGCGCGCGCGCGATGTGCGACGCGCCGGCGACTCGGCGTGGCGACGGCTGGCGGCGCGCATGGACGAGGCCGTGGAGACTGCCTGGGCGCGCGACTGGTTCGGAGCGGCCACGGCCTGCGTGGTCGACTGCGAAGACGACCGGCGGGCGCTGGCGGAGCACGTACCGGCCGAGCGCGTCGACGTCGTTCCCGCGGGCATCGATGAGGTCGCGTATGCGTATCGCCGGCGCGGGGCGCCCTGGCGCCTGATCTTCACGGGAGACTTCTCGGCTCCGCGTGACGTGGCCGCGGCCTGTCGGCTGGCGAGCGCGATCCTGCCACGCGTGCGCCGCGAGATTCCGCGTGTGGAGCTGATGCTGGCCGGGACGAACCGCACCGGCGATGCGGTCGGCGCGCTCGGGACGCTGCCGGGTGTGCGCGTGACGGGAACGCTCGCCGACGTCCGCGCCAGCGTGTGGGGTGCGGCGGTGTACGTGAGTCCTCTGCACGCCGGCTTCGGCCGCAAGACCCGGCTGCTGGAGCCGATGGCGCTCGGCACGCCGGTCGTCGCCTCCGGCCCCACATTGATGGCGATGCCCGATGCGGTGCCGGGTCAACACGTGCTGGCGGCAGACAGCGACGAGGAGTTCGCGCGCGCGATCGCGCTGCTCCTGCGCGCGCCGCGGCTCGCGAACACGCTGGCCCGCAGCGCCCGCGACCTCGTCGAACGGCGGTATACGTGGCGGACAGTGGCGGCGCGATACGAAGCGCTCTATGGCCGGCTGGCGCCCGCCTCGGCCGCCCAGGCGGTCGCATGAGCACGCCCTTCGTCGTCGGTGTCGCGGGCGGCAGCGGAAGCGGCAAGACGGCGCTCTGCCGTGTGCTGGCGGGCGCGCTCGGGCCCGAGCACGTCTCGATGCTGTGTTACGACGCCTACTACCGCGATCGCCGTGAGCTGCCGGCTGCCGAGCGCGCCGCGCTCAACTACAACATCCCCGAGGCGCTCGACACGCCGCTCTTCCTCGAGCACTTGCAGGCGCTCCGCGCGGGGCGATCCGTGCGGCCGCCACGCTACTGCTTCGTCACGCACCGCCGCATCGGCGAGGCGGCAGCCATCGAGCCGCGGCGGGTGCTGCTCGTGGACGGCATTCTGCTGCTGCACGAGGCCGAGACGCGGCAGCTTCTCGACCTGACGTTCTTCCTCGACGTGCCCGACGAGATGCGTCTGGCCCGCCGCATCGCGCGCGACACGACCGAGCAGGGCCGCACGCGCCGCTCGGTGCTCTCGCAGTTCGAGGCGACCGTGGGCGGCGCGCACGCGCAATACGTCGCGCCGACCAAGGCCTTCGCCGATGTCGTGCTGTCGAACGTCGCACGCGTCGATCGCGTGTCCGAGGTGGCGACGGAGGTCATCCGCGCGCGGCTCCGGCGCCACCGTCTCGCGGAGGCCGCATGAGGCTCGTGCGCGCGCGCTCGCTCCGCGTGAGCGTCTAGCGGCGACGCGCGATGGCGACTGTCGTCACGTCCCGCCGTCGCGTCGAGAGCCCGGGCTTTGCCGTCCTCGGCGCGGCCCTCGTAGTCCTCTATCTGCCGGTGCTGCGCGATCTCGTCGCCGTCTGGGCGACCGTGCCGTTCTACACGCACGGCTTCGTGGTGCCGATCTTCAGCGCGTACCTGGCGCGCGACGTGCTCAAGCACGCCGGGCGGGCTGACGATCGCGCGCGGGCGCCGTCCGCAGAGGCTGCCGGCTTGGCCGTCACGCTGGCCGGGCTCGCGATGCTCACGCTCGGCGTCATCCATGCCAGCCTGTCGCTTCGCGCGCTGTCCATACCCGTCGTGCTCATGGGTCTGGCTCTGGCGCGCCTCGGCCCGGCATCGGCGCGGCAGCTGACGTTTCCGATCGGCTTCCTCGTCTTCATGGCGCCCCTGCCCGATCGCGTCGTCACGGCCATCTCGCCGCCGCTACAGCACGCGGCGGCCATCTTCGCCGAGCACGCGCTGCGGACGCTCGGCATCCCGACCGTACGCCAGGAGCTGTTCGTCAAGATCCCGAGCGTGACGCTGCACGTGACCGAGGACTGCACCGGCATCCGCTTTCTGCTCGCCATGCTCGTCATCGGCGTCGCGTGCGCAGGCCTGACCCAGCGGCGGCCGGTGCGCCGCGTCGTCATCGTGCTCGCCGCGGCGGGGTTGGCCGTGCTGGCCAACTGGCTGCGGGTGGCGGGAACGGGCGTGATGTCCGAGCTCTGGGGGGCGTGGGCTGCGATCGGCCTGCCCCACATCGTGTGGGGCAAAGTCATCTACGGCGTGATGCTGGTGCCGTTCGCCGGGCTCGTGCTGCTCCTGAGGCGCCGGCCGTAGCGCCGCGCTACTGCGGCATCGGCCGGCGGCGCTTGAGGGCGCGAAACCCCGGCGGCAGCGGCTCGATGGGGGGGAGCACGCCGCGGGCGAGCGCGTACTTGATGAGGGCCGTGTAATTCTTCAGCCGCAGCTTGCGCATGACGTTGGCGCGATGGGCCTCTGCCGTGCGCACGCTGATCGACAGGCGCCGCGCGATCCGCGTGCTGCTGAAGCCTTCGGCCACGAGTTGCAGCACCTCACGCTCGCGGCCCGTGAGGGATTCGTAAGAATCGCCCGTGAGCCGCTCGGCCTGCAGCAGCCACGACTGCACGTCTTCGGGCGACAGCGGCGAGCTCAGATACCGCCGCCCCTCCGCCACCATCCGCACTGCCCGCGTGAGCTCGTGCGCCTCCGCCTGCTTCACGACATAGCCGGAGGCGCCATTGCGCAGCGCCTCCGTCACGTACCACTCGTTCACGTAGCGCGAGAGGACGATGACGGCCGTCTTGGGGGAGCGCTCACGCACCTGTCGAGTGATCTCGAGGCCGTACAGGCCGGGCATGGCCACATCGACGATGAGCACCTCGGGCTTGACGCGATCGACGAGGGGCACGACCGACAGGCCGTCCGCCGTTTCACCGACGACCTCGAAATCCGGCTCGGTCTGCAGCAGACACTTGATCGCTTCGCGGACCACGTTCTGGTCGTCCGCGAGCACAATCCGGGTCGGGCCCCGGCTGCTCGATCGCACGGCTTTCTTCACGGTCTCGGTCAGGTCCACGCCGATCCTCGGGGGTTGGGGCGGGACCGCAGCACAAATACGCCGGGTCCACGCGCCGCGTCTATTCGTACACCTACGAGTGCAAGGGGCGTACCTTCCGCGGACGTTGGCCACGTTACGCATAACAGTCGGCAAAAGTTCTCTCAGGCGGCTCAGCGCACGCATGCGACCATGCGGACTTACGCGTGGCACGCGACTGGCAGGTTTTCGACCGGCTCATTCGCGCGGAGGGTGCATGGCAATAATTGGGAAAGCGGCTCAACGCCAAACGCTCGACGGATCCGCAGCACGCCTCTCCGGCCTTCGTCCCCCGCCGGTCCACATCCTCGTCATCGAAGATCACGACGACACGCGCGACGTCCTCGATATCCTGCTCCGCACCGAGGGCTACGAAGTCACGCTCGCCAGCGATGGCCAGGATGGCGTCGAGAAGTATCGCGCGCGGCCCGCCGACATCGTGCTCGTGGACGTCTTCATGCCCCGCAAGAACGGCATCGATACCATCCGGGAGCTCATCCGCGACTACCCCGATGCCGTGTGCGTCGCGATGTCCGCCGACGGGGATCCGCTGCGCCGCAACGCGTTGGAATTCGCGCGGGAGGCGGGCGCGCGGCTGACGCTCCGCAAGCCGATCGAGCCGTGGGTGCTCCTGCGCACGCTGGAAGGTGTCGTGGCGGGCCGCCGCTCGATGGCCCGGCTCAGCGCGACGGGCTGAGCCGCCTCGACGACCGGCGCGCGCTCAGGCCTTGCGCGCGCGCAGCAGCACGAACATCGGCCGCCGGCGCTCGTCGGTGGCCTGCGGATGCCTCTCGAGCCATTGCTGGTCCGGCATCGGCTCGACGAGCCGCTCGAGGACGAGCCCCGCATCGAGTACGCCGTTGACCAGCGTCGCCAGCATGCGGTGCACCTTGCGGACACCGGGCACGAACCACGTCTCCTCGCGCGGGCCCTCGTCCGCGTATCCGTCGATTCCCCAGGCCGTGCGTCGCCCAGTCGAATCGAGTGCCCACCCGTCGCCGCGGAGCCGCGCGGTATAGATCGGATGCTCGGTGGAGTACACGAGGACGCCGCCGGGCGCGAGCCAGCTCGCAATGCGTCGAACGAGACCGACGTAGTCGACGACGTAGTGGAAGGCGAGCACGCTGACGACGAGGTCGAAGCGAGCGTCGGCAAAGGTGAGCGCTTCGATCGAGCTCTGCAGATACGTCACACGGGGATGGGCGAACTCCGCGCGCGCCAAGGCGAGCATCCGGGCCGACACGTCGACGCCGATGACCTCCTCCGCGCCGCGCGTGGCGAGATGCTGTGCCAGCTGCCCCGCCCCGCAGCCGAGATCGAGCACACGGCGGCCCCGCACATCGGGGAGCAGCGCCAGGAGGTCGGCATGCTCCATGGCGCGCGTCCAGCCGGCGCCGAAGCGCTCGAGGGTGGAGTAGCCGGCGAAAAACCGGGGGTCGTCGTAGATGTTCTGCGGGTCCATCGCCCCGCTAGTGTCGCACCCCCGGGCTAGCGCTCCACGATCGTGGACGCCCCCGCCCAGCGGCCGAGCGCATCCACCGCGCGGACGGTGACCGCGTGTCGGCCTCCCGCGAGTCGCTCGCCGCCCGCGTCGTAGCTCGCCTCGACGTCGACCCACGTGTCGACGAGATCACCGTCGACGTACAGGTACAGGCGTGTGGGCGTGCGGGCGCCGCTCACGCGCAGGCGAATCACGCTCGCCATCTCCTCGATCGTGACGGTCATCCGCGCGGGTCGCGGCCCGCGCCCGAACCCGACGCGCGCGCGCTCGCGGTCGAGTGGAACGATCACGCCCATGAGCTGGCCATCCCCGTTGTCCGACGTCGCATGTTCGCCCTCCGCCCTCTCAGCGACTGGTGACGCTTCCCGCCCGGCGGCAAGGCAAGGTGAAGGCCAGCGGCGGATCCGGGTCATTTATGCGGAAACCCGAGCATTCCAAGTTCTACGTTCTCCACCATGCGGCGGGCATCTGACACGTGGACAGTGCTGACACGACGGCCACCTGACACCTGACACTCGCCACGAACAGCGCCCTCACCACGAACAGCCGCCACTCACCACGAACAGCCGCCAACACCACGAACAATCACGACTACGAATAGCCGCTTGGTATGACGGCGGGCGGCGAGCCGCCCTTCACCGTTGCGTGAACGGGATCAGCAAAAGCGACGGTAGGCGTGTGACGCTTGGAGGCGAAGCTACGCGACGCCGCGCCGAGGGATCAGTGCGTGACGCCGGCGAGCCGCGCCAGCTCGGCGAACGATCGCACAACCACGTCGGCGGCGCCGGGCGGCGCCCCGGCCGGCGCGTAGAGCACCGTACGCATGCCGACGGCGCGCCCGCCCGCGACGTCGGACGTCTCGCTGTCGCCGACCATGGCGGCCTCCTGCGGGGGGCACTTCAGGCGGGCGAGCGCCATGCGGAGCAGCGGCGGCTCAGGCTTGCCGACGACGATCGGCCGCACGCCGGCGGCCACGCACACGGCCTGCACGATCGCGCCGCAGCCGGGCAGGAAATCGCCGTCCTCGAGCGGCAGCCGCGGATCGACGTTCGGCGTGATGACCGGCGCGCCGGCGGCGGCCGCGCGCGCCGCGGCGGTCAGACGCTCGTAGGTGAAGTCGAAGTCGTTACCGATGGCGACCACGGTCGCGTCGCGCCATGCCTCGACGGCGACCACCGCGTGGCCGGCGCCCGCCACCACGGCCGCCAGCTCCGGGGCTCCGATCACCAGCACGCGCGAGCGCCCGCACCGCTCGGTGATGACGTCGCCGAGGATCTCGAGCGGGGTCAGCGCGTGCTCGCTCGGCGTGACGCCGAGCCGGCGCAGCTTGGCCGAGACGTCGGCGCCGCGTGCGCGCGAGTTGTTGGTGAGGTACGCGACGCCGCGTCCAGCCTGGTCGAGGGCCGCCAGCGTCTCCGCCGCCCCGGGGTTCAGCCGCTCGCCCTGCCAGACGCAGCCGTCGAGATCGAAGACGAACCCGCGCAGCGCATCGAGCACGAGACGTCAGTCGCCCGCGGACTTCTTGAAGTCGGCGATGGCGTCGGCGTAGACGCGCTCGGTCCGTTCGGCCACGCTCGACCAGGAGAACTGCGCCTCCACGCGGCGGCGCCCCGCCTGCCCCATGCGTCGGCGCGTCTCAGGATTGTTCAGCAGGCGCGTGAGCGCGGCGGCCAGCGCATCAGGCTTCGCAGGGGGCACGAGGACGCCCGTCTCGCCGTCCACCACGACCTCGAGGATGCCGCCGACCGCGGAGGCCACGACGGCCGTCTCGCACGCCATCGCCTCGAGATTGATGATGCCGAACGGCTCGTAGACCGACGGGCAGCAGAACACCGCCGCGTGACTGTAGAGCTGCACGACGACGTCGTGCTTCACCATCTCGTTGATCCAGAGCACGTTCGGCATCGTGGCGACGGCGCGGCGCAGGCGCTCCTCGATCTCGGGCGTGTCGGGCGCGGACGCGCACAGCACCACCTGCACGCCGGCGGGCAGGCTCCGCGCGGCTTCGATGAGATGGAAGATGCCCTTCTGATCGGTGATGCGCCCCACGAACAGCACGTACGGCGGCTTCACGCCGAGCCGCTCGAGATGGTCGCGCGCGTCGGTACGACGGAAGCGATCGGGATCGATCCCGTTGTGGATCACCACCACGCGCGTGGGGTCGGCCGCGAAGTGCGCGAGGATGTCGTCGCGCATCTTGTGGGAGACCGCGATGACGCGGTCGGCGGCCTCGACCACCGTCTTCTCGATCCACGACGACAGCAAATAGCCGGAGCCGAGCTGATCGGCCTTCCAGGGCCGCAGCGGCTCCAGGCTGTGTAGCGTCACGACGAGCGGGATGCGATGCAGCGTGCGAATCCACAGGCCCGCCATGTCCGCGTACCACGTATGGGCGTGCGCCACGTCGGCATCCACCGGATCGCGCGCCATGGCGAGATCGATCGACAGTGTCTCGAGCGCCGGCGCGAAGCGCGGCTCGCCGCTCTTGTCCGCCTTCAGGCGATCCCAGGGCGTGTAGCCGCGCACGACGACGCCGTCCGAGGTCGGCTCGCGTTCGCCGAAGCACCGCACCTCGACCTTCATCCGGCGCTTGAGCGCCTGGGTGAGCTGGTCCACCACGACGCCGGCGCCGCCGTAGATGTGCGGTGGGTACTCGCGCGTCAGCTGCAGGGCTTTCATGGCGTCGGCTCCTCGCCGGCCGGCGGCGGCGGCATTTCCTCAGCGACCCGCTCTTCCTCCCAGCGCTCGAGCTTGCGCGCCACCGTGCGCACGTCGATCCCGAGCAGCTTGGCGGCCAGCGTCTTGTTGCCGCCCGTGGCGGCCAGCGTCGCGTCGAGCAGACGCTGCTCGACCTCCGAGAGGGGCGTGCCGATGCGGACCGACACCACGCCCTCGGGCAGCGGCGTCGCGCCCGCGATCTCGGGCGGCAGGTCCGCGAGATCCATCTGAGTGCCGCGCGCCAGCACGACGCCGCGCTCGATCACGTTCTCCAGCTCGCGCACGTTGCCCGGCCATGCGTAGGCCTCGAGCCGCTTGAGGGCATCGTCGGTGAGGCCATCGAGCCGGCGATTGTTCTTCGCCGCGTACACGCGCAGAAAGTGCTCGGCCAGCAGCGGGATGTCCTCGCGGCGCTCGCGCAGCGGCGGAACCTTCACCGTGATGACGTTCAGGCGGTAGAAGAGATCTTCGCGAAAGCGGCGCTCCTTGACGAGCTGTGACAGATCCTGGTTCGACGCGGCGACGAGCCGCACGTCGACCTTGATGCTGCGTGTGCCGCCGAGCCGATCGAACTCGCCCTCCTGCAGCACACGGAGGATCTTGGGCTGCGTCACCGGCGACAGATCGGCGACCTCGTCGAGAAACAGCGTGCCGCCGTCGGCGAGCTCGAAGCGCCCCTCCTTGCGGCCGGCAGCGCCGGTGAAGGCGCCGCGCTCGTAGCCGAACAGCTCCGATTCGAGCAGCGTCTCGGGCAGCGCGGCGCAGTTGACCGCCACGAACGCTTTGGCGGCGCGGCCGGAGCGCTCGTGGATTGCACGGGCGAACAGCTCCTTGCCGGTGCCGCTCTCGCCCTGGATGAGCACGGTCGCCGAGGACGACGCCACCTGCTCGATCAGCATCATCGTGCGCCGGAACGCGGGACTGCCGCCCACGATGGAACCCTGGCGCAGCAGATCGTCGAGGCGCTGCTGCAGCGCCTTGTTCTTCTCGATCAGCCCGCGGCGCTCGAACGCCTTGTCGATGAGCTTGAGCAGCTGCTCGCGGCGAAACGGCTTGGTGAGGAAGTCGTAGGCGCCGTCCTTCATCGCCTTCACCGCTTCTTCCACGGTGCCGAAGGCGGTCAACAAGATCACGTCGACGTCGGGCGCGATGGCCTTCGCGGCGCGCAGCAGCTCGAGCCCGGTGAGGCCCGGCATCTTGAGATCGGTGAGGATGAGGTCGACCGCGCCGTCCTGCAGCCGCTCGAGCGCCGCGCGTCCGTCGGACGCCAGGAGCACGCGATAGCCCTCGCGCGTCAGCGTGCGCTCCAGGCTCTCGCGCAGCCCGGGGTCGTCGTCCGCGATGAGCAGTGTGTGCTCAGGCACGGATGACCTTCACCGGCAAACGAATCGTAAAGACCGCGCCGCCACCGGGTCGGTTCGCCCACGAGAGCTCGCCCGCGTGCTCCTCGATGATCTGGCGCGAGATCGACAGCCCGAGGCCGGTGCCCTGCGGCTTCGTGGTGAAGAATTGCTCGAACAGGCGGCCGCCCACGTCGGGGGCGATGCCGGGGCCGGTGTCCGCCACCGAGATCTCCACGGCGTCGCCCAGCGCCTTGCTCGAGATGGTCAGCGCGCCGCCGCGCGACAGCGCTTCGAGCCCGTTCTTCACGAGGTTCATGATCGCCTGGCGCAGCAGCGTCCGATCGACTTCCATCATCGGCACGGCCGGATCGGTCTCGACCTGCATCGTGAGCCCCTGCCGGTCGGCGACGGGGCGTACGAACGCCGCCAGCTCTTCGACGAGGTGATTGATCGACTCCTCCTCGAAGTGCGCCTTGGGAAAGCGAGCGAACGCGAGGTACTCCTCGGTGAGCGCGTCGAGCGTATTGACCTGATCGCGGATGGCAGTCACGAGGCCGCCCGCCTCGTCCATGTCGGCGCCCGTGCGCGCGCGCACGATGTCGCCGAGCAGCTCGGCATTCAGCTCGATGGCGCTGATCGGATTGCGCACCTCGTGCGCCACTTTCAGTGAGAGCCTCCCCACCGTCGCCATGCGCTCGGACACCACCAGCTTCTGCTGCGCCGTTTGCAGCCGGCTCAGCAGTCCCTCGACCTCGCCCCGCGCGCGACGCTCGCGGTCGGCCACGATGCCGACGATCACCGCGGGCAGGCCGAACAGCACCACCAGCAACGAGACGCCGGTCCAGCCGATCCACGGCGGCGCCAGCCACGCCGCGGCGGCCATCAAGCCCCCGGCCGCGAGCGCCGTGATGAATGCGATCCAGGGCCCGAAGTAGTACGCGTTGACGGCGACGAGCGGGAAGAACAGAAGGTAGAAGAGACTGCCGCCGCCACCGGTGAGGAGAATCAACACGAACACCAGCAGCAGATCGACGGCCAGCGCACCGAGGAAGATCGCGCGCGTGGCGCGCGGCTGCACCGTCACCAGCGCGAAGATGCCGAGCTTGTAGAGGGCGAACCACACGACGAGCGAGAACAGGTCGATGCGCTCACGCGGGCGGAGCGGCACGAAGCCGAGCGTGGCGAGACCGCTCACCATGGCGACCGCGAGCAGGACGGCGAACACGCGCTCATCGCGCTCGAGGAGATTGAAGATCGCGTGCCAGGGCTTGCGTTCGGCGGGCAGCGTCGCCACTTGCGGACTATAGCACGCCGTCGTCGACGTCCTGGGCGACGGCCCGGCTCCGGCGCCACGCGACGACGGCGATCCACGTGGCGAGCGCGAGCAGGGCGAGCAGCGTCAGCCAGCGCTCGACTCGCCGCACGTCCGTGAGGATCGCCTCGAGCTGGTCGGTGAAGAAGTACGCGAGCGCAAACCCGGTCGGCACGCCGATCATCGCCGCCGCGGCGTCGACGAGGAGGAACTTCCAGAAGGGCACGCGGGCGATGCCGGCCGTGAGGAATGCCGCCGCCCGCACGCCCATCACGTGACGTGCGGTGAAGACGGTCTTGGCCGCGTGACGGCGGTACGCCTCCAGCAGCGCGTGCTCGCGCGGCTTCGTCAGGATGCGCCGCACGATCGGCCACTCGAGGATGCGCTCCCCCCAGTGGTGCCCCACCCAATAGAGGACCGAATCGCCGGCCAGGACGCCGAACAGGCAGACGGGCAGCGCGACCCACCAGCGCATGTACCCCTCGTGCGCCAGCGCACCGGCGGCGAGGACGGGCAGCTCCTCGGGGATGGGCACCCCGAGACCGCCGAGGAACAACACGGTGAAGATCCCGAGGTAGGTGAACTGCTCGATGAAATCGTTGATCACGGCATGTATACTTTACCCGTCTGCTGCGGTCGCCGGTTCGCCGTGAACCCCCGCCCGCTGGCTCAGGCCAGGTCCCGGGTCTCCTTCCGAGTCCAGGGATCGCGCGCACAGGTCGGAAGGCCACAAGGAGCGCTCTCCATGGCTGTGAAACTCTTCGTCGGAGGCCTTTCCTTCTCCACATCGACGGATCGTCTTCGGGAGGCGTTTGCCGCGTGCGGCAACGTCGAGTCGGCGAGCGTCGTGACGGATCGCGACACGGGCCGCTCGCGCGGCTTCGGCTTCGTCGAGATGGCGACGAACGAGGAAGCCGAACAGGCGATCAGCAAGCTCAACGGCACGAGCCTCGACGGTCGCACCATCCAGGTCGAGAAGGCCAAGAGCCCGGGCGCCGGCGGTGGCGGCGGCGGGCGGGGCGGCTTCGGTGGCCGGGGCGGCGGCGGGCGGCCCGGCGGCGGCTACGGCGGCGGCAGCCGCGGTGGCGGCGGCGGCCGCTGGTAGCCTGACGCCGTAGACGAAGCGCGGAGACCGACTCGGGCCCTCGCTGGCCTGTTGGAGAAAGTCTCCAGCTGCGTTTGTAATGGAGTCGTGAGCGCGCCCTCCGGCTCCATCGATCCCAAAGTCATCCTGCATACCGAGTCGTCTCTCGGATTCGGTGGGCAGGAGCTTCGCATCCTCGCCGAGTCGCGCTGGCTGGCCGCTCACGGGCGGCCAGCGCTTCTCGCCGCGCAGCCGGGCGCGCGCGTGCTGGCCGAAGCCGAGCGCGCCGGCGTACCCACCGTCACCGTGCCGATGCGTGGCGCCTGGGACCTCCGCGCCGTGGTGGCGCTGCGCCGACTCATCCGCACACGCGCGGTCGGGCTCGTCCACACTCACTCGTCCATCGATGCGTGGGTCGCCGGGGTCGCGGCGCGCTCGCTGGGCGTTCCCGTCGTGCGCAGCCGGCACGTCAGCATCGCGATTCCGCGACGCCGCGCGCTGGTCTACCGCCTCGCCGACCGTGTCATCACCAGCGGCGAGGCGGTGGCCGCCATCGTGCGCGGCGCCGGCGTCCCCGCCGACCGCGTCGTCGCCATCGGGCCCGGCCTCGACACGACACGCTTTCATCCCAACGTCTCGGGCGCCGGCGTGCGGGCCGAGCTGGGTCTGCGCGGCCCCGCCGTCGGCCTCGTCGCGAACATCCGCGGTAGCAAGGGCCACGCGTACTTTCTCGACGCGGCACGCGTCGTCCTTCGCGAGCGTCCCGACGCCCGCTTTCTGATCGTCGGCGACGGCATCGGCTTCGACGACGTGCGGCGCCGCGTGAACGAGATGGCGCTGGACTCGCGCGTCGTCATGACCGGCTTCCGCCGCGACGTGCCGGAGGTCATGGCGGCGCTCGACGTGCTCGTGCTGCCGTCGATCAAGTCCGAGGCCGTCTCGCAAGTGATTCCGCAGGCGCTCGCCGTCGGCACGCCGGTCGTCGGCAGCACCGTCGGCGGCACGCCCGAGCTGATTCGCGACGGCGAGACCGGCCGTCTCGTGCCGCCGGCCGACGCGCCCGCGCTCGCCGCCGCCATTTTGGATCTGCTGCGCGACCCGGCGCACGCGCGCGCGCTCGCGCGCCGGGGCCAGGCGATGGTGCTCAGTCAACACTCGCTCGACGCGACGATGGCGCGCACGCTGGCAGTGTACGAGGCGGCCTCGGCGGTGCGGCACAAGAATTGAGGCGGTGCGAACCGCTCGCGTCAGTGACGCGCGATCAGCTGCGCGCGCCGCTCGATACGGCGGCGGGGTCGTACAGGTGGCACGCGACGTCGCGGCCGTCCACGGACGCGAGCGCGGGCTCGTCCGTCGAGCAGTGCGGCATGACGTGCGGACAGCGCGTGTGGAACCGGCAGCCCGGCGGCGGATTGAGCGGGCTCGGCACGTCGCCCGCCAGCACGATCTCGTCGCGCGAGTCGTCGGGATGCGACGGGAGCGCGGCCGCGAACAGCGCCTTCGTGTAGGGATGCCGCGGCTCTCTGGCCACCGTGCGCGCCGCGCCGCTCTCCACCACCCGCCCGAGATACATGACGGCGATGACGTGGCTCATGTGCGCGACGGCGGCGAGGTCGTGCGCGATGAAGAGATAGGCCAGACCGAGCTCGCGTTGCAGGTCCTTCAGCAGATTGAGGATCTGCGCGCGAATCGAGACGTCGAGCGCGGAGACGGGCTCGTCCAGCACGATGAGGCGCGGCGACAGCGTGAGCGCGCGCGCGATGGCGATGCGCTGGCGCTGTCCACCCGAGAACTCGTGTGGGAACAGCTGCGCCGCGCGCGCAGGAAGGCCGACCAGGTCGAGCACCTTCTGCAGCCGCGCGGCAACCTCCGCCGACGAGAGCTGCCGTTCGTTGGTCACGAGCGGCTCGGCAATGATCGCGCCGACCCGCATCCGCGGATTGAGCGACGCGTACGGGTCCTGGAAGACCGCCTGCACCGAGTGGCGGTAGCGTCGTAGCCCTTCGGCGTCCAGCGCGGCCAGTGACTCGCCGTCGAAGCGGATCTCCCCCGCGGTCGGCCGCTCCAGCAGCAGCACGAGCTTCGCCGTGGTCGTCTTGCCGCACCCCGACTCGCCGACCAGGCCGAGCGTCGACCCCGGCTCGATCATGAACGACACGTCGTCCACGGCGCGCACGGCCTTGTCGGAGCCTCCGAACAGGCCGCGACGCACGGGGAAGTGCTTGACGACGTTGCGCGCCTCCAGCAGCGGGGTCATCCGTGCAGCCAACACGCCGTCCGGTGTCCGGCGCCGACGATGCTGTCGCGCGGCCGCTCGGTGGCGCACTTCTCGAGCCGCGCGGGGCAGCGCGGATGGAACGCGCAGCCCTCGGGCAGCGCGGCCGGATCGGGCGGCTGGCCCTCGATGGCGGTGAGCCGACCGTTGGCCTCGCCGAGCCGCGGGATCGACTCGATCAGCGCCCGCGTGTAGGGATGCTTGGGCGCGTTGAAGATCTGGCGCACGGGACCGGATTCGACGATACGCCCGGCATACATGACCGCGACGGCATCGCACATACGCGCGACGATACCGAGGTTGTGCGTGATGAAGATCATGGCCAGGCGCTGCGCGCGCTGCAGGTCGCGCAGCAGCGCCAGATACTGCGCCTGGATCGTCACGTCGAGGCTCGTCGTCGGCTCGTCGGCGATGAGCAGGCGCGGGCCGCACGAGATCGCGATCGCGCCGACGATCCGCTGGCGCATGCCGCCCGACAGCTCGTGCGGATAGTTGCGCACGCGCATGTCGGGCGCCGAGATACGGACCGCGCCAAGCAGGCCGCGCGCGCGCTCCCACGCGCCGCGGCGGCTCTGCCCCTCGTGCACCCGCAGCGGCTCGGCCACCTGATCGCCAACCGTGAACAGCGGGTTCAGCGAGGCCATCGGATCTTGCAGGATCATCGCGATGCGCTTGCCGCGAATGTGCCGCATCTCGGCCTCGGACTTCCGCATCAAGTCCTCGCCGTCGAACCGCACGGTGCCGGCCACGGTGCGGGCGCCCGGCGGCAGCAGGCGCAGCAGCGACAACGCCAGCGTCGACTTGCCGGAGCCGGACTCGCCGACGATGCCGAGCGTCTCGCCGTCGTCGAGCGCGAACGACACGTCCTCCACCGCCCGTGTCACGCGCGTGCCGCGCGCGCTGACGTAGTGCGTGCTGAGGCCGCGTACGTCGAGGAGCGTCGCCACCTAGAGCTGCCGCAGCTGCGGGTCGAGCTTCACACGAAGCCAGTCGCCGAGCAGGTTCGCCGAGAGCACCATCAGCATGATGCAGACGCCCGGCAGCACGGTCAGCCACCAGTAACCCGCCATCAGGCCCTTCTTGCCGTCGGCCAGCATGAGGCCCCACGCCGGCTTGGGCGGCGGCACCCCGACCCCGAGGAACGACAGCGCGGCCTCGGTGACGATGACGACGCCGAGCATGAGCGTGGCGAGCACGATCGCGGAGTTCACCACGTTGGGCAGGATGTGACGCCTCATGATCGTGCGCTTGGAGCAGCCGGCCACGATGGCGAGACGCACGTAGTCGCGCTCCTTGAGCGAGAGTACCTCCCCGCGCACGACGCGCGCGTACCGCGTCCAGTACACGGCGCCCAGGATGATGACGATGTTCATCTCGCTCGGCCCCACGATGGCGGCGAGGAAGATCGCGAACGTCAGGGCCGGCAGCGCGAGCCACGCGTCGGTGATCCGCATGATGACCTGGTCGACCCAGCCGCCGAGGTAGCCGGCCAGAATCCCCAGCACGGTGCCGACGACGCCCGCGAAGATCACCGCGGTGAAGCCGACGACCATCGAGACCCGCGCGCCGAAGATCAGCCGCGAGAGCACGTCGCGCCCCACGTGATCGGTGCCGAGCAGGTGCGCGGTGCTGCCGCCCTGCTGCCACGCCGGCGGCCGAAAGCGCTCGCCGAGTAGCCCGACCTGAGGATCGTGCGGCGCGATCACGTCGGCGAAGATGGCGAGCACGGCGAGCACGGTGAGAATGGCGATGGGGAAGATCGGCAGGCCTTCGGTGCGGAAGGCGGCCAGACGCCATGTGGTCGTGAGAGTCGCGGCCCGGCTACCGTTCATAGCGGATCCTCGGATCGATCACGGCGTACATGAGGTCCACCGCGAGGTTCACGACGACGATCATCACACCGCCGAGGATCACCGTGGTCTGCACGACCGGGAAGTCGCGGAAGGCGATGCCCTCGTAGAGCAGCCGCCCCACACCCGGCCACGCGAAGACGGTCTCGACCACGACGGCGACGTTCACCATGAGCACCAGATTGATCCCCGCGAGCGTCAGCACGGGGATGAGCGCGTTCTTGAAGGCGTGCTTGCAGATGACCAGCGCCTCGGGCAGCCCTTTGAGACGCGCCAGCTTGATGTACTCGGAGCCGAGCACCTCGAGCATCGACGAGCGCGTGAGCCGCATGTGCGCGGCCGCGAAGTACCAGCCGAGCGCGAAGGCCGGCATGAGCACGTGCCACGGCGTGCCCGAGCCCGAGGACGGCAGCCAGCCGAGATAGACCGAGAAGAACAGGATGAGCAGCAGGCCGACCCAGAACGAGGGCATCGAGAGACCGAGCAGGGCGAACACCTTGCCCGCCCCGTCCCACCAGCCGTTGACGCGGACGGCGGCGAGGATTCCGCTCGGGATGCCGATGGCGAGCGAGAACGCCATGGCCACGAGCGCCAGCAGCAACGAGTTGGGCAGGCGCTCGAGGTAGAGCTCGAGCACCGGCGTGCGGTAGTAGAACGAGCGGCCGAAGTCGGCCCGCAGCAGGCCCTTCACGAAGAGTGCGTACTGCACGAGCAGCGGACGGTCGAGGCCGAGATCGGTTCGTATCGCGTCGATGTCGGCCTTGCTGGCGCCGGGCTCGACGAGCAGGACAGAGGGATCGCCCGTGAGCCGCACGAAGACGAAGATCGTCGCGGACAGCACGACGAGCGAGAGCAGTGCGTAACCGACCCGGCGAACCACGAATCGTTTCATGGGCTCGCCCTCCTCTGCGCCGGCCCTCCGCCGACACGCGAAAATCCCAGACAGGCCACGAGTCCGACGAGTAGATAGTCGGCGACGACAGCGGCGCCGGTACGGTTCATGGGTCGACCTCCACTCCGATACCTCAGAGACAGTGGTGGGCGATTATACTCATCCGCGTGCTCGACGGCATCCGCGTTCTCGATCTCTCCCGGGTGATCGCCGGACCCTACTGCGCCACCCTCATGGCCGATCTCGGGGCGGATGTGGTCAAGCTCGAGCGGCCGGGGCGTGGCGACGACCTGCGCGCTTGGCGGGGCGGCGACGGCATGAGCGCCGCCTTTGCCGCGGTCAACCGGGGCAAGCGCGGGATCGCCGTGGAGCTGCAGCATCCGGAGGGGGCGCGGCTGGCCTTCGAGCTGGCGCGCCGGGCCGACGTCGTGGTGGAGAACTTTTTGCCTGGGGTCGCTGCCCGCCTCGGCCTGGGCTATCAGGCGGTCAGCGCCGTGAACCCCAGCGTGGTGTACGCGTCCGTGACCGGCTTCGGCCAGACGGGGCCCTACGCCAAGCGACCCGGCTACAACACGATCGCGCAGGGCATGAGCGGTCTCATGGCCCTGACGGGTATGCCCGGGCACCCGCCCACCCGCGTCGGTGGCTCGGTCTCCGATCTCGCGGCCGCGCTGTGCGCGTTCGGCGCCGTCAATGCCGCGCTCGTACATCGCTTCCGCACCGGCGCGGGCCAACATCTGGACGTCAACCTCCTGGCCTCGACGCTCAGCCTGCTGCCCGATCCCGTCGCCCAGTACTTCGATACGGGCAAGGCCCCCCGGCGCATGGGCAATCGCAACGCGAACCTCACGCCGGCCGAGGCCTATCCGACGAAGGATGGAATGATCCAGGTCGTGATGATGAATCCCGACCAGTACGAGCGTTTCTGCAAAGCGCTGGGCGACGCGACGCTCGCCGGTGATCCCCGCTTCGCGACGAACGACGCGCGGCTCACGCACTACGACGACTTTCGCGCCCGGGTCGAGGCGGCGCTCGCCGGCGGCACGACGGCCGAGTGGCTGGAGCGGTTCGAGCGCGCCTCGATCGCGGCGGGTGCGGTCTACGAGTTCGACGAGGTCTTCGCCGACGCGCAGGTCAAGCACCTCGAGCTCGTCGCCGAGATCGAGCAGCCCGGCTACGGCACGGCGCGCATGCTGACGTTCCCGGTCCGCGCCTCGGCCACGCCGGCGGCGATCCGCCGCCCGGCGCCACGCCTGGGCGAGCACACCGCCGAGGTGCTCGGTGAGCTCGGCGTGACCGCCTCCGAGCTCGCGCGGCTGGCAGCGGCCGGCACGGTCGCGCTGGCGTCGGCCGCGAACGGAGGATAACGGGCCGAGGCGCGCCTGCGTGGTACGTTGAATGCACGAGACGTCTGTCGTGAACGTTCACGTGCTCGCCTGCGACTACGACGGCACCATCGCCGATGGCGGCCGGTGCTCTCCCGAGGTCATCCAGGCGCTGGCCCGCGTGCGCGAGTCGGGTCGCAAAGTTTTGCTCGTCACCGGCCGAATGCTTCCGGATCTGCGCAGCGTCTGCCCCGACGTGGACCGGATGTTCGACGCCGTCGTGGCCGAGAACGGCGCGCTGCTGTACTTCCCGGAGACGCGCGAGGCTCGGGCGCTCGGCGACACCCCCGAGCCGGCCCTCGTGGAAGAGCTGCGGCGCCGCGGTGTGCTGTTCGATCTCGGATCGTCGATCATCGCCACGACCGAGGCCTATGCCGACGCGGCGCTCGCCGCGATCCGCGACACCGGCGTGGAGCGCACGCTCGTCTTCAACAAGGGGGCGCTCATGCTCCTGCCCGGCGGCGTGACGAAGGGCACCGGACTGGACGCGGCGCTGACGGTGCTCGCGCTGTCCGCGCACAACATGGTCGGCATCGGCGATGCCGAGAACGACCACGCGTTCCTGGCAATGTCGGAGTGCGCGGTGGCCGTCGCCGACGCGATTCCCGCGCTGCGCGAGCGCGCCGACTACGTCACGCGCGCGCCGGGGCCTCGGGGCGTGATCGAGTTCGTGCAGGAGCACCTCGTGAACGATCTCGCGGCGCTCATTCCGCGGCTGACGCGTCACCGTCTGCCGATCGGCGAGGCGGGCGACGCGGAGCCGGTGACGATCCCCCCGCACGGCACGCGCATGCTCATCGTCGGGCCGTCGGCGAGCGGCAAGTCGACGCTGACGGGGCTCCTCGTCGAGCGGCTCATCGAGAGCGGGCGCTCCGTGCTGCTCGTGGACCCCGAAGGCGACTACCAGGCGTTCGCCGAGCTCGAGCGCGTCGTCGTGCTGGGTGGCAGCAGCGAGCGTGCGCTGCCGACGCCGGACGAGCTGCGTCAGCTGCTGCACCAGCCGCGCACCAGTCTCGTCCTGAACCTGTCCGCAATGACGCGCGCGGAGAAAGTCGCGTACGCGGTCAAGGCGCTCGGCGCCGTGGCCTTCGTCCGGTCCACGACGGGGCTGCCGCACTGGCTCATCCTGGACGAAGCGCACCACATCGTGCCGGCCGACGGCTCCCCCGTCGCCGAGATGCTGCGCGCCGGCGCGGAATCGCTCTGCATGAGCACGCTCGACGTGAGCGATCTCGCGCCCGACGTGCGCGGGCTTCCGAACATCGTCGCGGCCACCGAGCTCACCGCGTTCGCCGCGGCGATCCGCGCCGCGGCGCCGGGCCGCGCGCCCTCGCTCGCCGGACCGCCGCTCGGCCAGGGCGAGGCGGCCATCGCGTGGCTCGGGGGCGAGTCCCGCGCGCAGCGCTTCCGCGTCGGCAAGCGGCGCGTGCAGCACCGGCGGCACGTGCGCAAGTACACCGAGGGCGAGCTGCCGCCCGATCGCTCGTTCTACTTCCGCGGACCCGCGGGCGCGCTCAACCTGCGCGCGGCCAATCTCGTGCGCTTCGTGGAGCTGGCGGAGGGCGTCGACGAGCCCACGTGGGCATGGCATCTCGGCCAGGGCGACTACTCGACATGGGCGCGCGAGCAGATCAAGGACGACGACCTCGCCGGCGCGCTCGCCACCGTGGAGACGGCCGGCCTGCCGCCCGCCGAGTCGCGCCGCCGCGCGCTCGACGAGATCCGCGCGCGCTATACCGTCTGATCGGGGGACCCCTGCGGCTTCCCCCAAACCCCTTTGATTGGGGGACCCCTGCGGCTTCCCCCAAACCCCCTCAACGCGCGGGGGCAGTCACCCACTGCACCTCGCGCGCTGTCTTGTCCTCGCGCAGGCCGAGAAACACCGGATGGCGCAGCCGACCATCCCCCGTCTTCTCCATGAAGCCGATCTGACCGACGAGCGCGGGCTCCAGCCACGTGGCGTCGCGCATGCGTGGGGCGTCGACGAACGGCGAGGTCGGCCGACGCAGCCGCGCAAAGCGCTGGGCGAGATCGGCGAGCGTCTTTCCCGTGAACCCGGTGCCGACCTTGCCCGCGTAGCGGAGCGCGCCGTCGTCGAAGGCGCCGATGAGGATCGCACCGAAATGCGCGCGCGCGCCTTCGGGCGCCGTATAGCCGCCGATCACGAACTCCTCCTCGGCGCGCACCTTCACCTTGCGCCACGCCATCGAGCGCTTGCCGATCTCGTAGACGGATGCCGCGTCCTTGGCGACGATGCCCTCCAGACCGCGCGCTTGCGCCGCCTCGAACGCCTTCAAACCGTCTGCGGCCAGACGCCGCGCCAGGCGCAGCACACCGCCCGCGCGCACCTCCTTCTCGAGCACGGCGCGCCGCTCCGCCAGCGGCAGCGCGGTGAGCGATCGTCCGCGCGCGAACAGGCAGTCGAACACGACGTACACGGGGCGGCGCCGCGTGTCGGCGCCGAAGAGCTGAAAGCGCGAGATGCCCTTGGGGTCGAACACGACCACCTCACCGTCGAGCAGCAGCGTCGGCGCCGGCAGCTTCGCGATGGCCGCGGCGACCTCCGGGAAATCGGCGGTACGGTCGATGAGATTGCGCGTGATCAGGCGCACCCGCGCGCCATTCTTCTCGGCGACGATACGGATGCCGTCGTATTTCTCCTCGTAGACCCAGCCCGGGATGTGGAACGGCTCGTCGACGAGCGTCGCCAGCATCGGCTTGACGTTGGTCGGCGGCGACGCCGTCGCGCCGCGGCCGGAGCCTCGGGCGACGGTCACGCAGGCTTCGCGGTCGAGCGTGGCGGGTCGGCGCCGGCGGCCTGCTCGAGCTGCCGCGGGCTCGCGCCGGCCGCGCGGGCGATGCCCACCATGCTGCGGCGCGAGACGACGGACTTCGGGCGGGACAGCGTCAAATCGTCGGTTGCCGATGCGTGGGCGTCGCGATGCTTGATCAAGAGCCACTGGCGATCGCGCATCCGCACCAGCACCCAGGAGCCCTTCAGCTTCTTGCCGTTCAGACGCATCTTGAGATCGCCCTTCGCGAGTGCCTTGTCGACGTCGGGACTCTCGGGCTCCCACGTGCCGCGGTCCCAGATCATCACCGTCCCGCCGCCGTACTCGCCCTCGGGGATGACGCCCTCGAAGTCGTTGTAGTCCATCGGATGCGGCTCGGTCATCATCGCGAGCCGCCGCACGCTCGGATCGGGCGATGGGCCTTTGGCCACCGCCCACGACAGCATCACGCCCTGGTGCTCGATGCGGAAGTCGTAGTGCAGATGGCTCGCCCGGTGCTTCTGCACCACGAACTCGAGGGCGCGCGTCGCCTTTTTCTTTCCCGCGCGTCCCGGCGGCTCCGGCGTGACGTTGAACCGGCGCTTGCGGTTGTATTCCGCGAGTCGGCCGTAGCGGCTCAGATCGTCGGCGGGCGCTCCGCGCTTGGCCACCGCTCAGCCCTCCTTCAGCGCGTCGGTCAGGCGCTTGGCGACGTCCGCGGCCGCCGGTGACGCCGGCACGACCTCGACGGTGGCGGGCGCAGCGCCGAGACCCAGCGCAAGCGCGCGCGCCAGCTGCTCGGTGCGCGCGATCGGTCCAGTGCCCGCGGGTCCCTTCATCCCGTGCTGGCGCAGCAGCGCGATCGCGGCGGCGTCGAGCGCACAGCGATCATCGCTGGCGAGGAACACGCCTGGCGCGACGCGCGCGCCCTTCTCGGGGCCACCGTCCACGAAGGCCTCGAGCGCGTCCATGACGTTGAGCGCGGGCCGCCACGTCAGATTCGCCTCGGCGATCATCGCGCGCTGGTGCGGCGAGCGATGCAGATCCTGCATGTAGTCGTGGGCGTCGCCGGGCACGCGCTTGGCGATCAGCCCGACGGTATTCTTCAGCGCGAGCGTCACGTGACCGCCGAAGCGATGCGTCTTGCAGCACATCGTCTGCACGGCGCAGGGCGCCTCGGTGAACAGGCGGGCGGCGTGCAGACCCTGCGGCCAGTGCTCGGCGCGGAACGATTCCCACGCCGGGCGGCCGACCTCGTCCAACACGATGACGCGCACGCCCGCGCGCTTTGCGACCTCGGCAGCGCCGGTTTGCTCGAGCACGCGGCGGGTGTCGCCCATGCCCGAGCGCTCGGCCAGCGTGATCGCGCTCGCCCGGCGCGCCTGGAGCGCGCTGAACAACGCGGCCAGCGTCTCGGGATGCGTCGACGCCGGGAACGCGTCGTCGCTGTTGAAGTTCGCCTTCAGCGCGACGCCGCGCCCGCTGCAGGCGTTGAACTCGAGCGCCTCCAGGCAGGCCGCGACGGCCTTCGCGCGGTCGCTCTCGCGCGCGACCACGACGCGGCCGCGCTCGGGAGCGGACCAGGCGCCGAGCGGCGTGGCGAGCACGGCCGCGGTCGCCGCGGCGCCCTGCAGGAGGTCACGTCGAGAGAGCGGGCCCACGCTCAGATTGTACCGGGCCGCCGAAGCGCGGCGCGGTTCAGCCGGGGCGCGCGACGAAGCGTCGCATGTCGCCGCGCGCGCGCCGGGTGGCCGGGTCGATGCGGAAGCCCGCCGCCTCGACCGTTCGCTCCGTCTGGCGATTCCAGTGACAGCCGCCGCTCAGGCGCGTCCACAGCGGCTGCCAGCGATCTTGCAGGCGAGCCTTGAGCGCGCCCGTCGCGCGCACGTGCTCGAGCATGCGGAGCGTGCCGCCGGGCCCGAGCACCCGCCGGACCTCCGCCAGCCCGCGCGCGGGATCGGGCACGCTGCAGAACACGAGCCCGCTGAGCACCGTGTCGAAGGCGCCGTCGCGAAACGGCAGCGCCTGGGCGTCGCCCTGCACCAGCGGCACGTACGGCGCCCGGCGCCGCGCGGCCAGCAGCGAGTCCCGCGTAGGATCGAGGCCGATCACTCGCGTGTGCGCATCGACGAGCGGCAAATTGCGGCCAGTGCCGCAGCCGACGTCGAGCGTCCGCCCGACGGCGCCGCCGGCGAGCCAGCGACGCCAGCGCCCGAGGCCGCAGCGCTCCACGACCGCGCAGCACGCGTCGTAGAGCCAGGGAATCTGCTCGACCCCGCGCACGGGCGCCGCTCAGCCCACGTGATAGAGAAGCACGTAGACGAGCACACCCGTCACCGACACGTAGAGCCAGATCGGCAGTGTCCGGCGGGCGATCGGCACGTGGCGATCGAACCGTCCCGACAGCGCCCGATACACGGTCGTGAGCACGAACGGCACCATGGCGGCGGCGAGGACCACGTGGGAGACGAGGATCGGGAAGTACACCGCGCGGACCCAGCCCTGACCCGCGAATGGCCGCGAGCCCGCAAGCGCGTGATAGACGACGTAGGAGCACAGGAACAGCGCGGAGGCCACGCATGCGGCGAGCATGCACGCGCGATGCAACGCAATCCGTCGGCGCCGGATCGCGAGCCAGCCGGCGACCAGCAGCGTCGCGCACGTCGCGTTCAGCGCCGCGTTGAGCGCCGGCAGCGCAGCGACCTCGGCGCCGAGCCC
>Ga0114129_10000920_pt1 | contig 38394 bp, 31 predicted proteins | sample RhiMetdeltSRZDD1_FD_80071 | JGI IMG/M metagenome (GOLD analysis project Ga0114129, IMG submission 80071) | Populus rhizosphere microbial communities from Tennessee, USA - Rhizosphere MetaG P. deltoides SRZDD1 (version 2) (version 2) | ecosystem: Host-associated > Plants > Roots > Rhizosphere >...
TATCCGGCTCCGGCGCGCGCTGCCATCCCGAGGCGACGAGCACGCCGTCGCAGTCGCCGACGCTGGCCGCCGTGACCAGCAGATCGACATCGGTTCGCGGCCGCAGGTACGGCGCCGAATAGACCGTTTGCGCCAGAGCGGCGCCTTTCAGCACGAGGGCGTCGATGCGAGCCGCCGAGAGATTGTGAAGCACCGATCGGAGCTCGCGATCGCGCCAGGCTGTCACCACCGCGGCCGCGCGCAGTTCGTCCGCAAGTTCGGGAAGAGCGGCGAGTTCTTCGGCGGTCAGCTGGTCTGCGAGCAAAAGATGGACGTCGTGAGCTCTCGCGGCATCGATCGCTGACGATGAGATGGGTACTCGCACACCCCGCAATCGAGCGCACACAGACTCAAGCATTTTTTGCTCATCGGCGCCGCGCGGAAACCGCCCGGCGCCGAACAACGGTACACAAAGGAAACCATGGACACAAAGCGCCGCCCTTGTGTCAGTCTGATTATTTTCAGTCTCCAGTCGGCCGTCGGCAGTCGCGAATTTCGGAATCAGTCGGCAGACTTCAGTCTCAGGCGACTGTCCACCTGCGACTGAGACAGACGACAGCTGACTGACTCGATGGCCACGACTGCCGACTGCAGACAGTCGACTGCTCGCTCTCCACAACGGCCGTCTGCCGACCGTCGACACACAAAAAAGGGCGGACACACAGGTCCGTCCCACGGGCATGTTGGAAACGTATAGGCCGACCCACGTGTCGGCCCCCGCGATGTGGATCAGCCGGAAAACGCGCGGAACAGGACGCGGCGGGCGGGCGGATGCGTGAACAGCGCGCGGATCAGATGGCGGTGCTCGTTGAAGCGCGCGGTCTTGCGGACGAGCGGCATCACGCCGTCGGTCTGGGCGAGGTCGAACAGCGCGTCGATGTCGGCGTCGCTCATCGCGGACGCGACGCGCCGCAGCAGGTGCTGCGCGTCGAGCTCGCGCGCCAGGCGCGCCTGCCACTGCTTCTGGTACGTGGCGAGTGCCGCGGCGTCGAGCGTGTCGCGCTCGAGCGCGCGGCCGGCGACCGCCGCGGCGAGCGAGCCGCTGACGATGCTGTAGTAAATGCCGCCGCCGGTCGTCGGCTTCACAAGGCCCGCGGCGTCACCGACGGCCAGCAGGCGCGTCGCGTACGTCCTCGCAATCGGTGCGAGCGGCAGTATTTTCAACCGCGGCCCTGCCCCATCGTCGCGCACGCCCCAGGCGTCGGCCACGCGTGCCAGCATGCGGCGGTAGTACCCGGGCGCATCGTGCGACGCCATGACGCCGACGCGGACGAAGGCGCCGCCCGGTCGCAGGATGGGAACCGCCCAGGCGAAGCCGGCGGGCGCGATGTCCCGCCCGAAATGGATTTCGACGTCGTGAATCCGGCGCGCGGGCAGCTCGCGCTGCGCCGTGTGCAGGTAACGGGCCGGTAATCCGAGGTCGGCGCGGCGCTGCATGCCGTAGCTCGCGCCGCAGGCGAGCACGGCCAGCCGCGCGTGGATCTCATGACCTCCCGCCACCGCACGGACGCGATGGCGATCGATCTCGAGGCTCCGGACGCGCGCCGCCGTGCGCAGCTCCGCCCCGGCTGCCTTCGCGCGATCCGCGAGGGCGCGGTCGAACCGGGCGCGGTCGACGACGGCGACCTGAGGGGTTGTGGTGCTGTGAGTGATCGAGAGGCCCGACGGAGAAACGAAGCGCGCGCGCTGAAGCGTGTTCAGGACCGCGGCGCGCGGCAGGTCGAATTCGTCGAAGCTGTCGGCGGCCACGATGCCGGTGCAGTGCACCGGATGGCCGATGGTGTCGTGCTCTTCACAAACGAGAACGCGATGACCGTGTCGCGCGAGGCAGGTGGCTGCGTACAGCCCGCCGGGCCCGGCCCCGATGACCAGGACATCGACGTTCGCTTGTGGCATGCAGGCGCTCATTATACGGGCATCTCACCGCGCTCACACCTTCCTTCCGCGCGCTTCCCACTGCCCGCGTCCGGTGATCCAGAACGACAGGAGAATCAGCTTGAGGTCGAGGAGAAAGCTGGCGCGCTTCAAATAGAGCAGGTCGAGGCGGAACTTGCTCGCGCGCGCGATGTCGCGCGCCGCGTAGACCTGCGTCAGGCCGGTGAGTCCCGGGCGGACGCGATGGCGCTCGCGGTAGCCGGGCACCGCGTCGAGCGGCACGAGACGGCCGTCGCCGCGCACTTCGACTTCGCCCGGCACGAGCGGACGCGGACCGACGAAGCTCATGTCGCCCTTGAAGATGTTCCAGAGCTGCGGCAGTTCATCCATCGCGGTCGCGCGCAGCAGCCGTCCGACGCGCGTCACGCGCGGGTCGTGCTCGCGGGCCTGCACCGGCCCGAACGTTCGATCCGCATTCGGAACCATCGATCGGAACTTCAGCGCATCGAACAGCGTTCCGTCGCGGCCGACGCGCGACTGCCGGAAGAACACCGGACCGCCATCTTCCAGCCGGATCGCCGCCGGAATGATCAGCCACAGCGGCCACGACACCATCAGGCCGATCCCGGCAAGCGTCGCGTCGAACGACCGCTTGATCATTTGTACGTCGTGTCCGCCTTCAGGCGGACCGTGGGAGGCGCAGCGTCCGCCCTCACGTGGACCGTGTCCGGCGCCAGCTCCGCGAACAACTCGTAGTACGAGCGCACCGCAATACGGCGATCGAACCGCAGCGCCGCGCTGCGCGCGTTGACGCCCATCGACCGCACCGCCGCCGGATCGTCGTACAGCGAGGCGATTCGACGAGCGAGATCGTCCGGATCGTTCGGTGCGGCCAGAAGGCCGCAGTCGTATTCGCGCGCGATCTGCGCTGCCTCACACGACGGATCGACCGCGGCGATGTACGGCCGGCCGGCGGCGAGAATGCCGTACACCTTGCTCGGCACGATGTACCCCTCGATGCCCGGCTCGAGCGACACGAGAAACGCGTCCGCGGATGCGAACAGCTCGTGGAGGCTGTCCTTCGGCTGATACGGCAGGAACCGGACGTTCGACAGCCCGCGGCGTTCGGCATCGCGCTGCAGTGCCTCGCGTTTCGCGCCATTTCCGACGATGAGCACGACCAGCCGCTCCTTCGCGCGCAGCCGATCGGCCGCCTCGACGAGGACCTCGAGGTTCTGCGACAGACCGACGTTGCCGGAGTGCATCAGCACGAACCGATCGGCGAGCCCGTGCGCACGCGCGAACGCGTTGTCCTTGTCGCCGGGCACGATCGCCCGGCAGTCGCTCCAGTTGTGAATCACCCGCACGCGCCTCGCGTCCGCGCCCTTCTCGTCGACGAGCCGGGCGCGCATCCGATCGCCGAGCGCGACAATCGCATCGGCGTGCCTGAGCAGGTACCGGTTCACCCGATCGAGCGCTCGATTGACGGCCGGGTTGTGGAAGTCCTCGAGCAGCGTCGCGACCTCCGGAAAGATGTCCTCGCAGAGAAACACGAAGCGCGCGCCGACGCGGCGCGCCGTCGCGAGCGCCGACAGCCCGATGATCGGCGGATCGGTCAGCGAGACGACGACGTCCGGCCGGCCGACGCCCAGGCTGGCGAGGTTCGCGAAGGCGAAATACGTGACGTAATTCGTGGCGCGGCCGGCGAAGCGGCGCGGACGAAAGCGTGTGCCGTGCGCGCGGAGAATCGTGACGCCGTGCCGCGCCTCGCGCACGACCGGCCACCCGCCTCCGCTCGCTCTCGCGTCGGGCGAGCTTCGGCCCGGCAGGCTGAAACTGCTCGCGCGCGAAAGCGGCGCGGTCGAAACGGGGTCCGGCGCGTTGAGCGCGCGGCCGGCGACGACCGTCACGCGACACCCGTGGTGCGCCACCAGATCTTCGGCGAGCTCGGTCAGCAGCTGACCGGTTGCCGCCTGGTCGGGCCAGTAGGATCGGTTGAAGAAGCAGACGTGCACGCGCGATACCAGTCGATGGTGCGCCGCAGGCCGGCGCGGAAGTCGGTGGACGCCTCGAAGCCGAAGGCCGCGCGCGCGCGGCTGACGTCCAGCGAGCGCCGCGGCTGGCCGTCGGGCTTCGTCGCGTCGAACACCAGCCGGCCGCGAAATCCGGTCAGCTCGGCGATCAGCGCCGCGAGGCTGCGAATGTCGATCTCGAAGCCGGCGCCGATATTCACCGGCGCGGCGTCATTGTAACGCTCGGTCGCGAGCGCGATCGCCTCGGCGCAGTCCTCGACGTAGAGGAACTCGCGCGTCGCGGTCCCGGTGCCCCAGCAGACCACCTCCGGCGCGCCGGCGGCCGCCGCCTCGACGCACTTCCGGATCAGCGCGGGGATGACATGCGACGAGCCGGGATCGAAATTGTCGTGCGGTCCGTAGAGATTCACCGGCAGCAGATGGATCGCGTTCATCCCGTACTGCGCGCGATACGCCTGCCCCTGCACCAGCAGCATCTTCTTCGCGATGCCGTACGGCGCGTTCGTCTCCTCGGGATAGCCGTTCCAGAGATCGCGCTCGAGGAACGGCACCGGCGCGAGCTTCGGATACGCGCAGATCGTCCCGACGCCGACGAATTTCTCGACGGCCGCGACGCGCGCGTGCTCGAGGACCAGCGCGCCCATCATCACGTTCTCGTAGAAAAAGCGGCCGGGCGACTCGCGGTTCGCGCCGATGCCGCCGACGACGGCGGCCAGATGGATCACGACGTGCGGCCGCGCCCGCGCGTACATCCGCGCGACATCCCGCTCCCGCGTCAGGTCGTAGGTCGTCTTCCGCGGCACGAAGACGTCCGCGCACCCTCGCCTGCGCAGCGCGGCGACGACGTGGCGGCCGAGGAAGCCACTGCCGCCGGTCACGACAATCCGTTTGCCTGCGAGCTCAGTCATGCGACCCGCCCATTCCGTTCCACGGTTTGCCTGCCCATCACGAGGACGTCCATGTGCGTGCGCAGGAAGCAGTCCAGCGCTTCCTCCGGCCGCAGGACGATCGGCTCGTTCTCGTTGAAGGAGGTGTTGAGGAGCATCGGCACGCCGGTCGCGCGCCGGAACGCGTCGATCAGACTCCAGTAGCGGCGATTCGACTGCCGGCTCACGGTCTGCAGCCGTCCCGATCCGTCGACGTGCGTGATCGCCGGCACCTGACCGCGCCGGTCGCGGCGGATCGGGTAGACCTGGAGCATGAACGGATCGGGCACCGCGCCGTCGAAGTACTCGTCCATCGACTCCTCGAGCACCGACGGCGCAAACGGACGAAACCGCTCTCGGAACTTGATGCGCGTGTTGATGATGTCCCGCATGTCCGCCCGCCGCGGATCGGCGACGATGCTGCGGTTGCCGAGGGCGCGGGCGCCCCATTCCATCCGTCCCTGATACCAGCCGACCACGCGTCCGGCGGCGATCTGCGCGGCGGTCCACTCGTCCAGCGCTGATTCGTCGCTCCAATCGCGGCGGATCCCATGCTGCGCCGCGATGTCGTGCGATCGGGCATCGAGCGCCGCAGCGATCGCGCGATCGTCGAACTCCGGACCCCAGTAGCCGTGCTGCATGACGAAGTCGCGCGACCGGCGCGCGGCCGTGTGCCACGCGTGAAACGCGGCGCCGAGCGCCGTCCCATTGTCGCCGGCGGCCGGCTGGATGAAGACGCGTTCGAAGCTGGTGCGCTCGCGAATCTTTCCGTTCGCGACGCTGTTCATCGCGCAGCCGCCGGCGAGGCACAGGTTCGCGCTCTTCGTCTCGCGATGAACGTGTTGCAGGACGTGCATGACGGCGTCCTCGAAAACCGCCTGCAGCGACGCGGCGATGGCTTCGTGCGTCGGCGTCAGCTCCTCGTCGGGCCGGCGGGCCGGTCCCAGCAGCGATTCCAGCTTCGGCGTGAAGACCCGCCCGATCCGCGGCTCGCCATCGTCCCACGTCATCTGCACGCCGTCGGACCAGTGGCTGAAGTACGACAGGTCGAGCTCGAAGCGCCCGCGCTCGCACAGGCGGACGAGCGGCTGCAGCTCGCGCGTGAAGCGCGGCTCGCCGTACGGCGCCAGCCCCATCACCTTGAACTCGTCGCCGTAGTTCGGAAAGCCGAGATACTGCGTCAGCGCGAGGTAGAACAGGCCCAGGGAATGAGGAAAGAACACGCGATCGCAGACGTGCAGCGTCGTGCCCTCGACGCGCCCCCACGACGTGCTGACGAAGTCGCCGAACCCGTCGATCGCGCAGACCGCCGCCCGATCGAAGGGGCTGACGAACGCCGCGCTCGCGAGGTGCGCGGGATGATGCTCGACCAAGCGCGTCCGCCGGCGTACCGTGCGCTCGTCGAGGCCGACCGCGCTCGCGATCGTCTGCGGCAGCGCGGCCAGCCGGACCGCGTTGCGCGCGCGGTCCCCGACGGTCGCCTTCGGCCGGCGCCGCGCGAGATAGAGCGCCTTGCGCCAGAGATGCGCGCGCGGATCGCGCGAGACGGCGAAGAGGTCGACGTCGCGGGCGCTCATGCCGCCGATCCGCAGGCACTCGGCGATCGCGAGCGTCGGAAACCCGGCGCAATGCTTGATGCGACGGAAGCGCTCCTCCTCGACCGCAGCGATGAGCTTGCCGTCGCGGACGAGCGCCGCCGAGACGTCGCCGTGGTACGCGTTCAGCCCGAGCACGTTCATGCGGCCCGCTCCGGGACGATCTGCGTCAGCGCGCGGAAGCGCTCTGCGAACGTGTCGCTGGTGAACGCGCTCCGCCAGCGCAGCTGTGCCTGACGCCCGAGCCGCTCCCGCAACGGCGCATCGAGATAGAGGCGTACGATGGCCGCCGCGAGCGCGTCGACGTTCTGATCCCGCAGGATGATGCCCGTAGCCTCCGGCTCGATGATCTCATCGGAGGCGCCGGCGCAGCCAATGCACGCCTTCCCCGCGCGCATCGCCTCGAGGAAGACGAGGCCGAATCCCTCGTTCGTGCTCGGCAGCACGAAGAACCCGCAGCGGCGGTACCAGCGTTCGAGCTCGGCATCGGACACAGCGCCGAGGAAATCAACGCTGTCGGCGACGCCAATCGAGCGCGCGAGCGCCTCCAGGCGAGGCCGATCGTCGCCGTCGCCGGCGATGACGAGGCGGGCGTCGGGCACGCTCGCGGTCACGCGCGGCCACGCGGCGAGCAGCGCATCATGCCCTTTGTACGCATCGTCGGCCGAGAGGCGCGACACGATCAGGGCGACGCGGGGATCGGTCTCGTCGTTCGTGGATCCGGAAACCGGGGCGACGCCAAGCGGACAGACGTCGATCGCCTCGTGTCGAAACAGGCGATTGGCGTCGCGAAAGCGCTCGGCGGTGTAGTGCGAGTTGGCGATCAACCGATCGGCACACGCTATCGAGAGGCTTTCAATCGCGGTGAGCTGGCGCCACACTTCGACGCCGTGCAGCACGACGGCGAGCGACGCGCCTCGAAGCCGGAGTGGCAGCGCGACCGGCGCGAGATGCGCGTGCATGACGGTCACCGACATGGTGCGGCACGACCTGAGCGACGCTTCGACGGCCCATCCGACCAGACGCGACCGCGATCCCGCGGCGCACTTGATGGTGACATGACGCTTCGCGAATCCCGACGGCACCGACCGATCGCGCAGGGTCCAGACCTCGAGCGGCATGCCATGGTCGCTGAGCGCGGAAACAGCTTCCCTTCCGACGTGTTGAACGCCCCCGGGGGCAAACAGCTCAGGAACGATTAACAGCTGCACAGATGTCGGCGCCCGCCGGCCGTGGCCGTTCCGTGATGGCGCTCTCGTACTCGGCGACCATCCGCCGGCCGATCTGCGACCAGCTGAAGGTCTCGAGGACCGCGCGGCGGCCGCGGTCGCCCATGTCACGTGCCGCGTCGGGACGATCGAGCCAGGCGGCGATCGCTTCGGTCACCGCGCCAGCCGTTGGCTCGACCCACCAGCCCGCGCGCCACTCCGCGATCATCGGCCACGGACACGCGCGCGTGACGATCACCGGCAGGCCCGCCGCCATCGCCTCGGCGACTCCGAGCGCGAAGTTCTCCGAATGCGAGGTCAGCGCGAAGGCGTTCGCGCCCGCCAGCGCAAGCGCCCGATCGTCACCGGTCACGTGTCCGAGGAACATCAGGCGGCGCTGGCCGACGAGGTCCTGTCCCAGCGATTGCAGCCGCTCGAGGTACTGCGGATCGCCGCCGCCCGCGACGACGAGCCGCGCGGCGCGATGACTGGCGCTCGCCGTCCGAAATGCGTCGATCAGCAGCTCGAGCCCTTTTTTCGGATGAACCCGTCCGAGGAACAGCAGGACCGGCGCGTCGAGCGGAATGTCCAGGCGGCGGCGATAGTCCGCCGCTCGATGACGGACCGCCGCCGTGTCGTCGTCGATCCCGTTCGGCACGGTCACGATCGGACGAGCGACGCCGAGGGCGGAGAGGCTGTCCGCTTCGTCGGCGCTCGTCGCGTGCACGAAGACGGCGCCGTCGAGCGCCCGGCGTTCGAGGAGGTGATACGCCACGGTCTTGCGAACGCGGCCGTGCGCGAACGACCAGGGGAGCAGCATGCCGCGCGGCGACACGACGTACGGAACGCCGGCGCGCCGGCAGACGCTCCCCGCCGTCCAGCCGAACGCGTTCCAGCAGCCGTGGATGTGGACGAGATCGATTCCCGATTGCAGGCGATCGGACAACACGCGCCGCAGCGCGGCGGAGCGAAACACGCGCTTCGGAAACGACAGCGGCAGATATGCCACCGGCAGGTCCTCGTACCGCGCATCGTCCGCCATCCGCGCCGGCAACTCCTCGTCGCCGTTCGCGGTCGTGGTCACGATCGAGACATCGGTGCCTGCGGCGCGCAGCGCGCGGCACAGGCCGAGGACGCTGCGCGGCGGCCCGCCGTAGACGAAGGCGGGCGCGAAGTACGGCGTGACGTGCAGGACTCGCATCGTACGTGGTGTCCGCCTTCAGGCGGATCGTGAACGCCTCATGACGCGTAGTCGGGCTCGACGACGGGCGGCCGGCGCCGCTCCCAGCGCGACAGGTAGTAATCGCACAACAGGGCGGGGCCGCCCAGATAAATCAGCAGCGTGCCCGCGAGGCCGAGGATCTTCACCCAGGAGCGCTCGAACAGATAGAGACTCAGCCAGAAGATCACGGCGAGCAGCCCGGCGCGCAGCTCCGCGTGCGAGATGTGTCCCGCCAGGAACTGGAACGCCATGCCCATCGCGAGCGCGTACAGGAACATCGGCAGGAACATCATCGGCATGCCGAAATCGATGTACGACTCGGCCGCGTAGCCGAAGGCAATGCTCGTATTCTGCTCCGTGCTGGCGACGTACAGACCGGAGTACTTGCGGACCATCTCGCTGTCGGACTGCAGTTCCGCCTTCGTCGGAAAGAACAGGCGGGGGTTGAGCACATGCTGCAGCGCGCCCTGCATCAACGACCCGTCCGTGTGCGGCAACACCGACGGCACGCGGCTGACCGCCAGCGCCGGATAGTAGATCGTCCAGAGGCGATCGACGAGCTTGTCGGTTTCCCTCGCGTCGTGCGTATCCTCCTTCCACCAGTTGGACGCGAGCTCCACCATGCGATCCATCTTCGCCTGCCGCGACGCCGCGAACGTCTCATCGTCGAACGACTCGCGAAAGTCGCGTCTGACGTTCATCCACATCACGGAGAGGACGGCGGCGAGCGTCGCGAGCGTGCCGGCCGCGATCCAGTGCGAGATCCGGCGGTTGTCGAAGGCTTCGTACAGCGCGATCGCCGCCATCACCAGCGGTTCGCGGAAACCGGCGAAGAATCCGGTCGTGCCGAGGACGACCTCGACGCCGACGACGGCCGCGATCCACGGCCAGCGCGGCACGGGATGACAGAGCCGGCGAAACACGACAAAGACCGCCGCGAGGCGGACGAATCGCATCGCGAGAATCGGCTGCGTCAGCCCGGGGACGTCATAGGCAATCGAGCTGAGCACCCCCTGCATCGCGGTCGCGATCACGTAGACCGTCGCGAGCGCCGGCCAGCTGATGGGAATCAGCGCCCCATCGTCATCGCTCGGAGGCTGCCGCCGCTTGACGAGCGAAATGCCCGCGTACAAACCGGCGCCGAGCGCCGCGCAGCATCCCAGCCCAATCAGCACCATCGGCCGGTAGTCGCTCAACTCCATCGTGTCGAGCCGGCGCCCGGTCGCCGCGTAGTACCACAAACCGATCGTCACCTGCAGCCACTGAAACGTCAGCGCGGCCGCCAGCACCGGTACGCCGCCCTCCTGTTGCAGGTACATCCAAATCAGCCAGAGGACGACGATCGCCAGGCCGCCGATCCAGTCGCCGACCGCAGCCGTCGCAGCGCATGTGGCGGCCCCAAGGGCGAGGACGGCGCGCCATGACCAACGCGGCATCACGCGGCGGCGGCCGATTCGGTGGCCGGGTCCGGGAGCCACAGGATGCGCCGCGGCCATGAAGTCCAGTTCAGGTCGTCGAAGAGCGCCACGAGCGTCGACGTGAACGCCATCCGAACGGTCGCGAGCGTGGTGAGACCGAAGAGCGCGGCCGCAATTGGCACGTGCCACAACGGCGTCTGCGGGAGGACGACGTGGACGGTGCGCAGAACAACGGCGCCAATCGCACCACTGACCGCGGCCGGAGCGAGCGAGCGCCACAGCCATCCGTGCGGCAGCACGGACGACATCAGGGTGGCGGAAATCGTCGCCGCTATTACGCTCGCCGCCGCAAGGGACCAGACGTACGGCGATGCGGCGCGTCCGTAAAGTGCGCCGCCGAGCGCCGCCGCCCACAGGATGGCGACGATCACGTCGACGTGCACGGCGCGGCGCACGCGGCCGGCGCCGAGCAGCAGCGTTCCCGCGAGCGATGAGATCGTCAGGCCGGCGCCGGCCACCGTGGCCGGCAGGATCAACGGATCGGCGGCAATCCACTTCCCGCCGTACAGAAGACGCGACAGCGAGGAGCCCTCGAGCGCGATGAAGCACGCCGCCGGAACCATCGTGAAGAGCGCGGCCTGGGTCAGCAGCATCGCGCGGCGCGAGTAGCGGGCCGAATCGCCGCTCGCGCGCGGGAGAAACGGATAGATCGTCTCGAGCACGATCGTTTCGAGCCGGCCGACCGTGGCCGAGTACAGGCCGCTCGCGCGGCCCGCCAGCCCCATCGCCGCGAATCCGAGCGAGCCCGGCAGGACCGATGCTTCGAGCCCGTCGCGGATGCCGCCGACCACCGCGACGGCCAGCCGCTGCGTGCCGAAGCGCAATGGATCCGCGTACGCGCGCCAGTCGGGCCACCGCCACCAGCCGGGGCGCGGCCGCCAGCCGCGAATCACGATCAGATCGAAGCCGAACGGAATCGCGCACACCAGGTTGTTCGCGCACACGATTCCGAACGCGCCGTGGCCGGCGAGCGCGAAGCCGATCGTGCACGAGAGCTTCGCGACCGTGGTGACGCCTGACAGCGTCTTCATCCGCGCGAAGTTGAGCTCGCGATACAACCGCGTAATGGCGACCTGGTTGATCGCCATCGCCAGCAGGCCCACGCCGGCGACGTGCAGCAGCACCGCGACGTTGCTGTACACGGGCGAGAACCAGGCCGCGCACGCGATCGCTTCACATGCGAGGAAGAGCGCGCCCTGAACGTAGGCCGACGCGCTGAAGTGGAGCGTCCAGTCCGGCTCGACGCCTTCCGGCAGCTGCAGCGCATGCGAGACGAACAACCCGCAGGCGAACGTGTTGAGCGCCGCCATGACGCCGACCACGGCGGCCGCGCGACCGTAATCGCCCGGCGCGATCAGCCTCACGGTGATCAGCATGCTGCCGAGCGACACGAGCAGCTCGAACGCCTGGTAGGCCGCGGCCCACGACAATCCGGCGACGAGGCGCCCCCGTGTCGCTCCATCGGGCTCGGGGGTGGCCCCTCGACTTTGCTCGGGGCAGGCCACAGGAGTTTCGCGTTCAGGCGGCTGCATGACGCCGCTCCGACCGGCCGATGACCCGCGACTCGACGAACACGCGCGTCAGGCGGCGGCGCATCTCGGCGACGCTCGCCTCCTCGAGAAACCACGCCCGCGCGGCGCGTCCGCGCGCGCGCGACGCCGCCGGATCGGCGGCGATGTGGTGAAACGCCGAGGCCAGCGCCTGACCATCGTCGGGCGGCACGAGGAACCCCCGCGCGCCGCCGCCGAGAATCTCCGGGAGATCGCCAATCGTGGTCGCGACGACGGCGCGCGCCATGGCCATCGCCTCGAGGATCTTCGCCGGCAGCTGCGTGCGCGCGAACGGCGTGTCGAGCTGCGGGACCGCCACCGCGTCGACCGCCGCGAGCAGCGACGGCATGTCGTCGTTCGCGATCAGTCCGAGCGAGTGGCAGCGCCGGCCGAGCAGCCGCTGCGCCTCGGCGAAGTCGTGATGATCGCGCGCGCCCGCGAGCACGAGGTGCCACGCTTGCGCGTCGGGCCGCTGCAGCGCGTCGAGCAGCACGTGCCAGCCCTTGTGAGGCTGCGGCACGCCCGCGAACAGCACGAGCGGCGCGCCTTCGGGCAGCCGCCAGCGCGCGCGGCACGCGGCGGCGTTCGTCAGCTCGCGAGCCTCCGGATTGAATCGATCGCCATCCGGTCCGTGGCGGACGATCGTGCCCCCGTAGCGCCGCTGCAGCCGCCGCGTCGACACCGACACGCCGTCCGCGCACCGGACGAGCGGATGGATGGCGCGCGTGTACTTCCACGCGGTCGCGTGCCGCCAGCCTTTGACGACGTGCCGCCACGCGAAATCGGCGGGACCATCGTGCGGCGCGACCCATTCGTCGTCTTCGACGTCCAGAAACAGCGGCGCCCGGCCCGCAATCCGCGCGCGCCACAGCGCCGGGCCGAGGCTCGTCACCAGCGGCTTGCAGGCATAGACGATGCTGCCGGTCGCCATCTCCGCGAGCTTGGGAATCGCGCGCACCACGTCGAGCGTGTCGAGCGGGACGCTGAGCGTCTTGTAGATGAACCGATCGCGATACGGCGCATACACCAGCTCGCCGCTGTGCAGGAAGCCGAGGAGCTCGACCTCGTAGTCGCGCGACATCGCGCTCGCGAGCGCGGCCGCGCGCACGATCGGATTCGCGGCAAGGTCGTGGACGAAGAAGCTGATGCGGGTCACGAGGAAGCGCGATCGATTCGAGCCACAATCTGATTGCCGAACAGGTTGGGCCATACGCGATGGAGGCGCGCGACGGTGAAGCCGTTGCTCGCGATCATCCGCGGCGCCGGCAGTCCGAGGCCGGCCATCCACCGCCGGAAGTCGGGCACGCTCCAGAACCGCAGGTGCTCGCCCGGGAAGACGACCCACTGGACCGGAAAGCGGCCGGCGGCGAGACGCAGCCGGTGCGGGAAGTACGCGATGTTCGGGAACGTCAGCCAGAGCGTTTTCTGCGCGAGCTGCCACGCGTCGCGGACCAACCCCTCCGCGTCGGCCACGTGCTCGACCACCTCGCTCAGCACGACGTGATCGAAACGCTCGCCGCCGGCGAGGAGACCGCCCATCGTGTCCACGCGCGCGTCGACGCCGCGCGCCGCGGCTCGACGCACGGCTTCGTGGCTGACGTCGATGCCGACGCCGCGGCGCCGTCCGAGCCCGGCGAAGTGCGCGAGCATGGCGCCGTCGCCGCAGCCCACGTCGAGAATCGACTCGCCCGTTCCGATCGCGTTCACGATGATGTCGAATCGCGGTTGAACCGAGCTGGTGCCGCGATGCCGCCAGTACGCGTCGTAGTCGATCGGCGCGCCCATCGCCGGCTCGCGCACCATGCCGGCGAACGCCGAGGTCACTTCCCTCGCGTTGAAGTAGCCGGCAACCAGCACGCGTTTGAGCGAAGAGTCGCGCACGTCAGGCGTGAGTCATTTCGGTGATGCGCCGCCAGCTCTCCGGCAGGCCTTTCGCGATCTCCACGCCGTCGAACGGACGGCCGGTGCGCGCGCCCGCGCGGCGCGCCCACGCCGCCATCGTTCGCACGCCGGCGTCGAGCGTCGTCGCCGGACGGGATCCGAAGACGCGCGACGCTTTCGTGTGATCGCTGTACGCCGTGTGCACTTCCTGCCGCTCGGGCAGGAACTCGATCGGGTGATTCGGCGCGCCCATCGCGCGCGCGACGGTGCGCGCGAGCTCGGCGACCGAATGCGGCGTCTCGGCGCCGACGTTGAAGACTTCGTTCCGCGCGGCCGGCATCCAGGGGCTGCTCGCGATCGCCGGAATGATGTCGCCGACGTAGCTGAACGCGCGCTGCTGCGTGCCGTCCCCGAAGATGGTCATCGGCCGGCCCTGCATGATCTGGTTCATGAAAATTCCGATCACGTTGCGGTACGGGTCGCCGAGGTTCTGATACTCGCCGTACACGTTGTGCGGGCGGAAGATCACGTACCGCAGGCCGAACATCCGCGCGGCGGCGGCGAGGTCGAGCTCGACGGCGAGCTTCGCGATTCCGTACGGATCCTCCGGGCGCGGCGCATCGCTCTCGCGCATCGGCGAGGGCAGCGCGCCATACACCGCGATCGAGCTCGTGAAGACGAAGCATTCGACTTCGTGCCGCACCGCTTCGTTGATCAGGTTGACGCTGCCGATGACGTTGTTCGTGTAATTGAACCGGCGGATGAAATGCGACAGCCCCTCCGCCGCGTACGCCGCGAGATGGAACACATGCGTGATCCGCCGACGCTCGAAGATCCGGCGCACGAGCGCGGCGTCGTTGACGCTGCCCTCGATGAGCGGCACGCCCGGCGGGACGTTCTCCTTGAAGCCGCCGGAGAGGTCGTCGAGCGCGATCACCTGCATCCCGGGACGCGAGGCGAGCGCGCGCGTCAGGTGCGCGCCGATGAACCCCGCGGCGCCGGTGACGAGCGCAGTGCTGTTCGATGTCTCCACGTCAGACTCCATCGGCAAAAACCGCGTTCCACGACTGTTCGAACCGCTCACGGCTGAACCCGCGCGATGAGGCGCCGGCGGCGGCCATCGCGAGCCGAAGATGGCGCGGATCGAGGAAGTATTCGATGCCTTCGACGAGGGCGGCCGGCGTATCGTCGTCGCAGATCCAGCCGTCCTCGCGGTGGCGAATCAGATCGGGCAGGTTGCCGCTGCGAAACACGACCGACGGAATGCCGGCGCGCTTCGCTTCGATCACGACGATGCCGAAGCCTTCACGAATGGCGGGCGTCGACGGACAGCAGTGGATCCCCGCCTGTTCCAGCAGCGCGGGAACATCGTCGCGATAGCCGAGGAAGCGCACGCGATCGCGAAGGTCCGGCTCCTGGGCGCGCGCGAGGACGGCGGCGCGATACGGTTCGTGCTCGGGCGGTACCCAGCCGTCGATGCGGCCGACGACGTCGAGCCGCACGTCGTGGCCGCGCGCGACGAGCAGCGCCATGGCCTCGAGCAGGATGGACAGGCCTTTTTCGGGAATGATCTGACCGACGTAGATGATTCGGCGCGGATCGCGCTCCGCACCTGCCACATCTAGGTCGGGTCCTTCCACCTCGTTGATCGCGCGGGCTCGGGCGAGCCCGGCATTCAACGACCTGTCTGCACGCGTCGGGACGGTATGCGCGATTGTCGTGCGTTTACGCTCCGCGATGCCGTGCGCCGCGAGCTCGCGATCGGTGAACGGTGAGTTGGACACGAAGAGATCGACGAACGGGTTCACGCCGACACGCCAGATCCAGCGGAACCGGCGTCCCGGATCCGGCGCGTTGCCGAGCCGGAGCACCACGCGTGTGCCGGCGAGGCGCAGCAGCGCCAGCGCCGGCGCGTTGCGGATCGCCGTGTGGTAGTCCGAAATCAGGACGTGCGATGCGCGAAACGCGACCGCATCGCGCAGCAGCCCCGCGCTCGTGCGGAGCGAGTCAGCCGCCATTTCCATCAGCTGCCGCGGACCTTCGAAGCGAAGCGTCAGCCGCCGGAGGTAGTAGCCGGTGGACCACGACGCGCCGATCCGTTCGGCCTCACGAACGATGCGGCTGTTGTCCCACCAGTTGACGATGCAGTGCACGATGGCCCCGCGCGCGTTCAGCACGCGCAGGATTTCGAACGTCATCCGCTCCAGGCCGCCGACGAGGACCATCGATCCGCAGCAGGCGATGATCCGCACCGGTTTCCGCGCAGCGTGGAGGTCATCGCCGCGGAGGGCACTGAGAACACGGAGGTCGAATGCCGCGTCCGCGAGCGCTTGTAACGCCGCGTCCGCATCGGTGGCCTCGACGGGCGACTCGAAGGCGACGGTTTGCGCGGCCGGTCGGTTCGCGAGCGTCTGACACGCGGCCGACAGTCCTGCCGTCGCGACACCAAACGAATGGCGCGCGGCCAGCGCGGCGCAGGCGCTCGCGAGGTCCTCGCCTTTCGCGAGGCGTTCGCGTACCTGTTCAATCGCGATCGCCAGGAGCTGCGGGACGTCGACCGGCTCCGCGGTCGCGTATTGGCCGCCCGTCTGTTCCAGACCGAGATCCGGCGCGCAGCCGGCGCTGTCGGCGACGATGCACGGCAGGCCGCCGGCGAGCGCTTCGTTGACGACGAGCCCCCACGTCTCGCGCGCGTCGCTCGCCAGCACGAGGCAGTCGGCGGCGGCGAAGACGCGCGGCATCTCCGCCTGGTTGACGAACCCGAGCATCGACACGCTCACGCCGGCGGCGCCGGCGACCGTGCGCAGCTCGCGCTCGAGCGGTCCCGATCCCGCGACGGCGAGATGGGGACGCGGCGCCATCCGGACGAGCGCCGCGACGATATCGAGCGGACGTTTCTTCGGCTCGAGCTTCCCGGCCGTCAGGACGATGAAGGCGTCCTCCGGCAGGCCGAGGCTGTGGCGAATCTCGGATCGCTCCGGCGAACGCCGGAGGACGAGCGCATCGGCGAAGCGATCGTTGTCGACGGCGTGCGGGCACGAGAAGACTCGATCGTCGGGGATGCCGAAGAATCTGAGAAGCGCGGCGCTGCGGATGCCAACGCTGAGATACCCGTCGAACATCCGGAGCAGGCGGCGCGTCTTGACGATCCACGCGAGGCCGCGCCATCCGTCAGGAGCGCTCTGAAGATTGGTGTCACCGTGATAGAGCACCGGCACGCGCAGCCGGCGCGCCGCGCGAATCGCACGGACGAGCGTGATCGAGTACCAGCCGAAGACGACCACGACATCCGGGCGCGCGTCGCGAATCGCGTCCGCGACTTCCGGCACGTCGACGCCCCAGAACGATCCGGCGCCGAATTCGTCGCCGGGCTGCGGCTCGCGCAGGATGGTGAAGCGATAGCCATCCGTGACGGGCACGTTCCAGTCGAAGGCGCGGCCGAATTCCGCGCCCTGCTGCTCCGCGGTCGGCCGCGACGCGTAGATGACGTGGAGGTCGAGCTCGCGGCAGTTCGCGGCGATCCAGCGGAACCAGGCGGCGTAGTACTGGATCGGGTGCGTCAGGACGGCGACAACCCGAATCGGCGCCGACGGACGATTGCCGCTCATGCCACTCGAGACAACACGTCCGCGAGCCGGCCGGCGAGCGCCCGCGCCGAGTGCTCGGTCAAGGCCGTCGGATCGACATCGCTCTCTCGATACGTCGGATTCGTCGCGATCGCCTCGAGCGCCGCCGCAATCCGATCGATCCTCGCGGTCACCGGATCCCGGTCGTCGAACGAGATCGCGTGCACCGTCGGTGGGCGGGTATGCGCGCGCAGGACGGCGGTCACCGGGCTCGCCTCGTGATACACGGCCAGGAGCGGCCGCCGCGCGAGCAGCGCGGGATAGAGCTTGCTCGCGGTGTAGTGCGGCTCGCTGCTGCCGAGCAGCAGGAGCGCGGACGCGTCGAGCTGCACGCGGACCGCCTCGACGTAATCGATCCGGCGCGCGTGCTCCGTGACGAGGTCCGCGACACCCGCCGCTCGCGCCAATGGCAGCGCCCGATCCGCGGCATCGTCTCGCCGTTCGTTGCTCGTGCCGAAGAAGTGCAGTCGAAGGCGGTTCGCAATGTCCGGCCGGGACGCGCGAAGCCGTGCGAGCGCTGCGAACACGGCGCTCGCCACCTCGATGCCGAGCGGCAGCAGCGTCCCGACCGCGCACACGTGGACCAGTCCATCGGCCGGATCGAAGTACGTTTGCCGGTGCGCGGAGTTCGCGATCTCGGCGAAGTCGCGGGCGTCGCCGCCAAGCGGGATCTCGGCAGCCGGCGTGTGTCGCGCGGCCGGCACGCGCGAGCGGATGTCGTCGATCGTGCGCTCCGAGACTGCCGTAATCGCGTCCGCGCCGCGGAACACGGCCGGCTCGATTGCGCGGGCGAGCTGACGGCTCGCCCGGCTCTTGAGATCCGGCGCGCCATTCGCGCCGCCGCCGACCGTCCGTCCCCACGCGCCGACCCACGGATCCTGCACGTCAATGACGAACGGGATCCGGTATCGCCGCTTCAGCAGCGGACCGAGCGCCGCCGTGTAGATCGGATAGGTGGTGATGAATACGGCGTCGACGCGCTCGCGATCGATCAAAGACGATGCTGTCCGCAGCGCGGGGATGAACGCGCGAAGCCCGAGGTCGCCGAGGCCGACACGCCGCGTCCATCGCGGCGACAACGCGCGGCACCGTACGACGCGCAGGTCGCGCGGCACGAGCGTCATCAGCGCTTCGTCCAGCTGATGCTCGTAGCCGGATGGATCGATCGTGAGCACGATCGGCTGCCACCCGTACTCGCCGAGGTACGGCGCGAGCAGACGAACGCGATGCGTCGCCGCCATCGTGTCGGGCGGAAAGTGCGGCGTCACCATCAGCACGCGGCGCGGCATTCTCACGATCGGCTCAGTGCTTCGCGAACGATGGCCAGCAACCCGTCGACGAGGACCCGGTCCGAGAATCGCGCCTCGCAGTCGGCACGGACGGCGCCGCGATCGATCTCGCGCAGCCGCGCGACGGCCGCCGCCGCTTCCTCGACATCGGCCGCGACGAACCCGTTGACGCCGTCGCGCACGATCTCGGGCACGCTGCCGCTCGGAGACGCGATGACCGGCGTGCCGCACGCCATCGACTCGGCCATCACGATCCCGAACGCTTCCTTGCACGTAATCGGAAACAACAGCGCCGCCGCCGAGCGCAGCAGATCGTTCTTCGATTTGTCGTCGACGGGCCCGACGTACGACACGGCTTCGCCGTCGAGGTGCGGGGCGATCTCCTCGTCGAAGTACGCGGCTTCGGGACCACTGGTCGCGCGGTTGCCGGCGATCACGAGGCGCCGATGCGCGCGTCGCGCGATGGCAATCGCCGCATGCGCCCCCTTCACGCGCTCCACGCGGCCCAGATAGACGAGCGGCGCGTCGGAAGGCACCTGCAGCTGGACTTCGTACTTCGACGGTTCGATCGCGTCGTACAGCGTGTGCCAGGTCCCGCCCTGCGTGCCGTGCTTCGGCAGCTCGTCGTAGACGCTCGCCGACGCGCCGGCGAACGTGATCGACGGCCCGGCGAGCCGCACCGCCCGCCGCACGCTGCGCCACGGCACGAGGTCGCGGCAGTACCGCTGGATTTTCGGGAGGCGGCGCAGCGGCAGAATCGGCGTCAGCGCCGCGAGCCGGCCCCAGCTGACCACGACGTCGAAGGCCCGGCTGCGGGTGACGAGCGCCGACCCCAGTTGCCACAGCTCGCGCGCGCGCACGATGCGGCCGACGTGCGGCTCGACGCCGTACGGCACCAGCGGCACGGCCACACGGCTGTCGCGGTGCCCGAAGAGCGTCACCTCATGGCCGCGCGCGGCCAGACCGCGCACGGCGAGATCGACGATGCGCTCGATGCCGCCGTAGAAGCGCGGCGGCACCGGAATATACGGATCGACAGTGACGGCTATGCGCACGCTTCGATGACGGCGTCGAGGGTTCGCGCGAGCAGCGCGCCGACCTGATGGATCGTCGGCATTGCGCGCGCGGTCTGGATCACCGCGCGCCGCTGCCGCTCCGCGGCGCGCCGATCGGTCATGGCGCATGCGAGCTCGGCGAATCGCGCGGGATGATCGGCCATCTGCAGGTCCACGCCGCACGGATAGCCGCGCGCGCCGGCGGGCGTCGTCACGATCGGCAGCTGCCACGCGAGCGCCACGGCCATCTTCGTGCTGCAGCCTTTTGCCCAGCAGAACAGCGGGTGGAGAAAGGCGGACCATGTCGCCGCTTCCCGTGCGAGCTCGTCGTCCGGCAGCGGCCCGAGGTATCGGACGCGCGGAAACCGCGCGGCGAGCGCGCGGCCGGCGGCATCCGGTCCGCCCGCCACGCGGATCTCGAACGACGGAGCGAAACCCGACGGACGCGCGGCGAGGAACCGGTGCAGGCCGTCCTGCGTCGGCGGATGATCGAGGGTCCCGACGAAGCCGAGTCGCTGCGGGTCCGGACGCCAGTCGAGCGGCGCGATCGGCGGAACGGTGCGCGGCACCGGCGTCACGGCGCGGGCACCGAGCCAGCGCTCGATCTCCGCTTCGTACTCCGTCAGGCAGAGCACGTAATCGATCGAACGTCGCTGATCGCGCTCGAGCAGAAGGCGGCGGCCAAGCTCACGCTCGTGCCGGGCCGACGCGACGTCGAACGGTACGATGTGCAGGTAGTCGACGCTCTCGAGGCCGTGCGACAGCAGGACGATCCGGCAGTCGGACGGCAGCAGCGGCGCGAGCACGGGCGCGACCGGAGCAAGATTCGCGAGGTTCAGCAGGACGAGACGCGCCCCCGACTGCCGAACGGTCTCCGCGATCTGTACGACCGCGCGCGGCTCGCATTGGACCGGATAGGGAACGGGAGCGAGGCGCCGGCGCAATCTCGTCAGGATCCGGCGATCGTGCTCGACGGGCGCGAGCGTCACCTCGAAGCCGCCCGCGCGAAACGCGCGCAGGAACTCGTCCGTGCAGACCTGCGCGCCGCCCGGCGCCGGGCCGATCGTCTGCGGGTGCGTCACGAAGACCGCGCGCGTCATGCCGCCCATTGCGCCGAGTGCCACGAGTCGACGAGCGCCACGAGGCGCCGCCGGTAGGCAGCCCACGGAAACTCCAGCGCGCGCTTGCGAGCCGCAGCCGACATGGCGGCCAGCCGCCGGCGATCCGCGTCGAGCAGCTCGATTCGGCTGGCGAGGGTTTCCGAGTCACGCACCGGGACGATGAAGCCCTCGATGCCGTCGCGCACGACCGAGCCGGCGTTGGGCGTCGTGATGACCGGCAGCCCGCACCCCAGCGCCTCGAACACGGCAATCGACGAGCCTTCGAACAGCGTCGGCAGGACCATCAGGTCGAACTGCCGATAGATGTCCGCCATCGCCGCGCGCGAGACGTGCGGCACGACGGAGATTCGATCGAAGCCCTGGAGAAATCGATCGGGTACGGTCCGTTTGCCGACAATCGTCAGCGTGACGCGATCGTTCCGCTTCAAACGGCGCATGGCGTCGAGGAGGTACCACGCGCCTTTCCGCATGCCGAAGTGGCCGGCGAAGAGCAGGCGCAGCTCGCGTCCCGTCGATCGCGTCTGAGCCGCGGAGAATGACGGGATCGTCGCGCCCGACGGCACGACGTGGATGACGCGATCGCGAACGCCTTCGGCGATCAGCGTCCGCCTCACGAATTCCGATCCGCAGACAATGCGATCGGCCAGCGTGAGCTCGGCGTCGACGCGCTCGAGGTCGGCTTCGGGGTACGGCCGCGGGTACGGATCGAACTGCGGACCGGTCTTCTCCACTTCCTCGGTCAGGATTCGATTCCACGCCCGCGGATGGCCGATCGTCTGCTCGAGAATGCAGCGGATGCCCGCACGTCTGGCGTCCACGAAGGCGCCCAGGCTGCCGGTGTCGAAGCCCCAGAGCACGTCGACGCCGTCCGCTTTCGCGAGGCGCGCGACGCGGCGCGCGAACAGAGCGTTGCCGTACTGGTTCGCGTAGTGTTCCACGCGCCGGAGGCCGAGGCGCATGCCGATGCGCTCGACCCATTCGCACACGCCGAACGTTCTCACCAGCGCCGGATCGAGCTCGGGATGATGGCGGCGGCGGAATTCGTACTCGAGCCGGCTTCGCAGGCCGGCGGGCGCGAACGCGGCCGCGCGGTATGGCCATCGGTCCGGCACGAAAAAGATGGAGGTCGCGAACCACGCCAGGCGACCGGCTTCCTGAAACGCCAGCGCCGTCTCGTACGAATGCTGCGCTCCAGGATGGAAGACGGCGACGTTGTTCGCGCCGCGCGCACGTGCCCCGCCGGCCGGCGCTCCGCGCGTCACGCGGCGTACAGCTCCAGATAGTCGGCCGCGACCTGATCCATGGTTCGTGGCTCGGGCAGCGCGGTCCGCCATCGATCGACGGTGGACGACGGGTCCGCGGCGATGTCGGCGAGTACGCTCGCGAGCGCGCGCCAGTCTCCGGGCGCGACCAGCCGTCCGTTGACGCCGTCGGTGACGAGCTCCGCCAGACCACCGATGCGCGTGCCGATCACGGGAGTTCCCACGGCGTGCGCCTCGAGCGCGACGGTTGGTCCACCCTCGAGACACACCGACGGACAGCAGACCACGTCCAGCGACGCGAGGTGCGTCGAGACATCCGCCGGAGCGAGGGACGTTCCGATCGAGATTCGCTTGTCATCCGCCGACATCCGCGCGATCTGCGCCTGCACCGCGCGGCTCTCGTTCGTGTCGGCCGGTCCGCGGATGTCCAGCGCAATCGCCGCCGAAGGATCGAGAACAGTCATCGCTCGCACGAGATCGAAGACGCCCTTGATCTCGTCGAAGCGGCCCACGTACCCGATGCGAACCGGCCGCGTGGTCCTGCGCACCGATGGCGGAGGCTTGCGGACACCCGGCGAATCGACGCCGAGCCGATTCAGCGACAGCTTGCCGGCCGGCGCGCCGTTGCGCCGGACGATCTCCGCGGCCGCCGCGGTGAGGAGCACGAAGCGATCGACGACGTCGACCAGCGCGTCCTGGCGCGTGCGGTTGAAGGCCATCGCGGCGCTCATCCCGAGCGCGGTGCCCGTCCGACCCGGAAGGTGCCGCAGCACCTCGCCGAACGGCGGCGGGACCAGCGACACGACGCGCGCCATCGGTTTCGACAACCCGCGGCTCTGGAGGTTGCAGGCCGCGCATTTCGCCGCGGCGGCCATCCCGTCGCACGCCGCCTCGCCCCAGTGCATCAGCGTTCCGCGCGCGCAGATGTGCCCGAGGCTGCTCGAGTGCGTGGTCGCGATCACGCGCGCCGCCGCTGCCTTCGCGGCGCGGACTTCCGACAGCTCCAGACCGGGAACCAGCGTGTGAAAGTGAACGACGTCCGGCCGAAGGCTCGCGATCCAGCGGACGAACCACTCGCTGCCGGGAATATCGCGGCGTCCCTGCGCCTGCTCGCGCGTCAGCTGCATCGGAATCGGAAACCGGTGGACGCGAATGCCCTCGTGGAGGTACGTGCGCGGCTCGCGTCCGCCGGGTTCGGGCGCGACGATGTCGACGTGATGTCCGCCCGCTGTCAACCGCCTGGACAGCGCGCTGACGTACACCTCGGTGCCGCCGGTGCGGTCCGGAAAATACCAGCCGACTGCCTGGACAATCCGCACGAGCGCTATCGAAACCAGCTGTAGGCGAGCCGATGCGCGAGCTCCGGCGTCGTGACGCTCGTCATCGCGAGAAACCGGGGCAGCTCGAGGGCGCAATCGGCCGCCGTGGCGACGCGGCTCTCGGTCGTGAACGCGAGATCGAATCCCAGATGCTCGACGGCCGCCACGGTTTCCGCGGTGTAATCGAGGCCGGTACGGCCGTTCGGATACGCGAACGCGGTGACGCGGCGTCCGGTCCACGACTCCAGATCGCGCTTCGAGCGCTCGATTTCCCGGGTCTGGTCGGCGGCCGGCGCGCGCGCCAGGATCGGATGCGAGTGCGTGTGGGCGCCGACCTCGACGAGCGGCGACTCCGCCAGCGCTTTCAGCTCGTCGACGGTGAGCGGCGCGGCGAGATCATCCTTCGCGGCCCGCGCGCGCGACGCGTTCACGTACGGCTGCCAGTCCGACCACGGCGCCGCCTTCAGCCCCTCGACCACGCGTTCGTCGTCGCGCCGCGCCGCCGCGTCGAACCAGAAGAGCGTCCCGTCGGCCACCGGTCCGGTGCAGACGAACACCACGGCCGGCACGCCGTGCTTCTCGAGAATCGGCCGCGCGATCGTGGCCACCGACCGGTAGCCGTCGTCGAAGGTCACGAGGATCGGGCGCTCGGGCAGCGGCGGTCCGCCGTTGCGCGACCGGCGCCACTGCTCGATCGAGATCGGATGGCACGTCTCGCGGATCAGCGCGCAGTGGTCGTCGAACTCGTCGGCCGAGAGATGCAGCGCGCCGAACGGCAGCCGATCCGCCGGCACGCCCCGGGGACGGAGGTTGTGGTAACAGAGCACGACGACGCCGCCAAAGGACGCGCCCGAGAGGACGCGCGCGTAATGCCCGGTCGAGAGCATCATGCGTTTCGCCGCCGCGCTCAGCGCCGGGTGCATCCGCGCTTGACGCACTTGAGCGTGATCAGCACCGGGTAGCGCGCGTCATTCACCTCGAGCTCGCCGGGCGTCAGTTCCTCGGCGGCGAGACCGAGCATCGCGGCGCTCGCGGCCAGACAGTTGCCGTGTGCCTGAATCTCGACGTTCTCCACGTCAGCGCCCGGCCACGCGCGCGCTGCGACCTCCTTCCAGCCGTCGGCGCTCAGATGCCAGTAATCGGGATAGTCCGGCGTCAGCGGCACGAACGCGGCGGTCGACGCGAGGATGACGCCGCCCGGTTTCACGACGCGCAGCGCCTGCCGCAGGCACGACTCGATCCGGCGCAGCACGCACAGCGTGTTCGGCAGCAGGAAGCAATCGTAGCGATCGGAGGGAACCAGACCGTCGGCGTCGGCGAGGTCGCACGTGTACGTCGCGCGCGCGTCAGGGTTGATGTCGATGCCATGCGCGTTTCGCACGTCGCGGCCGAACGCGCGCGTGTACATCGGCGTTTGAATCTCGAGCACGTCGCCGGCGATCGACGCCCGGTTGCGGTCGAGGAATCGGTGCAGATAGAACCGGTCGATCGGCGTTCCACGATCGAATCCGAAGTCGGTCGAGAACGGCGCGACGCGCCGGAGGTTGCCCCAGCGCGGCAGCGGCTTCCCTTTCACGAGGCATCGCGCTCTCACGAGCTGCCCCGGCGTCAGGGCGCGCTTGACCCGCTCGCGTGCGTTCGCCCACATGGTCATGACGCGCTCGCGCGGAGCCACGTCCGCACCGGCGCGGGCAGAAGTCGTCCCGCGGCGCGACGGACGCGCCCGACGCCGAGCCGGACCGCGCCGACCGCGCGTCGTTCATCTGCCAGCGCGCGCCGCACGGCCCGATCGTGGATGTTGGCGTGCGCGAGATACGCCGCGCACCAGTCGAGATACCGGCGACGCGCGGCGACGTGCGCGGTGGACGAGAACGCCACGCTGCAGCACGAATCCGGGTGCTGGCGGTAGCGCAGCCACGGCTCGGGCGATGCCACGATTGGCGCCTGCAGCGCCACCTTGAAGCAGAACGCCTGGTCTTCGAACATGCCGCGGAAGTCGTCGACGAAGCCGCCCACCTGCTGCGCAAGCTGCCGGTGAAACAGCAGCGTCCCGGTTCCCGGCGTCGCGGCTGATTCGCGAAGGAACTTCGCGGCCAGCGCCGGCGGTGGGCACACCGTCTCCTGCGTGAAGCCGATGTCCTGAATGAAATCGCGAGCCGGCTCGCCGGGATGCCAGTAGCCGGCGGGCCCGTAGAGCATGCCGGCTTCCGGGTACCGCGCGAGAACCGGGACCTGGGCGCTCAGCTTCCCGGGAACCCAGACGTCGTCGGCGTCGAGCAGCGCCACGAGCGGCCCGGCCGCGTGCGCCAGCCCGAGGTTTCGCGACGCGCTCATGCCGCGGTTCTCGCGACGCGGATGCGTCAGGTACTTCACGCGATCGGGATGCGCAGCCGCCATACGACGCGCCCGGTCGGCACCGCCGTCGGTCGATCCATCGTCGACGAGGAGGAGCTCCCAGTTGCGATAGCTCTGCGCGAAGACGCTCTGGACGGCCTCGTCGAGAAAACGATCGGCGTTCAGAAAGATGACGATCACCGAGACGAGCGGTTCCGCCGGCGTGCGCGAGGAGATCACAGACGGACGTCACCGACGGTGACGAGCAGGTAGCCCTGGCGCCACCCGGCGAGGTCGGCGCGGGAGATGCTTCCAATCGCCTCGCGGAGCGTCCGGCGAACAGCCGGGTCGTCGACGAAGCCCAGCGCGTGCTCGGCGGCGACCGTGGTTTCCGCGGTCACGCGGATGCCGGCGGCCTCGAAGTCGTCCCGCAGCGTTGCGAGCGGCAATTCCAGACCGTACCGCCAGTCGCCTCGACTCTCCTGAGCGGCCTTTCCGAACCTGTACGCGAGCGACGCCGCGTTCGGGACGAGATGAATCATGAATCGCCGGGAGACGCGCGCCCATTCGGTGAGCATCCGGCGGCGCTCCTCGGTCGTGAAATGCTGGAGGAGTCCCGAGCTCCAGACGCAATCGAACGTCCGGTTCGCGAACGGTAAACGCATCGTCGCGTCGGCGCGGACGGTCCGCAGCTCGACGCCCAGGTCCCTGGCGCAACCGGCGACGAATGCGAGGCTGGCCGCGCTGCTGTCGAGACACGTGGCGCGGCGTCCGGCCATCGCGAGCTGCAGCGAGATCTTCCCGGCGCCGCTGCCGATTTCCAGGACGTGATCGTCCGGTCGCGTCTGGCGCATGACCGCGCGGCCCCAGTCGGAAAACTGATTGAAGCGGACTTCGTGCGCGATCGTCCGCTGCAGATTGCCGATGCCGAGCACCTCGCTCCACTCTTCACCCGACAGGCGCCGGCGTCTGCGGCCGGACCACGCCATCATCAGGCCGTCGGCCGCCGGCCGATCGTCATACGCCACCGGCGCGACACTCACGCCGTCGCAGTGCCGGCGCAGCGCGGCGGCGAGCTCATCGGCCGCCGGCCATCGCACCCACGAGGGGCAATCCATTCGTCCCCATGCGCCCGCGTGCTTGTCCACGATGACGGCCCAGCCGCCTGGCTTGACGACGCGCGTGAGCTCGCGGACGGCGTTATCCCAGGCGACGGAGTGCTCGAGCGCTTCGACGGCGTAGACCACGTCGAACGCGGCATCGGGGTACGGAATTCGTTCGAGCGTGCCCGGCTGGGTCGACGCGCCGCTCGCCGCCGACGCCAGCAACGCCCGCGATGGATCGATGCCGTGGCACTCGACCTGACGCGCTTCGGCAATCGCGCGCAGAAAGCGTCCCTTGCCGCACCCGACCTCGAGCACGCGGTCGCCGTTCGAGATGCGGGCGAGCACGGCCTGGAGACGGCCGTCGGTCGGCGCGACGTCGGTCGGGAACTCGGACGCGTGCGACGCGAAGAAGGCGTTCACGCGATGAAGCTGCGCGTCGAGCGCGAACTTGACCGCCCACGAGATCTCGACGTGAGGCTTGTACGACGCGCCGGGACCGTAGCTTCCGCGGAAGCCGCCGGTCGGCTCCTGATGCCGCTCGAGCCAGTCCATCGCGGCATCGGCCGGAGCGGTGCGTCCGATCTTGTACCAGCAGATCGCGACCTGCGCGAGGCCGGTCGAGCAGATCCAGTCGACGCCTTCGCGTCCCCGGACGCCGCCATCCGGGCGCTGGACGGATTCGAGCCGATCGAGGATCGGACGCGCACGATCCGCGGCGCCGAGATCGATCAGCGCCTCGAGCTGGTACCCGAGGTCGTGCGTGAGATCGCCGATGCGGCAGCAGTCGTCACCCGCCGCGTAGCGATCGAGCAGCGCGCTCGCCGCGTCGCGGAACTTCCGGATGCCGAGCTTCTCGGCGGCCTCGACGAGCGGCGGCAGGGCGTAGAGATGAATCGACTCGGGACGGTCGGATCCGTTGTACGCGCGCGGAAAGCGACCTCGTCCGGCCAGCCAGCACAGATATTCGCCGGCGCGGCGCGCGGCGTCATCGACACCGGGCACGACGCCAATCATCGCCACGAGCCCGCGAAGGACCTGACCGGAGTCGAAGGCGCTGCTGCGGCCTTCGTGCGGATCGGTGAAGCTGCCGTCGGCACGCTGGCTGCACAGGAGCCAGTCGGCGAGCTCCGCGGCCAGCTCGCGCTCTCCGTACGCGAGCAGCGTTGGGATCAGGTAACCAGTGACCTTCGGGTACGCGTGCGGATGTCCCGACTCGAGGCGAATGCCGCCGGTGGGCAGATGGTTCGCCCGCACCCAGCCGAGCGCGCGGCCCGCCATCGGCGCCGGCTGCGCGAGCACCTGCCGCAGCTCGCGCGTCATCTGCGAGATGCGACGCGTCAATCCGCCAGGACTCACGCCGGTCCGCCGGCCATCGCGCCGAGGACGGCGAGTCCCCACGGCCGCGTCCAGTGCGTCCGGCCCATGTGCCACTCGCGCCAGACGCGCACGGGCTCGTCTTTGTCGACCCAGCCGGTGCCGGCCAGGCGGCGGAGCCCTTCTTCGACGAACGGGAGGAGCTCGCCGCGCATCCAGCGCGCGAACGGGAGGATGAATCCCTGCTTCGGCCGCGCCGCGATCGCCGGCGGCAGCGGCCGCTCGAGCGTGGTGCCGAGCGCGCGCTTCCCCCGCATCAACGCCTCGTGCCGTCCGAGCGCGGGCCAGATCGCCGACGTCAGCTCGGGGTCGACGAACGGCACACGGACCTCGAGGCCGTGCGCCATCGACATCACGTCGACGTCGCGCAGCAGCTGCGACGCGAGGTAGTGCGTGAGCTCCATGCGCGCGACGCCGGCAACCGCCGTCTCTTCACCCGCGGCGCCGATCGGCGAGAGCCGCCGCTCGTCGAGCGCGATCACGGTCTGCCACGCGTCGCGCCACGACTCGGCCTGCGCGAGCGCCGGGCGCGCCAGGCGCAGGATCTCATGCGGCATGAACAGCCCGCGCTGCGTCCGGTAGGCTTCGCGCGCGTCGCCGTTGGTCGCGGCGAAATGCCGCCACTGCGGCTGGAGACGGCTCGGCAGCGCGTACGCAACGAGCGGCGTGAACATGCCCATCATCGGGCCGGCGGCGCGCTTGAGCCGCAAGGCCGCGGGAATTCGGCGGAACGACGGATAGCCGCCGAACAGCTCGTCGCCGCCCGTGCCCGACAGGACGGCCTTGATCCCGGTCGACGCCACGGCCTGCGATACGTAATAGCTGTTCACCGCGTCGATCGACGGCTGATCGAGACGCGACACGATGTCGGGACAGTCGCGCACGATGCGCGCGCCGTCGAGCGTCAGCTCGTGATGCGACGTGCCGAACGCGGACGCGACCTCGCGCGCGTACGCCGCCTCGGACGAGGGATCGTCGAACGTGACGGTGAACGTATTGAGTGAAGGTGCGCCGACCGACGCGGCGGCGGAGACGATGGCGGACGAATCGAGGCCGCCGGAGAGAAAAACGCCGACCGGCACGTCGGCGACGAGATGCGCCCGAACGCTCTCGCGCACGGCGGCGCCCACGTGTGCGCGAAAGTCATCGGCCGTCGAAAGCGGCTGGCGATCGGAGGCCGAGCGGTACGCGAGGCGCGCGTCGGCGAACCGCCCTCGTCGATCGCGGCCGTCCGGCCGCCACTCGAGCCACGTGCCCGGCTCGAGCATCTCGACCCCCTGATTCCACGCGAGCGGCGGCGGCACGCTGCCCCACGCGAGAAACGCGAGGGCGGCCGCAGGTGAGATCGTCGAGTCGACGAGCCGCGCGGCCCGCAGCGCGCTCAGCTCCGACGCAAACGCCAGCGAATCGTCCGTCGCGGTAACGTAGAGCGGCTTGATCCCGAATCGGTCGCGCGCGAGGAGCAGCGTGCGCTCGCCGACGTCCCACAGCGCGAACGCGAACATTCCGCGTACGCGCGCGAGCGCGGCCGGGCCGTCGACGACGAGCAGCCGCAGCAGGACCTCGGTATCGCTCTGCGTGCGAAAGCGCTCGCCGCGCGCCTCGAGATCGCGTCGAAGCTCGCGGTGGTTGTAGACCTCGCCGTTGAAGACGATCACGCGATCGGCACCGGCGCTCGCCATCGGCTGCGCCGCCGCCGGGCTGAGGTCGATGATGGCGAGCCGGCGGTGCACCATCAGCACATCGCGCCGATCCGAGAGCCACACGCCCGCACCGTCCGGCCCGCGATGCGCGAGGGCTGCGTCAAAGGCCGCCGACACTGCCGCACAGTCAACGATCGGCGCACCGCGCCGCACGACGCCCGCGATACCGCACATCTAGTGGCGTGTCTCCTCGGATCTACCCGCGGGCAGCGCCGTTGTCGCTGCCCGAAGCTCGCGGGCGAACAACTGTGGTGACCAGTGCCCTTTCAGCAGAAACGATCCACTAGAACAAGCGCTGCTTGATCGTGATGACGTCGCCCGCGTCGACCTTGTCCGACAGGCTGAGCGAGATCTCGACCGGTTTGCCTTTGATCAACCGCGTCGCCTTGATGCCGCGGTTGGTGCCGCGCTCGGTCAGGCCGCCGGCCAGCGCGATCGCCTGCTCGACGGTGGTGCCCGGCTCGAGCACGTAGCTGCCGCCGTTGCGCACCATGCCCTGGATGAAGAACGTCTGCGCCTTCGGCACGAAGACGACGTCGCCGTCCTGCAGCGTGACGTCGGTCGCGCGGCCCGTCTGCAGATCGCGCCAGTTCACCTTGATCACTTCCGTCGACTCGGCGCCGGGTGCGATCGACACGCCAGACGTCACCTTCCGCTGCCGCGCGATCGTCAGCTCGCTGCTGGCCGACGACAACGGCGAGCCGGCCTGCGCCAGCGCCTTCAGCAGCGTCATGCCTCCGGTCATGCGAATTTCGGCGGGCGATCGGACCTCGCCGCTGACGAACACGCTCTGGCTGCGGTACTCCTGCACATCGACGCGCACCTGCGGATCGCGAATGTAGCCGTTCTTCAGCATCGCGCGCAGCTTTTCCTGCGTCTCGGTCAGCGTCGTGCCGCCCACCGGTATCCGCCCGAGCAGCGGAAAGCTGATGAACCCATCGTCGCCGACGCGGTAGACGCCGGTCAGCCCTTCCGCATCGAAGACGGTGACCTTCAGCTCGTCCTGCGGCCCGATCTGATAGTTCGGCTGGGCCGTGCTGGACGCGGTCGGCGCCGGAGGCGCCGTCGCCAACGGCTGCTGCTGCGTTTGCGCCCCGGCAGCCGTCAGGGCGATGAGAACCAGGAATCTGACGCTCATGATTCGCTTTCGCTCGCGCGCTCCTCGACCGCCCGCACGAGCGGGATGCCGAGCTGCCGCGCTTTTCGATAGAGATTCGGACGCTGGATGCCGAGCGTCTGCGCCGCGTTGGCCATGTGCCAGTCGTGGTGCTGGAGCACCGACGCGATGTAGTCGCGCTCGAACCGCATGCGCGCCTCGCGCAGCGTGCCGGCCGGCGTGAACGGCTCGGCCCCGCGCGGCAGCCGCAGCGTCGGCAGCAGGTGTTCGACCTGGATCGTCGCGTCGCGCGAGTCGGTGAGGACCCGCTCGAGCGCCTCACGGAGCTCGGCGACGTTGCCCGACCATCGCAGCGCACCGACGAGCGCGAGCGCCGCCTGCGTGAACGCGCGCGTCGGCAGATCGTGCGCCGCGCAGAGCTCCTCGACGAGCCGCGCCGCAAGCACGGGCACGTCCTCGAGCCGATCGCGCAGCGGCGGCAGATCGATGCGAATGGCGGCGAGCCGCCGGTAGAGATCGGGCCGGAAGCGATGGCCGTCCACGTCGGCATCGATGCCGCCCGACGCGCTCGCGACGAGGCGGAACCCGGTCTCGACCGGCCGGCCGTCGATGCGCACCTCTCCGTCTCGCGCGACGCGCGCCACGCGCGCCTGCACGCCGGCTGGCAGATCGGCGACGTCCTGAAGAAAGAGCACGCCGCCGCGCGCCGCCGCGATGCGGCTGTCGGCGGTCACGGATTCGAGATCCGAAAACAGATCGGGCGGCGGGCCGCCGAAGAGCAGACGCTCCAGGCGCCCCGGGTCGGCGGCCGCACAGGCGATTGCGATGAACGGTCCGGTGGCGAGGCGTCCGCGCGCGTGCAGCTCACGCGCGACCGATTCGACCGCGCATCCGGCCTCCGCCGTCACGAGGACGCCGCTGTCCAGCGCCGCCGCACGCCGGACCAACTCCCTGACGCGCGTGATCGCCGGCGACTGCCCGAGCAGCTCGATCGCGTCGGCCGCGGCCGACGTTGCGCGCGATGACGCAAGCTTCAATGGTTCTGGCATATGGATGCAGCTTCGCCCTCTCAGTCCCATTCGGACGACTGTGAAGGACTCGAATGACGGGGAGCGCGCGGCTTCCTGCAGCGCCGTACTCGAACTATCGGCAGCGGAGAGCTGTATCTATACGGAGCTCAGGCGTGTGTCCGTCGCGATACGAGGCGTCAGATCTGGCGCGGTGGGTCGGTGACGGACGAGTGGCTGGCGGACGGCCCCGGCGGCGCGGGCGGCGGCCCCTGATAGTAATAAGGATCGGCGGAGCCGGCAAAGAGGCTGTTGAGAAAGAATGCAATTCCGAGCACGGCGAAGAAGCCGCCGACGCCGAGGCCGACCTCGGGGCTGCCGCCGGTGAACGTAATCAGGACCATCAGGCCGACGCCGATACCAAGCAGCAGAATCCCCGCGCTGCGATAACGGCTCGGCCGCCGCCGCCGCCCCCACTGCTCCCAGTCGCCGCGAACCGCGTCGTAGCGATGCATCGCCCGCTCGAACTCGTCCGGATTCCGTTCAGGCGGCGGCACGAGACCGCGCTCGATCATCGCGATCCGCTCGCGCACCTCCAGCTCGCGGACGCGTGCGCGCATCACCGTTTTGATGATCACGTACAGGAACGAGCCCACGATGGCCACCATCGGGACCGAGATCGGCCAGAACATCGGTGAGAAGTCGTCCATTACCGTGCGCGAATCGCTCGCGTGAACTGATTAGACTGGGAGCGTTGCGGAATTGTTTCACGACGCGAGCTCGTCGCGCAGCTCTTTTAGGGCTGCCCGGTGAAACAATTGCCCGCCCCGCGTGCTCTAATACCTCGGTCGATGGACCATGCCACCCCTGCCGACGAGCGCGCGCTCGTCGAGCGCTGCCGGGCGGGCGACGCCGGCGCGTTTCAGGAGCTGGTCGATCGATACAAGAACCTGGTGTTCGCGTTGATTGCGCGCACGGTTCAGGACCGGTCGCGGGCCGAGGACCTCGCCCAGGACGTGTTCCTGCGCGTGCATCGCGGACTGCCCTACTTTCGCGGCGAAGCACGCCTGTCGACATGGATCTATCGCATCGTCGCCAACGTCTGCGTGCAGGAGCAGGGTCATGCGCCGGCGACGATCTCGATCGACGCGCGCACATCGAACGGGCGGCCGCTCGTGAGGCCGTCGGCCGCGGATCGGCAATTCGGCGATCTCGAGCTTCGCGATCGACTGGAGAAGGCGATCGCGCGGCTGCCGGCGAATTATCGATTCGTGATCGCCGCGCACTATCTCGAGGGCGTGCGCTACGAGGAATTGGCCGAGGCGCTCGATCTGCCGCTGGGCACGGTGAAGACGCAGCTGCACCGCGCGAAGCAACAGCTCCGGCGAGTGTTGGAAACAGAGCTCAAATGATTTCAGATTTCAGATTTCAGATTTCAGATTGAATCTGAGAATCAAATCTGAAAACCAAATCTGAAATCTGAAATCATAAATCTGAAATCTCACGTATGTTCTGTGATGAAGCGTTGGACTCGGTCGAGGCCGTCGCCGCCGGCGACGTGACGCCGGACGGACGGCTGGCGGACCACTACGCGACGTGCCCGAACTGCGCGTCGGCGCTCGAGAGCGCGCGAACGCTCGAGCGCCTGCTGCAGCACCGGCCGACGCCGGCGCCGCCGGCGCAGTTCACCGGTAAAACGATGGCGCGCGTGCGGCGCGCGCGCTGGCGCAGCGATCAGTTCCTGGACGCCGGCTTCAACCTCGCCATCGTCGTTGTCGTGCTCGCCGTGGTCGCCGGCATCTGGATGGTCCTCGACCGCAGCGGCCTCGCCGCCGTGAGCCGCGACGCCGTCGACCTGTTCAGCACCGGCCTGGTCGCCTTCGCGCAGCGCGCCGTCCCCGCGGCGCCGCTGTACCTCGCCGCCGCCGGCCTGCTCGCGATGGCGCTCGGCATCTGGTGGTGGGCGGAACGGGACGCCACCCTGTAGGGCTGATGCCGGATGGCTGATGGCTCAGGGGTACAATGTCGGTGCACGCGAAAGTGGCGGAACTGGCAGACGCGCCAGACTTAGGATCTGGTAGCCGAAAGGCTATGGGGGTTCGAGTCCCCCCTTTCGCACGCCTTCGCTCGCCTTCGGCGAGCTACGGCGTTGCAAGCACGCGTCAGCGTGGTGCACGCGCGGGCGAACGCTGCCAATGCGAAGGCGTGTCACGCCGTAGCGGCGAAAGCCGCGGAGGCGGACCTCAACCCAACTAGCATGAAGACAGAATTCGCCGACGTCAACGAAACCCGCAAGACCGTTCGCGTCGAGATCCCCACCGACATCGTCAACGGCGAGATCGATCGCGTCGCGCGAGACTACGCCAGGAAAGCGCGGATCCCCGGCTTCCGGCCGGGCAAGGCGCCCGCGCGTGTCGTGAAGCAGCGCTACAAGGAGCAGATCCTCCACGACGTGCTGCACGATCTCGTGCCGCGCGCAGTCGACGATGCGCTGCGCGAGCGCGGCGTCGAGGCGGTCGATACGCCCGACGTACGCGACGTGAACATCGATGAGGGCCACCCGCTGACCTTCACGGCGTCGTTCGACACGCTGCCGTCGTTCGACCCCGGCGATCTGTCGACGCTCTCGGCGCGCCGGCCGCGCGTCGCGATCGACGACGAAGCGGTCGCGGGGGCGCTCCAGCGCCTGCGCGATCGCGCGGCGCGATTCGAAGCGGTCGAGGCCCGCGGCATCGATCATGGCGACACGATCACCGCCGACCTGACGCGCCGCGAGGCCAACGAGAAGCCGCAGAAGATGGACGGCGTCTCGATCGAGCTCGGCGCGAAGGCGAACCCGCCGGGGTTCGACGACAACCTGCTCGGCCTCAACGTCGGCGACACGAAGGAATTCACGATCCGATATCCGCAGGACTACCCGATCGGGGAGCTCGCCGGCGCGGAGGTCTCGTATACAGTGACGGTCATGGGGATCAAGCGCCGGGTGCTGCCGGAGCTCGACGACGAGTTCGCGAAGGACCTGGGCGAGTTCGACACGCTCGACGCGCTGCGGGCGCGCGTGCGCGAGGATCTCGAGCACGAGGCGCGCCACGCCGCGGCGCGCGACGTCCGGTCGCAGGTGATGAAGGCGCTCGCCGGCCGGCTGCCGTTCGAGGTGCCCGAGTCGCTGGTGCAGCGTGAGATGGATCGCCGCGTCGAGGATTTCGCGCGCCGGCTGATGGATCAGCAGATCGATCCGCAGCAGGCGGGCATCGACTGGCAGGCGTTCCGCGACAGCCAGCATGACGTCGCGCGCGAGGCGATCGCCTCGGCGCTGGTGCTCGACGAGATCACCCGGCGCGAGCAGTTGAACGTGACCGATGCCGAGCTCGACCACGAGGTGAATCGATACGCGGAGCGCACCGGCCGCACGGCGGCAGCCGTACGCGCCGCGCTCGAGAAGGAAGGGGGACTGTCGCGCATCGCGGCGAGCCTGCGGCGCGAGAAGTCAATTGACTTCGTGATGTCGCGTGCTACAATCGCGGAAGAGTAAGTCGCAGGCACACTCCCCGCGCACGTTTCATCCCCGTCCACATAGCTATGCGATACGACACGCCGGAGTCCCGCATGCAACTCGTACCGATGGTGGTCGAGCAGACCAACCGCGGCGAGCGCGCCTACGACATCTTCTCGCGTCTGCTCAAGGACAGCATCATCTTCATCGGCACGCCGATCGACGACGCGGTCGCGAACCTGGGCATCGCCCAGATGCTCTTCCTCGAGGCCGAGGATCCGGACAAGGACATCCAGCTCTATATCAACAGCCCGGGAGGGTCGATTACCGCTGGGATGGCGATTTACGACACGATGCAGTTCATCAAGCCGGACGTCCAGACGATCTGCATCGGCCAGGCGGCGTCGATGGCCGCCGTGCTGCTGGCGGCCGGGGCGAAAGGAAAGCGCTTCTCCCTGCCGAATTCCCGAATTGTCATCCACCAGCCGCTGATGTCTGGCCTTGCCGGCCAAGCGACCGATATTGATATTGCAGCCCGCGAGATCCTGCGCATGCGCGAGCGGATCAATGACATTCTTGTACACCACACGGGACAACCGCTGAAGCGCATCCAGGACGACACCGAGCGCGACTACATCATGTCCGCGGACCAGGGGAAGGAATACGGTATTATTGATGATGTCATCCGCAAGCGGGCGTAGCGGGCTCAAACGGCTAAGGGCGAAGGGCTTAGGGCTTAGCGAATGGTGAAAAAGGCGGGCGAGACGGAAGTCCTGCGCTGCTCCTTTTGCAACAAGGACCAGAACGACGTCCGCAAGCTGATTGCGGGGCCGACGGTTTTCATCTGCGACGAGTGTGTCGAGGTCTGCAACGACATCATCGCCGACGACAATCGGTTCGAGAATCGCGGCACGCGCTCCTCGCTGCCGACGCCGCAGGAGATCAAGAAGTTCCTCGACGAGTACGTCATCGGCCAGGAGCGCACGAAGAAGAAGCTGGCCGTCGCCGTTTACAACCACTACAAGCGGATCGAAATCCAGAAACAGCCGCGCAGCCGCAACGACATCGAGCTGACGAAGAGCAACATCCTCCTCATCGGCCCCACCGGCACCGGCAAAACGCTTCTCGCGCAGACGCTCGCCAAGCTCCTCTCGGTCCCCTTCACCATCGTCGACGCCACGACGCTCACCGAAGCCGGCTACGTCGGCGAGGACGTCGAGAACATCATCCTCAAGCTGCTGCAGGCCGCCGGCGGCGACATCGAGAAGTGCCAGCAGGGGATCATCTACATCGACGAGGTCGACAAGATCTGCCGCAAGGACGAGAATCCCTCGATCACGCGCGACGTGTCGGGTGAAGGCGTCCAGCAGGCGCTGCTGAAGATCCTCGAGGGTACCGTCGCCAACGTGCCGCCGCAGGGCGGCCGCAAGCATCCGCACCAGGAATTCTTCCAGGTCGACACGAGCAACATCCTGTTCATCTGCGGCGGCGCCTTCGTCGGGCTCGACAAGGCGATCGAGCGGCGCGTGGGCAAGAAGACGCTCGGCTTCAAGGCCGACGTGAAGTCGATCCGCACGCGCGACATCGGCGCCACGCTCGAGCAGCTCGAGCCGCAGGACCTGATCAAGTACGGGCTGATCCCGGAGTTCGTCGGCCGCCTGCCGGTCGTCGGCACGCTGCACGAGCTCGACAAGCCGGCGCTGATCCAGATCCTCACGCAGCCACGCAACGCGATCACGCGCCAGTACCAGAAGCTGTTCGAGTACGAGAACGTGAAGCTCCGCTTCACCGACGATGCGCTCGAAGCGATCGCGGAGTCGGCGCTGGACCGCAAGATCGGCGCGCGCGGGCTGCGCATGATCATCGAGGACCTGATGCTCGACCTGATGTACCAGGTCCCGAACCAGAAGAAGGTTCGCGAGGTCACCATCACGCGCGAAGTCGTGATGGCGAAGGACAAGCCCATTACGCTGATCGAGAAGGCTGGATAGGAGAAGAATGCTGATTGCAAATTGCTGATTGCTAATTTCAGTTAGCAATTTGCAATTTGTAATTTGCAATTATGGAGACCCCGTTGGAAGTTTACGAAACGCTCCCGATTGTCCCCCTGCGGGACGTCGTGGTCTTTCCGCACATGATGATGCCGTTCGTCATCGGACGGCCCTCCTCCACGCGCGCGCTCGAGCACGCGCTGCTGAAGGACAAGCGCATCTTCCTCGCGGCGCAGCACGACGCGTCGGTCGACGACCCGCGGCCCGAGGACATCTTCACGATGGGCTGCGTGGCGAACGTCGTGCAGAGCCTCAAGCTCCCCGACGGCAACATCAAGGTCCTCGTCGAGGGCGTCGATCGCGCCCGCGCGGTCGAGTGGAAGGAAGACAAAGGCTTCTACCGCGTCGTGGTGAAGGTCCTTGCGAAAGCCCGTGAGACGTCCGCCGACGCCGAGCAAACGATGAGCCGCGTCGTGTCGCTGTTCGAGCAGTACGTGAAGCTGTCGAACAACCTGCACTACGACGCGATGATCGCCGCCGTCCGCGTCGAGGACCCGGGCAAGCTCGCCGATACGATCGCCGCGCACCTCCTCGTCGGCGTCGACGAGAAGCAGAACCTGCTCGAGATCATCTCGCCGATCGAACGTCTGAACCGCATCGCCGGCATCCTCGAGATCGAGGTGGACAAGCTCCAGGTCGACCGCCGCATCCAGTCTCGCGTCAAGAAGCAGATGGAGAAGGCGCAGAAGGAGTACTACCTCAACGAGAAGATGAAGGCGATCCAGAAGGA
>Ga0114129_10000921_pt1 | contig 38394 bp, 41 predicted proteins | sample RhiMetdeltSRZDD1_FD_80071 | JGI IMG/M metagenome (GOLD analysis project Ga0114129, IMG submission 80071) | Populus rhizosphere microbial communities from Tennessee, USA - Rhizosphere MetaG P. deltoides SRZDD1 (version 2) (version 2) | ecosystem: Host-associated > Plants > Roots > Rhizosphere >...
CCGGATGCGACGAACGAGCAGGCCATCTCCCAGTAGGTGGTGATCATCCGGTAATTCGTGTTCTCGGGCCCGTTCGTGCTCGCCACGGTCCGCACGTCGTCGAAGGAGCGCGGAAAGAACTGGGTGCGGAACCACTCACGCGCGGCCCGCAACTTCTCTTCCCTGCGCAGTTCGTAGAGCCGCAGCACGAGAGCCGCATCGTCGTAGGTCGGGGGAATTCGAGCGGACATCGCAGCCTCCATCGGTCCGAGCATGCGAATCCTACCGCGCCGACGCGAGGGGTATAATTGGAGTCGAAGAAGCTTCGAATGTAGAGCACACCGGGCCCTGTCGGCCCGCCATCCAGTCCAACAACCCCTTCCAGAGGACGCCCCGCCGCGATGTCGCGCGGGCGGCGCCCGGCGGCCGCTCCGAGGAGAAAGGAGCCCCTGTGGAACTCGTGACGATTCCCCGCCCCGCCCATCTCGGTCGATGGATCTTCCGGATCGCTCTGGGCCTGGCGGTCGTGCTGTTTCTGACGTCGGCCATCGTGTTCATCAATCCCGGCAACGTGGGCGTCCTGATTCACCGGACCGGCGGCGGCGTCGACCCGAGGCCGCTGCCCGTCGGCTATCGCTTCCGGTGGCCGATCCTCGAGGAGATCGTGGAATACCCGGTCTACATGCAGACCCTGGTCCTGACACGGTCGGATCGGGAGGGCAACGCCTACAACGAAGAGATCAACGTCAACTCGGTCGAGGGCCAGCCCATCAGCTGCGACGTCTCGCTGTCCTTCGAGCTCGACCCCTCCAAGGTGCCCTTTCTCTACAGCTCCTTCCGGACGGAGATCCGGCTGATCACGCACGGCTTCGTCAAGCAGGCGATTCGCCAGGCGCTCCAGGAGACGGTCGGCCGTTCCGAGATCGTCAACTTCCTCGGCAAGGAGAAGGCCCAGGCCGTCCGCACGACGCAGGAGGACCTGCAGAAGCGGCTGGGGCCCTACGGATTCCTGGTCAAGCAGTTCACGCTCAACGAGGTCCGCGCCCCCGAGTCCATCGTACGGGCGATCGAGGCCAAGAACACGATGGCGCAGGAGGCCCTGCGCGCGCAGAACGAGCTTCAGAAGAAGCAGTTCGAGGCGCAGCAGAAGATCATCGAAGCCGAGGGCGACGCCAAGTCGACGCTGACGCGCGCCCGCGCGCAGGCCGAGTCCAACCAGCTGCTCGCGGCCTCGCTGACCGCGCCGCTCGTCGAGTACCGGCGCATCGACAAGTGGAACGGCCAGCTGCCGCAGGTCTCGGGCCAGGCCACCCCGTTCCTGAACCTGACCAAGTAAACCGGCGGTTTCCGCATCCGACGCGGCCGCTCCCGCGGGCGGCCGCGCGACGGCGCGGATCTCAGCGCAAGGCCGCGGCGGGCCGAGCCTCGAGCTCCTGCAGCAGCCGGCCCATATTCCAGCTATCCCAGCCCTCCACGATCTTCCCGTTCGCGAATCGAATCCAGCTCATTCCGCGAAATGTCGCCTTCTTCCCGCTGGCCGGGATACCGAGCTCGCCGCCCCGGTGCGTGCCGGTTGCCGACCATCGGACGACGACCTTGTCGCCTTCGGAGACGACGTCTTCGACCTTCACCGAGATGTCGGGGAACGCCGCCAGCAGGGCCGCGCGCGCGGCGAGAAAGTCGGCCGGGCTGCGCACCTCGCCGCCTTCCATGTGGCCGTCGCACACCTCCGCCATCAACTCGCGCACGGTCGCGTCCTTGCGGTCATTCCAGACCTCCTGGAACCATCGTCTTGCCAGAGCTGCGTTGGGCGTCATGGGCGCTCCTTTCTGTATGCGTTCGTCATCGGGCGATCAGAACCGCCACGTCGTGGTCCTCCCTTGCGACCGTCACGGCATCGGCCTTCCCGTCGCCGTTCAAATCGGTGAGGAGAACGCGGTCGACCTTGCTGCCGACAGGCACCTGGACCGTGCGCGAGGGCGAAAGGCCGTCGGGCCCGCCGAACGAGACGGTCAGGTCCGCGGACGCGTGGTTGGCCGTCGCGGCGTCGGCATAACCGTCGCCGTCGATGTCGCCGGCAGCCACGTCGAACGGTCCGCGGCCCGTGGCGATCCGGGGACCGAGCCGAAAACCGCCGCGCCCGTCGCCGAGCAGGAACGTCAAGGCGTCGTCGCTCGCGTCCGTGATCTGGCCCGAATAGTTATTGATCGCCAGGTCGAGCTTGCCGTCGCGATTGAGGTCCGCGATCGCCACCACGAACGGCGCGGGTCCGGCCGCGATCGGCGGCTGCGCGCGGAAACCTCCGCGCCCGTCACCGATCAGCACCGTGACCACACCGAGCTCGTAGCTCGGCGCGACGATGTCGCATCGGCCGTCGCCGTCGAGATCCCGCGTTCGCAGATTCCGATAGGGCTTGCGCCCCACCTCGATCGGCGTGCCGGGGCCGCGGAAGCCGCCCTTCCCGTCGGAGAGCACGAGGGTGAGCCGATTCTCGCCCCAGTCGTCGACGATCAGGTCGAGCCAGCCGTCGCCGTTGGCGTCGCATGCGTCGATCGTGTGCGGGTGGGGTTTGGAATGCACCGTCAGCGGAGATTGAGGAAAGGGACGGAAGCCACCGTGCCCGTCGCCCTTCAGCAGTGTCACGCCGCTCGTCTCGTGGTTGGGGATCGCGAGGTCGATCGCCCCGTCCCGGTCGAGATCGACCGCGAGGACCTCGGCGGGCTGCTGGCCCGAGGGAAAGCGACCGGCGACGCGCAATCCTCCGGCGCCGTCGCCCCGCAGGATTGTGACGTCGTTGCTACCGTCGCTCGCGACCGCGACGTCTTTCTTTCCGTCGCCGTCGAAGTCCGCGGCTGCGACGGCCTGTGGCGAGCTCGCCGACCCCATCGGAATGTGAACCGGAGCCCGGAACGGTTGTCGTGGCGGCAGCGGAGTGGGAGCGAACGAAGGCAGCGCGAGAACCATCGCGGCGGAAATCACGCCTTCCCCTCAAGGAAGGCGGAGGCGTTGTCGCGTGCAAACTGCTGAAAGGACCTCGGGCGCAGGCCGGTCACGCTCTGCACGGCGTCGGACACGGCGGAGCCGTACCCTTCCCGGAAGGAGGCGAAGAGCAGCAGCATGTCGTCGACCAGCCAGCGCGGCACGCCTCCCCCGAGCATCTGCTTCTTCGCGTATTCGGGGGGAACGTGGACGTAGGAGATCTTTCGGCCGATCGCCTTGGAGATCGCGTCGGCGACGGCGTCGAACGACAGCGCCTCGGGCCCCGTCAGGTCATAGATCTTGTGCTCGTGGCCGTCCTCGGTCAGCGCGCGAACCGCCACGGCCGCGACGTCGCGCGTGTCTACCATCGCGACCTCGCCGGTTCCCATGGGCGCCGAGAAGCTGCCGCTCGTCGCGACGGATGGCGCGAAGGACAGCGTCTGCTGCATGTAGAGCACCGGGCGAAGAAACGTGAATCCCAGACCCGACGCCTCGATCTGCTTCTCGGTGGTCCAGTGCCACCTCCCGATCTGGGTGGCGGCGTCGGGACCTCCCGCGACGGAGATCTTGACGATGCGCGCCACGCCCGCCCGCTTGCACGCCTGGACGACGTTGCCCTGCAGCGTGACCTGCTCCGGGTCGGCCGGCGAGAGAAGAAAAACGCGATTCACGCCCGACAACGCGCGATCGAGCGTGTCCGGACGGCCGAGGTCTCCCACCGCGATGTCCACGCCGGGCAGGCGCAGGCTGGACGCGTGCGCCGGATCGCGGACGAACGCGCGGACCGGTACGCTGTCCGACGCCAGCTGACGGACGACTTCGCGCCCGACCTTGCCCGTGGCGCCCGTCACCAGGATCACGATTTCCTCCTCCTCGAGCGAGTCAGAGGCGTGCGATGCGTGGCGGAATCATTTCACAGCCGGAGTGAATCGACTAGATGACGAGCAGCACCTTGCCGGACGTGGCTCGCGACTCCAGGGCGCGGTGCGCGGCGGCGGCCTCGGAGAGCGGGAACTCCCGGTCGATCCGCACGGTGAGTCGCTTGTCGCGAATCCAACCCAGGACGTCGCCCGCGCGCCACAGCAGCTCCTCCCGCGTCGCGATGTAGTGGGCCAGGGTCGGACGGGTCAGAAAGAGCGAGCCGCGCTGGGAGAGGACCTGCGGATCCAGAGGAGGCACCGGGCCGCTCGATTGTCCGAACAACGCCAGCATGCCGCGGCGTGCGAGGCTCCCCAGGCTCTTCTCGAAGGTCGTCTTTCCGACCGAGTCGTACACGACCTCGACCCCACGGCCCGAGGTCAATCGTTTGACCTCGGCCTCGAAGTCCTCTTTCGTGTAGTTGATCGTGGCGTCGGCGCCGGCATCTTTCGAGAGGGCCGCCTTCGCGGGATTGGAGACCGTGCCGAACACGCGGGCGCCGCGCATCTTCGCGATCTGCGTCAGGAGCAGTCCCACACCGCCGGCCGCCGCGTGCACCAGACACGTGTCGCCGGTCTTCAGCGGGTACGTCGAACAGGCGAGGTAGTGCGCCGTCATTCCCTGGAGCATCGCCGCCGCGGCGACGCGGGTCGGCACGCCATCGGGAATTTTCACGAGGCGCGACGACGGAACGACCGTCATTTCGGCGTAGGCCCCCGGCTCCATCGCCCAGGCCACGCGGTCGCCCGGAGAAAGGTTCGCGACGTCGGGCCCGACCGCTTCGACCGTACCGGCGCCCTCCCGGCCGAGAATGGCGGGCATCGCGATCTCGTAGAGACCCGTGCGGTGATAGACGTCGATGAAGTTGACGCCGGCCGCCTCGACACGGACGAGCACCTCGCCGGACTTCGGAGTGGGTTCCGGAGCGTCCTCGAAGACGAGGGCTTCGGGACCACCCCGCGCGTGGACACGAACCGCCTTCATGGGAGCTCTGCCGTCATCCCGAGCGAAGCGAGGGATCCCGTACTCGGCAGGCCTCGAGCCGTGGCTCGTCGAGTCCGGGATCCCTCGTCGCTACGCTCCTCGGGATGACACGCGGTGGACGCTTCGCGTCTCCGCGTATTCAATTGACGGTCTCGTCCTCTTCGGAGTCTTCCGTCGGCGACGGGGAGGCGTGGTGATGGACCAGTCGCCACTCACCGTCCACGCGCCCGAAGAGGTTCGTGGCCTGCATGCGCGCCGCGTCGGCGGTGCCGTTGCCGCCGAAAGGCGTGATGACCTCGACGCACGTGACCCAGGCCAGGTCCCCCGCCACCGCGATGCGGACGTCCTCACAGGCGACGGTCCACGGCCTCGAGTTCGTGAAGATGTTTTCCCACGAGCGCTCGATTTCTTCCCAGCCGTCGAGGCGGTGCCAGCCGGGGTGGACGCAGCTGGCAGACTCGTCGTGGAGCCAGATTTCCGCCATGGTTTCCACGTCCCGGGCCTCCAGGGCCTTGTAGAAGGCCACGTTGGCGGCGGCGACCGCTGTCGCGTCGGACGTCACCCTCTTACCATATACCGAGCATGCCTCCGGACACCGACATCGGCGGTCCGGGCGGGGACCGGTTCCCCGCCACGCGGCGATCGGCCGTCCTCGCGGCGCAGAGCGAGGACCTCGTCGAGCGCGAGCGTGGCCTCGCGACCATCGTCGAGTCGTACTGGAAGCCGGTCTACAAGTACCTGCGCGCGCGTTTCGGCGAATCCAACGAGGATGCGAAAGACCTGACGCAGGGTTTCTTCACGCGCGCTCTCGAGAAGGAGTTCTTCGCGGGGTACGACCCGGCCAAGGGCAGCTTCCGGACTTACCTGCGCGTCTGCCTGGACCGATTCGTCGCAAACGAGAAGAAGGCCGCAGCGCGGGCGAAGCGCTCGCCGGGCTCGGCGCTCCTGCCTCTGGACTTCGACAGCGCCGAGGGTGAGCTCGCCATGAAGGAACCGCCCGACCATCTGACGATGGAGCAGTACTTCCACGCCGAGTGGGTGCGGAGCCTCTTCGCCCTGGCCGTCGACAAGTTGCGCGAGGAGTGCGCGCTGCGCGGCAAGGATCTGCCCTATCGACTGTTCGAGCGCTACGAGCTTGACCGCGATCCCGAGGAGAAGCTCACGTACGAGCGTCTGGCCGACGAGTTCGGCATCCCCGCCACGCAGGTGACCAATTTCCTGGCGTTTGCGCGGCGCGAGTTCCGGCGCATCGTGCTCGAGATGCTGCGTGAGATCACGGCCAGCGACCGCGAGTTCCGCGAGGAAGCGCGCAGCCTTCTCGGGGTGTCCCGGTGAGGTGGCTCTCCGACGAGACCGTCGCGCATCTGCGGCGAGTCGCCGAGTGGCCCGACCTCGGCGACACGAAGTACCGTGTGCTCGAGGAGCTCGGCTCCGGAGGAATGGGAACGGTCTACCTCGCCGAAGACCGGGTCCTCGGCCGCAAGGTCGCCCTCAAGGTCGTCGGCCCCGGAGCCGCTAGCCCCGAGATCGCAGCGCGGACCCTGCGGGAGGCGCGGATCATCGCGCGACTCGAGCACCCCGGGATCGTGCCCGTGCACGACGCCGGCACGCTGCCCGACGGCCGGATGTTCTACGCGATGAAGCGAGTGGACGGGCGCCGGCTGGACGAGCTGGCGACGGAGACGCCGCTTCCCGAGCGCCTCCGCGTCTTCCAGAGGATCTGCGAAACCGTCGCCTTCGCGCACGCGCATGGCGTGCTGCACCGGGATCTGAAGCCCGAGAACGTCATGGTCGGGAGCTTCGGCGAGGTCCTCGTTCTGGACTGGGGCGTCGCGAAGATCCTGGAGCTGCCCGAAGAAGACCCGCCGCGCGACGGCGGACCGGCGACCCCCGCGGCGACGGCCGAAGGGATGGTCTTGGGCACGCTCGCCTACATGGCGCCGGAGCAGGCCGAAGGTCTCGCCGACCGCGTCGGGATCGCCAGCGATGTGTACGCGCTGGGCGCGATTCTCTACTTCCTGCTGACGCTGCATCCGCCCTTCGAGGGAGATGCGGCCCTGGCGCGCGCGCGGGGCTCCTCGGGGTCGGCGCCGCTTCCGGCAAACCAGCGGACGCCTTCGACGCCCCGGCCACTGGCGGCGATTGCGGCGAAAGCCATGGCGATCGACCCCGCGCGGCGCTACCTCTCGGCCCAGGACCTGGCAGCGGACGTCGCGAAGCACCTCGACGGCGAGCCCGTGACCGCGTACCGCGAAAGCGTCTGGGAAAAGGGGGCCCGTTTCTTCGGGCGCTACCGCACGGCGATCCTCCTGATCGCCGCCTATATATTGATGCGCTCGCTGCTGCTGATCTTTTACCGCCGCTGATCCGTAAAGGAATTGGCGGGAGCGTTGAATAGATAGAGCAGGAGGCACGATGGCCAAACCGGTATTCGGACTGCTGCTCGGCGGAATCCTCGGGATCTTCGACGGACTGACAGCCTGGTTCACGCCCGAGGTGCGCGATCAGATGCTCATGATCGTCGTCGGCTCGACGGTCAAGGGCCTGATCGCGGGGCTCGCGATCGGGTTCTTCGCGAACAAGGTCCATTCGCTCCCGCTCGGGATCCTCTTCGGCCTCGGCGTCGGCCTCCTGCTCGCCTACCTCGTGGCCGCGATGCCCCAGCCCAACGGCCAGCACTACTACTTCGAGATCATGCTGCCCGGCGCGATCGTCGGCGCGATCGTCGGCTACGCCACGCAGAAGTACCGCGCCACGCGCATGGCGCGCACCTAGACGATCGCCGCGACCTTCCCGAGATCCAGGTTGCCGCCGGAAGCGAGCGCGACGACGAGCGCTCCGTTGGACGCTCCGGTCTTGCCGGCGAGGACGGCAGCGGTGGCGGCCGCTCCCGCGCCTTCGACGACAAGCTTGGCGCGCGTCATCAGAAGGCGCATGGCCTCGCGGATCTCTTCCTCCGTCACGGTTACGATCTCGTCCACCGCCTCGCGCGCGATCTCCAGCGGCAGCGCGCCGACGAAGGGCGGCGTCATGCCGTCCGCGAGCGTGTCCGGACGCTTGACAGGTACCGGCTTGCCGGCGGCGAGGGCGGGAGCAAGACCGGGTCCATCCGCGAGCTCGACAGCGACGACGCGGACCGAAGGCCTCAGCTGTTTGACGGCCGAGGCGACGCCGCCGAGCAGCCCGCCTCCTCCGACCGGGACGACGACGACCTGGACGTCCGGCATATCGGCGACGATCTCGAGCCCCGCCGTGGCCGCGCCGGCGAGAACCGTCGGATCGTCGAATGGATGGACGAACGTCAGTCCGCGGGCCTCGCGCACTTCGTTCAGGCGGTCGAAGAGCGTGGAGCGGTCGGCGTGGAACACGATCTCGGCGCCGTAGGATCGGACCGCCTCGATCTTCGACCGGGGCGCTCCGTCCGGCATCACGACCACCGCCCCGCAGCCCGCGATCCCCGCGGCCCACGCCACCGCCGCGGCGTGGTTGCCGGCCGAGACCGTTACGAGGCCGCAGGTGCGATCCTCGTTCGACAGCGACATCACCTTGTTCAGTGCGCCGCGCGCCTTGAAGGAACCGGTCTTCTGGAAGCTCTCGCACTTCAAGAATAGACGTACTCCCGCCCGGGCGCCGAGCGACGAGGCCGACAGGAGCGGCGTGCGGTGCACCTTTCCGCGGGTCCGCTCGTCGGCGGCGCGGATGGCCTCGATGGGGATCATGGCGCGATCTTAGCCCGCCGGCCTCTTCGGGCTATGCTCACGTCGGATTCAAAAGGAGACTGCCGATGCGCCGACGTTTTCTTCTGTTCTCGATTCTCGCTCTCGCCTCCGCGGCGGGCGCCCTGGGATCCGACGCTTCCCTGCTTCCGCAGCCCTCCGCGAGCGCCAGCCCGCAGCTCAACCCCAAGCGGATGATCGCGCGGATCTGGCAGGGCCGCACCCTGACCGCGAAGGCCGACGAATACGAGAAATACCTCAATGCCACGGGCGTGCCGCAGATCCTCAAGACCCAGGGCAATCATGGCGTCGAGGTCCTCCGGCGCAGCGACGGCGCGCAGACCGAGTTCGTCGTGATCTCCTACTGGGAGTCGGTCGCCGCGATTCGGAAGTTCGCCGGCCCGGAGTGGCAGAAGCCCCACGTCCTGGCGCGGGACCGCGAGTTCCTGATCGAGCCCGAGCCGGTCGTCCTCCACTACGAAGTGGCGCGTGCCGGCGGGAAGTAGCCGTCATCCCGAGCGAGAGCCAGGGATGACGGCTATTTCAGCTCGTTCTTGACGACCTCGCCGCCTTTCATCACGAAGCCGACCGTCTCGAGCGCCCGGATGTCCGCCAGCGGATCCCCCGCGACCGCGATCAGATCGGCGTACTTGCCCGGCTCGACCGAGCCGACCCGGTCCTTCCAGCCGAGCAGGTCGGCCGCGTTGACCGTGGCGGCCTGGATCGCCTGCATTGGCGTCATGCCGTACTGAACCATGTAGGCGAACTGCTTCGCGTTGTCGCCGTGCGGGTAGACGCCTCCGTCGGTGCCGAACGCCATCTTCGCGCCGGCCTGGAACGCCCTGCGGAAGTTGTCGCGCTGGACCTGGCCGAGCTGCTTCTCCTTCTCGATGGACTCCGGGAGCATGCCGACCTTAAGGCCATCCTTCAGGATGAAGTCGTCGTTGTAGATGTCCATGACGAGGTAGGCGCCGCGCTCCTTCGCGAGGCGGATGCCCTCGTCGTCGATCAGGCTGGCGTGCTCGATCGAATCCACGCCCGCCTGGATCGCCTCCTTGATGGACTGCGTCCCGTGAGCGTGGGCGGCAACCTTGCGCCCCAGCCGGTGCGCTTCTTCGACGATGGCTTTCATCTCCTCGGGCGTGTACTGCGGAGTGCCGGGCAGATCGCCCTTGGACAGGACTCCCCCGCTCGCGCAGATCTTGATGACGTCCGCGCCGTACTTGACGACTTCCCGCACTTTCGCGCGCGCTTCCCAGGGCCCGTCGGCGACGCCCTCGCGCTTGTAGTGGAAGTCCGCGGGCAGGAGGTTGCTGTCGCAATGCCCTCCGGTGATGCCGAGCGCCGGGCCCGAGACGACCAGGCGCGGGCCGGAAATCTCGCCTGAGGCGATCGCATCGCGCAGCGCGACGTCGGCGAAACCGCCGGCGCCGACGTTGCGCACCGTCGTGAACCCGGCGAGCAGCGTCTTCTCGGCGTTGGCCACGCCGTCGATCGCCTCGCGCGCGGTCGAATAGGCGAGGGCCTGATAGCCTTGGTTGGCTGGGGTTCCCGTCAGGTGGTCGTGCATCTCGATGAGCCCCGGAAGAAGCGTCGCGCTCCCCAGGTCCACGACCTTTGCGTCCGGCGGAACCGTCACGGTCGGACCCACGGCCACGATCTTTCCGTTTTCGACGAGAACCACCACCGGCGATACCGGCGGACCGCCTCGGCCGTCGATGAGCCGGCCGGCCTTCACGGCGACCCGCACCGGCGCCGGCTCCGCGGCGAGGAGCCCGGCGGCGCACAGGAACAGACACGACGCGAAACGCACGGATACCGTCATCGAACCTCCGAGATCCGAGATCGCATCTTCAGGGCTGCGCGCCGAGGGCCTGGAGCCGGGCTGTCGCGTGTGCCCGCACCGACTCGTCGGGCGATGCCCCGCCTCCCTTGCCCCGACTCGCGACGTCGAGGGCCTTCTTGTACAGCGTCACGGCCGCGGTCTTGTCCCCGCTCGCCTCGGTCGCCTCCGCGAGACTGTCGTACGTATTCGCGGACTCGGGATAGAGCTCGGTGTTGAGGCGAAAAACCGCGATGGCCTTCGCGACATCCTGCTTCTGGAGGAAGGTGTACCCGATCTGGTTGAACCGCGCTTCGGCCACGGCCGGGTCCGACGGGTTCGCCGCCTTCAGCTTCTTATAGGCCGCCACCGCCTCGTCGACACGGCCGGCCTCGAGGTCTTCGGAAGGAACCCGAGCGCTCTTGTCGACGCGCGGCGCGGTCTGCGACTTCTCTCGGTCGATCCGCAGCTCCGCGCCGCCGTCGGCCCGGCGGCCGAACGTGTAGCGGACGTCCTCGTCGCGCCGGACGAACGCGTCCTTCGAGACCGGCAGAAGCACGAACGTCTCGCCGAGCGGCTCCTGGACTTCGAGACCCGATGCCTGCGGCGTGACGACGAGCACCGTGTCCGAGGCGAGTTTGTAGCGCCCGGCGAAACGCGCGAGCTCTTCGGGCGAAAGCTTTGCCAGCGCCATCGGCTCTTTCTGGAAGCCCTCCCAGTTGTACTCGGCCGCGATCGCGCGCAGGACCTCCGGCATGACCCGGAAGCCCGCGGCGGAGTGTGTCAGGATCGCCGCTCCGTATCCCCGATCCTCGCTCGCATAGAGAAGCGCCTGGAATCCCTCGTCAGAGCCACCATGGGTGAAGTACGTCGTTCCGCCTTTGTCTTCGATCGCGAATCCGAGACCGTAGCCGTCCCGGCGCGGCGTCACCATGTTCTGCGCCATCGCCTTCGAGAGCGGACCCTTCTCGCCGCGGAGCATCTTCTGCATCGCGATCGCGAAGCGCGCCAGGTCCGACGGCGTCGTCCAGAGTCCGGCCGCCGCCATCTCGGGATAGACGTGGCGCTTGCCCTCGACGGGTTTGCCGCCTTCGCGGTATCCCGCCGCGGCCTCGGCCACGCGCGCTTCCGGAAGCGGCTGTTCGTACGTGCTCGCGGTCATGCCGACGGGACGCAGCACGGCGTCCGCCATGAGCTTCGGAAACGTCTGGCCCGTGACGTCGGTCATCGCGAGCTGCGCGACGGTGTAGCCGCCTCCCGAGTAGCGATACTGCGTTGCGGGAGCGAGATCCACGCGGATGGCCGCGGTGTTTGCGGGCGGCGTGCCGTCGAGCACCTGCACGACCGTGGGAACCGGAGTGCCCGCCGCGTAGCCGGGGAAGCCGTGGACGGTCAGGCCGGCGGTGTGCGAGAGCAGCTCCTCGAGTGTCACCGGTGTCTTCTGCGTGAAAGAGTTGGACGGAACCTTCCAGCTCTTGAGCGACGCGTTGATGTCGTGGTCGAGCGAGAGCTTTCCCTCCTCGACGAGGGTGAGCGCTCCCATCGCGGCGACCGGCTTGCTGATCGATCCCGCCTGGAAGAGCGTCGACGCGGTCACGGGTTTCTTCGCTTCGACGTCGGCGAGCCCGTAGCCTTTGGCCCAGACGATCCGGCCGTCCTGGACGACGGCGATGCTCAGTCCCGGCACAGCGAACTTCTTCAGCCGCTCCTCCAGCGTCCAGGTCGCGTCCCCTTCGACCAGCACCGGCGGCCGAAGCCCCTTCTCGACGCGCTCGATTCGCCCGTTCGCGTCCGCTCCGCTCGCGGCGACCGGAATGAGGCTCGAAAGCAGCAGCGTGCCGAAGGAAATCCACCTCGTTCGCATCGGTCGTTGACCTCCCGTCATCCGTTCCGTGGAAAGATCGGGAGATCCTATCCGAACGTCGCGACGACGGGCGCGTGGTCGCTCGTGCCGACGGCGGCGCGCACGACGCACTCCGTGGGCTTCAGGGACGCGCTCGCCAGGATGTAGTCGATCCTCCAGCCGATGTTGCGCTGCCGGAGATTGCGCCAGGGCGCCCACCAGGTGAAGAGACCGTCGTTGTCCGGGTCCAACGCCCGCCCCACGTCGACGAGCCCGTTCCCGATGAGCCGGTGCATCAGCGCGCGCTCGTCCTCTCGCTGGCCGACGACGCCCGCCTTGAGCTCCTTGGGATGCACGTCGCGGTCGGTGAGCGCCACGTTCAGGTCGCCGCACAGAACGAGGCGACGTCCCGCCTGCGAGAGCTCGCCGGCCCAGCTCCCGAGCGCTTCGAGGAACCGGAGCTTCGCTCCGTAGTCCTTTCCGCCGTTGGGCACGTACACGGACGCGAGCGTCAGATCTCCGACGTCCGCGGTGACGATGCGGGTCTCGAGGTCGAACGCGGGATGGCCGAAGACGGGCCTCGCTTCGCAGAGCTGCTTGGAGAGATGCAGCGCCACGCCCGAGTAGCCTCCGGCGCCGTGCCAGTAGCACCAGTAGCCTTCCGACTCGAAGAGCAGCTCCGGAATCTGCTCGGGCTTGGCCTTGATCTCCTGCAGGCAGACGGCATCGGGCCGTTCGGCGGCCAGCCACTCGCGCAGCTGGGCCTCGCGGGCGCGGATCCCGTTGACGTTCCAGGTCGCGATTTTCACGGACGCTTCGAGGACGGTTCCAGCCGTTCGGTCAGCTCGGCCTTCGCGGCTTCGAGGGCTCGCCGGCGCGCCGGATTCTCGGTCGTGGCGAGCAGCTCCTCGATGCGGGCGAGCGAGAGCTCCAGGCCGCGGCGGCGGGCGGCCTCTTCGGCGTGCGCGCGCGACGGGCGCGCCGCGGCTTTTTCGTTGGCCTCGCGCGCGTGCTCTTTCTCCGCGCCGAGGTCTTCTTCGCTCTTACCCCAGCCGCGAGCCACGCTCCAACGCTACACCCAACGAGGGCCGCCAGTGAAACCCGCGCTACGAGCGGGGACGCAGCGGCCGGAAGAATTCGCGCACGTCGGCCGCCAGAAGCGACGGCTCCTCCATCGCGGCGAAGTGCCCGCCGCGGGGCATCTCGGTCCAGCGCACGACGTCGTAAGCGCGCTCGGCCCAGTCTCGCGGCGGCATCGGCTCCTCCTTCGGAAAGCGCGCGACGCCGCAGGGCGCCGGCACTCTTTCGCCGGGGCCGAACCGGAGGGGCACGGCGCTGGCCTCGGCGTAGAGCGCGGCCGAGGATCCGATCGTGCCCGTCAACCAGTAGAGAGTGACGTGAGCCAGCAGCGTGTCGGCCGAGAAGCGCGCGAAGACGTCGCCGCCGCAGTCGCTCCAGTTGCGCAGCTTCTCGAGGATCCAGGCGAGCAGTCCGACCGGAGAGTCGTTCAAGCCGTAGGCGAGCGTCTGCGGCCGCGTCGCCTGGAGGTGGCCGTACGCGCCCTCCTCCTCGAGCCAGCGGTTCCGGTCCGCCAGGAACTTCTCCTCGCCGGGCGACAGCGGACGCGCGCCCTCACCCGTGTGCGGCGCGTACGAGCCGGGGATGTAGTTGAGGTGAATGCCCGCGACCCGGTCGGGAAAGAGCATCGCCAGACGCGTCGAGATCGTCGCGCCCCAATCCCCACCCTGAGCGCCGAAGCGCTCGTATTTGAGCCCCGACATCAGGCACCCGAAGAGCTCGGCGATCCTCTTCGTGTGCATCCCCGGCGCGCGCGGCTTCTGCGAGTAGCCGTAGCCGGGAAGCGACGGCACGATCACGTCGAAGCCGTCGGCCGGGTCCGCACCCTCCTTCGAGGGATTCGCCAGCCGCGGTGCAAGCTCCAGCATCTCCAGAAACGAGCCCGGCCAGCCGTGCGTGACGATCAGGGGAAACGGAGCCGCACCCTCTCCGCGCAGGTGAAGGAAGTGGATCTGGAACCCGTCCACGTCCGCGACGAAATTCGGAAGCGCCGCGATGCGCGCTTCGACTTTTCTCCAGTCGAATTGCGTGCGCCAGTGCTCGGCGAGCTCGCGCAGGATCGGCAGGGGCGTTCCCCGACTCCAATCCCCGTCCTCCACACCGTCGGGCCAGCGCGTCCGGGCCAGACGCTCACGCAGGTCCGCCAGCGCGGACTCGGGAGCCTCGGGAAGGAAAGGGCGGACGTTCACCTCGCGTCGTGAAAGATGACGCCGAGGGTGTATCGCTCGCCGGATCTCAGCTCGCTTACGCCGTGGCGCATCTTGACGCGGAAGAACCCGCGGCGGCCCTCGACCGGCCGGTCGTTGACCGCGAACGCGACCGCGTCGCCGCGGCGCAACGGCACGACCGTCGCGCGGGACTGGGTGCGCGGCTTTTGCTCCGTCAACACGAATTCCCCGCCCGCAAAGTCCTCCCCGGGCTGTGAGAGCAGAACCGTGACCTGGATCGGGAAGACGTGCTCGCCGTAGAGATCCTGATGGAGGCGGTTGTAGTCGCCGGCGCCGTAACGCAGCACGAGCGGCGTCGGCCGCTTCTGGCCCGCGGCATGGCAGCGCTGGAGATACTCATCGAGCGTGTCCGGATGACGGACCGGGATTCGCAGCGCCTGGTTCCAGCGGTCCGCGATCGGAGCGAGACGCGGATAGAGAGACTTGCGCAGCTCCGCCACGGTCTCCGGCAGCGGATAGGCGAAGTACTTGTACTCGCCGCTCCCGAAACCGTGCCGCGCCATCTCGATGCGACTTCGGAAACGGGCATCCTCGCCATAGAGATCGGCCAGGCCGGCGCACTCGCCGGCCGTCAGGAGTCCTTCCAGAATCGTCCAGCCCCGCCGGTCGAGCTGCTCGGCGGCGCTCCGCCAGTCCCGCGCCGCGACGCGATCGGCGATTCCCGATGAGGCATCCACGCCCGCCGCGACGGCTGTCTTCATGCCGCTCTCTTGCCCCGGAACTGATCCGGCCGACAACGCTTGCAGGGACGGAAGCCCGCCCGCTTCGCGGCCGCCCGAGTCGGATGAAAGACCACGTTCTCGGGTCTGGGCCGGGCCCCGCAGGTCTGAAGACAGTAGATCCCGGTCGTCCTCACGCAGGAGAAAAAGATTCCGCGCCGGAGCTTCCGCATAGTCCCTCCTGCAGACCCAGAACCCGGGATCACCGTCCCGGGTTGCAGCGGTCAGCCCGAACGGGTCCCGAAAAGACCGTCCACGAAGTCCGCCGCCGCCCCGATCGCCTCTTCGACGTTCTGCTTCTCGGTGCGTCCCGAGCCTGAGGGCGGCTTGAAAGAGTGATCGCCGCCCTCGAGCCAGTGGATCCGGATCGCGGGCGACAGGCGGTAACCCGCAACGTCTTCCCGGTTTCCGAACGCGTCGCGGGTCCCCTGGAGAATCAGCGCCGGCGTGGCGAGAGTCTCCAGGTGCTCCGTGCGCAGGCGCGACGGGTCTCCGGGCGGATGAAACGGATACCCGAAGCAGACGAGACCGCGAGCGCCCACCTCGTCGGCGATCATGCTGGCGATCCGCCCTCCGAGGGACTTGCCCCCGACGATGAGTCTCGCGCCGCCGCCCAGAGACGCGACGACGTCCTTCCAGCTCTCGAGCAGCACGGGCGGTCGATCCGGCGCGCCGCGCTTGCCCCCCTCGCGGCGCCTGGCCATGTACGGAAACTCGAACCGCACGACGCGGAATCCGCGCTCCGACAGGCCCGCCGCGACGCGATTCATGAAGGGCGAATCCATCGGAGCGCCGGCGCCGTGCGCCAGCGCGATCGTGGCGGCCGCGTCCTCGGGCCCGTCGACGCGATAGTCCGTTCGAGCGATTTGCGCCAAGTTAGTGGCTCCTCAGCGTTTCGTGAGCGTCCGATGAATTTCCGCCGCGCGCTCCGTCTCGAATCCTAACCTCCTTCAAACGGCCGATTCGACTCCGGCCGGAAGGAGGTGGAGATGATCCCGAAGAAGGTAATCCCGATTCTGTTCCTGGCGCTCTCGGTTCTCTCGACCCGTACCTCGCTCGCGGCTCTCCCCGGCGGCGGGCAGTGGTCCGGCACGATCGTCCACGTCGCCGGCGACGACGTCGCTCTGGCCGGCGTGTCGGAGCGCTTCCGCCTGGCGGGAGGCGTGACCGAGCTCGTGTCCGGACGAAGCCTGTCGGTGCAGGACCTCGCCCCGGGCAGCGCGGTGACGCTTCGCATCGGAGAGCGCGAAGCCGACGGCCGGTTTCGCGTGGACGCCGTCCTCGTCCAGCCCAAGAACCCGCTGACGATCGAAGGCCGCATCACGGGCGTGGGCACCGACGGCCGCAGCCTCTCGGTCCTCGGCGTCCCGATCGGGATCGACGCGAAGACCGCGTTCTCGGGCCGCGGCGTCTGGGGCCGCGTCCAGTCGGTCCACGACCTCTCGACCGACATGACGGCGGAGGTCACCCTGACGGCGAAGGCGGGAGGCGCCGTCGAGGCGTCCCGAATCCGCGTCACCGGTATCGTGACCCGCTCCACGCGCGTGGTCTCTCGCGAGCCGGGCGAGGACCAGGAATTCAAGGGAACGGTCTCGGCCATCAACGACAACACGTGGACGATCGACGGCCGTGCCATCCTGGTCGACGACACGACGGCGTTCATCGGGGATCCGGGAGTGGGCGATTTCGTCGAGGTCCGCTTCCATCTCGACGCCGGCGGCAACGCCGTCGCCGACCGCATCCAGAAGGAAGACGCCATCGACGACGAGCTCGAGTTCCGCGGGATCGTCGAGGCGATCGGCGAGAAGAGCTGGACGATCTCCGGCCGCGTCGTCGCCGTAGACTCGGCGACCGAGATCATCGGCAACCCGCAGATCGGCGACGAGGTCGAGGTGCGGGCCGACCGGGCCGCGGACGGAAGCCTCAAGGCCACCAAGATCCACAAGGAGGACGCCGAGGAGGCCGACGAACGCGAGTTCACCGGAACGGTCGAGGCGATCGGCGATACGAGCTGGACGATCGGCCAGACCGTCGTCCTCGTCAACGCGTCCACCGAGATCGAAGGCAACCCCGGCGTCGGCGACCTCGTCGAGGTGCGCGCCGACGTCGCGTCCGACGGAACGCTGACGGCCACGCGCATCCACAAGGAAGACGACAACGGCACCGGCGACGACGATCCCTCCGGTCACCACTGACCCTTCCTCCGTACGCCGGCGGCCTCGCGCCGCCGGCGCCTTTTTTTCGGGAGTCAGGGAGTCGGCGTCGTGACGGTCTGGCGCGTGCGCTTTCTTCCCAGAGCCAGGCCGAGCACGAAAAACACGACCGCGCCGACGGCCGCCCCGATCGCCTGTCCGCGAATCAGGCGCGTCGTCGAGTACTTCACGACATCGGGCAGATTCACCATCGCCGCCGGCTGGCTGGCATTGGAGAGATAGCCCGCCTCGTTGTACCAGGACAGCATCGGGGGCACGATGACCGAAGCGGCGGCGATTCCCACGAGCGCTCCCGCCAGGACCCAGATCAGGATTCCCTTCATCGCGACCTCCTACCGATGCGTTTCCACCACGCACGCCGATCCGTACGCCAGCACCTCGGTCACTCCGGCGGAGACCTCGTTGGCGTCGTAGCGCACGACCACGACCGCATTCGCGCCCATCTCCTCGGCGTGCCGCGCCATCAGGTCGAAAGCCTCCTGGCGCGCGCGCTCGCACATCTCGGTCCAGAGCGTGATGTTGCCTCCGAAGAGGCTCTGGATTCCGGCGCCCACCGTACCGACGATGCTCCGCGAGCGCACCACGATTCCGCGCACGACGCCGAGATTGCGCACGATGCGATACCCGGGGAGCTCCTGGGCCGTAGTCACGAAAGCGCGATTGAGCACGCAAACCTCCTGTCGTCTCGTCGAGGACTAGTCCTCTCGCAGAACCCGGAAGCCGTAGTCGGAATAGCGGTATTCCGGCGGCAGACTGCTGGAAGCCGACGGCGGCGACCAGCGGATGCGATGGCGCCACGAGCCACCGCGGCTTCCCATGCGCGACGGAGCGCCGGGTCGAACCGGCTCGCGGCGGTCCAGGCACCACTCGTGGACGATGGTGCCGGGGTCGCAGACGCCGTAGCCGTTGGGCGTGCCGCGGCCCGCCTCCCACGGACCCGAGAGAGGGCCTTCCGGGATCTCGCCCGGCGGAATCGCGTCTCCCCACGGGGTCTTCGGACTCACCAGGCCGCCGCTCATCGCGAGCTCCCACTCCGCCTCCGTCGGCAGACGCCACCGCCCGCCGTCGCGCTCGCAGAGCCACGCGGCGAAGTCCGCGGCTTCGTGCCACGTCACGCCCACGACCGGTCTCGCCGGCCCGCGAAAGGCCGGATCGTCCCACCAGGGCGGCGCCGCGGCCCTCCCGCCGGCCAGGAACCCGGAGTAGTCGCGGTTGGTCACCGCGGTCCGGCCGATGTCGAACGGGCGGATGGGAGTCGCACCGGAGGCCGTCGCGCCCGGTGATCCGCCCGGGATCCGGACGGTCGAGAGAAGCGGCACGCCTGAATCCTAGTTCAGGCGGCGCGGCGAGCGCCTCAGCCGGCCTGTTCGCTCGGGAGCGCCAGGCCGGGCTCGAGCGGCCGAGGCGCGCTTTCCTCGGTGGCCGGCACGGCAACGGCGGGAATCGGCCGCCGCTGTCGGGGAAAGATCCCGGCCCGGTTTCCGCGGTCGAGGCAGAGGGCAATCACGGCACCGAGGATCGTGCCGACGGGGAAGGCGAACAGGCTGATCCCGGCGAAGGCGAAGCCGAAGTTGCGCGCCCAGAGGCGGTGGCGCCGCAGCTGGTAACCGACGAAGGCGTAGCAGACGGCGAGAATCGCCCCGGTCGCGGGGAGGAGGAGGTCTCCCCGGCTTTCTCCGTCGAAATAGAGATAGACCCCGACTCCCGCGGTGAGAAGGCCCTGCGCCGCCAGACCGTAGAAGATCAGTCCGGCGGTCTGGACGAAACGTCGTCCCCTCCGCAGCAAGGCTTCGCCCGCGATCGTCAGCTTCATACGAGTCTCCGTTCCACCGAATGCCGTTACCGGCAAAAATAGAAACGGGCGCCTACGGCGCCCCTCGCTCAAATCTCCGACCGGGCCTCGAGACAGCCGACCAGTTTGTTCACCTCGATCCGGCGATCGCCGGTTTCTTTTCGCGGGCGCGGTCCCGCGTTCTTGAACGCCTTATATCGCCGTCGCGATTCGAGCGCCACAAATTTTTTTCGGGCGCCACAAATTCTCTCGAGACTGCCGGTCACGTGAGGCTTTTCAAAAAAAGGAGGCGCGGGCGGTGTGACCCGCCCGCGCTGAGGGAAGAAGTCCGTGACCCTGGCGGCATCCGGACTTTGGAGCCTTTTTCAATTCGGCGAATCGCCGCGTCCATTTCTTAAGACGAAATCCTCGCGAAAGAGTTTCGTCCGAGTCGTTTTTCCGAGCTTTTCTTCGCGGTGGGACGCGGTGACGCGTCTACTCGGCGCGAAGCGCTTCGAGTGGGTCCACGCGGGACGCCCGGAGGGCGGGAACGGCACTGGCCGCGAGCGCGACGGCCAGCAGAAGCAGCGCCGCGCCGCCGAAGGTCGCCGGATCGCGCGCCGGCACCCCGTAGAGAAGACCTTCCATGAGGCGCGAGAGAAGAAGCGCGGTGACGAGGCCGGCGGCGATTCCTGTACCGGCCGTGAGCATTCCCCGCTGAAGGATCAGATTCAGGACACTGGCGCGCGACGCGCCGAGGGCCAGGCGGATCCCGATCTCCCGGCGTCTCCGGCTGACGAGGTACGCCAGGACACCCGACACGCCGACCGCCGCGAGCACCAGAGCCACGGCGGCGAAAAGGGAGAGCAGCGAAGACGTCAGCCTCGGCGTGGCGAGCGATGCGTCGACGACCTGGGTCATCGTCCGCACGTTGGCGAGCGGCAGGTTGGGATCCAGACGCCGGACCTCCGACCGTATTGGGCCCACCAGCGAGAGCGGGTCCCCGTCGGCCCGCACGATGAGGGTCATGTTGCGGGGCGCGTTGCCCGTCTGGAGGGCGAACTGCGAGTGGGGCACGTAGAACTTTTCCTTGATGATCTCGGTGATCCCGTTGTGCCGCACGTTGCGGACCAGGCCGACGACGGTCATCCACGGGCGCTCGCTTCGGTCCGACCCCATGCGGATTCGCCGGCCGATGGGGTCCTGGCCCGGCCAGTAGATCTGCGCGAACGTCTCGTTGACCAGGGCCACCGGGAGCGAGGTCGCCGTGTCGGATTCGGCGAAGGAACGGCCGCGCAGAACGCGCTCCCCGAGAGCCTCGAGCGCCCCGTCGGAGACGACCTGCCAGTCTCCCTTGGCGTTGTGGCCGGGCGTCTCGACGAAGCCCTCGACGTCGAGACCCCAGTCGCCGATTGACGCGGCCAGGGGCAGCGACCGCACGATTCCGGCGGACTTGACGCCGGGCAACCCGCGCACGCGCTCGAGCAGCGTCCGATAGAGAGCCGTGACCGCCTCGGGCTTCGCATAGCCGGCCTCGGGCGGCCGCAGCTGCAGGGTCACGACGTGGCCAGGTTCGAAGCCGAGGTCGACGCGCAGGAGGGCGCCCAGACTTCGAAGCAGCAGGCCGGCGCCGAGCAGGAGGACGAGGGCCAGTCCCATCTGCACGCTGGCCAGGATGCCTCTCAGGCTCTGGCGGCGCAGCCCCGCCGAGGAGCCGCGGGCATCCTCGCGGAGAGACTGGGAAAGGTTCAGTCGGAGCATCTGGATGGCCGGACCGAGCCCGAAGAGAAACGTCGTCAGGACGGAGAGGACTCCGGCGAACAGGAGAATCCCGGGCTCGACGCGGATCGGCGCGAGCACCGGAAGACCTGCCGCGCCGTGAGCCGCGATCGCGCGCACACCGGCCCACGCGAGGCCGACACCCGCGAGCGCGCCACAGGCGGCGAGCACGAAGCTCTCGGTCAGGAGCTGCCGCGTCAGGCGCGCCTGGCCGGCCCCGATCGCGGCGCGCACGGAGATCTCCCGCTGTCTCCCCTCCGACCGCGCGAGGAGGAGATTGGCGACGTTGCCGCAGGCCATCAGAAGCAGGAACCCCACCGCGCCGAAGACCAGTGTGAGCGCCTTGCGGGCGGTGCCGCGGATTTCATCCTCGAGAGGAACCGCGAAGGCTTCGAACCGCATCTCGGGCGGATAGAGGCCGTCCCGCGTCCAGTTCGACGTGATCGTCTTCAGCTCCAGCGTGGCTTTCGCCGCTGTGGCGCCGCGTGCGAGCGTGGCCGCACCGAAGTAGCCATGATTGCCGTGCGTCAGATCCTTCGGATCCACCTGAAGAGGAATCCAGAGCTGGGTCGGAGACGACGACGACACCGTGTAGTCGGTCGGAAGAGCGAATCCCCGGGGCATCACACCGACGACACGGCGCGACACGCCGTCGAGCTCGACGGACTCACCGACAACGCGGGGATCTCCGCCGTAGCGGTTCTGCCACAGGCCGTATCCCAGGACGGCGACGGGCGGTCCGCCGGGGCGGTCTTCCTCAAGCGTGAACGTGCGCCCCAGCATCGGACCGGATCCCAGGGTCTCGAAGGTGTGCGCTTCCACGGACCCCACACCGATGCGGACCGGCTCCGAACCGCCGCCCGTCAGGTTCGCCTCGTCGAGATCCCACATCGTGATCTTCTCGAGGGTCGTGGACGCTTTGCGGTAATCGACGATCTCGCCGTTGGCGACCCAGGTCTTGTCGAAGTCTTTCCAGCGGCTCCAGATCATGACGCGGCGGCCGGGATCCGCGTACGGCAGCGGCGAGAAGAGCACCGCCCGCATGACCGAGAAGATCGCGGTCGTGGCGCCGATCCCCAGGGCCAGCGTCAGGATCGCCGCGGCGGCGAACCCGGGAGACCGCCGCAGCCCTCGCAACGCGTAGCGGACGTCCTGGAGGAACACGTCCATACGAGGGAGAGACGAAGCGACCGATGGAAGGTTTCGGACCGGTGTCATCCCGAGGAGCGCAGCGACGAGGGACCCCTTTCAAGCCTTGCGGCGGCTCAAAAGGGGTCCCTCGCGCCTTCGGCGCTCGGGATGACAGGGCGGGGTCAGGCCTTCGGCGCTTTCACCGCCTTCCGCGTTAATGTCCAGTCGAAAGCCACCTTCGACCGGATCATGTCGTCGAAGCGCCCTTTCGCGTACTTGCCCCAGTGCGGCCGCGCGCCGTCGACGTCCGTGAAGCCGTACTCGTCCGACAGCGTCCACGATGCGAATACGCCGCCGGACTTCTCCATGACCTTGGGATCTGCGGCCAGCGCCGCGACGGCCCGTCCCACGAAGAACGGCGTCTCGGACATCGCGAAGTGCTTGTTCTTCCGGACGCCCTTTCTCCAGTTCGCCTCGGTGACGCCCATGCGGTCGAGGATCGCCTCGGTGCGCATGAATCCCGGCGTGACCGCGATCGCCGACACTCCGTGGCGCTTGAGCTCGTTGGCCATCGCGAAAGCGAGGCGGTTCACGTTGGTCTTGACCAGGTCGTAGAACAGCGTCGAGTGGTAACCGAGGAAGTCACCGTCGGTGATCTCCACGATCAGGCCGCCCTTTTTCTCGATCATCAAAGGCGCCGCGCAGTGGCTCGTGACGATGTGGGACTCGACTCCCTGCTTGAGCGCCCGGAATCCCTTCTCCAGATCGACCTTCCAGAACGGCTTCCAGTCGTGCATCACGCCTTCGGAGATGTCGTTGACCAGGATGTCGAGACGTCCCTGCTCGCGTCGGATGCGGGCGACGAGCTTCCGGACCTCCTCGATCACGAGATGGTCGGTGCGCGAGGGGATTCCAATTCCTCCACGCGCCGTCACCATCTCGGCCGTTTCCTCGATCGTCTCTGGGCGGCCCGCGTAGGGACCCTCGCGGGGTGGATGTCCGCGGGTGCTCCGGCCCGAGCAGTAGACGGTGGCGCCCGCTTCTCCCAGCATGCACGCGATCCCGCGGCCGGCCCCGCGCGTGGCCCCGGCCACGAGCGCGACCTTTCCCTTCAGCGGACGGCGGACCCGCGTCTTAGCGGCGCGCATCGCGCACCTCCCGGGACCCGCGAAGATCCTTCCGCTGGCGGGCGCGCACCCGGCGCGCGGACTGCGCGACAAGCTCCGCGAGCGCGGCCGAAGGAAAGGGACCATCGGGGGACAGCGGCACGTGTCGCATGTACTTGCCCCTGCCTTTGAGCAATCCGGCGGGATCCGAAAGCGCCGCCCCGTCGCAGAAGCCGAGCTTCACGTGCCCGGCGTAGCCGACGAGATAGCAGAACGGCTCGCCCTGGAGGCAGAACGAAGGCGCGCCCCGAAACTGGACCTCGTCGTGCCCGGGGACCGACGAGCGGACGAGTGAGACGAGCCGCGAGAGCGTGGCTCCGAGCGGCCCGTCGACGGAACGCACGTAGGCGTCGATCGCCGGGTCGCGGCGAACGGCGCCGTCATATCGAATGCGATGTGGACGGACCGGGCCCCTCCCGGGAGCGTCGGCAGGTCGAAGCCTCGCGGCGCGCCGGCGCACGTAGCGCAGCGCCGTGGCGTAGCTCTCCCCGGTCTTCTGCATCCGGGCTCGAACGATTCTCTTCAGGTTGGTCGGCATGTCGTCCTCGACGGCGGTTGCCGCGTCCCCTCTCCGCGCCAGCCGCGGTCAAAGACAAACCAACCCATCTCCGGGGACATCCCCCTTTTCCCCGCGCCGAGGATCCGAAGAGGGGTCGGATCGGGCGGGTGACGGCCGGAGTGCGGCGCGACGAAAAGGCTACGCCCGAGACCGGGGACGCGTCAACCCGGTCTCGAAACCTCGCCGCGAGGCGGGCGTATCCCTCAGGGGCGGCCAAGGATGTAGACAGTCTACATCCATGGCTGTAGGATGTCTCCATGCTCGACCTTTTCCGGAAGCGGCGCGAACGCGAGCTCGACGAGGAGATCCGGATGCACGTTCGCATGGCGGCGGCCGAGCGCGTGGCCCGGGGTGAGGATCCCGAGGAGGCCCTCGCCGCGGCCCGGCGCGAGCTCGGCAACGAAGCGCTCGTCAAGGAGGTCACGCGTGCGCAGTGGAGGTTCCCGCGGCTGTCGGAGGTCGCTCGGGACGCGCGCTACGGCTTGCGCATGCTGCGCCGCTCCCCCGGTTTCGCGGCGGTGGCGATCCTGACGCTGGCGCTGGGGATCGGCGCGAACACCGCGATCCTCTCGGTCGTCAACGCGATTCTGTTGCGTCCCCTCGGCTACGCCGACCCCGGGCGGCTGGTGGTGCTGCTCCATCGGGGATACAACCCGGTTGCTCCGGCCAACTTTCTCGACTGGAAGTCCCGCGCCCGTTCCTTCGAGACCATGGGGGCCGCGGAAGCCTGGTCGGCCAACCTCACCAGCGGCGACACGCCCGAGAAGCTCTCGGCGCTCCGTATGACGCCGGAGATCCTGCCGATGCTGGGCGTGCCTCCGCTCGCCGGCCGCTTCTTCTCGGGGGACGAAGCGAGCGCCGGGCGCGACCACGTCGTTCTGCTCTCGCACGGTCTGTGGAAACGGCGTTTCGGCTCCGATCCGAACGCCGTCGGCTCGACCGTCACCCTGAACGGCGAGAGTTACGCCGTCATCGGCGTGATGCCGCCGGATTTCGCTTTCGCCCCTTTCTGGGCCACGGACGCCGAGATGTGGGCGCCACTCGACCTCTCCAAGCGCGCGGGCAACCGGGAAGGCTCCAGCCTGCGCGTCTTCGCGTGTCTGCGAAAAGGAGTCTCGGCAGCCTCGGCGGGGCGCGAGGTCGCGGCCGTCACGGCCGTCCTCGAGCGCGAGTTCCCGGGAACCAACCGCGACGTGCGGGTGATACCGCTGCTGGAGAAAGTCGTCGGCAACGTGCGGCCCGCTCTCCTCGTTCTCCTGGGAGCGGTCGGGCTCGTGCTCCTCATTGCGTGCGCCAACGTCGCCAACATGCTCCTGGCGCGCTCCTCGGCGCGCCAGCGCGAGATCGCGCTCCGGGCGGCGATCGGCGCCGGCCGGGGCCGGCTCATCCGGCAGCTCCTGACCGAATCGGTGGTTCTCGCGTGCGTCGGAGGTGCGGCCGGAATCGCGCTCGGCGCTTGGGGACTGAAGGCGCTGCTCGCCGTCGCGCCCGAGTCGATCCCGCGCCTCCACGACGTCCGCCTGGATTTGCGGGTCCTCTTCGCCACACTCGGCGTCTCTCTGCTCACGGGCATCGCGTTCGGCCTCGCTCCCGCGCTCCAGGCATCGGCCACGCGCATCGCGCGGGCGCTGAAGGAAGGCGGCGCCGCGGGAGCGGGACGCGAGGGCGGCCGGATGCGGCGCGTGTTCGCCGCTCTCGAGGTCGCCGTCGCTCTGGTTCTGCTGGTCGGCGCGGGCTTGATGACGCGCAGCTTCGTCGCGCTCCAGAAGATCGATCCGGGCTTCGATCCTCGCGGCGTCGTCACGCTCGAAGTTTCCGTCGCCGGAACCGAGCAGGCCGAGCCCGGCCGCCGCGCCGTTCTCTACCCGCAGATCCTGGAGCGCTTCCGCGCCCTTCCCGGCGTCCGCACGGCCGGCGCGATCAATCACATCCCGATCGCCGGGGACATCTGGGGTCTGCCCTACCTCGTGGAGGGGCGTCCGATTCCCCGACCCGGCGAGACGCCGACGGCGACGTATCGGGCGGTGATGCCGGGTTACTTCGAGACGATGCGGATCCCGATTCTGCGCGGCCGCGACGTCTCGCCCGGCGACACGGCGGCTGCGCCGGGCGTCGTGCTGGTCAACGAGTTCCTGGCCAGGCGCACATGGCCGGGCGAGGATCCGATCGGAAAGCGCATCGCGTTCGACGGTCCCGACGACGACCCCTCCTGGCTCACGGTCATCGGCGTCGTCCGGAACGTCGTGCGCGCGGAGTGGAGCGACGAGCCGGAGGACGAAGCCTACCTGGCGCTGCCGCAGCGTCCGGCGCTGATGAATTCGCGGCACCCGCAGGAAGCGTACGCCACGTTCGTCGTACGGACCGACGGCGATCCGGCCGCATTGGCGCCGTCGCTTCGCGCCGCCGTCCGAAGCCTCGATCCCACGCTGCCGGTCTCTGCGGTCCAGACGATGCCCGAGATCGTGGCTCAGGCCAACGGCCGCGTGCGCTTCCAGACGTGGCTGCTCGCGGTCTTCGCGGCGGCCGCGGCTCTCCTGGCCGCGGTGGGCATTTACGGCGTCTTGAGCTACGCGGTCTCGAAACGCTCGCGGGAGATCGGCGTGCGCATGGCGTTGGGCGCCCGACCGGCCGAAGTGCTCCGGCTGGTCGTCGGGCAGGGCATGGCCGTGGCGGCTGCGGGCGCCGGCGGGGGTCTCGCGGCGGCACTGGTGCTGACGCGGCTGATGCGGAGCCTCCTCTACGGTGTGCCGCCCACGGACCCCACGACGTACGCCGCCGTGGCCGCGGGCCTTCTCTCGATCGCGTTCGTCGCGAGCTATCTGCCCGCTCGGCGGGCCGCGCGGATCGACCCGGCGGCCGCCTTGCGCGCGGAATAAGACGTCGCGAGCGCGGAGCCCTACGCGGCGCTCGCCGGACGCTGCTCGCCGGTCTCGACCGGTTCGAGCTTTCCGGTCTTCACGTCGAAGAGGAAGCCGTAGATCGGAATCTCCTTCGGCACCAGTGGATGGCTTCGGATGCGCCGGACGTCGGACGCGACGCTCATGTCCCGATCGCCGATCGTCAGCCAGTCCACGAAGTCGGCTTCGTCGGACCCTCCGCCGCCCCCGGGATCCTTCCAGCCGTCCGACCCGAGGCTCGCCGTCTTCAGGCTGCTGGCGAGCAGCCGCCGCATGTCGTCGTCCTTGAAGGTCTCCATGCCGCAGCCCGTGTGGTGGATGACGAACCACTCGCGGGTTCCGAGCAGCTTGTAGGAGATGACGAGCGACCGGATCGCGTCGTCGCTGGCGCGGCCGCCGGCGTTGCGGATCACGTGCGCGTCGCCTTCGGAGAATCCGGCGAACTTCGCCGGATCCAGCCGCGCATCCATGCAGGTCAGGATCGCGAACCTTCGCGCGGGAGGCATCGCCAGCTGCGCGCGGTCGCCGAAGTCGGCAGTGTAGCGCGCATTGGCGGCGAGAACTTCGTCGAGGATCTTGCTCATGATTGGTCCTTTTCGATTCGGTGTTTCGATTCGAGATCGACACGAACGCGCCGGGAAGGCCGTCGCGGGCAAGAGCGGAAGCCGGCGCGGTTCCGGCTACGCGCGCTTGGCGCCCGCGACGCCGCTACAGCAACAGCGTCGACCGCCGCGGGCGAGAACCAGGGGACGGTTCACGCCGACGAATCTATCGGCGCCGAATCCGCGCGGTCAACCGTGACGAAACGTCCCGGCTGGCGTTTTCCTGCCGGCGCAATTCTTGAATAAAGGTGCCTTCCAGACAGGAGGACGGCAATGAAGCGGCGAGCAACGGCGCAATGGCGCGGGGACCTGAAGACGGGCAAGGGATCGCTTTCGACGGACAGCGGAATTCTCCAGGAGACGCCCTATTCGTTCACCACGCGCTTCGAAGACGGAAAGGGAACCAACCCCGAGGAGCTGGTCGCGGCCGCCCATGCCGGGTGCTTCACGATGGCGCTCTCGGCCGAGCTCGGGAAAGCGAATCTGGTCGCCGAGAGCCTGCGCACGACGGCGACGGTTTCGCTCGACAAGGACGGCGCGGGCTGGACCGTCACCGAGTCGCATCTCGAGCTTGTGGGAAAGGTCCCCGGAGCTTCGAGCGACGCATTCCGGCAGGCCGCCGAGTCGGCCGAGAAGAACTGCCCGATCTCCCGACTGTTGAAGGCCCGCATCACCATGGAGGCGAAGCTGGAATAGCGGGGACCGCGCGCCGCCGCTCGAGTCGTCAGCGATTCGCCATCCGGAGCGCCGCCTCCCCGAGGCCGTGCTCGGGCGGCCGGCGAGAACGGATCAGCGCGTCGATCGAGTAGCGGCCGCCGCCCAGTGTCGCGATCAGGAGGAAGAGGAAGCAGTAGACCACGGCGAGTTCGCCCTTGTTCACGATCGGCCAGAACCCGCCCGGCGCGTGGGCCATGAAATACGCCACGGCCATTTCACCGGAGGCCAGGAGAGCGGCGATTCGCGTCGCGAGGCCAACGGCAATCAATAAGCCCCCAAAGAATTCGATCGCGCCGCCGAAGATCATGAGGGGCTGGGTGGCACGCTCTCCTCCAAACGCCCCGAAGAGCTTCTGTGCGCCGTGGCAAGTGAAGAGCAAGCCCACGACGACGCGTGTGAGCGCGTAGACGAACTCGGAAGCACGGCGAGGTACGGCAGCCATGCGACCTCCTTTCTCGTGCGGGCGCACCGCAACAGGGCGCATCTCCACTCACACCGTTCCGGAGCAAGACCCGGGCCACCGTGAGGGTTACGGAGTGCCCGTGGACCTCTCCGCGACATCCCACAGCCGGGCCGCGTCCGCGTCGTTGCGGCCGGCATAGGAGGGATCGGTCTCCCGAAATCGTTTGAAAAAACGTCCGGTCAGGGTGTCGACCTCCGGCGCGGAAGCCAGGCGGACCACGGGCGCGGCGCCCTTGGCCGCCGACGCGAAGAAGAGGCGCGGTATCCAGCGCAGAACCGCGGGGACCTCGCGCCAGATGTTCGTGGCGATGACGCCGGGATGGACGGCGTTGACTTGGATCCGTGGCTCGCGCCGCGCGAGCTCGCGCGTGAAAAGAACCTGACCGAGCTTCGTGTTCGCATAGGCCTGGTAGGCGCCGTAGCCTTTCTCGAGCTCGAGATTGCTCCAGTCGATCCGTCCGGTGCGGTGGGCCTCCGAGCTGACGTTGACGACGCGGGGCCGCGGTGCGGCCTTCAGCGCCGGCAGCAGCAGGCGCGTCAGGAGAAAACCGCCGAGAAAGTTCGTCTGCCAGGTCCGTTCGTGACCGTCCGCCGTGACCTGTCGCGTGCGAATGGCGACGCCGGCGTTGTTGACGAGCACGTCGAGCCGTTGGTGCTTCTCGAGGAACCGCCGCGCGGCCTCCCGCACCGACTCGAAGGACGCGAGGTCGATCCGCAGGACTTCGGCCCGGCCTCCGCCGCGCGCGATCTCGTCGGCGACGGCCTGGCCGCGGACGGGGTCGCGCACGCCCAGGACGACGAGAGAGCCTTCGCGCCCGAGGGCGCGCGCCGTCTCGAGGCCGATTCCCGACGTCGCTCCCGTCACGAGAACGACTCGGTTCGACGTCGCGTCCGGCGGCCGGGGCACCGCGGGATCCTACGCCCGGTCGGACCGTCCGACACGATCAGCTCGATGGCGCGGACGAAAGGCCGGATCGAACGGACGGCCCGAGCCCGCGAGGGAATTGTGCTTAAGTCGCCTGCAGACATGCGCATCCGTCGAGCGTTTTTCTTCGCGGCGGCCCTCGCGATATCGGCCGCGACGCTTGCCACACAGGCTTCCTCGCGCCCCTCTTCGAAGAGGTCTGCCGACTTGCTCGCGGAGGAAATCGACCTATGGTCCCGCTTCGTCAAGGACCACAGGTCGAACGACGAAAACTGGGAGCACGTCCGGAAAGCCACCGAGCCGGCGCTCGCCGAGGCGCGCGCCGCACTCGCATCCGGGCGCCGTTACTTCGCTCTCCAGCGTCTCTCCGCCGCGCGGGTGCTCCTTTCCGCCTCGGCCTACGTCGGCGAGCGCCCCGAAAACGAGCGCAAGGACGAAGCGGCGTTCGAGCGCGAGCGCGAACGCATGGGCGGCGTTCTCCGCGCGAACCTCGTGACGCCCGCGGCGTCGGCCGTCGACGGGGTGCGGCCCGCGGCCGGACGCGCCACCGCGGAAGCCTCGCTGCCTCAGGTCAAGCTCTACTACGACACCAGCCTCGAGTAGGCGCGCAACACGATGCCGGACGCCGGCCTCTTCTACATCGGAGAGGCGCGCGCCCAGCGGGAGCTGGTCGAGCTGTGCCGCCGGCTTTCCGAAGCAGCGCCGGGCAAAGCGCCTCCCCTGCGAGCTCTGGGTCCCGAGCTCGACGCGCTCGAGGCGCGCCTTCTCGCCGCCTATCAGCCGCCGGCTTCAATCGATCGCCATCCGGATTTCATCGGAGCGAGCTCGCGCCTGAAGGAAGCGCGCGAGCTCGACGCCGCGGGCCTTCGGTACGGCACGATGCTTCGCTACCTCCAGGCGGTCCAGGCGGTCGCCATGCTCTCCCCGGTTTCGCCTTCGGTCACGCCCGAGGCTCTGCCGGCGCGGCTTGCCGAGCTCGACCGCGCGCTCTCCGTGCCGGGCGTCGATCACACGATCGGCCGGACCTTCCTCGAGAGCGCGCAGGCGGAGATCGACGAAAAAAAGTCGGCGCTCGAGCGGACCCCGGTGATCGTCTCCGAGGTCCTGCCGGCGTACTTCGCGGCCCTGTCGCCCGCCCGCTCCGCGCCGCCGCGCCCACCGGCGCGGGTCACGGTCACGCTGGTGCGCTGGCCGTACACCTGAAACATCTCCGACCCGGCAAGTTTGCTGGCTCAGCGCGCGGTGGCCGAGTTCGGGGGACAGGCGCGCTTCGTCTCGGAGAACTACGGCGACTCGGAGCTGGCGAAACGCTTCGGCGTCACGCGCTATCCCGCGATCTTCGTCGACGACGTTCTCGTCGCCACGCCCAACGACTTCGGCTTCTACGGAAAAGATTCGAAGGAGGAAGGAGGCCGCTACGCTCCCTTGAAGAGCGCCGAGGCCCACCGACGCTTCCACGACGATCTCTCGCGCATGATCGGCCTCGTGCTCGCGGGCCGCAAAGAAGACGCGCGGACAGTGGCCGCGCCGCGCGCGTCCGCGGGCGTCGCCGCGTTCCCGGCGGTCACGATCCAGGGCCTCGATGGCCGAAGCGTCGCCGGCAAGGAACTTCTTGGAAAAGTCGTGCTCGTGGAGCTGTGGGCGACGTGGTGCCCGCCGTGCCGCGGCACGCTGGGCTGGCTCGGCGATGTGAAGAAAAGTCACGGCGATTCGCTCGAAATCCTCGCGCTTGCGGTGGAGTCCCGGGAGAACGACGTCCGAAAGCTCGCCGGCGAGCTTCGACTGCCGATCTTCTGGGCCATGGGCACTCCCGAGATCGCTCGTGCCTTCGGCGACGTCAGCGCGGTGCCCACCCTGCTTCTCTTCGACCGCCAGGGCCGCGCGGCCGAAGCCTTTTACGGCGCGCCCCCGACTCTCCACTCCGAGGCCGAAACAGCCATCGCGAGACTCCTGCGTTAGGCGGTTTTGTACGGTTTGTCGCCGGGCGCGGCTCTTGCAGGAAATCCCCGTGGAGGATCAAAGGAAATGAAACGGTATTCCCTGATACTTTGGTGTGTGATGGCGGCAGCGCTGACGATGGTGGTGGGCGCGTGCGCCCAGAACGGCTTCCAGCAGATCGCGGTGACGAAGGACCCCGCGGTCGTGGCGAGCTGCCAGAAAATTGATGACCTCAAGATCGAGGACGTCAAGGCCGATGAGAAGCTTTCGGACGTCGAGGCGCAGCAGCACCTGACGATCATGGCCCGGGATAAGGGAGCCAACTACCTCCTGATCTCGAGCGACAACGCGCGGCAGGGCACGGCCTATCGGTGCTCGATGCCTCCCGCCGGCGCACCGGCCGGATCACGGTGAGTAAAGCCGAGCCGGAGCGCCCGGTCCGCGAAGGTCGCGTGGGCTGGGCGCTCGTCGGACTCGGTCCTCTGACAATCTCCCAGGTTCTCCGCGCGTTCTCCCGGTGTCGGGATTCCCGGCCGGTCGCCCTCGTCGGCGGAGATCCCCCGTCGATGCAGACGCTGGCGCGACGCTACGGAATTCCGGCCACGGCAGTCTACGGGTTCGACACGTACGATCGCATCGCGCACAACCCCGAGGTCGAGATCGTCTACGTCGTGCTGCCCGAGGCCCTGCACGTCGAGTACGCGATGCGGGCGGCGCAGGCCGGCAAGCACGTCCTGTGCGAACGACCCATGCCGGCGGCGGGAGGTTCGAGTCTCTCGAAGGCGCTCCTGGGCGCGGACGCACGCCTGCGCATCGCGTATCGCCACCCGCTCGAACGCCCGGCCGACGGCGGCGACGATCCGCTGGTCGCCGAGATCGACCGCTTCTCGCAGTCGGTCCGCCGGATCGCCGCACGCATCGCGGCCCGCAAAGGCCGTCGCGCTTCCTCGCGGATGCAGGAAACGGCGTAGCCCTGCTCGGCTACTCCTCCGCCATCGCGCCGGTCGCCTCCTGATACGCGCGATCCACCGCCGAGTACTCGAAGTACTCGTCGAACGCGGCGCCGCGGTCGGGGCGGCTCTCGGCGAAGAACTTCCGGAATTGCGACAGGTCCACGCGCTCGCGGACTTGTTCCAGCGTGGCGCCCTGCGCGACGGCTTCCGCGACCTGCGCGCGCAGCGCCTGGAGCAGAGCCGAGACTCTCTTCGCGTACTCCCAGTCGTGCTGGACCGGACCATGGCCCGGGACGATGGCAGCGGCATCGAGAGTGATCAGGCGCTCGAGCGTCTGGATCCACGCCGCGGGATGGCAACCATAGCCGTACGGCACGGGTGAGACGAGGAGGTCTCCCGTGACGACCACGCGCGCGTCCGGCACGACCACGACCGCGTCGCCGGCGGTGTTGCCTTTACCCAGAAAGAGCACGCGGACGTTGCGCCGCCCCAGGTGCACGTCGAGCCCCGATTCGAACGTCAGAGAGGGCGCGACCACGGGCGCCCCGGAGAGCTCCGCCATTTCCAGCTGCAGGTCGCCGACCTGGCTCGAGAGACGGCGCCGATCCTCCTCGGAGAGCGGCGAACCGTCCCGCCGCTTCCCGCTCGCGAGGCGCTCCTCGAGATACTTCACGTATCCCTCGTCCGTCGCCGCGAGGTCGCGGACGTAGGGCGTCTGCTTCTCCACGATCTTGCGCCGCGTGAACTCGTGCGCCACGAAGATCGCCGAGGGAAACGCCTCGCGAAAGACGCCGTCGGCGGCGATGTGGTCGAGGTGCCAGTGGGTGTGGACGACGTAGCGGACCGGCTTGTCGGTGCGCCGCCGGATCTCGGAGACGATGCGCCGGGCAAGCGTTGGGAATCTCCCAGAGTCCACGACGAGAACGCCATCGTCGCCGATGATCGCGACGACGTTGCCGCTGGGAATCGGGCCGTTGGTCTCGGGAGAGACGAACGCGAAGACGCCGGGACCGGCCTCGACGACCTCGAACATCCTCCCGGCGGGAAACTCGGCGGCGGCCGCTCCGCGGGCCATCGATCCCCAGACCACCGCCGCCGCCAGCCATCCGGCGACGCTCCGCATGCCCCCTCCCTTCGGGAAAACCTGAGGCTCCAACGGAAGGCGGCTCGGAAGGTTTCAGGGAAACCGGCGTGAGAGGGACGAAGCGGCCGGACGCGCGGACGAAATCAGGAGGACGTACGCCGTTCGAGGTCCGCGACCTGCTTCTCGGCTTCTGCGATTCCCTCGCGGTCGCCGAAGTCCCTCGCCGCGCGGAGCCCGCACTGCGCCACCGACAGAGCCCCGATCGCGTCTCCGGTCTCCGAGAGGAGCTTCGCCAGCGAGAGCCTCGCCGCCGACAGGGCGCGCGTCGAGCGGGAGTCTTCGGCCACGTCGATCGCCTCGTCGAGAAGCGCGATGGCCTGCGCGCGCTGCCCGCGGTGCTGCGCGAGGAAATCCGCCTGCTGGATCAGGGCAAACGGCAGGAGTGAGAAGAATCGCGCCTCGCGCCGGAGAGCGACGGACCGCGCGATGTGTTCGTAGGCCGCGTCCAGCCGGCCTTCCTCCTCGAGCAGGCCCCCGAGGTGCCGGTGCGCGAAAGACTGCAGCGACGCGTCCTGGATCTTCTCGGAGATCGCCAGCGACGCTTCGTAGCGCTCTCTTGCCGGCGCCTTCTCGCCGGCCTGCTCGTACGTCAGCCCGAGATAGAAGAGCGACTCGGACTCTCCCCGCCGGTCGCCCGCGCGCTTTCGTCCCTCGAGTGCGCGCAGGAAGAGGCCTCGCGGAGTCTGCCAGTCGCCGCTGGAGAAGGCTTCGGAGTAGCGGACCTGGCCGACGCTCTGCGCCAGGTCGGCGTCGACCTTCGGGTCTCCGGCTTTCCGCGCCGCCGACTGCGCGGCCTCGAGGGCCTCCGCGACGGTCCCGGGATCTCTCCGGTTGTAGGAGCTGCGGTCCTGCACGACGCGCAGGAGCTCGACGCGCAACGCCGTCTCGCGTTTTCCATCGCCGTCGTGCTTCGCGCGAGCGACGGCAGCGTTCAGCGCCGCCACGGCTTCGTCCCATCGGCCCTCGAGCGTCATCCGGCGCGACGAGTCGACGATCTCCGGGGAGTCGCCGGCGCCCGCCGCGCGCGAGCCAGCCGTCGCGAAGATCGCCGCGAAAAAGAGAAGGAGGCATCGCCGCCTCACGCCCACCTTAGGGTCTCCCCCTCTCCACCTGCGGAGAGGGGGGCCAGGGGGGTGAGGTTTCATAATGACGAAACGATACCTCCTCTCGAAGCGGCGACGCTCGGATCAGTGTCCCGGTGCCGGAGCGCTCGGGAATCCGTTGGGCGCCGTGCTGGGAGCCGCGGAGCCGGGCCGGCCGGCCGGCGCCAGAATCGGCGTACCGTTGGGGCCGATCACCGGAGCTGCCGTACCGGGTTGTCCCGACGGGGCCATGACCGGTGTGCCGTTCGAACCGATGACCGGAGACGCGCCCGGTGAGAGAACCGGAGTTCCATTGGGCCCGATCGTCAGCTGCGGCGTACCCGACATCTCCGGCGTGCCGTTGGGACCGATCACGGGCGTGTTGGATCCGGCCACGCCCGGCGCGAGGGTCGGTGTTCCGTTCGGGCCGATCACCGTCGGCGCGCCGGTCACCGGGAATCCATTGGGCGCCGTCGTCGTCTGCGCCAGGGCGCGCGCGATGTCGGTCGAAGACGCGGCGCGAGGGAGACCATCCGGTCCGATCAGAGTTCCGTTGGGACTGACGGCTCCTCCATAGCCCCCGTAGTAGGCCGGGTTGACGCCCGGAGACTGCGGTCTCGCCGTGGCCGCGCCTTCGGCCGATGCCGCCTCGGCGCCGCTCGAGATGCTGCCCTCGCCCGTCGGGCCGACGTCGAGCGCCTCTCCAGGCTCTAGCGCGCGGACTTCGCCCGGCTCGATCGTCGATTCGGCCGCTTCCGCGGGGAACGTCCGAGCTCCCGCCTTCTCGATCCGCGCGACCTCCTCCGCCGGAATCCCGGTCAGCGCTCCGGCAGGATACGGATGAAACGTCACGACGCTTCCTCGCTGGACGGGAACGTCCGAAGCGAAAACCTGCCGGCCGTCCGCGAGCTCGATGCGATATCGGGCGCCGGTTGCAAACGCCAGCGTCGGGGCGAAGAACGTGACGAGACCGATGAGAATCAGTGACCTCCTCATGACGGACCTCCGCTCTTCGAGGCTGCAGAATCAGTGCCAGCCCTCGGAAGCTCCTAAGGAAAATTTCAAGATTCGACGCGGGCGCGGCCGCGCGCTTCCTGATAGAAACGCCGGCATGAAGAGACTCCGTCTGGCCCTGGCCATGCTTCTCCTTCTCGCGTCGGCGGCGGCCGCGACCCCGCCCGCGGCGAAGAACCCGCTGTTGACGCAAAGCCCGCTTCCCTTCCAGGCTCCGCCGTTCGACAGCATCCACGACGCCGACTACCAGCCGGCGATCGAAGAAGGCATGAAGCGGCAGCTGGCCGAGATCGCCGCGATCGCCGACAGCCCCGAGCCCCCGACGTTCGCCAACACGATCGAGGCCATGGAACGGTCGGGCGAGCTCCTGACGCGCGCATCCAAGATCTTCTTCAACATGGACCAGTCGAACACCAACGAGGCCATCCAGAAAACCAAAGGGGAGCTGGCGCCGAAGCTCGCGGCGCACGCCGACACGATCTACCTCAACCCGAAGCTGTATGCGCGCGTGAAGAGCCTCTACGAACGGCGCGAAACCCTGGGACTCGACGCCGAGGCGAAATACCTCGTCGAGCGCTACCACCGCTCGTTCCTGCGCGCCGGAGCCACTCTGTCCGACGCCGACAAGGCGGAGTTGACCCGCCTGAACGAGGAAGAAGCCGCGTTGACGACGCAGTTCACGGATCGTCTTCTCGCCGACAGCAACGCGTCGGCCGTCGTCGTTTCGGACCGCTCCCAGCTCGCCGGACTCTCCGACGGAGACCTGGCTGCGGCGGCGGAGGCCGCGAAGGAGAAGAAGCTCGACGGCCAGTGGCTCCTGCCTCTCCAGAACACCACGCAGCAGCCTCCGCTCGGCTCGCTGACGAATCGGTCGCTCCGCCAGAAGCTCCTCGACGCATCCATGACCCGGGGCACGCACGGAAACGAAAACGACACGCGGGCCCTCGCGGTCCGTCTCGCGCAGCTGCGGGCCCGCAAGGCCAAGCTGCTCGGGTTCCCGACCTACGCGGCCTACATGCTCGACGACCAGATGGCGAAGACGCCCGACAACGCCGAAAAGCTGATGACGGACCTCGTTCCCGCGGCGACCGCGCGGGCGCGCCGCGAGGCCGATGCGATCCAGAAACAGATCGACGCCGCGAAGGGCGGCTTTCGGCTGAGCGCCGCCGACTGGGACCTCTACGCCGGAAAGGTCCGCAAGATCGAGTACGACCTCGACGAGTCGAAGGTCCGCCCCTACTTCGACCTCGATCGCGTCGAGCGCGACGGCGCCTTCTTCGCCGCCAACAAGCTCTACGGCGTGACGTTCAAGGAGAGAAAGGACCTGCCCGTCTATCACCCGGACGTGCGCGTCTTTGAGGTGTTCGACTCCAACGGCCAGTCGCTGGCGCTCTACTACGGCGACTACTTCCAGCGCCCGAGCAAGAGCGGAGGAGCCTGGTGCGACAGCTTCGTGGACCAGTCGCGCCTGCTGGGGACGAAGCCCGTCATCGTCGTCAATACCAACTTCCCCAAGCCCGCCGTCGGAGAGCGGCCGCTCCTCTCCTCGACGGAGGCGACGGTCCTCTTCCACGAGTTCGGCCATGCGCTCCACGGCATCTTCCAGGACGTGCGCTACCCCACGCTCGGGGCCACCCCGCGGGATTTCGTCGAGTTCCCATCGCAGTTCAACGAGCACTGGGCCTTCGAGCCGACCGTCTTCGCGAACTACGCGAAGCACGCGAAGACGGGCGAGCCGATGCCGGCGGAGCTCGTGGCGAAGATCAAGAAGTCCCGCACGTTCAACCAGGGCTACCTGACGACGGAGTACCTGGCCGCGGCGCTCCTCGATATGGCCTGGCATACGCTTCCCGCGGACGCGAAAGTCGAGGACGTCGAGGCGTTCGAGAAGGCGGCGCTCGAGCGTAACCGGGTCGCACTGCCGCAGGTCCCTCCGCGTTACCGGACGGCCTATTTCGCGCACATCTGGGGTGGCGGATACGCGGCGGGCTACTACGCCTACCTCTGGAGCGAGGTGCTCGACGACGACGCGTACGACTGGTTCCGGGACAACGGCGGCATGACCCGCGCCAACGGCGATCGCTTCCGCCGGATGATCCTGTCGCGCGGCGGGACGCAGGACGCGGCCGCGCTCTACCGCGCCTTCCGCGGCCGGGACCCGGAGGTCGGACCGCTTCTGCGCGAGCGAGGACTCGTGGGCGAGGACTCGCCGGCCGCCGCGCCGCCCTCGCTATAGCGCGCCGCCTCGCGGCCCCGCGCCTGGTGCGCGCGCCCGCGCCGCAGGACGGACTGGAGCTCGGCGAGGTTCCCGTCCGCGGCAAATCTGCGAAAGCCCAGCGTCAAGTGGCTCAGGAACACGAGCTCCTCGCGCCTCGCCGTCTCGAGCGACGGAGGAACCGCCAGGAGTCCGATGCGCTCGCGAGCGGACGATGCCGCCGCCGCAGTCCTCTCCGCGGCGCGACGGGCGTCGGCGAGGTCCCGTCGAGCGGTCGCCGCGTCGAACTCGCGGCAGCCCGCTTCTAACGGCGCCTCGGCCTCGGTCACGGACCGCAGATACGCCTCGCGTTCGCCCCTTTCTTTCCTGCAGCCCGTGAGAGCGACGAGGGCGGCGAATGCCGACGCGTTTCGCAACGCACGCGCTCTCATCGCCCGAGCTTACCTTCGCGACCTCCCGTGGATTCCGGTCACAGGCACCGGGTAGATTTGCGGCGTGGGCCCGCCCGGTCTCGTTCTGATCGCCGCGTTTGCGCTCGCGAATCCTCCGGCCTCGCCGGA
>Ga0114129_10000922_pt1 | contig 38366 bp, 25 predicted proteins | sample RhiMetdeltSRZDD1_FD_80071 | JGI IMG/M metagenome (GOLD analysis project Ga0114129, IMG submission 80071) | Populus rhizosphere microbial communities from Tennessee, USA - Rhizosphere MetaG P. deltoides SRZDD1 (version 2) (version 2) | ecosystem: Host-associated > Plants > Roots > Rhizosphere >...
CTCTACACGATGTACATCCACCCGCCGAAAGTCCCGCCGAATCCGATGCTGTACGTCGGCTTCGTCGTCACGGCAATCGGTGCGGCGACGGTGCTGTACTTCAGGCCGCCGGCGTAGAAAGCCGGCTCAGGGCTTAGCGCTTAGGGGTTAGGGCCTTGGGAGTGTCACGTTTCACGTGCGGCTATCTTTCACGAGCTTCGGCTCACTCTGTAGCGACGCGGTCTTTAGACCGCGCCGCGGGCGGGGCTTGAAAGCCCCGCCCTACAAAACCTCGAGCCGCAATTATTAGCACCCCGCAAGTAGAGCCAGCCGCCCAAAGCCTAAAGCCCTGAGCCCAGAGCCGATCTTCAGAACGGCGTGTGCCACGTGAAGAATCGTGCCGCCATCCAGAGCTGCAGCGCGAAGAAGCAGCCGGCGACGAGCACGGTCCGCGCAGGATTCAACAGGCTCGCGAGCGCGAGGAACACGGGGAACAACACGGACGTCATTCGCCCAATCGAAGGCGTATCGATGTAAATGGCCGGTACGAGATAGGCAACGACGAAGGCCGCATACGCAAAACCGAGGCGATGGGCAACGGGCCAGACGAGCGCGAGCGCGAACAGCGCCGAGAGGATCGTGAACGGATCCGTCGGATCCCGTCGGAGATACTCGCCGAGTCCAAGATCGCGAATCGCGTCGATGCGGTGCTGGACGAAACCGAACGGATTCATCTGTCGTCCCCAGCCGCGTTGCGCGTCCGCCCACGCGTGAGCGTTTCCCGAGATCGTCCACAGGTACCACGAGAACATTCCGAGAGCCGCGATTGGCGCGAGGACAGCGATCCACGCGCCCGCTTTGCGACGGAGATCCGTGGATGCGAGTGCGAGCAGCGCCAACGCAATGCTGAGGGTCCAGCCATTCGAGCGTGTCAAGCCTGCCACCAGCGCCCACGCCGCCGCCGGCCACGGCCGCCGCCGCTCGAGAGCGAGAAAGGCGCCCGCCGCGCACATCAAGAACATCGCCTCCGAGTACGGCGTACTGAAGAAGAGCGCAAACGGATACGTCGCGAGCAGCAGCACGGCGCGCCGGCCCACGTCCGCATCACCCAGACGCACCTCTGCCAGCAGCAGCAGCATGACCGATGCAACGACGAAGCAGGCGATGGCGAGGAGGGTTCCTCCCCAGACGACGCGCGTATCGCCGTTGCCGAAGAGATCGGGGTCGTGCGTGAGATGCGCGGGGATTGTGACGACCTCGCCGGCGGCGCGCATCGCCAGGGGAAAACCGGGGAAAAAGGCGACGTTCTGCTGACGCTCCGCGAGCCGCGGATCCCAGCGATAACCGCGCCGCGCGATGCCGAGGTACCAGCCTGCGTCGAATCGCGCCGGCAGGTTCCAGAGCTCGTTGTGCGACAGGCGGAACTGAAACGGTTTCAACTCATAGCCAACCGTCAACACGGTCGCGAGGCCGCTCGCCAGGACGAGGATACGCGTCGCGATCGCCACGGCAATCGCGGGGCGGAAGGCGCTGAAGGTGCTGATGGTGCAACGAGGGTCGCGTCGAATTCCAAGCACCCTAGCACCCTAGCACCTTCAGCACCTTTAGCACCTTGAGTAGTTAGGTGCCTTTCCGTCCGATCGCGTAGAGATGTTTCGCGGTACGCAGGAAGATCTGTGACTTCGAGATCGCAACCGAGCTGAGCGTGTACTCGTCCATGACGTTCTCGGCGAGAATCTCGAATTTCGGTCCCGCGGAGTACACGGACGTCACGCCCTCTTCACTCGTGACGTATAACCGCCCGTCCGCGAGAACCGGTGATGCGCTGTAGGTACCCGACTTCAGACGCTCGGGCCCGTAAATGGGACGACCCGTCTTCAAATCCAGACAGAACACCACGCCACCATCGTTGACGACGTACAAATGGGTGCCGTCGCTCGCAGGCGTCGGGACATCCGGCCCGTTGTTGAACTCCCACAACTTGTGCGTCGTCGTCACGTCGCCTCGACCGCCTGGCTTGAGCGCCAGCATCGGACGCTGGCGCGTTGGCGCGACGATCACGCCGCCAGCGACGACCGGCGACGCGATGATCCGGTAGTTCCGATCCTTCGTTGGATTGAGTCCCTGCGCGCGCCAGAGCTCCTTCCCCGTTTCGAGATCGTGACCCGTCACCACGTCCCCACCGCTGACAACGATCTCGGCGGTGCCATCGTGCTCGGCCAGCGCGGGGGTCGTGTAGGAGTCCGGCGATTCGAGCAACGCGTCGGTCGGTCGATCGACGCGCCAGATCGTCTTTCCTGACTTGCCGTCGATTTTCAGGATGTACGACGGGTCGTCGGTCTTCATGCCGTGCAGCACCTGCACGTACAACGCGCCGCGATGGAGCAGCGGCGACGATGCATAGCCCCAGTTGAGGCCAAAGCGCCCGTACTCCTTCTGGATGTCGCGCGCCCAGAGCTCCGTTCCCTTGAAATCGAACGCTTTGAGGATGCCTGTGCCGGTCATGATCCACACCGTGGTGCCGTCCGTGACCGGCGAGGGCGAGGACATGTTCTGCTTCCGCTGCATGTTGTTGCCGCCGCTCAACGGCTTCTTCCACAACACCTCGCCCGTGTTGCGGTCGACACACCACAACTCGAGATCGCCGGTCGCCTCCTGCAGGGCGACGTTCAGGAAGATGTAGTCGTTCCAGATGATTGGCGTCGCGCCGCTGCGGCTCGGCAGCAGCACTTTCCACGCGATGTTCTCTGTCGGACTCCACTTGATCGGCAGCCCCTTCTCACGGCTCACGCCGTTCAGATCCGGCCCGCGCCACTGCGGCCAGTTGTCGGCGGCGATCCTGGCGACGACTGCCATTCCGAGGGTCAACGCAAGTGCGATCCGTCTCATCAGGAGCGTTCCTCCATCGCGTCTATCGTAAGTGAGAAACGGAACATGTGGGAATCACGCGAAGAGCGCGCGTGTTCGTCTTCCTCCCGTCTCGGTTTCTTACCCTCTCGCTTTACGGCCATGGTCGCCGCGAGCTTCGTCGTTCGACCCGATTTCACCAGGAACTTCGGCGAGCACCCGCGACTGAATCGTCATGCCTGTCATCTCTGTCGGTCAGCATCCTTGGTTCGGTTGCTGCAGGCCTCTATCCAACGTTGTTACCTGCACGATCCGGCAGCCCGCATCCAGGACTCGATATCTACAATGCTGCAGCCCCGGAAGGAAGCCTCCGCATCGCGCTCGCGATTTACATGTTCGGTATGATGCTCGTCGGTGTGTACCTCGCCAACATCTATCGACTCTGGAGAGGCAAGTATCGAGGCTGGAGAGGCAAGGTGAAAGGGATGTATCACTGACCGGCAGGTCGGAGCTCGGTAGGTCGGCTTCGCGACATGCCGTTGAGAGGCGATTCCATGGAACGGGTGATCACTCGCAGGAATGCGCTGCGTGCTGCCGCGATCGCGGCCGGAGGACTCGTGCTCTCGCCGGGATGCGCGTTGCGCAAGCCGTACGTGGTCGACCCCGCCAAGGCCGGGCGATGGCCGCGGCGCTTCGCGCGGGTTCACGTCGACGCCGCGAGGATCATCCGCACGGTCGTCGGGCTTCGGCCGTTCCGCCCTGCCGGTTTCGTCGTTCGGGCTGAATCGCTGGGAAACAAGCTCCTCATTCACAACTACGGGCACGGCGGTGGCGGCGTGACACTTTCATGGGGCACCGCGCACCTCGCCGTCGACGAACTGGCGCGCAGCTCGCGTGCGGGAGCCGCGGCTGTTCTCGGTTGTGGTGCGGTCGGGCTCGCGACGGCGCGGCTGCTGCAGCGCCGTGGCGTTGCCGTGACGATCTATGCTCGTGATCTTCCACCGAATACGACGTCGAACATCGCTGGAGCGAGCTGGTTTCCCAGTCACGTTTTCGACGACGCGCGTCGCACCCCGGCGTTCGATGCGCAATTCGAGCGCGCGGCACGTCTGGCCTACCGGGAGTTCCAGATGCTCGTGGGTAACGAGTACGGCGTGCACTGGCGAGAGCAGTACTTCCTGAGCGACACCCGACAGGAAGCCGAACCGCTTTCCGGACGGTTGCCGGACGTGTTTCCTGCCTCGGCCGAGATCCCGAAACATGCGCATCCATTTCCTGCACCGTTCGTGTATCGCGATTCAATGATGTTCATCGAGCCGTCCGTGTACTTGGCGGCGCTCCTGAGAGATTTCTACATCGCGGGAGGTCGCCTCGTCGTGCGCGCGTTTCGAGAGGTGAGTGAGCTGAGCGCGTTGGTGGAATCGGTCGCGTTCAACTGCACGGGTCTCGGTGGGCGCGGGATTTTTGGAAATGAAGAGATGACGACGGTGAAGGGACAGCTGACCGTCCTCGTCCCGCAGCCGGAAGTGGACTATGCGATGGTGACCAACGACCTCTACATGTTTCCGCGAACGGACGGCATCATCCTGGGAGGAACGTTCGAGAGAGGCGTGGAGACGTTCGAGCCGAATCCCGATGCGGCCGCGCGGATTCTCGCCGGCCATCGACGGATCTTCGACGGCATGCGGTGAGCTGCCGGGCGAGCGGCTGAGCGGGTCCGCGCCGGCCGGACACGACAGAGGCGGGCCGGTATAGAATCCGCTGTCATGCGGTTTCGATACGCGATCTGTTCAGTGCTGGCGTTTTGCGGCGCCATTGGTGCAAGCCTCGACGCGGCCGACTGGCCGCAATGGCGTGGGCCAGGCGGCAACGCGGTTGCGCCCGACGAAACGCTTCCGATCAAGTGGACCGCGACCGAGAACATCGCGTGGAAGGCCCCGCTCGCCGGGGCGGGCGTGTCCACGCCGATCGTGAGCGGCGATCGTGTGTTCGTCACGTCGCAAATCGGTGCCGGAGTCCGAAGAGAAGGAAATCATCCGCGACTCGTTCAAGGCTCCGACGCGGCAGCGCAGGGAGAGCGCGCGCTTGCGGGAGCCGCCGTTTCCGATCCGTCCAAAACGTTCTTCGTCGTCGAAGCGTTCGCGCGGACGGATGGCAAGCGCTTGTGGGAACGCCGTATCGAAGCCGAGGGCACGCTCACGCCCGTTCACGACAAGCACAATCTCGCAACGCCGAGCCCGGTGAGTGATGGAACGCACGTCTTTGCCTGGTTCGGCACCGGGCAGATTCTGGCGTTGAACGGCGACGGCACGATTGTGTGGCAGCGGCATCTCGGCAAGGAGATCGCGCCGTTCGACATTCAGTGGGGTCACGGCAGCTCGCCAGCGCTGTACAACGATCTCCTTATCCTGCTGTGCGATCACTCGTCCGCCTCGTACCTCCTGGCGCTGGACAAGAAGACAGGCAAGGAACGATGGAAGGTCGATCGCGGCAAAGGGCGCTCGTCGTACAGCACGCCGCTCGTGATCGAAGGACCCTTTGGCGCCGAGGTGATCGTGAATTCGAGCGAACGCCTCGACGCGTACGATCCACGGACGGGGACGTTCCTCTGGCACACCGGCGATGCGAATCGTTTTCCGATCCCCTCACCCGTGTTCCACGATGGCGTCATCTACGCCAGTCGCGGCTATCGAAGTGGACCGTACATGGCGATCCGGCCGGGTGGCCGAGGGGACATCAGCGCGACCCACGTCGCGTGGCTGGTCGGAACCGGCGCGCCGTACGTGTCATCAATCCTCTACTACGACCCGACACCCGCGCGGGCGACCCAGCGTGAACGTGCGGGCGGCATCGTCTATATGGCGAACGACGTCGGCGTGCTGACCGCCGTCGACGCGGCCACCGGCGAGCGCATCTGGCAGGAGCGCGTGGACGGCGTTTTCTCGGCGTCTCCGGTCGCTGGCGCCGGACACGTCTATTTCGTGAGCGAAAACGGCGACACGGTCGTGCTGGAAGCCGGGGTCCCCGCCGCGCGGAGTGTGCGCGGTGGAGAGGAAGCCGGCCGGCCGCCGCAGATCGTCTCGCGAAATTCGATCGGTGAGCGGGCCGTCGCCTCTCCGGCCATCGCGAACGGCCGGATCTTCATCCGGACCGACTCCTCACTCTTCTGCATTGGCAGGTAAGAACCTGTCAAGCTCGTATGAATTCCTGTCAGGGCTATGCCCAGCTTCCCTTCCGTTCAGCTGGCACGATTCCCGCTTCCGAGAGACACTCTATCGAATGGTGCCGACGCTGCTGACACGCACAGCGGCGTTGCAGAGAACTGCCGCGGCGCCGAACGCGGCGCCTCGTGTCCTGTCGACGCTGCGCCGGTTCAAGCGTGCCGCGCTGGTGACCACGTTCTTTGCAGCGCTCGTGATTGCCAACTCGTATCCGATCGCCTTCAAACCGGCATCGACCCTCGGCCTTCATGGAGACGCGTACTTCTCCGTGTGGCGCCTCGCCTGGATTGCGCATCAACTCCCCAGGGACCCGCGTCACCTCTTCGACGGCAACATCTTCTATCCCGAGCGCGGCACGCTTGCGTACTCCGACGCGATCCTGCTTCCGGGAATCCTCGTCGCGCCGTTGAACTGGGCCGGGATCGATCCGCTGGCGCTGTACAACCTCACCTTGCTTGCTGCGTTCGTACTGAACGCGCTCGCGGGATTCCTGCTCGTTCATCACCTCACGCGTTCGGTCGCCGCAGGCCTCCTCGGCGGAGTGATTTTCGCGTTCTCGCCCTATCGCTTCGATCACTTCGACCATCTCGAGATGCAGTTCGCGTTCTGGATTCCTCTCGTCGTCCTCGCGTGGCACAAGGCCTGTTCCGACCGAAGTCGAGGGCCGGTCGCTCGCGAGAAGCTCCGCGATTACCTGAAGGTCGCGGCCCTCACCGCGTGTCAGATCCTGAGTTGCATCTACTACGGCGTATTCCTCCTCGCGTGGCTGGCCGTGGTGACCACGCTGTGGTTCGTGCGGACGCCCGCGAAGGCGATCAAGGCGGGAACGGCCATGTTGCTCCCGCCGCTGCTCGTGCTAGGCGTCTACTCGTTGCCGTATCTCCAAATCCGCGGCCGTCTCGGTGACCGCTCCCCGCGCGAGGTGGCGGGGTACAGCGCGCGGCTATCCGACTTTCTGAGCGCCCCGAGCAGTAACGTGCTCTACGGGCAAACGAGCACGTTGAGCGTCGAGGAGCGTCACCTCTTCCCCGGATTCGCGGCCGCCGCGCTCCTCATCGTCGGCCTGTGGCCGCCATTCGATCGCCTGCGGCTCCTGCACGCGGCTGGCCTCGCCCTCGCACTTCAGCTCACGCTGGGCTTCAACGGGTTCCTCTACAAGCCCCTGTATGAATGGGTGCTGCCGTTCCGCGGTCTTCGAGTGCCCGCACGCGCCGACGTGCTGGTTCTGCTCGGCACGTCGGTTCTGGCCGGATTCGGCCTCGCGCGGCTGACGAGAGGAATCGAGCGACGACGACTCTCTGCCGGTATCGCGGCAGGCGCGATTGCGATCGCCTCGATCGAGTACGCGGCGCGCCCGCACCTCCAGACCGTCGATCGTCGCGTCTCCGAATGGTACCACTGGCTGAAAAGCATTCCCGACGCGGTTGTCTTCGAGTGGCCTGCGGACGTGCCATGGCGGTTGCACGAGATGGTGGACGTCAACTACATGTATCGATCGACGCTGCACTGGCGGCCATTGTTGAACGGTTACAGCGGACACTATCCGAGGTCGTACATCGATCTGCTGCTGACGATGCGATCGTTTCCGTACACGGGGTCGATCGAGTACCTGCGTCAGATGGGTGCGAACGTCCTGGTCGTGCACGACGTGGGCGGCAGCAGGCCGTCCTACGAGGAAGCGCTCGCTCGACTCGCGCGCGAGCCCGGCGTCCAGGTGTTCGCGCAGGGACTCGACGCGGGGAACCGCGTGACGGTTTTTCGCCTCTCCGACCCGCGCGACTCCGGCGCGCGCTAAAGCGCTCGTCACCGGTTCCCTGTCATACGGCGTTCACCTGCCCTGACTGATAATGCAGGAGTTGATCCGCGCCCGAACCCTCCTGTCGAACACCACCCCGGTCCTTCGGCGGCTCGGGTTCATGATTCTTGTGTGCCTGATGACCGCTGCCTCCCTTCAGGCACAAACCGCTCCACCCACGCAGCTGACGCTCGAGGCCGCGCTCGCCCGCGCGGCGGAAGCCAATCCCACGATCGTTGCCGCGCGGCAGCGGCGCGCCGTCGATCTCGCCGGTGTCGACGTCGCACGCGAGCGGCCCAATCCGGAAGCCCACGTCGAATTCGAGCGCGAGACGCCGAAGGAGGCGTACGGGATGGCGGTGCCGGTTGAAACCGGAGGCAAGCGCGGCCGACGCATTGCCGTGAGCCAGGCGACGGTTCGCGTCGGCGAATCGGAGCTGGCGCAGATAGTGGTCGAGGTCCGGAACGCCGTTCGCCGCGCATACTTCGCGCGCGCGATCGCGGACGCGCGGCTCGCGCTGTTCGGCGAGCTGCGCGATATCGCGACGCGAGCCCGCGACGCCGCGCAGGCACGCTTCGCCGCGGGCAGCGCGCCGCGGCTGGAAGTCGTCCAGGCGGACCTGGCGCTCGCGCAGGTCGAGAACGACGCGGTCAGCGCGCGAGCGACCGCCGACGTCGCGCGCGCCCGGCTCAACACGCTGCTGGCGCTGCCGCTCGATGCCGCGCCTCAACTCGTCACGCCGTTCGATACCGGAACCGTGCCGAGCGCCGCCGACGCGATCGCCAGGGCGCAAGGTGCGAGCACCGAGCTGGCGGTGTTCGATCGCCGCATCGAAGAGCAACGCGCGAAGACGGCGCTCGCGCGCGCGATGCAGGTGCCGGACGTCACACCGGAGGGGATGTTGACGCGCAACGCAGCGCCGGAATTCGACGTGGGGTGGCGCGCAGCCGTCGTCGTTGCCGTGCCAGTGTTCACGCGGCACCGTGCGGGCGTGCGGCTCGAGGAAGCGACGCTTGTGCTGATCACCTCGGAGCGTGCTGCGGCCCTCACACGGATCACCGGCGACGCCGCCGCGAACGCTGCGCTCGCGGCGGCGCAGCGCGACCAGTATCAACGGTATCGCGATCAGATTCTGCCGCGGGCCACCGAGGTCGAGCGCATGGCCGAGGACTCGTACCGGCTCGGGCAGACGGGCGTCGCGGCGTTCCTGCAGGCGCTGCAGTCCGCGCGCGATGCGCGTCTTCGCGCGCTGCAGGCGGCGCTCGACTTCCAGAATGCCCTGGCCGATCTCGAGCGCGCGCTCGGAGCGCCCTTGCAATGAGCAGGACGTCTCGACGCTGTAGGGCGGGGGTTTCAACCCCCGCCCGCGCGGCGCGGTCTGAAGACCGCGCCCTACAAACGATCGCGCTTGCCATCGCGATCAGCTGGTTCGGCGCCTGCGGCCACGAAGCACCTGAAGAAGTCGAAACGCAAACGGTCGTTCCCGTCACCGTCGAGCCCGCTCAGGTCGGGAACATTCGGTCGGTCGTCCACGCAACCGGCGTCGTCCAACCCGCGCCCGGCGCGGAGCTTCTCGTGCGGCCTCCCGAAGCCGCGCGGATCGCCGAAATGCCGAAGGCCGAAGGTGAGCTCGTCCGGCGCGGCGATCTGCTCGTGCGGTTCGACATTCCCTCGTTGCATGCGGAAGCGGCGGCAAAGCGCGCCGAAGTCGAACGTGCGGAGGCGCGCCTTCGCAATGCACGCGCCGCCCAGACACGCGCGCACGACCTCTTCGAGCGCGGCGTGGCCGCGCGGAAGGAAGTTGAAGACGCCGACCGTGAGCTGACGGACGCCGAAGCTGCGCTCGCCGAAGCGCGCGCGGCTCGAGGAGCGTCCGAAACGCTCTCGGCGCGCGCGATCGTCCGCGCCACGTTCGACGGCGTTGTCGTCGCGCGCACGCACAACCCGGGCGACTTCGTCGATCCGTCGGCGACGGATCCGGTGCTTCGCGTGATCGATCCGCGTCGCCTCGAGGTCAACGCGTCGATCCCGATCCCCGACGTCCCGGGAATCGTCAACGGTGCGAAGGCGCGATTGACATCCGACGGGAACGAAAGCCCCGTCGCGCTGCGTGTCATCGCGCGGCCGGCGGCGGTCGCCGCCGGCACTGCCGCCGCACCTGCGCGCCTTGCATTCCTGGCGCACACCCAGCTCGCGTCAGGTACGCCCGTGCAGGTCGACATCGACACCGAGGAACACACGAACGTCGTGATCGTTCCAACAACAGCCTTGGTACGCGAAGGCGCCGAGACCGCGGTCTTTGTCGCCGCCAACAGCAAGGCGCAGCGGCGTGCGGTCGAGATCGGAGCCACCGATGGGGAACACGTCGAGATCCGCTCCGGCCTGAAGGCCGGAGAGCCGGTGATCGTCCACGGTCAGGCGGGATTGCCCGACGGCGCGCCGATTCAGGTCGGGGCTCCCGAGAAGACCGGAGACAAGCCGGAGAAGACCGGGGACAAGACCGGGAAGACCACGGACATGAAATGAGCGTCGCGTCCCAGGCGATCCGTCATTCGCGCGCCGCCGTCGTTGTCATCATCGCCCTGGTTGTTGCGGGGGTCATTGCCGCGTTCGCGCTACCGAGCAGCATCTATCCGCCCCTCGAGTTCCCGCGGATCGTGATCATCGCACGCAGCGGCACGCTGCCCTCGCAGTCGATGATGCTGATCGTGACGCGGCCCGTCGAGCAGGCGGTCATCGAAGTGCCTGGCGTCCGGCGCGTGCGATCGACGAGCTTCCGCGGCGCCGCCGAAATCTCCGCGCAGTTCGATCCGTCAACCGACATGGTCGTCGCGCTGCAGCAGGTGCAGAATCGGGTGGCCGAGATCCGTGGCGAGCTCCCGGCCGACACCGAGCTCACCGTCGAGCGGCTCACGCCCGCAGTGTTTCCTGTATTTATCCTGAGTCTGACCGGCAATCTGGCGACAGCGGATCTGAACGATTACGCGCTCTACGTCATGCGTCCGGCGCTCGCGCGCGTACCCGGCGCGGGGCATATCGAAGTTCTCGCCAGCGATACTCGTGAAATCGAGATCGTGCTCGATCCGGTCAAGTTGACCGCTGCAGGCCTGACCGTCGCTGACGTCTCGGCCGCGCTGAAGACCCAGAATCAGCTCCAGCCGGTCGGCCGTCTGGCGGAATCGGGACAACAGGTCCTGAACCTTGCTTCCGGCCTTTGGTCGACGATCGACGAGATCGCGGCGGCGCCGGTCCAGGTGAAGAACGCCGCGACGATTCGGATCGCCGATTTGGGTCAAGTCTTCCCCGGGTCACCCGATCGCACGTTGCTTGTGACGGGAAACGGCCGCGACGCCGTGTCGGTCAGCATCTCGCAGCAGATTGGCGCGAACATCCTGACGCTCAAACGCGGAGTCGACGCCGTGGTCGCCGGCCTCACGCGCGTCTTGCCGGCAGGCCTGCACGTGACGAAGGTGTACGATCTAGCCGAATTCGTCCGCGCGGCGATCACGAACGTCCGGGATGCGATCCTCGTCGGCGGTTTCCTCGCCGTCATCGTGCTCATCGTGTTTTTGCGCAATCTGCGGCTCACCGTGATCGCCGCGCTCACGCTGCCGCTTGCCGTCGTCCCCACGTTCTTCTTCATGCGGATCTTCGGCGGCTCGATCAACCTGATGTCCCTGGGCGGCCTCGCGGTCGCCATTGGCCTCGTGATCGACGACGCCGTCGTCGTGGTCGAGAACATTCACCGGCGCGCTTCGGAAGGCTCGGGCGCAGTGGAGAGCGCCGTCTCGGAGCTCATCGCGCCGCTGGTGAGCTCGACGCTGACGACCGTCGTGGTCTTCGCACCACTCGGGCTGCTGTCGGGCGTACCCGGGCAGTTCTTTCGGGCGCTTTCGCTGAGCCTGTCGGTCGCGGTGCTGCTCTCGCTCGCGCTCTCGATCACCGTCGTGCCGTTGCTCGCGAGACGGGCGTTTCGTCACGACGTAGCACCAAGTGCTGCTCGCACGAGCCATTTGACGCCGCTTTACGAGCGCAGCCTCGGGATTGTGTTGCGACGACCTCTGGTTGCCGTCGTGGGCACGGTTGCGCTCGCGGCAGCAACCATCGCGTTGTTCATGCCGATCGGCACCGGGTTCCTTCCGCCCGCCGACGAGGGCGGGTTCGTCGTCGACTACCTGACGCCCGCCGGCACAGCGCTCGACGAAACTGACCGCCAGGTTCGCGCGATGGAGAAGGTCATTTCCACCAATCCCGACGTCGCGTCGTACTCGCGCCGTACGGGCTCGGAGCTCGGTCTCTTTGCAACGGCGCTCAACAAAGGCGACATCCTCGTTCGCTTGAAGCCGCGCGGCGAGCGGGAGCATTCCTCCGAGGAAATCATCTCGGATATGCGGCCGAAGCTGCAGCAGGCGGCGCCGCTCGCCGAGATCGAATTCGTCCAGCTGCTGCAGGACATGCTCGGCGACCTCGAGGGCAACCCGACGCCAATCGAGGTCAAGATTTTCGGCGACGACCCGGAGGTTCTCGCCGAAGCCGCGGAGCCGGTCGAGGAGATGCTCGGCAAAACCGAAGGCGTCGTCGACGTCGTCGGCATGCAGCGCGGCAATCCCGAGACGACATGGAACGTCGATCCAGTTGCGGCGGCCCGGTTCGGCCTGTCGGCCGAGCAGGTCTCGGCGCAGCTCGCGGCGTCGTGGCTCGGGGAGATCAGCACCGATCTGCGTCTGCTCGACCGACGCATTCCGGTTCGCGTCCGGCTGCCGGATTCGTCACGCTTCGATCCTGCGAAGCTCGCGCACACGCTGATCAAGACTGGCGAGGGTCACCTGATTCCGCTGTCAGCCGTCGCCCATCAGACACGATCGAACGGCGAGGCGCAGTTGATGCGTGAGAACCTGCGCGGCATGGCGCTCGTGACCGGACGGCTCGAGGGCCGCGATCTCGGAAGCGCGGTGACCGAGATCCGCAGCAAGCTCGCAGAGATGAAGCTGCCGATCGGCTATACCTACGAGATTGGTGGACAGTACGACGCGCAACGCCAGGCGTTCCGCGAGCTGCTGATGGTCTTCGGCATTGCGGCAGCGCTGGTCTTCACGATTCTGGTGGTGCAGTTTCGAGGCTTCGCCCCCGCGCTGTTGATTCTGCTCGCCGCCCCTCTCTCGATCGGCGGCGCGCTGGCGCTGCTGCTGCTGACCGGCACGGATCTGAATGTCTCGTCGGCCATGGGGCTCATCCTGCTCGTCGGCCTGGTCGTCAAGAACGGCATCATGCTGCTCGATTACACGGAACGACTGCACGAGAGCGGCGAGCCGTTCGAGGTCGCGATCGCGCACGCGGGCCGCATCCGGCTGCGGCCAATTCTGATGACGACGTTCTGCACGCTCTTCGGTCTGCTCCCACTCGGTCTTGGCATCGGTCCAGGCGCCGAGTTGCAAAAGCCGCTCGCGCTCGCGGTGATTGGGGGCCTGACGCTCTCGACGCCGGTGACGCTTCTTGCGATTCCCGGCCTCTACGCCGCAGTGAAGCGAGTACGGCAACATCGAGAGAGTTTGCCTTGATGCGACATGAGGCTTTCGGCTCATGGCTTTCGGCTTTCGGCTTTCGGCCTTGTCGAGAGATCTTCGTGCACAATGTACGGACGAGAGCTCACGCACCGTGAGCGGGGCAACTCACTGCTCAACGCCGACGGTCCGCAGGCGGCGCGCCCAGAGCCGAAAACCCTGAGCCCAGAGCCGACCTTGGCGGATCGGGGCTAGTGCCATGCGAATCCTGCTGGTCGAAGACGAACCCGATGCGGCGCGGATGCTGGCGAAAGGCCTGCGCGAGCAGTCGTACGCGGTCGACGTCGTTCGCGACGGGCGATCGGCCGCGTTCCGCGCAATGACGACCGACTACGACGCGATTCTGCTCGACGTGATGCTGCCGCAGCTCGATGGCATCGCGGTCTGCCGCGAGCTGAGGGCGAACGGATCCTCCGTGCCCATTCTGATGCTGACCGCCCGCGACACCGTGCAGGCCCGCATCGCCGGTCTCGACAGCGGGGCCGACGACTACCTGACGAAGCCGTTCGATTTCAACGAGCTTCTCGCCCGGCTTCGCGCCGTCGTCCGGCGGGGCGTTCGTCCGCCCCTGCCCGAGCGCCTGCGCGTCGGACCGCTGGAGCTCGACACGCGCGCGCGTGAGGTCACGAGAGACGGCCGGAAGCTGCTCCTTACCGCCCGCGAGTACGCGCTGCTCGAATTCTTCGCGCGCCACCCGCGCGAGGTCGTGGGTCGCGCCCAGATTGCCGAGCACGTCTGGGACGAATCGTACGATCCGTTCTCCAACGTCATCGACGTCTACGTGCAGCGCCTGCGACGCAAGATCGATGATGCTCACGGCCCGTCGATGATCAGGACCAGACGTGGGGAAGGATACGCCTTCACGCCACCAGAGGATTGACCGAGTATCCGGCCGTGGCCCTTTCCATCCGCGCGCGGTTGACGCTCTGGTACACGATGGTCACGCTTGCGGTCCTCGTGCTGAACGCGGCGCTCCTTTCGGCCGTGCACTGGCGAATGGGCCTGCGCCGAATCGATCGAGAGCTCGAGGGCAACATCACCACCGTCGCCACAGGGATTCGGTACGAGCTCGATCACGGCCTCACTGTCGCGGGCGCCGTCAGCGATACGCTGGAGGAGCTCGAACTGCCGGGCACCGGCATCGCGGTCCTCGACACGAACGGCGGGGTCGTCGGATCGCACGCGTCGGGCGTCAGCGCACTTCCCGCCAGCGTGCTCGCTGCTCCCGCTGGTCCGCCGGAGTCACACAGCACGGCGAACGGCGACGTTCGCCTCCGCTCGTTCGAGGAAACCTATCGCGATCAGTACTTTCGGGTCGTGGTGTGGACGTCGCTCGTCCCGTTTGGCGGAGAGCGATCGACGCTCCTGCGAACGCTGTGGCTGGCGTTCCCGGTTGCAGTGGCGCTCGCGGCGGCCGGCGGCTGGATTCTCGGGTGGCGTGCGTTGAAACCACTCTCGAACATGGCGCAACAGGCGAACACGATCGACGCACGCCGCATCGATGCGCGTCTGCACGTTGACGATGCCGGCGACGAGCTGAGCGCGCTCGGAACCGCGTTCAACAGTCTGCTCGACAGGCTCGCCGGCGCGCTGCAGGCGCAGCGCCGCTTCATGGCCGATGCGTCGCACCAGCTGAGGACACCGCTCTCGGTCACGAGAACTGCCGCGCAGGTGACGCTGGCGTCCGAGGACCGGACGTCTGCCGAATACCGCGAGTCGCTGACCATCATTGCGGACCAGACGCAACGGCTGACCAGAATCGTCGACGACATGTTCACGCTCGCGCTGGCCGATCTCGACGCGCGACCGCTGCAGGTCAGCGAGCTCTACATCGATGACGTGGTTCACGACTGTGTCAGGGCAGCGCGCGTGCTCGCATCCCAGCGGGAAGTGCGCATCGAAGTCCGAACCCCCGACGAGCTGCAGTTGAGAGGCGACGAGGGGTTGATTCGGCAGATGGTCCTGAACCTGATTGAGAACGCCGTTCGCCATACGCCCTCCGGCAAGAGCGTCCAGGTAGCGACGACAACTGCGGGAGACAATGTGCGGGTGGAAGTGTCGGACGCGGGCTCGGGAATTCCCGAACAGGAGCGGGAACGGATCTTCGAACGGTTCGTGCGCCTCGACGCGAGCGTCGGATCGAACGGCGGCGGCGGATTGGGCCTGCCAATCGCGCGGTGGATTGCCGAGCGCCACGGCGGATCGCTCACGCTTGACTCGACCGGTCCACGAGGCAGCCGGTTCGTCGCAGTCTTGCCGCTTCGAGTGAAGTCGAGCGGCGAGCCGGTCTCAGCGTGACACATTCGAGGTCGCCTTCGACGCCTCACGATTGCGTTAACACTGCCGAAAGCCGCTTCAAATCCTTCTCATCTTCGAGACCGGCTTCTCTTCGGCTGCATCGCATGCGTGAAAGTCCACTCGCCGATCTCAAGACCTGCTGTCAGTCCGTCCTCGGTGGCTGACCTGTAGTGGATACCTCCATACAGGCGACTGAGGGCCGCCTCATTGGCTGCAGCCGAGAAGCTGGTGAATTGACGGGGCTAACCCTTGCTCGGGTGTACGGGCCGAGCCGACCGCTGCTCCGAGCGCCTTCACTTCGTTATAGTCGCCAGCATACTTCGCACTATCGAGGGCTGGCGGTCCGGGGCGGCCGAAAATGGGAACTCGTGGGCATGGCGAACGGCGCGACGAATCCCCACTGCGGCAACAGATACGCAGTAAACGCGGGCGGCGTCGGCACCCAGACCCCAGGGCCGCTCCCGGAAGGAGGAGCGATCACTGTGTCAGAACCGTCGTTGGCACGCCACGCAAGAATGTGGTGTGCGACTGATTCGCCCAGGCAATGCCGTTGCTCTTCTGCGGACCGTTCGCGATGGCGGACAGAAAGGTGGCGTCTGGCCCATCGAAGGTCGCAGCGTGAGCCGCGAATAACATGACGAGCACTTCGTGCGCCGCAACGCTGGCGGCAGCTTCCTTAGAAGCACTGGCCGGCACGTCGCTGCGCACAAAATACGCTTCGTGAGTGCGGCTGATGCCATTGACCGCGTCATAGATCGACGTATGGAGAATGGCTAGAGCACGCGAGGCCTGGGGTGGAGGCGTTCGGTCCGCGCGAATCGCATCGAGCGCGGCGTTATTCCAGACGGTTACGACATCGGCACGGGCGACTGATGTGACGCTGAGTGCGGCTACCAATGCTACTAATGTCCGGGTCTTCACACGTGCCCCGTCGGCCCACCGTAAGCCGCTACCCCGTCAGGCGCGAATCAAAGTGGCGCGGCCGAATCGGGATACCCCCCGCGCAGGACGGAGCAGCAAGGACGAGCCCGAGGCCGATGACATCGAGCGGCGTTGGGTTTAACCAATCAGAAATACACTCCATTCTGTTCCTGGCCAATCAGGGCAAAATGGTTCACGCTCGTCGAAGCCGGATCGGACACGAATCTGAACCCATGACCGTTCGAGAGCGGTGTCACCATCGTCTTCGGCGTCGTGGCCGTGACCGCAATGGTGGCGGTGCCCTCGACGAACGTTCCGCGCATCTGGTTTACAGGCTGGTTCGCGGTCTCCACTGTGGTCTTCCCGCTCCACTCCATACGAAGTGAATCGATGGTTCCCAAGACCAGGTTGACCCCCCGATTGACTCCCTGGATGCTGTTGAGAACGGTGAACGCTTCGAAGACACACACATTCCGGACGTGCAGCGATGCAGTGCCTTGATCCAAATCGACATGAGCGCTTCCATTAGGAACGCGCACAACCCAGGTTACGTTGGTGGGTGACACCCCACCGTCCCACGAATGCGGGCCCAACGAGCCCGTCAGGCTGTCAAGTCAAACGAACACGAATGCGGCTCTTCGCTCGACCAAGTCGGTGCCCACAAACACGCCATCCATGAAGCGCATATCGGTATGGAATGTGTAGGGAGTGGTTTCTCCGGTCGACAGGTCGGTGCCCGTTCCAGTCAGGTTGAAATCGCCGACGCCGACGAAGCCTTTGAAGTTGAAGATGTTTGAGGGGTCGCGTCCCTCGGGGTGAGCGCCACTGGGATCGATGGGCACCGCTGCGCCGCTCACTGGTCCCGGGAAATAGCCGTGAAGTCCGCCCGGCGGTGGAATACCGACGTGCGGGATCGGCACCGGAAAATCGCAGAGCCCTGGCAGACCTTCGTCCTGCGCCCCAAGTTTGGCAGGAATACTGGAGCCTAGCAGCACAGCGCCGCTCGTCGCCGCCGCACGGCCGAAGAAGCTGCGCCGAGACAATCCCGCAATGAGCTTGGAACCAGGTGAAGTGCTCTTCATGCCGTCCTCCTTTCCAGAGTACGGTTTGACGCTGGAATTAGAACCGCCGCGCAACGGAACGCTCAGGCCCGAAGGAAGCAGTTGTCAAGTGAAAAATGAAAGACTTCCGAATCTGAAGTGAAAGTCTGACTCCTGGCTGACTTTTGCGCCTTGCTGGGTCCGCCTGATTCTGTCCGGGCGCCAGGACGGGCCTTGCAGATCGCACTCCGTTGCCCCGGCTCCCCGCAAGACTTCCCGCACTCCTCGAAGAGATAGTCACCGAGTTCGTCGGAGAAACGCAGTTCCCCGAACGCGTCCAAAGCTCACTCCCGCTTCCCTCACTGTCCCACTTCGAGCGCCAGCATGTTCTTCCGATCGCGAACGTACAGCTTCGTGCCGACGAGTGTCGGGACCGTCCACGCTCGATTCGACAGAATGGGCGCTTTCGCGAGCACGTTGAGGCCAGCTGGCGTCGGCGCTGCCAGACCAAGCGCGCCGTCTTCGTCGAGGATGATCAGCTTCTTGTCGGCGTAGAGAAACGTCGAACGCGCAAAGTCGCGATTCTGCCAGAGTACCTTTCCCGTCTTGATGTCGACCGCAACCGTCGGACACGGTCCGAAGTCGCCGCTCGAGCCGATCGCAACGTCCCCGAGCCGGATGATCGTCCCGATGTGCGTGCGCATCCGGTTCTGGTACCACAGCTCCTGCACGGTCGTTTTCCCGGCTGCCTGCGAGAGCCTCAACAGACGCGCGCCGTTGTTGTACGCAGCGGAAACGAGCAGCAGATTGTCCGCACCCCACACGGGCGTGCTGATGTTGAGGCCGTATGACGTGCTGTTCGGATGCGACCAGAGGATCGCGCCGTTCGACGGGTTGACGCCGACGAGAGCGTTTCCGCCGGGAACCACGAGCTGATCCTGACCGTCGACCGTGATCAGGATCGGTGACCCTGGCGCGAATTCGAAACCGCCCGACTTCCACGCCAGCGCACCACTCTGCAGATCGAACGCCACGAGCGCAACCCCGGGCCCGCCCGCGGGAACGATGACCGTGTTCCGATACTGAATCGGGCTCGGCGCAAATCCCCGGTCAGGCGGCAGCGCGCCGAATTCCTTGATCAGATCGTGCGACCAGAGCGGCTTTCCCGTCGCCTTGTCGATCGCCATCAGCTGCTTGAAGGTGCTCGCCGCATAGAGCGTGGTCCCCACGATGAGCGGCGTCGAGTGCGGGCCGGCGCCTTCGCTGAAATCGACGCCCGATGTCGGCGCGTCGTACGTGTGCTCCCAGATCGTCTTGCCGGTGACCGCATCGAGCGCGATGACACCCTCGCTCTGTGAGCGGCGGATCATCGACAGCATTCCGAGCGGACGATACATCGTGTAGAGACGTCCGTTTTCGGCGACGATGGCTGAATGGCCTTCTCCGAGCGGTCGCTCCCAGATTCGGCGGGGACCTGCGGCCGGCCAGGCCGATGCAAGGCCCGTGGAATCGACCATGAAGTTCCGCGATGGTCCACCCCATTGCAGCCACGCCGCGTTCGACGCGGTGATCCCGCTCCCCGTCCACCAGCACGTGACAATCGTTGCCGCTGCCACTAGTCCGTGACGCCAGCGACCCATATCTCGTGTCTCCGTTTTTGGATTGCGTCAGAAGCCAGACTAGTGTGCATGCTGTCCCGACCGCTCCAGCTTCTAACTTCCAGCTTTTGTCTATGTTCACCATCAGAACATCCAGTACGTCAGCGTCGCCGCATCCTTGATCAACACGCCGTTGCCCACCGGCACCGGATGCGCCCAGATCGGTGAGTCCGCGATTGTGTATCGCTTCACCTGATCGAATGCCTTCGCGTTCGGGCGGCTGACGACGAGCTCGCCTTCGGTGGTTGTGGCCATCAGGACATCACCAGCGACCACGAGCGCCGCGTTCTCTCCTTCGCGGCCCCGTGTCGTCCACAACGTCTTCCCGGTGCGCCCATCGAGGCAGAAGAATTGACCGCGATTGCGATGCGTGAGGCCGAAGAGCAGACCGTCCTTGACGACCGGTGAGCTCATATACATCGGCACGTCGGCGTTCTGCCAGACTTGCTCGGCAACCCACTTCCCATTGTTCTCCCTGGGCCGCACAGCACTCGTCGGCTTCGAGAGTCCGCTGAAAATCAACAGATCTTCGATCACCAGCGGCGTCACGATGTTCTGGTCGTACTCCGTTGTGAACGGAATGTCCCAGAGCAGCCGACCGTCATCCAGGGCCAGTGCGATGACGTGCGTCTGCGATTGCGTGACGACCTGACGGACGCCGCCGAATGTGGCGACGATCGGGGACGAGTACGCAGGACCGTCGCGCTTCCAGCTCCACTTGACGTTGCCGCTCTGAACGTCGAGCGCGAGCAGCGCACCGTTATCCTTGCCGCCTGCCTGCAGAATCAGAAGATTGTTGGCGACCGCAGGAGACATCGCGGTCCCGAAGTCCGGCCAGGTCGCGCGATACTCGCCCTTGAAATCCTTCCGCCAGAGCAGCTTTCCGGCGACAGCGTCCCAAACAGACAGAATCCCACTGATCCCGAACGTGTACAGCCGTCCTCCGTCGATGACCGGTGTCGATTTCGGCCCTTTGCCGTGACTGGTCGCCGCAGGGTTCATCTGAAATGGCGCGTCGTAGGTCTGGCGCCACAGCTGCTTCCCAGTGGCGAGCTCGTACGCGGTCACCGCCTCGCGATCGTCGATCCGCGAGAACGCGTACACGCGGTTGCCGCTTACGATCGGTGACGCGTGTCCTTCCCCCGCCTGGACCTGCCAGACCTGTTTCGGTCTGTCCGGCCATGCGGCTGGCGCCTTGAACGCGGCCGTCGCACCAGTTCGGGACGGCCCGCGCCACTGATTCCAATCCTGGGCAAGCAGACTCAACGAAAACGCAACGAAGACCAACGAGACGACTACAGACGGAGTGGATCGCATAGTGACGCTCGAATTGCTGATTGTAGTCATTCCGCCCTGAGCGCTTCGAGCATTCTGCCAGTCAGCGCCGCGCGCGTGGCCACGAACGACGACACCAGTCCGGCCGCCAGCACCGCGAACACGAGTAGGACGAGTCCAACGCCCGGCAGGGTCCCGCCGCGACTGAGCCACGCTGGCGCGACCGCGACAATCGCGCATCCAACGCCCGTGAGCAAGCCCGCAGACAGAAGCATTGCCGCTTCGGCCATGATCATCGACGACACATGTCGAGCGTCGTACCCGACGGCTCGCAGGAGCGCCAGCTCTCGACGGCGTTCGAGCACGTTGCGAAACATCACGGTTGCGAGCCCAATCGTTCCGAGGAGCAGCCCAAGGCCACCCAGCGCCTGGAACGTCGACAAGTATGTGTTCTCGACGCGGTGAAAGGATTCCAGCCGCTCCACCGTCGTGACGGCGTCCATCCCGAACGTGTCCAGCTCGCGTTCCACGATGCCGGCGAGCCTCCTCGCATCGGCAACCGTTCGAATCTCCGGATCCTCGATCAGGAAGAAGCGATATCCCTGCTGGCCGGGAAACAACCGCGTGAACTGTTCCTCGGCGACGACGAGCTCGCCCTGGAGCACGCTGTCCGCCAACGCGCCAACGAAGCGGAGAACGACGGGACGATCCGCACCGATGTCGATCGAGAACGTGTCGCCCACGCTTGCATGGAGCACGTACTGCAGCGACGTGGCATCGGCCACGACAGGCACGGCGCCGTCGGGGAACTCTCGTTTCAGCAGCAGCCAGGGGTTCGCGCGCTCGGCGTCGGTCTCGGCGACAGATGCACTGAACGCGAACCGGTTGCTCTCGATGAAGCCTGGTTCAGGCGCGATGATCGTGGGGTTCGTTGGTCGATACAGGTTCAGGCAGCTTGCGTCCTGGCCCGGACGAAGACGGAATCGCGTGAACTTCACGCGCGAGAGTTCAGGAGCCTTGATGAGCAACGCCTCCCGTCCGTCGGGATCGCGGAGATCGTGAACGAGAGGCAGTTCAGACTGGGCGAGCAGCGCGAAGCCGCCAGTTCCTGAGTGCGGGTTCGCTGTAATGTCCCCGCCGCCCCGCCGGAACGCGTCCACGGAGACAATGATGAACGCCGCTGACGCGATCAGTGCCGCGCTAAGGACGCTGCGCGCCGGTCGGAACGCGGCGCTCCGAAACCCGAGACGGAGCACCGCCCACTTGCGGCGCCCCGAAAGGACCGCGCGGTCGCGACCGCGCAGCCACGCAGAGAAGAAGAGAAGAACCGCCGTCAGGAGACTGATTCCCGCTCCAAAGAATGCGCCTGCCTCAGCGGCACGACTGGCGAAACCGAGCGTCAACATCGATGCTGCGGCGAGGCCGAAGAGAACGGCGACCCGCAGCCGTCGACCGGCAGGCGACGGTGCTCCAGTTTCGATCGCCTGCGCGGTGAGCAGCGACCGGGGCGTGAGCCTCCCGACCGCGCGAACTGACACGACGATACACACGCCGGCGGCGATGATTCCGCCGACGACACCGGCCGCGAGAGACTGCCAGGTGACGTGGAGCTGAAGCAACGTGGTGCCAACCGCACCGACCCACCACGTCCGCAGGCCGTAGACCACGAGTCGACCGTACAGCGCTGCCCCTGCCAGACCGAGGAGTCCGCCGACGACAGCAATCGCGAGTCCTTCGAACAGCAACAGGCGTCGAATCGCCCGGAGCGTGTAGCCCGCCGCGCGAAGAATCCCGATCTGGCGAAGACGCTGCTCGACCCCGAGCTTGAAGAACAGCACGACGAGGAGCAATGCTGAGACGACGACGAAGAAACTGAAGTAGGTGAAGTACTCGCCGAAATCCGTCGCACCCGCGGAAGCCTGAAGAGCCGCAGCGCGCACTGGCAGGATGCTCACGCCCATCGCCGCCGCGGCCAGCGACGATTGAAGCTCGTTGCGAATCGCAACAGCCGTCGTCTCGACGTCCCGTTCGCCGACGCCGAACCGGATTGATGTCATGGCGCCGTAGCGCGACTTCCACAGGTCTCGTCCGCGCTCGTAGGCAATGAACGCTTTCGGTGTCGTTCGATATTCGTCCCAGTACTTCTCGTCGGCCGGCCGTACGCGCGAGAGATCGATCGGAAATGGCGGATCCCAATCCGCAAGGCTCCTCGCAGCCGTGATGCCCGGGTATTCCGGCGCAAGCCGTCGATCTGCCGCCAGGCCAGCAATCGGCACGGTGCCTGCAAGCGTAAAGGCCGAGGTCTTTGTCTGAAGGCCGGCGGCAGGATCCCAAACGTAGTATTCGATCTCGATGCGATCGCCGCCCGATGCTTCCAGCTCGCGCGCAGCCCAGTCGTTCAAAACGATCGAATCGGCCGGGATTCGGGGTTCGGGATTCGGGGTTCGGGACTCGGAATTCACAGTGCCGAACGCCGGATGCGAGGTATGAGAACCACGAGCCCCGAGCCCCGAATCCCGAACCCCGAGGGCAGTGAGGTCAGTCGCCGTTATCAACGAGTACGGAATCTGCCGACTGCCGGCGCGGATCGTGTTGGCGAGGTACGTGAACACAGGAATGGATCGCAGCCCGAGCTTCTCGCCAGAAGTGCGCGCGGCTCGTTCGAGCGGTTCGTTGACGATTCCACGGCTGCTCTCGACCGCAACCGCTTGCACGTCCGGCATCGGCGTCACCTTTACGCCGAGATCATCCAGGCTGAATGTGACCTTCGGGACCGAAGCATCGCCCGGCGCTTCGAGCAGGACGGTGTTCACCTGATCGCGCACCGCGAGGTCGCGCTGGATGCGCCGCAATGGCGCGAAGATCGCGCGGACCTCGGCCTGCTGCGGCTGGAGCGCGAACTCGCCGAGGTGCTCGCGCGGTAGCTCCCCCGACAGCTGGAGTCGAATCGTGCGACCGACGTCCTCCTTGCGACCGAACAGGGACTCCACGGGAATGTCGGAGGGCTTCTGAACGCGCGTCAGCAGCACGTCCCCCTCGTGCGCGCCGAGTTCGTTCGCGAGCGCAGGAGACGCAAACACGCCGTCGCGAGGCGATTCGCCGTTGAACGTCCAGAACCGCTCGTCGACACCGTAGACGAGCACGTCCGATGCGCGGCGACGTGAGGCCTCGTGAGTCACGAAGCCTCGAGCCACGATCATGGGCGCGGCGTTGCGCACCCGTGGCGTGCCTTTGAGATCCGTTGCCAGCTTGTCGCGAAAGAACCCAGTCGAGCTGACGGCGAAATCGGTCCGGCCCAATCGACCGACGGCGATCTCGCGCAGGCTGCCACGAACGGAGTCACCGACGACAAGCGCACCCGCCAGCACGGATGCGGCGGCAGCCACGCCAAGCGCGACCGCGACATTCGTCCTCCAGTGGTACGTCGCGCTTCGCGCGACGAGATTCATGAAAGTCATGAGAGGGCCGGTCGTTCGGCAGGTCGATTGCTCGATAGTACTCCGGGGTTTGGGATTCGGTAGCTCGGTAGTTCGGTAGTTCGGTAGCTCGGTAGTTCGGTGGCTCGGGTCACCTTATGAACCCGAAGCCAAACGAAACCGGAGGACGTTGACTAATAGATCTGCGTGGTCTTCGTCTCTTCGTCTTCGTCAGAATCGCTGTGAGCGCGTGACAGTGAAAGCCGGTCGATGTGAGTACTACCCCCGTGCCAGCGTGCCGCTCGACATTTCGTACCGCGTCGGAAACCGCTCCGCTAGCGCGGCGCTGTGAGTGACGACGATCAGCACGGTTTGACGTGCGTCGTGCAGGTCGAGCAGCAATGACGCGACGACGCCTGCGGCAGCGCGATCGAGATTGCCGGTGGGCTCGTCGCACAGGAGCAGCCGCGGGTTGCGGATCAGCGCGCGGGCGAGCGCCGCGCGCTGCTTCTCGCCGCCTGACAGCTCGCCGGGGCGATGGTCGAGCCGCCCGGCGAGCCCGACCTGCTCCAGCAGCGTCCGCGCACGCGTCTCATCATCATCGGCATCGTGCTCCGTAGCTGGTGCCACGAGCGTCGGCGCGAGAACGTTCTCGAGCACCGAACACTGCGGCAGAAGCGAGTGATCCTGGAAAACGAACCCGATGCACCGATTGCGGAACGCCGCCTGCTCGCGCTCGCCAAGCCGATATGGATCCCGCCCCTCGAGTGTCACGGTGCCAGACGATGGAGGCTCGAGCGCGCCGAGAACGTAGAGCAGCGTGCTCTTCCCGCTGCCGGACGGCCCCATGATCGCGATCGCCTCACCGCGATTCACGCTCAGCGAGATGTCCGACAGAATCTGAAGATCACCGCGAGGAGTCGGATACGATTTCGAAACGTGTGTCGCTACAAGCACGATCGAGCGGCTCCGAATTCATGTGTCAACGCAAATTTCCCCTCCCGTCCCTCGTCGTGCAGACGGTCAGACACGTGCTGAACAACGCTAAGCACGAACGCCGCCGTAGAACCACGGTCTTCGCGGAACCCGAACCCGGCACCGACCGAACTACCGAGCCACCGAACTACCGAGCGTCTTTTCTCAATGCGCGTGGGGCCCCACCCCCCACGCGCTCTCGCGCCTCGACTCGCTACGGGCACCCCAACGCGCAAACAACGCGCGCCGGGGACCCCGGCGCTCGCTCGGCGCTTGGGCCCAGGCGCTGCTACCGTTTCCCCGCAAGCTCCGAATAGACCGCTTCGGCCGCTTCCGCCATACGGCCGACGGTGTAGTGCTCGCGCACACCCGCAGCGCCCGCGGCTCCGAGCGCGGCGGCACGCGCGGGATCCTGCCAGAGCCCGAGCAATCCGTCCGCGAGCGCATCGTGATCGTCAGCCGCCACAATCACGCCACCGCCGGTCCGCTCGACGACTTCGCGGAACGCGCCGCGGCGTGGTTGCACGACAGGTACTCCGCTGGCCATGGCTTCGAGCAGGAAGATGCCCTTCGGCTCCTCGTAGGTCGCCGGCACGGAAAATACGTCCAACCCGCGCAGGAACTCGATCTTCCCCGCGCGATCCAGCTCGCCTCGATACTCGAACTCGCGATCGAGCCCCCACTCGCGCATCCTGCGATTGATGTCGTCGAGATAGCCCTGGTGTTCCGGCGCAAGGTATCCCGCCGCAAGCAGCCGTGATGGGCCGATGTTCGGTCGTGTGCGGAGCCGCCGATACGCCTCGATGAGCGCGTGCAGCCCCTTCTCGGGCGCAATCCGCGCGAGGTATCCAATCGTGAACGGCTCGCGCGGTCCAGAGCGTCGCGGCGAATAGCCATCCAGGTTGATTCCGAGCGGCACGAGCCGCATCTTCTCGCGTGGAATTCCGAGATAGCCCGGCATGTAGTCGCGGTAATACTCGCTGACCGGCAGGAACGCGTCGACGTGCTTCGTGGCGGCACGAATGAGATCGAGCGACTGCTGCCGAAACGGTGCGCCAAGGCCGTCGAGAAAGAGATCCTCACCTTGGAGCGTGCAGCAGATCGGTGCTCTCAACTCGCGCCGCAGCGGTTCGGCGAGGCCGAGCAATAGCGCGTACGGCAGATTGACGACGTCGAACTTTGATTCGGTACGGAGCCAGTCGAGCAGCTTCGCGATCTCCTTGCGCTGAAATCCCTGCTCGCCACGCAGCATCGATACCGTCAGCTCACCGAGGCTTTTCGGATCGACTTTGATCTGCCGCCTTGATGCCATCCGTATCACCCACTCGGCGTCCCACAGGCGATCGAGGAGCCGCGGTGTGTAGCGAAAAATTGGCGAGTGCTGTTCGAGATAGACCGAGATCCCGCCGAGAAAGATGTGACGCTGACTGACGTTGCGTTCGTCGGTGCGCGTCGGCGTGTAGACCGGCGTCAACACGATGTCGTGCCCGCGCGCGAGCAACTCCGCCGCTAGCGCATTGTCGCGCAGACAGCTGCCGCAATACATGGGGCCGGCGCCACCGGTGAACGAGAGAATCCGCACCGAAGTCAGTCTATCGCACGCGGTTTGAGAACCGGCTTCGGCCACTCACGCGCCCAGTCGGGCGCGGGCTGCGGGTCAGGCGATTGACCGTTGAAGTCTTCGAGCTGCTGCAACTCCGATTGCGAATCCCAGACAGACAGACGGCCATCGCGTGTCAGGAACAGTCGCCCCCGCTGATCCCAATCGGCCGAAGAGACTTCGCCGAGGTCGATCTCGTTTCCGCTTTCGTCGCGCAGCGAGTAGCGGACGACGTACGGACCGCCGTAGGTGCCAAAGCCCTCGAAGCGATGAGCCATGAGCAGCGTGATTGGCTTGCTCGGATGGACGCGCTCCCATGTCGTGGCGTACGGTTCGTTCTCGACCAATTTCCAGCCGTCGCGAAGGAGGCGATTGAAGTGCACCGTCCGATCGGTCCATTCATTCGTCGCGTCGATGTAGGGAATCTCACGAGGCGGCGTAATCTTCAGCCATCGCGGGAGGTCACCACTGTCGGGCGGCTGTTCCACGAACCCGGTCCAGAGCGACGACGGCCGCGGAAAGAACCCGCCGGTGTGATACGTGCCGCCGACGAACCAGACCGCGAGTGCCGTGAAGAACGGCGGGCGGCTCACCGAGAGCCAGGTATCCGCGGCGGCCGGCTGTTGTGACGCTCGACCGCCGCTCTGGCGGACGAAGGCGACGAACAGCGATCCGTCCGCCGACACGTCGCTGCGCCTTTCGTAGATCCGCCCCTTGATCCATTGGCCGTGCTCGAATGTGTCGGTATCCGTGTGCCACAGACTGAGACGAGCCCAATCGCTCGGACCTCGACGCAGAACCACGGCAACCGGAGCATCGCCCGCGATGTACACGAACAATCGGCACGGCGACACTACCGGTGAACTATCTGACGATGTGCGACTCATCGGGTCTCTTCGTCGGTACGCTCACGATGTTCGCCGAGTGCGCATCGCGACTACAATCTCGCATTCCATGTTCCCCGAATCACCGCTGGCCGCCGTTGCGGCGCTCGTCATCGCGCTGGTCCCGGCGTGCACGCGTTGGTGGTCGGGCCGCGCGTTGGCGCGCGCGGGCGACGATCCGCTCCTGCCCGAGCGCCTGCTCAGGCATCACCGGCGCAACGGAATCGTACTCGCCGGCGCGCTGATCCTTATCGGCTTCGGCTGGCCAGTGTATCTGTACTGGACACTCCCTCTCGCGCTCGTTGCCCGCATCATCGCCTCCTACCCCCTGCGACGGACGCTCTACGATGAAACGTGGAGCCTCGCGACCTATCTGTACTTCGTCGCTCGACTCCTGGTCGCGTTCTTTGGTTTCTGGATGCTCCTCGGCACAATGCCCGCCATCGCCAGCGCTGCCGGCGCACGCTCGTGGTTCGTTGGACCCGCCATTGCCGCAGTGTTGTGTCTGTGGAATGCACGGGGAAGCGAATTCCTGCGCATGCTGCTTCGTCCACGTCCGATCGCAGATCCTGTCCTCGTCGAGCGGTTCACTGCCCTCGTAACCGCATCTGGAATCGCAATGCCGCGCTTCGAGTTCGTGGATCTTCGCGGCGGCGCAATCGCGAACGCGATCGCACTGGCATCGCCGCGCCAGTCATCCGTGGTGTTCACCGACACGGTGCTGGCAAGGCTCGAGCCTGACGAAGCCGTTGCGATCTGCGCCCATGAAATCGCACACCTCGAACATTACGATCGCAGCCGAATGCGCCGGATTGGTTTGACAAACTACGCGCTCATCGTGCTGGGGCTGGCGACGGTGGCCTTCGAGCGGATGCTCGCGACTTCGCTGGCAACGTCGGCCGTCTGGGCGAGCGTGCTCGTCTTCGTGCTCGTCTTGCGCGCGAGGCACAGACAGAGTCACGAGACCGAAAGTGATCTTCGGGCTGTTGCGCTCACCGGGAATGGCGAGGCGCTCGCGACAGCGCTCGTCAAGATCTACACCTTTGCACGCATCCCGAGGCGATGGAGCACACAGCATGAACATCGCGCGACACACCCTAGCCTAGCGCGACGGGTTCGAGCCATCCGTAAAGCGGCAGGAACGGCCGCTACGTCACTCGAAGGGCCGACGACGTTCCTAGCCGCGGACGGCAGCAGAACCGTCGCGTTCCGCGACGATCGGCTGGTCCTCACCGAGGGCGACATCGCCACCCACAGCCTGAGCTACTCCGGCATCACAGAGCTTCGGCTCGATACACCGCCCTCCGGCGGAATTCGGCTCATCGTCGTCGAACGGCCGGGGCGCGTGTGGGAGATGCCCGTTGGCGAGAGCGACGCTGCCGCGATTCAAGCCGCACTGGACACCGTGGACAGCCGTCTGGCCGAGCCGGCCGCGGCGCCCGCCGTGTGGTCCAGAGCCGCGCGGATCCTCCTCGGCATCGCGGCGCTCCTGGCGCTGCCGCTTGGGCAGTTCGGCATGCTGGTCGTTGCGCTCCTCACGTTGATTCAACCGGCGTCGCCGCTCTTTGCGGCGGCCGGCGCGAGCGCGCTGATGACAGCAGCACTGTTGCTACGCGGCGACGTGTCTGGCGCCGGAGATCCCACGCTCACGGTTGCGCTGCTCCTCGCCGGGCTCGGGTTCGCGTTTCTTGCCATCGCGCGTTCGACGGGCGCCGATCCGCTCCCGCGACGCGCGCCTGCGCTGGTTGCAGTTATTGCGGGCTGCGCTGCGTTGGCGCTCGTCGTTACGGTTGTGCGTGGTGTCGATCCGGTTCTTCTGCACCTGAATGCCCGTTCGACGCCATCAGTCGCAGTCCTCGCGAGTGCGTTCGGCACCGCCTTGTTTTATTGGAATCGACGCGTCGCACGAGTCGGCGCGGCCGTCGCAACGATCGTCGCCTTGGTTGCCGCCGCCGCAGGATCAATCAAGTTTCTCGATCGGTTTGGGCGAGATCCGCTTCTGCTGCGAACCGCACCCATGCTGCTGAAGCCGCTGACAGCCAAACCGACGATGACGTTCGCGGTGGGCTTCGCTGCTTCGGAGGTGATCGTGTCGCCCGGCGGGAAATCGGTTGCACTCGTGTCGAGCGCGAACGAATATTCCCGCGACGACGAAACACCCACGTTTCACATCGGCGCCGCCGGAAGGAAGCTGACGGTGGTGAAAGGCTACGCACTTCGGTTTCTCGACGACGAGCACGTCGTGCTGCTCCAGACACAGGATCGTATGACGCGATTACGCGAGCTGGACATACATGGCGCCGAGCTGTGGACGCTCGATGTGCCGGATGTTTCCGCGGTCAGTCTCTCCGTCCAGCCGGACAGGCGCGAATGGTCCGTGCTCGGTCGGACCGAGGACAAGGAGCTCGTGCGTGTTGACGGCGTGGTCGGGACCAGCCACTGGCGGACAACTCATTGGCCGAGACGTGAGAGTCGGGGCGCCTGGACGCTGGCGAGCGCTACGGCCGCCGATCGTGCGCTCATCCTCGAACACACCTACGATGTCGGCGCGCTTCGTTCGATGCGCTTCTGGCCATGGGTGCGGCTCCTGAATCAGCAGCGAATCGAAGTGACACTGTCGCGAATCGATCGTCACGGTCAAGTGGCTCTGCGGACATCGCGACTCGACCCGCAGTGCTTCGAGCGCGCCCTGAACGATGACCGCATCGTGTGCAGCGTCTTCGACGGGGCACAGACGCGGTTCGTTGCGCTCGATCCGGCAGCCGACGGCGCCACACCCGTCGGATCGTTGAAGGGAAAGCTTGCCGCCGCGTCCGGCGCCGCAGTACACGGATGGCTCTTCGCGTGGCTCGGATCGACACCCGTGGCATTGCGACTCGCGACAGGGGATGCTCTTCAGATCGACAACGCGGGATCGATTCTCGATGTCGCGGGGGGCGACGATGTGCTGGCGATGCTGGTCTTCGAGAGCCCGTCAATCTCAACGATCCGAATGTACTCACCAATCTCGGCACTCTCACGGACGCGGACGAGGGGCGGCCAATGAGTGTCTCCGTGTTCTCGGTTCCAACTTCTCCAGCGTAGATCAAGCTGGGTTTGCAATGTAGGGCGGGGTCTGAAGACCCCGCCCCACAGGACGCGCCTTTCAGCTTCCAGTAAAGTCGTGCGCAAGACAGACGCCGGATCGATCCGCAGGGCAGGGCGCGAGGGGATCCACGACGCGCACGCGGCGGCGGTCAACACGATAAGCACCGGAACGAGGACCGCGGCCAGGGTATCGCGCGCGCGATTCAAGCCCAGTCCGACAACGTGCTCATCGTCGATCACGGATCGCTGTACCCGGCGCTGCAGCGCCTCGAAGATCGCGGCCTCATCGAGGCGGAGTGGGGCACGTCAGAGAACAACCGCAAAGCGCGGTTCTACACGCTGACGCGTGCGGGCCGCAAGGAGCTCGTGCACGAGGAGAGCGAATGGCGCCGCATTGCAGCGGCAATCATGCGCGTCCTGGGAGCGGGGTCGAGAGCGTGACGGGCCGCTTCGCGGCCGCGAGGTTCCCGGTTCTTCAGCTCACGGTTCACGGTTCCGGGTTTGCTGGTTCGCGTAGGTCCCCGAACCCCGGTCCCCGGCCCCCCGCCCTCATCATCTTCTCCCCGTCCGACCGCGCGGCAGCTCCTCACCACTCTTCGTGTACGCCGGCGGCACGTAGATGTTCAGCGTCCGCAGCGGCGTGCGCCCGATGTTGCGAATCTCGTGGCGCTCGCCGCGCTCGATCAGAATCAGGCTCCCCGCACGGTGCGTCAGACGACGGCCGTTGATGATGGCCAGCCCACGGCCAGCCTCGACCAACATCCATTGATCGGCGCCACGATGACTGTTGTCAGGACCACCCTCGGACTCTCCTGGCGCAATGGTCATGCTCGCCGCCTGCGCGCGGCGGTTCCTGACGAGGACGCGAAAGCCCTGAGCGAATCGGACCGTTGCCTTCTGCATCGCACGCTCCACGACCTCTCGCTGATGTCGACACCCGCAGCTCGAGATCGATATACGTACCTATCTTAGAAGCGAAGGCCAACCCACGACGACGCCGAATTCGACAGGAGGTGGATCGAGACGACGATCGAGAAAATAGATGCGTCGGCCGTTTCGGCACACTTTCGACCCCTTCGCGCCTCTGCGGTTTGACGCCTGGGGCATGTTGCACGTATACTCTGCACTGCAAAGTCAACGCTTATGCAAACAGCGGGAGTACGATGAAAGTCATCCGCGCAGAGCATCTCGGCATGTGCTTCGGCGTTCGCGACGCGATCGCGCTCGCGCGCGAGCACGCCGACGCGGCGCCGCTCACCATTCTCGGCGACCTGGTCCACAACGCGACCGTGCTGTCCGACCTGCGCGCACGGGGAATCCTGATCGCACGGAATCTCACGGACGTCACGACCGAGCGCGTGATGGTGACGGCGCACGGCGCTTCCGGGCGCGCGCTGGCAAAGACACGAACGCTCGGCCTCCAGGTCGTCGAGGCCACCTGCCCGCTCGTCCACGTGGCGCATCGAGCGGTCCGCGCCCTCGTCCGTGACGGGTATCATCCCGTCATCGTTGGCCGGCGGGACCACGTCGAGGTGCGCGGCATGACCGAAGATCTGGACGCGTTCGACGTGGTGCTGGATGACGAGGACGTGCGGGAGCTCGACGAGCATCCGCGAATCGGAGTCGCGGCCCAGACGACCCAGCCCTTGGAACGCGTGCGTCACCTCGTCGACGCGATCCGCCGCCAATTCCAGCGCTCCGATGTTCGCTTCATCGATACGGTCTGCAAGCCCACGAAGCAGCGCCAGCAGGCCGCTGTCGACCTCGCTCGGCAGTGCGATGTCGTTGTCGTTGTCGGCGGAGCCGACAGCAACAACACGCGTGAGCTGGTCGCCACGTGTCGCGAGCATTGCGCTCGCGTTCACCACGTCGTAGGGGAGAGGGACCTTCGTCCCGAGTGGTTCGACGGCGCCAACGTCGTGGGACTTACGGCCGGTACATCGACGCCAGACGAGGTTGTCGAGCTTGTCGATCGCCGCATTCACGAGCTGACGGCCGGTCGAGAGAGCCCCGAATCAGACACGCATCGATGCGTACAATAATCCCTATGCGAGATCACTTCCGTTGGTGCGCGGTCGCCGCTTTCGCGGTCGCGTTCGCACTGGCCCTCTCGGGCGATGTGGCTCGATCCCGGGCTCTTGCCGACGACCTCGAGAAGACCCTTCCCGAGGATACGTCGGTGCAACACACATGAAGCCGTCTTCGAGGTCGCACACAGCAGCATTTGAGGAGCCGTTCGACGACGTTCCTTGGGACTGTGGGCTGCTGGTCAGCACGCCCGAAGACCTCTTCGTCGCGTGCGACACTGCGGAGATGTGCTCTGCCCCCGGGGCGCTGGAACGACATCGCGCGGCGGTTCGCGCGCGGCTGCTCAGCGCGGGCGCCGTTCGGTCGGATCCCGGCACCGTTACCTGGAAAGTCAATCGCCAGGTCATCGTCATTGCCGGATGGGGCCGCGCTATTCTTCTGCAGCTCGCGCATCCGCTGATTGCCGCAGGTGTGGCCGATCACAGTTCCTTCCGCGGCAGCCTGATTACCAGCTTCAAGCGACTCTCATCGACGGTCGGTGCGATGTTGTCGCTGACCTTCGGTACGGACGAGGAGGCGATCAGCGCGGCGGCTCGAATCAACTGCATCCACGACCGCGTCTCCGGACGGCTTGGCGAGCCTGCGGGGCCACTCGACAGCGGCGAGGGCTATTCCGCTCACGATCCCGAACTGTTGCGCTGGGTGCACGCGACGCTTCTCGAATCGATCCCGTTGACGTACGAGCTGCTTGTCGGCCCGCTCACCACGGAGGAGCGCGACCGCTATTGTGCGGAGGCCGCGATCATGGAGCCGCTGCTCGCCATCCCTGAGGGGCTGCTCCCCCGGGATTCAGCGCAGCTCGACGCCTACGTTCGAGAGCGGCTCCACAGCCGCTGCATCGTCGTCACCGCAACGAGCCGTGCACTTGCGCGTGCGATTCTCTTCCCTCCAGGCTGGCGGTTCATGTGGCCGGCCTTTCGGCCCCTGCAGCTGATCACCATCGGGCTCCTGCCGCCTGCAATCCGCGAGGGCTACGGTTTCAGATGGACGGCGCGCGATGCTCGCGCGCTCACTCGATGGACGGCCGCGCTGCGGCTGCTCCACCATGCGGCCCCGTCATTCGTCCGGGAGTGGCCGGCCGCACGGCGTCGCAAGGGCCCCACGCGATTGCCATCGGCTCGGACGGGTCTCAGGCCGCGCTAACCTCGCTCAACCGACTGATCGGCGGCTCCGATTTCGGCCCGTCTCACTCGCGCGATGCTCACCGAAAGCGTAGAGCATTTCTTCTCCTGACTCCCCGCGGACGCGGACTCCGTCCGATCCGCGTGATTTCGTGTGAGTCCGCGGATCAGAAAATGTACTTGAACCCCAGCGTGATCGTTCGTGAGCCTCCATTCGACCGCCGGAAGTCGTAGAACTGGGCCGCCGGCAACGAGAGATTGCGCTCCGTGCCGTTGTTCAGCAGCACGAATTGCCGGTGGTTGAACAGATTGAAGAACTCACCGCGGAACTGGAACCGGTGGTCGCCGAAGATCCGCACGTTCTTGAACACCACGGCGTTCACGTTGGTCGTTCGCGGACCGCGACCGGTGTTGCGGCCAAGGTTGCCGTCACCTCCGGTGAAACGGCCGCGCTGGATGTATCCGTTCACGGTCGTCGGGTCGCCGCCGGGATTGACATTCGGCCGATCGTTCCCCGCATCTCCATCGCCGTTGGCATCGACGCCGTTGATGATCGTGAACGGTTGCCCGCTCTGCACGGCGAGACTCCCCGACACGTTCCACCCGCCCAGCGTTCGTCCGAGCGCGCCCTGCTGCTCCTTGCGGAACGGAATCTCGTAGAGGCCGCTGATCACGAACCGGTGCGGCCGATCGAACGTCGATCGTGACCACTCCGCATCGAAGTCGAAATTGTTCTGCGGCCGCTGAAGCGTCGGCGTTCCCGTTCCCAGCGCTTCGCTCGCATCGTCCATGAACCGCGACCACGTGTAGGCCGCCGAGAACGAGTTCCCGCTGCTGAACCGCTTCTCGAGCGAAAACTGGCCCGAGTGATACTCGGACTTGGATTCGGGCTCGAGCGACGTGATCTGCCCCGTCTGTTGCGGATCGCCATAACGGCGCAGCGACGGGACGCCGGTTGGACCTATGATCGTCTCCTGCGGGCAGCACACCAGCGGGTTCACGATCCGCTGCCGGATCAAACCTCGGCCCAGGCTGCCGACATATGCGGCCTCCGCACGCCACGTTCGTCCGATCTGGCGCTGCAATCCGACTTGCCACTGATGGCCCATCGGAAACTGCGCGTCGTCTGGAATGTCGGTGACGTTCAGCGTCAGCAGCTCGGCGCCCACGATGTCGCGATCGGCGCCTTTGTTGGGATACGACGTGTTGTTCAGCGTGATCCGGCGTTGATACGGAGGACCTTGCGCCGCGAGGATTGGAATGTTCAGGAAGAACTGATCGTACGTGAGACCGTACCCGCCTCGGACGACCGTCCGACCATCCGTGAACAGATCCCACGCGAACCCCGCACGCGGCGCGAAGTTGTTGTTGTCGGTCTTGACGTTGCTGAAGAATCCCTCGGCCGCGCCAACGCGCTCGTAACGAAGCCCGAGGTTCAACGTCACATTCTGCCGGATCTTCCAGTCGTCCTGCGCGAACGCCGCCGATTCGAAGTACTTCAGCGCCGGCTCGGGATCGCCGTAAGCCGTCAGCGCGGTCGTCGCCACGTTACGCAGGAACGCGTCGAGCGTCGCGAACGTGTAGGTGGTCCTGAAGTCGAACGGAATGAACGACGTCAGGTTCACGCGCCGGATGTCCGCGCCGAACTTGAAGCCGTGGTTGCCGCGGAGATACGACAGGCTGTCGGTGAACTGCCACACCTGCTCCTTGCGATCCTGCGGGATGTTGGTGGCCAGACCGATCGTCCAGAACGACGTCACCGTGATCGTCGGGAGATCGTTGTTTTCGGCCGGGTTGGTCGATCCTGCTGGGAACAGGCCGCCGGAACGGCCGTACGAGAAATGGAACTCGTTGATCGCGGCGGGACTGAGGATCCGGTTCCAGGTGCCCACGAAGTTGTGCGTCGGGAACACACTATCGTTGCCAAAGCCCGGCGGATTGGACGCGCCTACAGTCTCGTTCTTTGCATAGATGTACCTGCCGTAGATATTGTCGTTTGATGAGAGAGTTCGATCGACACGTGCGACCACCTGATTGTTGAGCGACGTGTTGGGCAGCGTCGCCACGTAGTCCGCGAGCGGAATGGATACCCCAGCGATCGTTGTCGGGCTCCGCGGAGTCGAGTTCGGAAGCGGGATGTAGTTGTTGAGAAGCGCCAGCGTACTCCTATCGACGCCGGGCGTCGATGCGAGCAGCGCGCGCCCCTCGGCTGTCGGCGACAGGATCGGAACCGCCGCACCGCGTCCTTCGAATGGAATCCGCTGGTACGCGCCGAAAAAGAACATGCGATCGCGCTGCACCGGTCCGCCGACGGTAAACCCGTAGGTGTCGCGCCGCAGCTTGCCTGGATCCTTGAACACGGTGGGATCGGCCGCGTTCGCCGCCTTCTCGATGTTCGTTCGTGCGTTCAACTTCTCGGCATCCTCGTAGAACTCGAATGCAGTTCCGTGAAACTGGTTCGTACCCGACTTGGTCGACGCTATCGCCACTGCGCCGGTGTTCCGGCCCAACTCCGCCGGGAACATCGTCGTGACGATGCGAAACTCGCCGACCGCGTCCTGGATAACAGGACTACGGTTGCCCGTGACGCTCGCATCGTTGTTGTCGGAGCCATCGATGACGAAGTTGATCTGTCGGCTGCGCTGGCCGTTGACCGCCGCCCCGAATCCGGAAGCGCCGGTCCCGCCGGTCGTCACTCCCGGCGCAGTCATCATCAGGTTGAGGAAGTTGCGCGCGGGTAACGGCAGATCGCGGATTTGCTCCGCCTTGAACGTGCGGCTCACCTCCGATTTGGTCGGATCGACCATCGGAGTCTCCGCCGTGACGGTGACTTCCTCCGACCTTGCAGTCAGGCCGAGCGCGAACCCAATCTCCGCTTCCTGATTGAGCAGGATCTCGACCCGCCGCGTCTGCTTCTGGAATCCCTGTATCTCGACGACGACGACGTACACGCCGCTCGGGAGGCCGGCGATGCGGTACTCGCCGGCGTCATTTGTCGTAACCGTCCGCGTTAGGCTCGTTTGTTGATGCGTGACGGTGACTGTGGCGCCTGGAAGCACTGCGTGCTGCGCGTCAGTGACCAAGCCTCGAACCGAGCTGCTCGGTAACTGCGCAGATGCCGGAAGCGCCCACAACAACAGTCCTAAAACGACTCCCCCCTTGAGATCCCTCATGTCTCCTCCTCAACGTTGAACGACGACCCATTCGGGGGTCAGGCGACACAACGTGCCCTGAGCTCGCTCGATCACACGAGTCGTCGACTACAGGTCCCCGGCGATCGAAAACCGCTGAGGCGCAAGCAAAATTCATCCCATCACTCGTCACAACCGTCCTTCGAAAGGCGGCTGGAGTAAGTCGTTTGAACTGTGTGTGTTGCCTCGAAGTGGCCGTACCATCACGGATCTTAGGGACGAATGTTAGGACGGAATTTCCAAGGGCTTGAACGGACATCCATTAGTGTGAACGCGCACATGGAGTGGACGGGCGTGCTTCGCTGCGTGACGGAAGGAGATTAGTACGAGTTACGGGACTTCGCCTGCGGTGACCACGGTCCGGCTGAAGCCAGACACTCCACTTTCACGCCGTCTGAAATGCGCGCGCGCGGAACAGGAACTCGACGATGTTCCCCTCATGGGGCTGCAGCCAGTTGAGTTGAATCGTCGGTACAGGACCGAGGTTCAGCCGATCGATGTGAACGGCGTCGAGCAAACGACGCCGAAACTCGGGCTTGCTGGTGATAGCGCTGCACACGAGCGTCGGACCGATCGCCTCCAGCATCCGATCCTCGGGACACTCGACGACCGTTGCGAACGGGAACATGTACTCCTTCTTCGCAATCGCGGCATCGGGCGACGAGCAATGGACGACCGTCGGCAGGAGGTAATCCGCGCGTCCGTCCTTGAGGATGCGCGGCCCTTCACGATGCCGCGCGGTTGCATCGCTGACGCCAGGCGCCTGCAGGTCGACGTCAATGGCTTTCGAGATGGCATCCGCAGCACCCGGTACGCTGAAGGCGGCGAGGCTGGCCTCCGGATGCTCGGGAGGCAGCGGACGCACCGACGCGAGTCGCTTCGCGAGCGCATCGGCGATCTCGCGGGTGTGCCGGCTCGCCCAGATCCCCGAGCAGTTGATGCAGCCGCGTCCGCTGTTCGCGAACACGCTCTCGACCATCACATCGAGATGGCTCTCCCACCGATCGACCTCGTCGTCTCCCAGCAGGATCTTGGAGAAGCCCGGGCCGTGCGCCTGGACTCTCGGATCGCCACGGTAGCGATCGACCGTTGCGGTGCCGCCGAACACGAGGCTGCGGTTGCAGCTCGCGAGCACGGCAGCCCCAACTTCGGCCTCACCCGGGTAGATGGAGATGGCTTCGCGTGGAATCCCGGCCTGGAAGAATGCCTCGGACATCCGGAACGGCGTCCACGGCTCCTGCGGACCCGGTTTCAACACGAGTCCGACCTGCAACGGAATGATCGGAAGCCACAACGTGTGCACGCCGGGTGAATTGGAAGGCAGCACGAGACCCACGATGGGGCTCTCGGCCTGATAACTGATCGGAACGCCGCGCTCCTCGCCGTACCCGCACGTGAGCACGTCGAGA
>Ga0114129_10000923_pt1 | contig 38342 bp, 41 predicted proteins | sample RhiMetdeltSRZDD1_FD_80071 | JGI IMG/M metagenome (GOLD analysis project Ga0114129, IMG submission 80071) | Populus rhizosphere microbial communities from Tennessee, USA - Rhizosphere MetaG P. deltoides SRZDD1 (version 2) (version 2) | ecosystem: Host-associated > Plants > Roots > Rhizosphere >...
GCAAATCAAAATCGCGTTCACCCCCGTTGGCATCGTGATTGCTCTAGTGTTCGTCGGACTCCCTTTCGTTGTACGCACAGTGCAGCCCGTTCTGGCGGAAGTAGAAAAGGAGATTGAGGAAGCCGCAGCCCTCCTGGGTTCAAGCCGAATTCGCACCGTTCTGCAGGTCATCTTGCCCCATGTTTACCCTGCAATGATTACCGGCTTCGCAATGGCGTTCGCGCGCGGCGTGGGCGAGTATGGGTCGGTGATATTCATTGCCGGCAACATTCCTATGGTTTCTGAAATTGCGCCACTTCTCATCGTCATCAAGCTCGAAGAATTTGATTACGGCGGTGCGACGGTTGTTGCCACGGTGATGCTCGCGATTTCGTTTATCCTCCTGTTTCTTATCAACCGGGTGCAGACATGGAGCCGCAGGAGCCTAGGCAATGTCTGATCTCAGCATCAATGCGGATGTAGCGCCTGGAGCAACTGGAGAGACACCCCTGGTTAAAGCGGCGCTTATCAGTACCGCTGTGCTGTTTCTCGCCGTTTTTCTTTTCCTCCCGCTGATTGTCGTTTTCCTCGAAGGATTTCGAAAAGGCGTCGGAGTGTTCATGGAGAGCTTTGCTGACCCCGATACGCTCTCGGCCGTCAAATTAACCCTTCTCGTCGCCACGATTGCCGTGTCATTCAACGCAATCGTTGGCCTGGCGGCTTCCTGGGCAATCGCCAAGCATCATTTCAAGGGCAAAAACCTGCTCCTCACGCTCATCGACCTTCCCTTTTCGATTTCACCCGTCATTTCGGGATTGGTCTATGTTCTGCTTTTTGGCGCTCATGGGTGGTTAGGGCCCTTGCTCCAATCACAAGGCATTCAGATCATATTTGCAGTTCCGGGGATCGTGCTCGCCACCATCCTCGTGACGTTTCCATTCGTCGCGCGCGAGCTTATCCCACTGATGCAGAGTCAAGGGACAAGCGAGGAAGAGGCCGCCTTATCGCTCGGCGCCTCGGGCTGGCAAACATTCATGAAGGTTACCCTGCCGAACATAAAATGGGCACTGCTTTATGGCGTACTCCTTTGCAATGCCCGTGCCATGGGAGAGTTCGGCGCCGTTTCCGTGGTTTCGGGTCACATCAGAGGGCTGACCAATACCATGCCGCTCCATATCGAGATCCTGTACAATGAGTACAATTTCGTGGCCGCTTTCGCCGTTGCAACACTCCTGGCAAGCCTCGCGCTCGTGACATTGGTGGCGAAATCGGTTCTCGAACGGCATTATGCCGGCGAACTCAATGCCCTTCAGCGCCAATGAGGCCCCGTCATGTCCGTCGCAGTTACCGTTAGACACCTGGAAAAATCATTCGGCCGTTATCCCGCCCTTCGGGATGTTTCACTCGGTGTCGACGCAGGCGAGCTCATCGCCCTGCTTGGACCTTCGGGTTCGGGAAAGACGACTCTGCTCCGGGCCATTGCTGGGCTTGAGCAGATCGACTCAGGAGAAGTCTTGTTCGGGGATGTCGATGCAACCAAGCTGACCCTCAGAGAGCGTCGAATCGGGTTCGTGTTCCAGCACTATGCGCTTTTCCGGCACATGACGGTGCTGGACAACATCGCCTTCGGCCTCCGTGCCCGGCCACGCAGCACAAGACCGTCCAGTCAACTGATCCGAACACGTGTTCGCGAATTGCTGGAGCTCGTGCAACTTGATGGCCTGGAGGATCGCTACCCCACTCAGCTTTCCGGTGGTCAGCGCCAGCGCGTAGCCCTAGCGCGCGCTCTTGCCATCGAGCCTCGCGTTCTTTTACTCGATGAACCCTTCGGCGCGCTAGACGCCAAGGTGCGCAAGGACCTGCGACGATGGTTGCGCGAGCTGCATGAGCGCACAAAACATACAACGGTGTTCGTTACGCACGACCAGGACGAGGCATTCGAGCTTGCCGACCGCGTCGCCATCTTAAGCGAAGGCAAGATTGAACAGGTCGGCACCGTGGCTGAAGTTTTCAACAAGCCATCCACGGCTTTCGTGGCGGATTTCTTACAGGCGACGGAACTCAGGAGTACCCAGAACAAGGCTCATCAGGGCAGCGTGGTGTGGATGCGTAGACCGGCATAAATGATCGCGAGGCAGCGCGTTCCTGAGCAGAAGGTGAACCTTGCTAAGCGCATTTGCATTGTTGCTGTATGCTTGTCTCATTCGGCACCAACCGTGGAGCTAGTTCGTGAAAAAGTATCTTCTGGCACTTTCCCTTGCTTTCCTCCTTGCCGCAGCACCTTCCACTTTACGATCGGCGACAACCAGCCATGATCAGGCAGCCTTCGAATTTCTCGAGGCAATCGGCATCGAAAAGATCGTTGAGGAGATCTCTTCGGCGCTGGCAAATAGCTTAATCCGTTCCAATCCGCCGCTTGCTGTCCATCGCGACGTCATAGTTGCCTGGTCAAACAAGTATGTAACCTGGGAAGCCGCCGCACCTGAACTCGTAAAGTTATACACAGCGGCGTTTACCGAGCCCGAGCTCAGGGAAATTACTCGTTTCTACGGCACTCCGACCGGTCAAAAAATGGCGGCACATCTGCCCGGACTGATGGAAAGCGCTGCGGCGGCCGGTGGGCGCCTTGCTGGGGCCCATATCGCTGATTTGCAGAAAATGCTGGAAGAACGGAGCAAACAGCAGCCGCAAGGCACTGAGCAGCCGAAAAATCCCTAGAGCGAACACCACCCGAGGAACCAAATATTCCTGGAAGCATTGTCAGCGTGTCGCGTGCCCCCAGACCCCGCACGGCTGGCACGCGGCAAAGTAGCACCAGGCCCTGCATCTCCGGTCCTTCGGAGAGCAGGGCCTTTTCCGACATCACGATGCAAGCGATACGACTTGGCCCTCGTGAATGGATCTATCTGCCGCGAGAACGATCTTTAGGCTCTTCACGGCATCCTCCATGTGATCGGTGAGATCGATGTTCTTGTCGATGGCTTCGAGCAGGAAACGCTGCTCGCGCTCGCACAAAGCATCGTGATCGGGCTCATCAGTCATGTCGATGCGCTCGTCGGGCCTGGACATATCGGCATAGTGCCGGAGAATTTGGTTGGTTTTGGTGTGTGCGTTGATGTCATCCGAGCGTATGTCGCCCGCCGTTTCCGTCATGACGATCGAAACCGAGCCCTTCGGACCAATAACGTCTTTCACGAAAAAGGCCGTCTCACTCATCATGGGACCCCACCCTGCCTCATACCAGCCGACCGAGCCATCATCGAACATCACCTGGAGCATCCCATAATTGTTCACCGGCACCTCTCCCGTCAGCTTTGCGCCGATGGCGTGAACTTTGACCGGCTTCGCCTTAGTCATTTGGCACATCACGTCTACGTAGTGCACACCGCAATCGACAATGGGCGGGAATGAGTCCATGAGGCGCTTGTGCCATTCCCAAGTTTCTCCGTTCGATTGCTGGTTGAGGTTCATACGAAAGACCAGAGGTGTGCCAAGCTCACGGGCAATCTCGATAAATTTGATCCAGGATGGGTGCTGCCGCAGGATATAGCCGACAACGAGCTTCCTGCCGGTGCGCTTCGCGGTCTCAACCACCTTTTCGGCATTCTTGGCATTATCGGCGAGGGGCTTTTCCACAAACACGTGAGCGCCAGATTGCATGGCTTTGACGGCGAAATCAGCGTGGGTGTCAGGCAGCGTGTTGATGGAGACGACATCCGGCTTAAGCTCGGCTAGGGCTTTCTCGAAGTTGTCGAACCTCTTGGCGGTCTTAAGCGCGTCTGGCAGCTTGCGGTTAGCAATGCGCCGTTCGCACACCCCAACGACTTCAAAACCTGGAATTCTCGTATAGGCGAGCGCATGGCTCATTCCCATATTGCCCAGTCCCACTACCAATACTCTCTTCGACATGTGTCTCTCCTTGACTTAGAAATCCTCCAGCGTCAGCTCGCGCGCCATGACGATATTGCCTGCCATTAAGCCACAGTCGACGGGTAACGCCACGCCTGTGATGGCCGAGGCTGCATCGGAGGCGAGAAAGCCGACCGCGCGGGCGACATCCTCCGGCTCGACGATGCGCCCAAGAGGGTACCAGCGCACAAGCTTGGCCAATACCTCAGGCTCACTGGCAGCGCGGCGCTTCCATAGCGGGGTCCGAACCGTGCCCGGCAGCACCGCGTTAGCACGGATGCCATATCGTCCATATTCTATGGCCAAAGAACGGGTCAATGAGATCATGCCAGCCTTCGCTGCGCTATAGGCTGGGTCGCCCAGAGCCGAAAGTCCGTTGACCGAACCGATGGCGATGATCGACCCGCCGCCTTTTGCCTGCATGCCCGGCAGTACGGCATGCGCGCAATAATATGCGCCGTTGAGATTGCCGTTAACCTCGTGCTGCCAGCTTGCCGGATCAGTACGGGCAAAGATGTGATGCTGCGAGAACCCTGCATTGTTTACAAGAATATCAACTGAACCCAAATCGCGTGTGATTGCCGCCAATGACTTTTCAACCGCCGCCCTGTCGCCGACGTCGACGACATAAGGGGCAGCCTTTCGGCCTGTCTTTGTGAGATCGGCTGCAAATGATTCAACTTCCTCGCTCTTGTCGAGAGCAGCGATGGTTGCACCCTCCTCTGCAAAATACCGACACAGAGCCTGACCTATGCCGCCTGCGGCGCCTGTGATCGCGACAACCTTGTCCGAAAATATCATGAACACCTATCCAGGAGACGTATGGCCTCGCCAATCCACGCGATGTTCGCGCTGCGCAGGTGGCCCCAATTGTAAAATGCGATCTCATTCACACCGTTTTCGGCAAGCGCCCGAACTGCAGCCACAATTTCCGATCGCTTGGTCAAATCGGGATAAGCCGGCCTCAAAATTCCCCGGAGCCGGCCTCGACCATCGAGCCTACGCTTCACGTCGAAGAGATCCGCTCTGATGCGGTCAACGCCTGGCTCGTAGAAACAGGCTTCAACTATGCCCGCAGACTCAGCAAGGGCGGCGAGATCACTTCCCTCATACCAGGCGCCAGAGGTCGGACGGGCTACCGAGGGTATGACGGCCACGTCAACATCACGTCGCACGCTCTTGCGGATCTCGCCCACGAGTGACGTCACCACCGTGCATCTCCAGTCGAGCAGCGACTTGAGATCGCCATTGCTTCGCATGTCGGCAATCCAGAAAGCTTCGGCCATATCAGGCGGAAAATCCAAGTCGGTCTCAAGAAAGGCGCCGATGTCCTTCGCCACTTGAGCCCTAAGCCGCTTCGCATCGATGCCCGCTTGGGCCGCACCATGGAGGCAATGATCGCAGAAGCAAAGACCCAATAGACAATCCAGCCATCGGTTCGGCGCGTTTAACGCAAACTCGTGATGGAAACCATGGGTGTAGGGAAGGAAGCCGGGCGTCTCCAGAGAAATGCCAGCAACCGCATAGTTCTCGGTGACGTCGCGCGCAAGGCCAATCGCATAATCCCGCGCTGCTGGAGCAGATGGACACAGATTATAGATGTAGTGATCACCGAAAGCGTTGGTGACCGTTGCTTCAGGATGTCTGCTGCCGAGGAGCGTGTTATGCAACAGCACCAACCAAACATTCGTCTGGGCGTTCTGGTTGTCCGTGAGCTCACGCAACACGTCTCTATGGGCAAGCATGCTGTTGGGCACGGGTTTAATCGCGCCGTAGTGGGTCGGATCGTTTTTGAAGTAAACGGTGCCGTCCTCGGGGAAATAGACCTTGCCGCTACGACCCTGGGGACGCAGAAACTTTCCTGCATGATAGCTTCCAGCAAGAGTGACGGTATCCAATCCCAGATTGCGCACCCGCTCCGCGAATACGTGCACGCCCTCCTCGGCGATGTCCCATGCATACGTGTAAATGGCCCGATAGCTCATGCCGGCGGCAGGCTCCAAAATGAGTCGCGGCGGCGCAGATCCGTGCACCGCCGCGGGTATGGCTAGAGGGCCGCCCTGATCGCCTCGACGTCGACCACCTTGTAGTCTTCGGACAGCTGGAAGCCATCCGCATCGGCCTTGACCTTCGCTGCGTCGAAACTGTTCGCCGTGTCGACGAGATCGTTCTTGACAACGTCTTCAACTTTGAAATCGCCGGTGATCTGACCGATTTCGCGGCCGATGTCGAAGAACAGCTGCCAGCTTTCCATGAGGTGAAAGCCCCATTTCTTCCGTTCATCCATACGACCGGCAAAGACATTGGCGAGCTGCATCATCGATTCAGTCGCCACCGCCGGCGTCATCTGCGAGGAGAGGCCCGGAAACTGCTCCATGACGATTTGCGTCGCAGCGCGCGGATTGTGTTTGCCGAATTCTAGACCGGCCGCCCAACCCTGGAGATATCTGCCATAGAGGTCCTTCTTGGCAGAATCCTCGAAATCGGCCCGGCGGATGACGAAGCTGTTGGCGGGGAGCTTCGAAAAGTTGCGTCCGAGGATGTAATCAAAATCGAGCCCTTGCCCCTTCCATTGCGCCCGCAAGCCTTCCCAGGTCAGGGCAGAATCGCCCTTGCCCTGCGCAAGTGCCGTGCCCCATGTCGGCCAGCCGGCGTCGACATACTTCACCTTAGTTATGTCAACGCCCGCAGCCTTGAGCATAGGATCGGCGATGGATTGCCAACCGGCACTACCCAGCACGACGGTCTTGCCTTCCAGCGCCTTCAAATCCTGAGGGGCCTCCCCTTTGCGGAATGCAAAGTCGAATACGTCGCTACCACCCATATGAAAGACCGAAACGAGGGGAATTCCTTGGGCGAGCGCTAGCGAAAACACCCCCGGAGAGGGATATCCCATGTCGGCCTGATTCTGGTCGACCAGCTTCACCGTGGCTGTTGCATCCGAAGGACCAGGCTCAAGAGTCGTTTCAATGTCACCGAAATATCCGAACTTCTTGCCCACCCAGTAGGGATAATCGTCGAGAACTTCGATGGTGCCGCGCGGGGATACCCAGCGCACCATGTCGGCGGCGTGTGCCTGCCTGATATTCGGCAGACCGAGAGTCGATATCGTTACCCCTGCCGCCGTCAAGCTCAGCAATCTCCGGCGACTCATCATCAAATTGCCAATCTGTTTGCTACTCATCGCACTTCCTCTCCCTGTTGACGTCTCACGCCTCCCAACTGGCCCATTTCTTGCCGAGCCAGTAGAAAAACACATAGATCGAAATTCCGAGTACGGCCAAGATCAGAATGATGGCAAAGAACTGTGGCATCCGGATCAATGCCGAGTAGTAGGTGAGCCGGTTGCCCAGGCCCTCCGCGCCGCCCACCATTTCCGCCCCAATTGTAGTGAGCAGCCCAAAGATCGACCCCACCATCAGCCCAACGATGATCATGGGCATCGCCATGGGTATGCGAATCTTGGTGAAAATCTGCAGCGTGCTGGCGCCAAAAGAACGGGCGAGCGCGATCTTGGCCATGTCCACCCGACGAAATCCCGTTGCCGAGTTGATCATCACCATGGGCCCGCTAGCCAAAGCCACCGCAATGATGCGTGGCTCGCTACCGAAACCAAAGCGGAGGATGAGAAGAGGCACAAGTGCCAGCATGGGGGTGGTGACCAGAAGGAGAATATAGGGCGTCACGACCTTCTCGACGAAGGGAAATTGCGTAATGATCGCGGCAAGAATAAATCCAATCGTACCACCGATGGCGAAACCGACCAGCAGCTCATATAGAGTGATCATCAGGTGCGGCCAGAGGAACTTCCATTCGGTGAACAGCGCCGTCACGATCTGGCTTGGCTTCGGCAGCACGTAATGCGGCACTTTGAAGATCGTCAGCAGGAATTCCGTCCCGCCGATGATAATCATCGCAATGAGCACAATAACGACAACCTCGAGTTTCGAGCGGTGACCGCCAAGTCCAAGCGACGACATGGCCGATAAGCCTATGTCCTCGGCGGCCGCCAATTGTTTCTTGTTGAATTCGGGAATCTGATCGCTGGCCATGCAGCTCCCTTATGCTCTAGGTGATCGCAAGCCCACTGGCCGGCCCGCGCCCATGTTCGATGCGCGATTTGATCTTGAGCACCCGCTCGATGAACTCGGGGCGGGTTTGTATCTCCACTGGCCTCGGACGGGGTATGTCAACCTCATAAATCGAAGTGATGCGCCCTGGTCGTGCCGACATTACGACCACTCGGTCGGCAAGGAAAATCGCCTCGGATATGGAATGCGTCACGAAGACAATGGTCTTGCGGGTCTCCATCCACATTTCCTGGATCAATATGTTCATCTCATCGCGCGTGAAAGCATCGAGCGCACCGAAGGGCTCATCCATCAATAAGACCGAAGGATTGACGGAAAGGCTGCGCACAATTGAGGCGCGCTGCTGCATTCCGCCTGAGAGCTCGCGTGGGAACTTGTTTTCGAAGCCGGTGAGGCCGACTCGGTCGAGAAGCTGACGAATGCGGGCGCGGTCGGGCGGGATGCGCTTGATCTCGAAGGGGAGATTTATATTCCCCTCCAGATTGCGCCAAGGCAGCAGATTGGCATCCTGGAAAATCATGGCGATTTCCGGATGGGGTTTGAGGATGGGTTCGGCACCGAGCTTAATCTGCCCGCCGCTCAGATCGTGTAGGCCAGCCATAGACCAAAGCAGAGTCGTTTTACCGCAGCCCGACGGGCCGAGGATGCAAAGAAACTCGCCCTCCCTGACCTCGAGCGAGATATTGTCGAGCGCGTGGACTGTGCCTGTCGCCGTTCGATAATACTTGGTTGCGCGGTCGACAACCATCTTGACGGGCGCGGCGGTTTCCAGCTGAGGAGCCTTCCGGACTTGGGTCTCATTCATCATCAGCCCTCAGCTTCGCTCGGTATGCTCTGGGGGTAATCAACGGAACACTATCATTGACCGGCAGGCGCCAGTATTAAATCATGTTACAGAAAGACTTGCTCTGCAAGGGCATGACCTGAATCAACTACCTAGAGATCGGTTATTGATGGCAATCCAGGCAATCCAGCCCCGCGAGATCAAGCGGGCGCATCGTGAACTCGTTTTTAGAAATGCCCTCATTTTCGACGGCAGCAGTAAGCCTCCCTTCATTGGAGAGTTGGCGCTTTCCGGTGAACGGATCGTTGCGGTCGGGCCATCTGGAACTATCCCCCAAGAAGTGGGGCGATCGGAGCAAGATCTACGCGGGCTCGCTCTGGCTCCCGGTTTCATCGACGCGCATACTCATGACGACCGTATCGTTCTTGATGAGCCCGCCATGTTGCCAAAAATAAGCCAGGGGGTGACCACGGTCGTCGTCGGCAACTGCGGTATTTCCCTCGCCCCCGTAACCTTCCACGGGGATCCACCTCCTCCGATGAATCTACTGGGTGGCGCGGACTCTTATGCCTTCCCGAGCTTCGCCGCCTACGCCGAGGCCGTAGGACACACCGCTCCCGCCGTGAACGTCGCAGCATTGGTTGGCCACTCGGCCTTGAGGCTCGCGACCATGGACGATGTCGGCCGAAAGGCGAGCAACGGCGAGATTGACGCAATGATCTCATACGCGGATGAGGCGATGGCGAACGGCGCCATCGGCTTTTCAACCGGCTTGTTCTACCCGCCGAATGCTGCCGCCGATGCCAACGAAGTGGCCCGCGTCGCTGCCCGCTTCGCCGAAAGGGGCGGTGTCTATGCAACGCATATGCGCGATGAATTCGACCAGGTGATGGAAAGCATCGATGAAACACTGAGCACGGCACGGCACGCCAGGATACCGCTGGTCATTTCCCACCACAAATGTGCGGGCCCCCGTAATTGGGGCCGCACGCGCGAAACGCTGCCCCACATCGAAAAGGCGGCGGCGGGCCAGCCCGTCAATTTCGACGTCTATCCTTATGATGCGGGTTCCACCAATTTGCGTTTCGATCTTGTGTCGGAGGAGTACCGCATCATGATCAGCTGGTCGCGGCCGCACCCGGAGATGATCGGCCGCGATCTCAAGGATATTGCAGCGGAGTGGAACTGCGACCTTAAGGAGGCAGCCCAAAGACTCGATCCAGCGGGGGCCATTTATTTCCAGATGGACGAAGCCGATGTGCGCCGTGTCATGAGCTCGAAGCTAGCAATGATCGGCTCGGACGGTCTGCCTCATGACGCTCATCCGCATCCACGCTTGTGGGGGACCTTTCCCCGCGTGATTGGTCGCTATGCCCGAGAACTAAGCTTATTTCCAATGGAAGTGGCGATAAACAAAATGACCGGCCTGCCCGCCCAAGTGTTCAAACTGGCGGGGCGCGGACGGCTTAAAGCGGGTTTTTTTGCCGATCTCGTCGTATTCGACCCCGTTAGGATCATCGATAAGGCTACTTATGAAACACCAAAAAAGCGCTCCATTGGCGTCATGCAAGTGTTTGTAAATGGCGATCTGTCCTTCTCAGAAGAAAGCGGATCGACCGGCAGGGCTGGACGACTCATTGGTGGAGGTGACAGCCGAACGACCATCTGACTTTGCAACCGGGCGGTCGCTCTGCGCGCCGCATTAAAGTGCGTATCTGTAAAGAAAACTGACACAGGGGGAAGCTTGGTGGACCCAAAGCCTATTGGGTGGTGGCGACCATGACCGTGTCAAATGCTCTCTTCAGGCGAGCATCGCGTTCATAAATATCGGAATGGAACGCGATCTTCCCTGAGGGATTGGGCCAGGCCGTGAAATAGGTCAAGTGAACCGGAATGTGTTTCTCGAGGGCAACGTTCCTGTTCTCTCCAGTCTCGATCATCTCGTCGATGCGCCGGCGGTCCCATCCCAAGACTCGAACGGCTAGGTCCCTTGGATTTTCCACCCGAATGCAGCCGTGACTGAAAGCGCGCACTTCCTCCGAGAACAGTTTCTTGGTTGGAGTGTCATGCATATAAATGTCGTGCGCATTGGGAAACAGGAATTTGATTCGGCCAAGAGCATTGTCGTCGCCCGGTGGCTGTCTCACCGACAAGGGGATTTTGCTGCCATAAGCCCACCAATTCACCGACCGTGAACTGATGCGCTTGCCTTTCGCGTTCAATACTTCATAGCCAAGCTTGTCCAAATAGCCGCGGTCTCTAGCCAGATAGGGCATTAGTTCATATTTGATGATCGACTGCGGCACGCCCCAATAGGGATTGATGACAACGGTCTCCATCTCATCGCTGAACACGAAGGTCTGCGTCTCCGGCTTGCCGACGATAACCTTGGTGCGCCAGGTAATCTTGTCCCGATCCATCACCCTCAACTCAAAGGCTGCCTGGTTCACGATGATGTAACGGTCCCCCAGTTCACGCGGGAGCCACCGCAGCCTTTCCATATTGAGAACGAGCTTTTGAACATTGTCCTCCTCAGGAGGACCATTGAGAGCCGCGATGGTCGCCTTATCGATGGCCCCTGTTTGCTTGAGCTCCTCCGACGCTTGAAATTTTTTCAGTGCCTTGGCGAGTTCTTTATCGAGCGTTTCTTCATAGCTCTTTATGTCAGGCTCGGTGTCTGCATGGCCAAGCATCCATGCGGAAGCATCGTCTTCGGAGAGAAAGCCAAGCTCGACCATTCGCTCTCTCACCTGAACGACGCGGGCATCTTTCTCGCCAGGCTTCACCCGGTTTCCCGAAGCTATGGCAACAGGCTTGGCGGCTTCGGGATTCGCCTTGAACGCGGCGAGTTCTCGCTTTAATGCCGCATACGCGGGGTGCGGCGGCGCAAGCGAGGTCAAATAGGCGGCGGGATCAGGGTGAGCGTAAAACTGGAAGAGTGCCTGACCAAGGTTGAGTGATGGCGGCTCCACATCGTAATAACCCGACAGCCGTTTCGGGACAATACGACCACTGTAAATATGCTCGGCGTATCGGATCACCTTCGCCGTCATGCTGATGTCCAGACGGGCCAAAGCATTGACGTCACCTCTTGCACTTCGACCCGTATCACGGAAGGAGTTTAGCGAGGCTGGAAGGTAGTCTTCCGGATTGAGGCCCTCCTCCTCGGCCCGCGAAAATAGGTCCAGGACGCGCGTCGCTCGGTCGTTCAAACCCTCCGACGTTATCCAGAGGGGCGCGAAATTGTTGAGCCGGTAGAAGGTGACGATGGCATCGCGTTGGCGCGCAGTTACCCGAGCGCCACTGGCATCGGAGCGAAGCTCGTAAAAGATCGTAGATGCCAAAACCTGAGGTGGCGCGGGCGCGTTCAGCTTCGGGTCGGCAAGCGACACCAGCTTCACGGGCTGATAGGTATCGAATCCATCATCGGGGGAGCGCGGCTTACCCTTAACCAAGCCGTAATCGGGCTCAGGATCAATGTCTTCATAATACCGTCTTTTGCGCTTTCGCTCCCAAAACCGCTGCTTACGGACCTTCAACCAGCGCGGGTTATCGTCGTAAAATAGATAGCTTCTGCCGACTTCTCGCCGTCGATAGTTTTTCTTTCTGGAGCCAAAGTTCTGAACTTTAAGTCCCTGGGCTCTCTCAAACGAATTTTGGCTCTGCCAAGTGTCGGATCCCTTCGCGAAGGAAGGGGGGCTCAGCGCCGCCAAGCTCAGCATACCCGTAAGCCCTATACCGACTAGACGCAGCATACCCTTCGCCACAGTGACCACTCCCCACAAAACTGTAACTGCGTCCCTGCAGTTTTGCAACGACGCGGCGCATGTTTGGTTCCAGGAACGATGGTTAGTGGGGAGTTTTCAACCGGAAGTGCTGGGCGTCCAGTCTCGACAACGTCGATCGCAGAAGCTGCATTGCGGAGCGGTACCCGGCAAGCATGCCGACATCCACGCAAGAGATACCGGCTCGGATTCCATGGGCTTGCCCACCCTTCGCCGGCTAGCCATTGATCGGCATGCCGACTTATTCATCGGATGAGGGCCGGAGGCCCCCAAAAAGGGCGGCTGAGTCCCAAGCGACTTTGGCACCCGAGTGAGGTGAGGTCACGCCAATTTGCTGGCAACTAATGACAAGAGCATGGATCCTAGACACCCCAGCCTGTTGAGATCGAACAGCAACATCGAAGCCGGGGCCCTTCGTCCTTAGCTGGAAGAGTCTCTCCGCCCACCCCTGTGGTCTGCTGATCTGCGGCCGCCGGAGGCTTCTCCACCCTTCCTTCCAGCCTCGCTGGCGAGCCCGGGGTTTTTTGAGAAGCTTCTTTCCTCCGGCCGGACGCTCTGGCCACCCTTACGACCGGCCTGACTGGCCAAGTGAGGGTTCTTTGAAAAGCTACGGTGTTGGGGAGGAACGCTTTTCCCTCCTTTACGAGCGATCTCGCGCTGCTTGTTTTCGTCCATCGCCGCGAAGCCGCGCTCCGAGCCACCCTTGCCCTTATTTTCGGCTGTCATGCGATTTGCTCCTCACTGTCTGTCCGCCGCTTCAGCGGGCACGGCTACCACCGCTGCGCTCGCCACCTTTGCGGCCGGCTTGCGCGGCCTTTTCACGGTTGTTCTTAAAGTTTCCGCCACTCATCTGCCCACCCTTGCGGGCAATCTCCCGCCGTTTTTCCTGATCCATCGCCGCAAATCCACGGATCGATGGTGCCTCTCTGTCTCTTTTGGTATTCATATCCAACTCCGTTTCCTGTGTATGACTACTTGCCGGCCACCACCGGTGCGGCCTTAGCGGTTCCGACTCCGGGCGCCAGCGCTTTGTTCGCCGCCCTTCTTCCCTACCGCTGAGGCTCTGGCCGGGTCGTTCTTGAAATTGCCTCCGCTTACCTTTCCTCCTTTCCGCCCGGCCTCGGACGCCCGCTCCCTGTCTTCGGCGAAATTACCGGAACCGCCGCGATGCTCACTTTTGTTGTCCATGCTGACGTCCTTTCCCTTGGGTCCTCAGAATTACCCTGCGCTCCCGCTCTGGCGCAGTTCTTTGAACGGGCAACGTCATGATCGAATCTTTGTTTCACGATGAGCGGCACAGAACACCCCGCCGACGTTCACAAATAAGTGCAGGTAAATTCAGTTTCTTGAGGCAATTACTGAGGTTAGGCCGGTCGAGCCCTTGGAAACCTTTCATTAATTCTTCAGTCCCTATGCTGATCTCCATGACGGGCGACATGAAGATCAGCACCGCCAAGCAGCCGCGGGTCAATTTGGAGGAATTTTCCAGCAATCCCGCCGCTGCGCGAGCCGTGGGTGAGCGCCTGAAAAAACTGCGGGCAAGACAGCTCCAGAACATTGAATGCCTGGTTCGGCAGGCTCGGGAGTTGCGGCGAAAGCTCATCAAGGAAGCAAGCATCCCCGAGGACCGTTAGGCCCGCGCCCTCATGCGCTTGTCGCTCCAGCGTAGCTGGCATTCCCAGAGCATTGCGGTCATACGGGTCCTCGGGTAGACCAACAACCCCGCCAGCCGTCATTCTCAAGCGGATTCTGCAATCTCGAGAGGAGCATCATGCCCCCCAGCAGTATTCACGTGGAGTTCAAGGGCCCGATCGTCATGATCGGATTTGGCTCAATCGGGCGTGGCACCCTCCCTCTGCTGCTCCGGCACTTCGATCTGGACCGGCAGAAATTTGTGGTCATTGATCCGGACGACAGCAACCGGCACCTGGCCGAAAAGGAAGGCTTGGCCTTCGTCAAGGTGGCAATCACCCGCGACAACTATGCTTCCGTCTTGAAGCCGCTGCTGACCCAGGGGCCGGGGCGCGGTCTGATCGTGAACCTATCGGTCGACGTATCTTCGGTCGACATTATGACGTTCTCGATGGAAACCGGCTCGCTTTACATAGACACCGTGGTCGAACCATGGCCGGGCTTTTATGACAACCCCAAACTCGATCCGTCGCTTCGATCCAACTATTCTCTCCGGGAAGGCGTTCTGAAGCTCAAAAGGCAATATCCTAACGCTCCCACTGCCGTCAGCTGCTGTGGGGCGAACCCTGGCATGGTGTCATGGTTCGTCAAGCAGGCGATCTTGAACATCGCCAAGGACACGGGAAGGAAGTTCTCCGTCCCCTCGAGCCGCGAAGCCTGGGGCAGGCTGATGAAATCACTTGGTGTCAAGGGCATCCACATTGCCGAACGAGATACACAAAGAGCCAAGAGACCGAAGCCGCTCGATACGTTCTGGAACACGTGGTCCATCGACGGATTCATCTCCGAGGGCCTTCAGCCCGCCGAACTCGGCTGGGGAACGCATGAAAAGAAAATGCCTGCGATTGGCCGAAAGCACACTTTCGGCAATGGCGCGGCCATCTATCTGTTGTCTCCGGGCGCCGGCACGAGGGTGCGCAGCTGGGTGCCGACGGCCGGCCCACAGCACGGCTTTCTTGTCACCCATAATGAGTCGATCTCGATTGCCGATTACTATACTCTGCGCGAGGGCCGGAAAGTCTTGTACAGGCCGACCTGTCATTATGCCTATCACCCTTGCAACGACGCCGTTTTGTCCTTGCATGAAATGGCGGGTCAGGCATGGCAGCGACAGTCCCGCTCCCATATTCTCGATGAGAATGAAATCGTCGATGGCATCGACGAGCTGGGCGTACTCTTATATGGACATAAAAAAAACGCCTATTGGTACGGGTCCCAGCTTTCAATTGAAGAGACAAGGCGTCTCGCGCCCTATCAGAATGCAACAGGTCTACAGGTGACCTCGGCCGTGCTTGCCGGCATGATCTGGGCAATCGAGAATCCCAGAGTGGGCGTTGTCGAGGCAGATGAAATGGACTTTGCCCGGTGCCTCGAAATCCAGATGCCCTATCTTGGTCCCATGGCAGGCGTCTATACGGACTGGACCCCGCTCCACAATCGCGGCAAGCTGTTTCCCGAAAAGCTCGACAAGCGCGACCCCTGGCAATTTTCAAACGTGCTCGTCTAAGCCATTGTCATGCCTCCCGCGACGATGGTTGGCGCCAGGGAGCGTCCAGAGAATCCTGTTGCCGGCATATTCTGGATGCTGGCGACGATGCTGTGGTTCATCGCACTCGACACGGTTGCCAAGGAGCTTCTAACGCGGTCGCAATTGCCTCTCGGACAGGTGGTCTGGGCCAGATTCTTCTTTCACTTCCTGATCGGCATTGGCAGTGCTCTCATCTGGCGCTCGCATATCATTAGCAAGGCGCTCGGCTGGCAGATTGCCCGCTCGGCTCTGCTGTTCCTCACAACAACCCTGTTTAATGCAGGCTTGGCAACCACCCCGCTCGCCACCGCGACGGCGATCATGTTCCTCTCGCCGATCATCCTCACGGCTCTGTCGCATATTGTCCTGGGAGAACCTGTCGGTCCGCGGCGCTGGTTCGGGGTCGCGGCGGGCTTCCTAGGAGCCCTGATCATCGTCCGTCCGGGCGCCGAGGGGTTCAATCATGGCGCACTATTCTTTCTTGCGGCCGCCCTCGTCAACTCCGTTTATCAATTAGCCACACGACGGGTCTCTCAGTATGACAGCCCGCAATGCTCCTTCTTTTATACTGCACTCGTGGGCGGCGTTTTGTCGACTTTCGCCGTGCCTTTTTCGTGGACCGCTCCCAACGGCATCGACTGGCTGCTTCTCATTTCTATGGGAATATTGGGGGGTGTGGGTCACCTCTTCCTGATCTTTGCCTTCGACCGGGCACCCGCCGCCCTGGTGGCGCCTTTCGCCTATTCGGCTCTGATCTGGGCCAGCATCTCGGGCTTCTTGCTGTTTGGGGAGATTCCTGACGCTTGGACGGTGACTGGAGCACTGATCATCAGCGCAAGCGGTCTTTATATTTTCCACCGGGAACGGCTGGTGGCTCGCACCCGGGGTAAAGCTGTCGAGCGCTGAGCTGCCGTCTTACGTCGAATCGGCCGCAGAAGGGTTAACATACCCACAGATAACGACAATCCGCGTCGCAAAGTCTGTTGCAGCCGTCTCGCGCCCCACTTATCGTGCGCCCTTATTGTGGAGACGATTAATGGATAGGAACACTGTTTTCGCGTTGACTCTTATTTTGGCCGCATGGTCAGGACTGCCGTGCGCGGGTGCGGCAGAGCCTCTTAAAATTGGTTTCATGACGACACTTTCGGGCCCGGCTGCTTCCGTGGGCAAGCATATGCAGGACGGGTTCAATCTCTATCTGAAAATGCACGACAATAAGCTGGGCGATCGCGACGTACAGCTGATTACTGTCGATGATGAGTTGAAACCAGATATCGCCGTCAGCAAGGCGCAGGCGCTCATCGAGCGCGACAAGGTCGATCTCGTCACTGGAATCATCTTCTCCAACGTACTGGCTGCCGTGCTCAAACCAGTGACAGATTCCAATACATTTCTCATCAGCGCAAATGCCGGCCCTTCAATCTTTGCCGGCGAGAGTTGCAACCCGTTCTTTTTCAACGTTTCCTGGCAGAACGACACTGTTCCGGAAGCCATGGGAAAATATCTGCAGGACAAGGGCCTGAGGAAAATCGCGATCATCACTCCCAACTACCAGGCGGGGAAAGATATGGTGGCTGGTTTCGAGCGCTATTACAAAGGTGAGATCGTCGATGAAATCTATACTCAGCTCAACCAACTGGATTTCTCAGCCGAGCTCGCCCGCGTCGCCGCTGCAAAACCTGAAGCTCTCTTCACCTTCATGCCAGGCGGCATGGGCGTGGCGCTTGTCAAACAATACAGCCAGGCGGGCTTATCCGGCGTCATACCCTTCTATTCCGTGTTCGTCGTCGACGAGACAACGCTTCCCGCAACCAAAGAAGCTGCACTCGGTCTTCTCGGTACCATTCAGTATGCGCCGACTCTCGATAACGAGGCCAATCGAACATTCGTGACCGCGTTCGAGAGGGAATATGGCTATGTGCCTTCCTACTACGCGAGCCAAGCCTATGATGCCGCCCAACTCATCGATTCTGGCCTAAGAAAGACAGGCGGCGCCACCGACGACAAGATGGCACTAAGAAAGGCCTTCGAGGCGGCCGATTTCAAATCGGTCCGCGGCGATTTCCGTTTCAACGTCAATCATTTTCCCGTCCAGGATTACTATCTGGTCAAGGCGGTTCGGCGGGCAGATGGCGCCTTTGTGACCGAGGTCGTTGAGAAAGTATTGGACGATCATGGCGATGCTTATGCATCCAAGTGCGTGATGAAATGACGGCCGATTGCCCATGAACTATACGCTGCTAGCAGTTCAGGCTCTGAACGGCCTTCAGCTCGGCGTACTTCTCTTTCTCATCGCATCCGGACTGACGCTCGTTTTTGGCGTCATGAATTTTCTGAATCTCGCGCATGGTGCCCAATTTATGGTGGGTGCCTATCTTGCCGTATTCTTCTATCAGTTCACTGGAAATTTCTTCGTCGCCGCCGTCCTTGCGCTTATTGCCGCTTTGCTGTTCGCGCTTATGACCGAGGTAACGATATTGCGGCACTTCTACAATCGCGATCACCTGGCTCAGCTTCTCGCCACTTTCGGACTGATCCTCATCCTGAACGACGGGTCAAAGGCCATCTGGGGCTCCACTCCTTACACCTTGCCCCTTCCCGAACTGCTTTCTGGAAGCGTTCCCCTAATCGATGGACTGAACTACCCCATCTACCGTCTCCTCGTCCTGGGTGTGGGGCTGATCGTAGCGCTTTTGCTCTATTACGTCGTGCAGAGGACGCGTTTTGGAATGATGGTTCGCGCGGCTGCGGCCGATTCCGAAATCGTTGCCGCCCTTGGCGTGGACGTGCGCCGGCTGTTCATGATTGTCTTTGCTGCAGGGGCCGGCCTTGCCGCACTGGCTGGAATTCTCGCTGCCCCGCTCATTGCCGTTCAGCCAGGCATGGGAGACAATGTTCTGATACTGACTTTCGTCGTGATCGTCATCGGAGGCGCGGGATCGATTCGCGGTGCTTTCGTGGCGGCACTGCTTGTCGGTCTCGTCGACACACTGGGCCGGTCTTTCGCGACGGATCTGTTCAGAGCGATCCTACCTCCCGCCTCCGCCAATGAGGTCGGACCAGCGGTGGCATCGATTCTGATTTATGCGCTGATGGCACTGGTCCTCTCCTTTCGTCCTTCCGGGCTGTTCGCGACACCGGGACGAACATGAAGCGTGGGATGCTCCGATATATCGTGGCGGCCCTCACCTTCTGGGGTCTGGCCGCTGTACCGTTCCTAGCGGAGGCCCTCGGGCAGAGCTATCTCGTCAATTTCGCGACGCGGATCATGATATTCGCTTTGGCCGCTGTAACTCTTGACTTCATTCTCGGCGTTGGCGGGCTCGTAAGCCTTGGGCATGCGATCTTTATCGGCATCGGCGCCTATACGGTCGCTCTGTTCGCGCTCTATCAGGTTACGGAATTGCTCGTCATTTTGCCCATCGCCATCGCGGCGGGCGCGCTTTTTGCACTGCTGACGGGATCTCTGGCGCTGCGCACACGCGGCATCAACTTCATCATGATCACTCTCGCTTTTGCCCAAATGCTCTATTTTGGCACGACGAGCTTCTCCGCCTTGGGAGGGGACGACGGTTTTTCATTGCCGATGCGCAGCAGTCTTTTGGGCCACCGAGTTCTGGACGATTCGTTAGGCCTATTCTGGACAAGTTTCGCCTTCTTGGCGCTCTCCTATTTGCTATTTCAGACGCTTGCGCTTTCTTCCTTTGGCCGCGCACTCAGGGCACTGAAACAGAATAGCGAGAAGATGGAATCTCTTGGCACCGACCGATGGAGCCTGCAGCTGCGCGCCTATGTGATCTCCGGCGCGGTATGTGCCATCGCAGGCGTGCTGCTGGCGAATCTCAGCGGCTTTATCAGCCCATCCTCCATCGCATGGCAGCGTTCCGGCGATCTCATCATCATGTCTGTCGTTGGCGGCCAGGGCACGATCATCGGTGCGATTCTGGGTGCGGTCGGTTTCCTGGGCCTTGAAGAATATCTTTCGCATTACATGGAGTTTTGGCGGCTGGTCCTCGGCCCGATCGCAATCATCATTGCTTTGTTGCTCAACAGCCCCCGGTGGAGCTGGCGGCGCAATGGTTGAACCGATCCTCAAGACTGCAAATCTGTACAAGCGGTTCGGAGCGCTTCCCGTCGCCGAGGATGTGTCGCTCGACATTCTGCCCAGTGAAATCCATGCGCTTATCGGACCAAATGGCGCAGGAAAGACTTCCCTGTTGAAGCTCATCGCCGGATTTCTGATTCCCGATGCAGGTCAAGTTTTCTTCGAGAGCGCCGATATTACCGGTTACCCGGTCACTGTCCGGGCACGGTTGGGAATGGCAAGAACTTCACAGCTCACATCGATTTTCCGCGACGCTTCGGCCCTTGAAAACATGGTCCTCGCCTACGAGGCCTCGAGTGGCCATCCTCTCAAATATTTCGGCCGCATCACGGAGCCTGCGGTTGACGCGGCCATGGCGGCACTTCACGAGGTGGGGCTGGCCGAGCACGCTGAGGCCACGGCTTCGGCCCTGAGCCATGGTGAGCAGCGCCGCCTTGAGCTTGCCATGGCGCTGGTGACATCGCCCCTCGTTCTTGTGCTGGATGAGCCGCTTGCCGGAACCAGCCCGGATGAAACCTACGCTATCACCCGACTGCTCAAGACGCTGAAATCGCGATGCGCCATTCTGCTCATCGAGCACGACATGGACGCGGTCTTCTCCATCGCTGACCGGATTTCGGTCATGGTTGCCGGAAAAATCATCGCTTCCGGACCTCCCGAGATGATAAAGGCGAACACTGACGTGCAGGCTGCCTATTTGGGCCGGGAGCAGGAAGCCGAGCATGCTTGAGGTGCACGATCTGCAATCTGGCTACGGCAGCGGGATCGTTTTGCACGGTTTACGGCTTTCGATTAAGCGCGGCGAGGTCGTCGCGCTCTTGGGCCGCAACGGCATGGGCAAGAGCACCACGCTCAAGACGATTATCGGCCTGCTTGCAGCCAAAGCGGGCACGATCACCTTCAACGGACGAGACATTACCCATCTTCCCCCCTTTGAAAAGTCCCAACGCGGGATCGGCTACGTGCCCGAAGGCCGGCGTCTATTTCCGGGATTGACGGTCGAGGAGCATCTCGTCGCAACATCCAGGCCTGGCGCTTTCTCGCCCATGCAGGTCTACAGGCTGTTCCCGCAGCTGCGCGAAAGGCGAACGCAGCACGCCGCTACCTTGTCTGGTGGCGAACAGCAGATGCTGGCCATCGGCCGGGCTTTGACCACAAACCCACGCCTTCTCCTCCTCGACGAGGCCACGGAGGGGCTCGCGCCGCTAGTTCGCAAAGAGATTTGGACCGTGGTATCCACGCTCAAGGACATGGGTCTCGCCGTTCTCCTGGTCGACAAATCGGTCGAGGAGCTTCGTTTCATCGCCGATAGATTTATCGTCATGGAGAAGGGGCATGTCGCCTTCGAAGCCGACCGTCCGCAAGTGTTGCTGCAGCCAGACAAGCTTGATACGTTTCTCCGCATCTGAGGAACGCGGTTTCCCGAAGGAAGCCGGCGAATAGGAGATGTCAGTGAAGACCGTCAAATTCACGCAAATGAAAGATGGAACCAAGGAGGATTATCACCTCCTCCAAGAGACGGAGAAGCTCTTCCTCGCTATGACGGCCGATCGTATCATGCGTGAGCTCGCACAGCAGGCGGAAGATACCTTGTCAGGCTACCAGGTGACTAGGCTCGAGCACGGACTGCAAGCCGCAACACGGGCGGTCCGCGATGGCGCGGATGACGATTGGATTTGTGCGGCTCTGCTGCACGACATCGGCGATGGCCTGGCGCCACAAAATCATGACCGCTTCGCTGCAGAAATCTTGCGGCCTTATATGCGAGAGGAATGCGTGTGGGTAGTAGAACACCATGCGTCTTTTCAGATGTTCTATTATGCGCATCATTATGGCTGGGAGAGGCATGAGCGGGAGAAGTACCGCGACAGCATTTATTATCAGTCCTGCGTGGATTTTTGCGAACGCTGGGACCAATCCTCATTCGATCCCGCTTATCGCAGCGAGCCGCTCGAATTCTTCGAGCCTTATGTGCGTCGCCTCTTCGCCCGTAAGCCTTACGATCCAACTATAATGGAACCCGGGTTCGTGAAGGGCCTGCCCCGCGTCGACCAAGCCGCCGAATAGCTTAGCGACGCGCCAGCCCCGATTGCTGGCCTCCTTCGACCAGCACCATGGTCGCATGCGCCGGCACCTGTCCCACATTGACAATTTTGTGTGGTCTGTCCCCGTGATATCGGAGCGATTCCCCCGCGAGCAGCTTGCGGGTCTCGTCTGCCACGGTCACTTCCAGCTCGCCGGTGACTAAATATAGATGCTCGACCGTGCCCGGGGGATGGGGATCCGATTCCAGAACACCACCGGGTTCGGACCTGAAATCATACCACTGCAAGTATTCCACCAAATTCAGGGCGCCGATGATCGCCAGGCGACACAGCCCGTCCTGGCTTTCGAGAATTGGGATGCCGGCCTTGGTCTGGTGTTCGACAAAATTGTGCTGCTGCTCGTCTTTCAGGACCTCATCGATGGTCGTGTCCAGGGCGCGCGACAAGCGCCAGACGGTGCCGATCGTGGGATTGGTTTCATTGCGTTCGATCTGGGAGATGATCGATTTTGCCACCCCTGATTGTTCGGACAGCTCACCAAGAGACATATTGTAGGCCTTGCGCAGGCGCATGATCGTCTTACCGAGAGCAGGGCTAGCCTCGGATTCGCTCACGTTGCCGTGACGCCGTCCACGCCGGGTTGACATCGGGACGTTCCTTACTTAGAACTATTGTTCGGAATAACGAACAGGATGCGTTCCTTCACCGTATCTGTCCGCTTTTACCTTGGAAATCAAGCGGATTCGCTAGAGATGGTGAAGTTTCCTCCTGCTGTTCTGGTCAAAGAACGCCAGCACCGGAGCCGGTCGAATGGGTAAAATCGTCGTCAAGGATCATTCCGGCGAGGAACATGAGATCGAAGCCATCGAGGGATGGCGGGTTATGGAGATCATCCGAGAACATGGCTTTGCCATCGAGGGTCTGTGCGGCGGGGCCTGTGCCTGCGCAACTTGCCATGTCACGGTCGATCCGACCTGGAGCGAGAAGCTTCACCCGCCGGGTGGTGAGGAAGAGGCGATGCTCGATGGCTTGCCTCAGATCGAACCCACGTCCCGGCTCTCTTGCCAGCTGATTTTTTCCGAAGAACTGAACGGCTTGTCGGTTTCCCTAGCGCCAGCAGCTTGAGGAGCGTGTAATGCGATACTTTCCATTATTCGTCGACTTGAAGGGCCGCAAGGTCCTGGTCGTGGGCGGCGGGGAGCAGGCCCTCCGAAAAGTTCGCCTTCTTCTCAAGACGGAAGCGCGGATTGAGCTCATCGCTTCCGATCTTCACCCCGAACTCACCGATTTTGCCATCGGCGGCAATCTGGCATGGATCGGGCGAGAGTTTTCTCCCGCGCATCTCGATGGCGCTGCTTTCGTTTTCGTCGCAGCCAAGGATGAAATCAACGCCCAAGTTTCGAGCGAAGCACACAAACGGGACATTCTCGTCAACGTCGTCGATGAAGCTGATCTCTCCTCGGCCATCGTGCCCGCCATTGTTGATCGTGATCCCCTGGTAATTGCGGTCGGAACGGAAGGCGAAGCCCCCGTTCTAGCCCAGGGCATCCGCTCCAGCCTGGAGGCAGAACTGCCCCCTTTTCTGGGGGCGCTCACTAAGGCCGCGGGGGCCTTGCGTGGGCGCGTCGCAAAGGCCCTCCCCGCCGGTGGCGTGAGGCGCGAATTCTGGCGCCGCTATTTTTTCGGTAGCATCCGGGATGCTTTCCTGCGCGGTTCCGAGGAATTCGACAGTGAAGTGAGTCTCGCGCTTCAAGATGGAACGCAAAGGCGGTCAGGCCGAGTGTCGCTGGTAGGCGCAGGCCCAGGCGATCCGGAGCTCCTGACTCTTAAGGCTCACCGCAAGCTGCAAGAGGCGGATGTTATCGTTTACGACCGGCTGATTGGCCCGACCATTCTCGAATATGCCAGGCGCGATGCAGAGCGCATCGCCGTGGGCAAGACACCCGGAAAGCCGTCAATTCATCAGGAGCAGATCAACGAGATCCTGATCCGTGAAGCCAAGGCGGGCAGGCATGTCGTTCGTCTAAAGGGTGGCGACCCCTATGTGTTCGGACGCGGCGGCGAGGAACAAGCTGCTCTCGAGGCGGAGGGAATTCCCGTGGATGTCGTGCCGGGCATCACCGCAGCGCTCGGCTGTGCCGCCGCCATCGGCCTGCCGTTGACCCAGCGCCGGCGCAACCAGTCGCTCACCATTCTTACCGGTGCTTCTGAAGATGGGCTGCCCGAATATGACTGGAGGGCGCTCGCGAGGTCCGGACAGGCGCTGGCGATCTACATGGGGGTGGGCACCGCCGGACACTTCCAGGCCCGCCTGCTCAATGCCGGCATTGATGCTTCCACGCCCGTGACTCTCGTCGAAAACGGCACCCTCGCGCAGGAGCGCGTGTTCGATACCGCGATCGGTGAGCTTCAGCGCACCGTCAAGGCACACAAAGTTACTGGCCCGGCAATGATTTACATCGGGCTCAGCCGCGAAAAGTCGGCGAAGCTTCTTCCCTTCTCGACCATGAAGGCGGCGTCATGAGCGTTGTCGAAAAAGGTCAGGCGCTCACGGCAAACCGTCTTGTCGATGGCGAAGTCGTGTTTCTCACGCGTTCGGGCGGATGGAGTTTGTCCGTGGACGAGGCGGCGGTCGCCCAGGAGCCTGACGCAGTGAAGGCGCTCGAGGTCCGCGGGCGGGAGGCAGAGGCCGCAAACATTGTAACTGGCAGCTACCTTTTCGAGGTCGAAAGACGCGACGGACGCGTGCGCGCGACTCACATTCGTGAACGCATCCGCACATTGGGTCCGACCGTCAGGCCCGATCTCGGCAAACAGGCGCTAGGGTCGGGCGACGCTTTCGCCGCGGTCCACCGGTAGGCAGTCATGTACCGCTACGATGAATTCGATCATCGTTTCGTCGCCGACCGGGTTATCCAGTTTCGGGACCAGGCCGAGCGGCGACTTGCTGGCGACCTGACGGAAGACGAATTCCGCCCGTTGCGCCTTATGAACGGCCTCTATTTGCAACTCCACGCCTATATGCTGCGCATCGCCATTCCCTACGGCACGCTGAATTCTCGCCAGATGAACAGGCTTGCCGATATCGCGGCAAAGTGGGACCGCGGCTACGGACATTTCACCACAAGACAGAATCTACAGTTCAACTGGATCAAACTTGAGGATACAGCAGATATCCTGGAATCACTTGCCGAAGTCGAGATGCATGCGATTCAAACCTCGGGCAATTGCATTCGCAACGTAACCACCGACCATTGGGCGGGTGCTGCCGCCGACGAACTGGCCGACCCTCGTCCAGTGGCCGAGCTACTGCGGCAGTGGTCGAGCCTTCACCCGGAATTTTCATATCTGCCGCGTAAATTTAAAATCGCCGTCACTGGTGCTCCGAATGATCGCACCGCGGTCAAGGTGCATGACATTGGTTTGCGCATGCATGGCAACGACAAGGGGGAGCGAGGCTGGGAAGTAATCGTCGGCGGGGGGTTGGGCCGTACGCCGATCGTCGGCGTAACCGTGCGGGAGTTCCTGCCCGAGGCGGAACTGCTACCCTATCTCGAAGCGATTATGCGCGTCTACAATCTCTATGGCCGCCGCGACAATAAATTCAAGGCGCGCATCAAAATTCTCGTTCACGAGCTGGGTGCCGAGGAGTTTAAGCGCCAAGTGGAGGCCGAATACGCCAAGAAGCGTTACAGCGACGTCGAAGTCGATCAACGGGAGTTGCGGCGAATCGAGTCCTATTTTGCTCCTCCAACATTCAAGACACTCGGCAGATGGTCGCCCGGCTTCGAGGAGGCACGGATCACGGACCGCGAGTTCGCGCATTGGATCAAGGTCAATGTGGCTCCCCATCGGGTCCCGGGCTATGCAATCGTGAACGTTTCCCTGAAGCCTGAAGGCGGAATACCGGGAGATGCGACAGCCGAGCAAATGCGCGTCATTGCCGACCTAGCCTTGCGATTTTCCTTCGACGAGCTACGTGTCAGCCATCATCAGAACCTGGTTCTTCCGCACGTCGAACGCGGCAATCTCTATGAGATCTGGAAAATCCTGAAGGCCCACGGACTGGCGGCGGCCAATTTGGGTCTCGCAGGTGACATCATCGCTTGCCCAGGGCTCGACTATTGTGCTCTCGCGACTGCGCGCTCCATTCCCATCGCCCAAGGCATCTCCAGACGTTTCGCCGACATTTCTCGGCAGGAGGACATCGGGCCGCTCAAGATCAACATCTCGGGCTGCATCAACGCCTGCGGTCACCACCATGTCGGTCACATCGGTATCCTCGGCCTCGATAAGCGCGGCGAGGAGTTTTACCAGATCACTCTAGGCGGCTCTTCTTCGGAAAGCGCTTCCATTGGACAGATCATCGGCCCAGGATTCGCTGCCGAGCAGGTTCCTGATGCGATCGACAAGATCGTCAACACTTATCTGAAGCTTCGCGTAAGCAAGGAGGAGCCTTTCCTCGAGGCTTATCGGCGCCTAGGGCCGCAGCCGTTCAAGGAGGCCCTCTATGCCGCTGCTTAAGCTCAAGGGCTTCACATCGGACGATTGGCAGCTGCTCGGATCCGACGAGCCCCTCCCGTCGCGCGGTGATATCGCCGTTCCCTGGGCGAGACTTGTTAGCGAGTGGGACAATCTGGTCAGGCACGATGGCCGGCTGGGGGTAATCTTCCCCAATAATGAGAAGTCTACAGCGCTCGCCCTTTATCTTCCTCGACTTGCTCTGATCGTCCTTAATTTTCCCGTGTTCAACGATGGGCGTTCGTTCTCCCTTGCCCGTCAGCTGCGCCTTGATGGGTATGCAGGGGAAGTTCGGGCCACCGGCCATGTTATGCCGGACCTGCTCCAATTCATGCTGCAGGTCGGCTTCGATGCATTTGACGTGAGCACTCGGTTTAGCAAGGAGCTTTGGCTCAGGAGTCTCAAGCGGATCTCGCTCACCTATCAGCACGGCCTTGCGGACGAGAACACTCCATTCGGCGCAGCTTCGGTCTGGAGATCTCGTCATCGACCTACAGCGTCACCTGACGATCGGCAGAAGACCGGCTGAAACCATGCAGCACCTCATTGCGGAATTTTCACATCTCGACGGGTCTGCGCTTCTGCAACCTTTGATAGAAAAGAATTTAAGACAGCAAGTGGCGCTGGTCTCATCCTTCGGCACAGAGTCGGTAGTGCTCCTCCACATGGTTGCATCCATCGAGGCGAACACTCCTGTAATCTTCGTTCAAACGGGCAAGCTATTCGACGAGACGGAGGTATATCGCCTCAAGCTGCAGTCTCTCTTCGGACTGCGCGACGTCCGGGTTGTGGGACCGCTTGCTTCTGAGATCACCCGCAATGATCCGCACGGCGCGCTCTACCGCTCGAACGCCGATCTGTGCTGCCATTTCCGTAAGACCCTACCGTTGCAAGCGGCGCTGTCTGGGTTTTCCGCGTGGATCAGCGGACGCAAGCGCTACCATGGGGGGGAGCGCGCCCTATTGCCGACGATGGAGATCGTCGATGGGCGGCTTAAGATCGATCCGCTCGCGCACTTCACGAGACAGGATATCGAGGACTACATCACTGCCCATGATCTGCCCCGCCACCCTCTCTCCGAGGCGGGCTACGGCTCCGTCGGATGCATTCCCTGCACCGTCAGATGGGATGATCCGGCAAATCCACGGGCGGGACGCTGGGCCGGGCAGGAAAAGACGGAGTGCGGCATTCATTGGTCGGTGAACGGACAGCCCATTCAAGTTCCTGCTCCGGTGCCTCTTAGTTCCAACGGCTGCTAAATAAGACCTTATGCTTTGAGCGCTTGGGACAGGTCTGCAAGGAGGTCTTCGACCTCCTCAAGTCCTATTGAGAGCCGCAACATGCCGTCTGTGATGCCCATCATTGCCCGCGCTTCGGGTCCGATATTGCGGTGCGTCGTGGAGGCGGGATGCGTCATTAGCGACTTTACATCTCCGAGATTATTCGAAATGTCGATGATTTCGAGCGCCTTTAGCATGTCGAAGGCGCGTTGCTTACCGCCCCCAATCTCGAAAGTGACCATGGTGCCCCCCGTCTTCATCTGACGTCGGCACAGGTCCGCCTGGGGATGGGTCGGCAAATGGGGATAGAGAACGCGATTTACCTCCGGCATGCGCTGCAGGGCCTCGGCGATGCTGAGGGCCGCCGCCGACTGTTGAAAAACGCGCAGCTTGAGCGTTTCGAGCCCTTTGAGCAGAACCCAGGCATTGAAGGGCGACAGCGAAGGACCGGTGTGGCGCAAGAAAGGCTTCAGCAGCTCCTCCTTGAACCGCTTGGTCGACATGATCGCGCCCCCGAGAACCCTTCCCTGCCCGTCCATGTGCTTGGTGCCGGAATAGACGACGACATCCGCGCCGAGCTCTAGGGGTTTCTGCAGAACCGGCGTTGCGAAGACATTGTCCACGACCACCGTCGCACTTGCCCGTTTCGCAATGTCGGCTACCGCCGCGATGTCGATCACTTCCAGCGTCGGGTTGGATGGCGTTTCCAGGAAAACAGATTTCGTGTCGGCCGTAATGGCATTCTTCCACGCACCGAGGTCACTGCCGTCGACGAGTGTCGTTCTTATCCCGAAACGCGGTAGAATATTGGTGACGATCTGGAAGCAAGAGCCGAATAGGGCGCGCGACGACACCAGGTGGTCGCCCGCCTTGAGCTGGCAAGCGAGCGCTCCGAAAACAGCGGCCATGCCGCTCGCCGTGCCGTAACAGGCCTCCGCCCCTTCGAGAAGGCGTAGGCGCTCCTCGAACATCGAAACAGTTGGGTTACCGTAACGAGCATATACATAGCCCGTGTCCTCACCGGCGAAACGTCGTTCTGCTGTTTCCGCATCCGGATAGACGAAGCCCGAATTGAGAAACATCGCTTCTGAGGTTTCGCCGTGATGAGTTCGATCCGTGCCGCCCCGGACAAGCTTGGTCGCTTCGCCCCAGGTCTCAGGCCGCGTGAGATCACCCTTATGCCCATTGTCACGCGCCATCAGTTCTGCACCCAGGGCAGGCCAGCCCGTTTCCATCCGCTCACCGTGCCGCGATGACCTTCCATATCACGATGCCCTTCGAAACCATCTGCAATATTGTAGCAGTTTTGAAAACCCGCAGCGGTCAATGCCTGGGCGGCATGCGCCGAGCGTGACCCCGATCTGCATAAACAAAGGACTTGCATTTCTGGTGTGACCCCCGACTCCTTGACCATCTCCAGGAATCTGGGGTTGATCTCCATCGTCGGAAATACCTGCCAGGACACCCGCACGAGCCGCTCCACGGCCGGTACGCCAACATACACCCACTCGGGTGCCGTACGCACGTCGAGCACCACGGCGCCAGGGTCCGCGATCAACCGGTCAAAAGCTTCTCGAGAGGAAATATCGCCCTTGTACATGTCTCAACAACTGTTCTGAAAAAAGAACGGCCGGACAGTAGTGGAAAGCACTGGCCCATGCAAAGGCAAAAGCAGGTCCTTCCCGGAAGGGCCGGGCAGCGATAGGTTCCGGCATTAACCAACAGCGGGCATCCTATATGGCTCAAAACCTACCTGCTCGCGCCGATGTCGTGATCATCGGCGGCGGCGTTGTCGGGGCTTCCATTGCCTATCATCTCGCCAAGCTCGGCATCGCAAACACTGTTCTCCTCGAGCGCAAACAGCTTACCTCCGGTACCACTTGGCATGCAGCGGGGCTCGTCGGCCAGTTGCGCGCCAACCGAAATCTGACGGAGCTGGCCAAATACACGACCGGGCTCTTCGAAGGCTTGGAGAAGGAGACCGGTCAGGCAACCGGTTTTAAACAGAACGGATCCATATCGGTCGCACTCAACCAAGGCCGATTCGAAGAGCTGAAACGCGGCGCCTCGATGGCCAAGAGTTTCGGCCTCGAGGTGAAGGTAATCAGCGTTGCCGAAATCCAAGAACGCCTGCCGCACTACAATCTTTCTGCCGCGGTCGGCGGCGTTTTCCTCCCAAGCGACGGCCAGGTCAATCCCATCAATGTGACACTGGCGCCGGCTGCCGGCGCCAGAAAAGGAGGTGCAAGGATATTTGAGAACACCAATGTCACCCGCCTCCTGGTCAAAAACGGGGTGGCGGTTGGGGTCGAGACGACAGCCGGGACAATGGAGTCGGACAAGCTCGTGATCGCCACCGGCATGTGGTCGCGTACTCTCGGCCGCTCGATCGGCGTCAACATTCCTCTACACGCTGCGGAGCACTTCTATATCGTGACCGAACCCATAGAGAAGCTGCCCCGCAATATGCCTGTCGTGCGCATTCCGGATGAATGCACCTACTACAAAGAGGATGCCGGAAAGTTACTGATTGGCGCCTTCGAGCCGGTGGCCAAGCCCTGGGCGACCCATGGCATTTCCGAAGACCACGCCTTTGAAACCTTGCCTGAAGACATGGAGCATTTCGAACCCATCCTGAGCGATGCCGTCAAACGCGTCTCTCTTCTCGAGACGGCAGGCATCGCGCTCTTCTTCAACGGACCCGAGAGCTTCACGCCCGACGACCGCTACTATCTCGGAGAGACACCGGAGGTGAAAAACCTGTTCGTGGCGACGGGGTTCAATTCAATTGGCATCCAATCATCGGGGGGTGCCGGGCTTGTGCTCTCGCAGTGGATCAAGAACGGCTATCCGCCCATGGACGTCAATGGCGTCGACATTCGCCGCATTCATCCCTTTCAGTCAGTGCGGAAATATGTACATGACCGCACCGTTGAGAGTCTGGGCCTACTCTACGCAATGCATTGGCCCTATCGGCAGGTGGAGACCGCACGTGGCGTGAGGCGTTCGCCCTTTCATGACAAGCTCAAGTCGCTTGGCGCGTGTTTCGGGGAGGTCAATGGTTGGGAGCGACCAAACTGGTTCGCGCCGAAAGGCATCGAGCCCAGATATGAATATTCCTATGGCCGACAGAACTGGTGGCCGTGCGCTGAGGCCGAGGCAAAGGCGCTCAAGAGCAAGGTGGTGTTTTTCGATCAATCAAGCTTTGCCAAATTCATCGTCGAAGGGAAGGATTCGCTCAAAATATTGAACAAAATCTCGGCCAATGAGATCGACGTCGAGCCTGGGCGAGTCGTGTACACTCAATGGCTCAACACGCGTGGCGGTATCGAGGCTGATCTGACCATCACCCGGCTGACAGAAGACCGGTTCCTCATCGTCACCGGTGCCGCGCCTCAGACGCGGGACTTCGCGTGGCTCAAACGGCACATTCCTGAAGATGCCAGGTGTATGGCGACCGACGTCACCTCGGGCCTCCCCATGCTCTCCATCATGGGGCCCCAAAGCAGAGCATTCCTGCAAAGACTCTCGGGCGAGGATCTTTCCAACACGGCTTTTCCATTCGGCCGCTCCAAGGAGATCGAGCTTGGCTATGCCCGCGTTCGCGCCAGCCGCATCACCTATGTCGGCGAGCTGGGTTGGGAAATCTATGTGCCGGCGGAGTTTGCGGCACATGTGTTCGAGACTATATGGGATGCAGGGCGTGACTTCGGGCTTGAGCCTGCTGGCATGCACACGATGAACAACGCTCGAATGGAAAAGGCTTACCGGCACTGGGGGCATGACATCGCCGATGAAGACACCCCGCTCGAGGCGGGACTCGGCTTCGCCGTCGCATTCGATAAGAAGGACGGGTTCATCGGCCGGGAGGCGCTCGAAATACAGCGTCACAAGAATACCCCCCCGACCAAGCGGATGGTCGCCCTCGCACTGCTCGACAACAGCGAAAAAGCTCCGTTCATTTATCATGAAGAACCGATCTACAGGGATGGAAAGATCGTTGGCTCAACCACTTCGGGCGCCTGGGGGCACAGAGTGGGGAAATCCTTGGGTCTCGGGTACGTCCACAATCCGGAGGGCGTGGCTCCGGACTGGTTGAGTTCCGCTTCCTTCGAAGTAGAGCTCGCCTGGCAGCGCCATCCAGTGAAGGTACAGCTTCAACCCTTCTACGATCCCAGAGGCGAACTTATAAAGACGTAGAGAGCTCGCTAGTCAGCTTCGTCAGATCGAAGGATTAGCGAGCTCCCTAGCGCCTTACTTTGCAAATCAGTCCCTTAAGCCATAGGGGCTAATGCACGGGTGGCGCCGCCCGAAATCTGCTAATAGGGGCCTACGCACTCGTGTCGTAAGCCGTCATAACCCAAAAAGGTGTTGGTTTCCACATCGTATGAACGATAACGGCTCAGGCAGTACTCGACTTGAGCGTTGCCATAGTCATCATCATCATAGCGATCGGCGGACAGAGCTGCGGCACCAACCCAGAACGGGAGAGCGAACCATAGCCCATTGTGGAAATGGCGATGATGATTGTCGCGGTGCCGCCGCCCGTGCTTGTACCACCAGGGATTTGAATCGACGAGCTGGATCTGTGACGTCGGCTCGACTGGTGTCGCCAGACCACCGGTCAGTGGTGCCGCAGAAGCCTGCCCCAGGGCCAAGGTTCCGGTGCCCAAGAGCAGCGTCAGACCAACTGACATTGCCTTGATGTTCTTCATTTGGAACTCCTCTTGAATTTCAACGCCCCATGGGGCATGCATCCGCCCTCGGCAGCCCAACGTGTGATAAAAGCGATAGTTCCTGGCCTCTGGCGGACTAGCTTCACACTCTTGTGCTCAATTTGTTCTTTATTCCGAACGCCTGCCCGGCTATAAGAACGCCCAAACAAGTCTTCGAACAGGAGGATCGTATGGCACTGCAACTCGGCGACGTCGCACCGGATTTCGAGGCCGATACCACCGAAGGCCGGATCCGCTTTCATGACTACATAAACGGGTCCTGGGCGGTCTTCTTCTCGCACCCGAAGGATTTCACCCCCGTCTGCACCACCGAACTTGGCTCAATGGCCCGGATGAAGCATGAATTCGACAAACGAGGCGTGAAGCTCATCGGCATTTCCGTCGATTCGGTCGAGGATCACCAGCGCTGGAAGAAGGACATCCAGGAAACCACCGGCGGCGCAGTCAACTATCCGATGATCGGTGACAGCGATCTCAGTGTGGCCAAGCTGTACGGGATGATCCATCCCAATGCTTCAGGCGATGCCAAAAGCCGTACTGCGGCCGACAACGCTACGGTCCGCAACGTGCTCGTCATCGGACCCGACAAGAAGATCAAAATGATCCTGACATACCCCATGAGCACTGGTCGAAATTTCGATGAGATCCTGCGTGTCATCGACTCCCTGCAGCTCACGGCCAAACATTCGGTGGCAACCCCGGCCAATTGGAAACAAGGCGAGGACGTCATCATCCTGGCGTCCGTGTCGGATGAGGCGGCGAAGGAGAAGTTCCCGAAGGGCTGGAAGACCCTTAAACCCTATCTGCGCATGGTGCCGCAGCCCGGCGCCCACAATTAACACCTCAACAGCAAATTCAAAGGCCGGGCTTGCCCCGGCCTTTCTATTCAGGCGCATGACGGTGACGCGATAGGATGCTAGCTTACGGCTTCCTAACCCCTTGGTATCGAGTCTCCATGAAGCTTCTCTATAGTCCGATCTCCCCTTTCGCACGCATGTGCCGGATCACGGCTCGCGAGCTTGATCTCGAAGATGAACTCGAGGTCGTGTCGATCGAAGGGATGTCGCCAGCGGTGCCGCGTGCCGATATCGTCTCCCACAATCCCATCGGGCGCATCCCCACTCTTATCACTGATCATGGACACTCGATCTACGACTCACGTGTGATTTGCGAATATCTAACACACCATGCCGGGGATAAGCGGCTGCTACCCGACGAGCCGGTCAGACGCTTTCGCATCCTGACTCTTCAAGCGCTTGGCCAAGGCATCGCGGAGGCCGCCGTGGCGCTCAGATACGAACTTGCCGCCCGACCCGAGCCAGCCCGCTGGCAACAGCTGATGGACAGGCAGCGCATCCGTATTCTTTCCGCTTGCGACGACGTCGAGAAGCGATGGACTGGTGAATTGCGCGACATGACGCTGGCGACGATTGCGCTTGCCGCCGCCCTCGCCTACGTGAATTTTCGTCATGGCGATCTCGACTGGCGTAGCGGCCGACCCATTCTCGCAAGATGGTTTGAGGAGTTTTCGGCCAAACCGTCAATGAAAGAAGGATAAGCGGTCAAGGTCCCTTCCAGTCGAGCGCGCAGATTTCGGCCGAGCGGCCCTGAAAGTCCCAGTTTCGTCCCTGATGCCTGAACCGGCTCTTTACAGCCTCGGAAACGATGATCTGGGGTCCGATCCAATATTGGCTGTTCTCGATCGTCGTGGGCTTACCGGGTTGTTTGCCCGCGATGGGCCTGATCTCGCCATCGATGATCTTAGGGATACGGAACCGACGTACGTCACCTTCCACTTCATAGCGGACCTCCTCCTGCCAGACCCCGAGGAATCGGCTCACGAGTATGGAGAGAAGGTGGGTTGAGCCCTTTGCTTGGCCTGACATGATTCGCGTGAGTGCTTTTACTTGGTAGATGGAAGCCTTTTCGTCGATGAAAAGACCAGCCGACCAGTTTCCGCGGCTCATCTGACCAGGGATCTCGATCATGACAGCGAGATTGATGCCGGAGAGGTCCACCTCGCCATGACGACCGTCATCAATTCTTATTCCGGCCCAGGTCTGGCACTGTGACTCGGTCGGGGGGTGTTTGCCAAGCGACAGCACACAGGGGCAGAACACAGTGCAGCTGCAAGACAACATCAGCTCGCCCTTCATGTACCATTGATCGAAACCCGCCATCTCATCCCCCAATCAAAAAGAGACCACCAGCAATCATCAGCCCGGCGCCCGAGCCGAATATGAGCGGCTTTGGAGAGGGCAATGTCTTTTCCAAAACGATTAGAATCGTAATGCCTGCCATCCACAAAATGTTCATAAGCCCCGCAACGAACATGAGGAGCATCAGGACCCAGCAGCAGGCGAGACAGAAGGAACCCTGCTCAACACCCATTTTGAACACTTTACGGTTTTCGTTCGACCAGTGGGCAAGAAAATAGCTCATCGGTGCCCGACATTTGGTCAAGCAGGCGTGTTTCAAAGGAGCAAGTTGGTAAAGGCCTGCGAGGATGAGAAGGAACGCGCCATGCTTGCGGTTTGCGAGAGCCATGGCAGGCGTTAGTTCGACGAGTGACTGGATGCCTGCGGCGGCCATGGCGAAGGCGAGCCACACGGCCGCGTAGCCCGCAACGAGATAGCCCGCAGATGCGATCTTTTCCTCGCTGTGCAATGCAGCATCGGCAATATCCAGATAAGTCGAGATCATGGGCATGGCGCTCGGCAGCATCATGGCGAGAGCCATGGTCGCCCAGAGCATGAAAGCTATCGGAACGGTGTTCGCCAACGGCGAGAGACCTCCCAATCGGCAAATCTGTGCGAGACCAGCGGACCATCGCTCGCCACCATTCATGTCGAGATGGATGCTCCAGCCGGCGATCAGGAGGGCCAAGCCCATCGCACTCCATAACAGCCGCACGGGATGATTGGTAAAGCTGCGCAGAAACCCTATACCCTTTGCCAAATTCAACATTTGCCGGGAAGGTACCAGAGCGACATGATTGAGCAAGCGCAAGTGTTCGACACGGTGGTTGCGGGCGGGGGCCCGACAGGCCTCGTTGCAGCAATCTTGCTTGCCCAAGATGGTGTCAGGACCGCGCTCGTCACCGATACAAGCGTTGAGCCCGACGCTCGCACTGTCGCTCTCATGCAGCCGGCGATGAGGCTCCTCGAACACATCGGACTGTGGCCTGAGCGTTTTGCTGGCTTGGCGCAGCCGCTCCGAAAACTCGTGCTTGTCGACGACACCGGAGATTTCTTCAGTGCATCTCGGATCGTGTTTTCCGCAGATGAGCTCGCGCTTGACGCTTTCGGCTGGAACATTCCCCTTGAAAGTCTTTGCGCCGCCTTGACTCGACGCTGTGAAGAGAGTGGCTCGTTCTTGATCAGGGGCAAAATCATTGACCTGTCGGTCACGGAGGAGCAAGTCATCTTGTTGCTCGAGGATCGATCAACTCTTGCTGCCAAAATCATCCTTGCCGCTGACGGACGCGACTCCGCGATTCGCCGTGCCGCGGGGATCGGAAGCAGGGCCTGGGATTATGACCAACACGCCATCGCTGCAAGTTTTGCTCATTCCGTGTCCCACGAGGATACCTCCACCGAGTATCTCCGATTCGGGGGGCCTCTCACCACCATCCCATTGAAGGGCAAGAGATCGGCGCTGGTTTGGATGGAGCGCCCCGCCCGAACTTCCGCCCTCATGGCGCTAGATGAGTTGAATTTTGCGCGGGAATTGCAGGCGGCTATCCACGGCGAGTTGGGCCGTGTTGGTGACATCGGTCCGCGCAGTGCATTTCCGATGCGTGGGCTCATGGCTTCGGAGCTTGGAAGCAGGCGCGTGGTGCTGATCGGTGAGGCCGCTCATCTGATGCCCCCGATCGGGGCCCAGGGGCTCAACATCAGTCTCACGGATGCGGCCACAGCGGCCGAGTGCATCGCCAATGCAAGATCGCTCGGACGCGACGTGGGCGGCGAGGAGGTGATTCGTTCCTATCGCGATCTGCGTGCCGTCGACATTTCGCTGCGGCAGGCGGCGGTTCACAGCTTGAACCGCTCGCTTTTGGCAGATTTCTTACCATTCAACCTTGCCCGCAGTGCAGGCTCGGAGCTGCTGGCGCAAATCTCTCCTCTTCGTAAATTCATCATGCAGCGAGGCCTTGAGCCTGTTTTCCATCTGCCCCGGGCAATGCGCTGATTGAGTCCGAACACGGAACATTTCCGAGCGACTGTTGCCCGAAAGATGCTCTCTTATAAAATCGTTAACGACAGTTTCGGCGGCCCTTGCGTTAACCTGCAACTCACGTCAAATAAAGAACACTGGGGCGGGGGAGCAACACATGCCGCAACACAGCCGAGAAGCGAAATTCCAAATAGGCCAGGTAGTGAAGCATCGCCTGTTTTCCTTCCGTGGCGTAATCTTCGACGTCGATCCCGTGTTCGCCAACACCGAGGAATGGTGGCTGTCGATTCCGGAGGAAATTCGCCCGCGGAAAGACCAGCCCTTTTACCATCTCTTTGCAGAAAATGATGAAACCGAGTATGTCGCCTATGTCTCGGAGCAGAACCTTCTGGCCGATGACACGCGCGAGCCGGTCCGTCACCCTCAGGTACCCGATTACTTCGACAGCTACGATAAGAAAATGGGCGCTTATCGGCTTAGGATGGAAAGGGCCCATTAGGGCTCTTTGATCAAGCTCGAGAATTTTCGAAAGCAGGGCCTGTCCGGTTCAACCGGCAGCCGTTGTAACCACGCGGGAGGGCCTTGCACTCATACGCGACCATTTCTCCCGAGCGAATATCACGCCGGCGAGAATGATGATGGTGGCAGCGATCAGCAACACCGAGACTGCAGCGACCGCAGGATCAACATTGTCCCGAAGTCCCATCCAGACGAGACGAGGCAAAGTAATCGCGTTGACGCTGGTGATGAAAAGAGTAACACCGATCTCCTCCCATGAGAGAACGAAACACAGAAAGAAAGCGGTGATGATGCCGAAGCGCAAGTTTGGCACGATAACAAGGCTAATGCGCTGCCAGAGCGAGGCACCCATGCCACGTGCCGCCATGTCGATGCGTCGATCGAGCTGGCTCAACGCGACAAGTATCAAAATGACGGCAAACGGCGCAATCATTACAGTATGGGCGAGGACCACGCCTGCCCAGGTATCATAACCCAGCGCTGTCGACACTTTGGAAATTGAAGTGAGCAGAAAGTAGAGCGTGACGGCGGAGACGACCGGCGGCACGATCATCGGCAAAATTACGAATCCGATGAGCGGCGCAGAAAAGCGAGGCCTTTGAATCCAGAGGCCGAGCGCAAAAGATGTTGCAAGCAATGTGGCAAGCAAGCTGCTCCCAATGCCAATGGAGACACTCAGCAGCATGCTGTTGCGCCATTGCGGATTATCAACCAAGGTCTGGTAATGGCGAAGCGACCATTCACCTGAAGGTAGAGACAGATAGCTCGAAGGGGTAAAGGAGGTGGGCACGACCGCAAACAGCGGCGCAATCAAGAAAACAATGATCATGATTGAGCAGACAAAAGCAAATGGGCCGGGACGATAGACAGTCATGGTCAGCCTACCAACTTCTCGACGCGTGTAAGGCGCAGGAACAGGACGATCAGCATCCCAACGGCCAATACGAGCACCACGCTGATTGCTCCCGCCAATCCCCAATTGACGGTTTGGAATGTCTGAACGTAGATGAATTCGGCAATGAGCACGCTGCGCCCACCGCCCAGGATCGCTGGCGTGATGAAAAAGCCCAGTGAGAAAATGAAGGTGATGATCGACGCCCCGATGATGCCGGGCATGGTCATTGGAACAAAAATCGACCAGAAGGTTCTGAGCCTTGATGATCCCATTCCACGGGCTGCCATCAATACCCGC
>Ga0114129_10000925_pt1 | contig 38300 bp, 34 predicted proteins | sample RhiMetdeltSRZDD1_FD_80071 | JGI IMG/M metagenome (GOLD analysis project Ga0114129, IMG submission 80071) | Populus rhizosphere microbial communities from Tennessee, USA - Rhizosphere MetaG P. deltoides SRZDD1 (version 2) (version 2) | ecosystem: Host-associated > Plants > Roots > Rhizosphere >...
AAGTGCGCACGCGAAAGGCGAAGACTCCGATGTCCGGTGGAGGCGCGGCGGCGCCAAGTTGCGCTATGATGTTCTGGAAGACGCTTTCGATTGCCCAACCTTGAATCTGCGCAAAGGCGTTCAGGTCGGCCTGCCCCCAGGTTTTGTTGAGCACGTTTTGGCTGATGCTCGCACTGTTGAGCGGCTGGGGCTTGAAAAAAAAGGATGACGCGGCCGCAACCTCGAGAGCTACGATGCCGAGAAAGAAGGGTATGCCTTCAAGCTCCACTGTCGTGCGTTTTGCATCCTGATCAGCCGTGGCGCTTTTGATGCGGCGAAATGCTTTGTCTATCCCGGTGCCGTCCGCTTTTGCCGCGACTATCAATAGTCCGTCGCCGGCGTGCAGATCTGCACTCGCCCCTTTGAGGAAGAGCGTGGACATATCGGTCGAAAGCGTTTGTGGTCTGGTCAATCGCGGCTTGATCGCATTCCAGACACCGCGCGCTTCAATCTTTTCGATGGCCTCGAAAGTCTGCGCCTGCTCGCCGGGACCGGGAATACTCTGCGCTCTTGTACCGATGTCAACGGTCGCGCGCGGCGGCGCGCCGGGCGCTTCTTCGACGGTGAAGGCCAGGTAAGTGCTCGCGGCCACGCCGGGACGCAGCTCGTAGCCGATCAAGCGCGCCAGTTCGAGTAACGACAACCGCTCGGTCGCCGTACGCAGGTACGATTCGTTGGCGATGCGCTCCTGATAAAACGAAAGCACATCGGCGACCATCGCCCATGCATCGAGCAGAGCAATCGAGAAGTCGTCATCGTCCCGCGTCTGCAATGTCTGCAGCGCCGGGCGCTCAATCGACGAGAGAGCCGCCAGCATCGACCCCTTGAATTGCGAATGCGTACCGACGCGATAGCCGATGGCGGCCAGTCCCGCGCGGTTGGCGATCTCAACCGGCGTCTCAGCGCCCAGGCCCGCGCAGCAGCCACAATCATTCGTGTCGGGCAAGTTCGGATCGACAGCCATTGCTTACTTGCCTCCTGTCAAGGTCAACCGCAGCACGCCGTGCTCGGGAAAATTCGGGTCGTTGTCCAATCGCGCGATCTCCAGCCGTCCAAGTTCGAGCCTGCCTGTCTCAAGCGACGACGTGCTCGATTGCCCCTGTCGCTGAAACTTTGTAATCTCCACCGAGGCCACGCCCGCGATTGACTGTGCAGCCTGGTACAGCGTGCTCAAGAAAACCGGTTGGCCGAAAGTGAAATTGTCGGGATGAAACACGCCGCGCCCGCCGCCGGCCAGCGCGCGATTGCTGAAGACCGTTAGCAACGCCTGCTTGACGCTGCCGCGGAAATAATCGGGTTTGACGCAGACCGTCATCTCGACTTCGAGCGAGATGAAACGCGGGCCGTCAATTTCAAGGTCGTGCCCGGCCATACGAAAGCGTTCCAGGTGCCCGCGCATCGCGCGCTCGAAGTCGTCATCGACCGGCAATCCGCCCATCCGATCCGCCGTCACGAAGACCGTGCGCCAACTGCCCGTCCAGCGAAACGTCGCGGCGGCGCGCTGGACCTGCGGATGGCGTTCGCTGACGGCGGAGTAATCGGCGGGCGTGACGGCCCGCTCTTGCGTGCGGAAGGCGAAAGGCGCGCTTTGTCGCACGTGCTCCAAGCTTTCAGGCTCGGCGCCGCCGCGAGCGGGCATTGGATTGCGCACCGCGGTGATCGCCGGTTCATGCGAAATGATATGCGAAATGGCCTCGGCGCCAACGTTGCCGCGCGTGCCGTTGCCCACGCGATAGGTGGCCTCAAAATTTGTATTAGGCGCGGGTCGCATTCCGTGCACGTCGTCCCCGAAACGTAAGATCGCCGCGCCGCCCTCTTCAATTTCGGCGACGAACTCGGCGGCGAACTTGTCGCTGGCGAGCAGATCACGGCGCGGCCGCCAAGTATCGTTGTTGAGCGTGACAGCGGGCAGAACGTCCGCCATCTGCCACTCGAATGCGGCGGCGGCGGATCCATTTGGATCGAAGGGCAAAACGCGGGGCTGATGCGTAACCGGATCAATAACGGTGGTTGTGGCGGCTTGCGTCAACGGCCGCTGGCCGAGGCGCGGGTTGAAACGCGGAAAGATGGGGCGCGCCGGATTGTGATCGCAATGCGCGGCAGCCTGCACGCGCGCACGTTTCGTTTCGGGAACCGTACCGATCCTCTCTTTGCCGATGGTCATTCCGTGGTCGGCAAGCACGATGTTGCCCAGCGCGACGCTCACGCCCTCAATCTGCTTTTGGCCGTGCGCGGCGTCGGTTAGCGCTGAAACGCAAAGAGGGAAAGGAAGTGCATCGGCGACACTCCATTCGATCTCGGTCACATCCAGGACATCGTCGGTGGGCGGTTCCAAAAAGCGCCCATTCAGCAGGTCCTTTCCTGGCGTGACGCGCGTCAATCGCACCGCGTGGCGATGCGACGGATCGGCGTCTTCTTCTTTGCCCGTGTGCGGCCCGATCAGCTCTTCAAAGATCAGCACGTCGCCGGCTTTCAAATCGGGGAACGCGCCCGCCAGCGTAGCGCCGGTCGCGCCTCGCGGCAGACAGCATTCGTGCGCGCCCCAGGTGTGGAAGTTCATCCGGTTGTGCGCGGGGAAGAGCGAGGCGTCGTGCAGCGGTTCGAAGACCTCGACGCCCAGCACGCGAAGTTGCTGTTCGGTGAATGCGTCGAAAGCAATGCGCGCCGGTTGGCCGGCGGCGCGCGTCAGCAGCTTCGTTGTGTAAGCGGTCGGCCCGGTATTGGCGTGCCGCTTCAAATCCACTTCCGCCCCCACCTCCACTTGCACCCACGCGCGCGCGTTGCAGCCGTCGTGCATCGCGTAATCGACCATCCGCGCGTGACGCCGCACCGATGAGCGCAGCCGGGCCGTGCCCAGGTATGCCTCGGTCGCGAGGGCGTCCTGCTGATAGCTCAAGTAATCGCCCGCATAAGCCAACAGTTCGACCAGCGCGATTCCAAGATCAGCCGGATTACGTTCGCGCCACTCCGGGGCGAGCGTGGCCATGCGGTCGAGCATCAATTGGCGAAAGCTGGCATAGTCTTTGGCGAGGTAATCAATGAGCGGCGGACTCTTCGGTTCGGGCGGGCACAGTTGATCTGTGCGGCAATCGAAATCGCTCGGGCAATTGACCTTGAATGAAAACGCGATGGCTGCAAGCTGCGAATCGAAGCCATCCGGCGGCTGCGTGCTGGTCGGGTCTTTTGCGTTTTTGACCAGGCGCAGGGTGTAGATAGAAAAATCGCCCGGATGATTGACCTTGACTGTCAGCACGTGGTCCTGGGCGCCGGAGCCGATTGAGGTGCTCTCGATGGCGACGTCGCGGATGCGCTCGCCGCCTTCGATTCGCACTCTGGTTTTGTTGATCGAGTTGGCAGCCAGCGGATTGACGAAGTTGACCAGCAGCGTGCGCTGGCGATCCGGATCAGGCATCGCCGCGTCATCCACGACTTCGAGGAAGTCAATGCCGTTTAGCGCGTGACCGCGCAATGCCTGGCGGCGGCGCTCGTCGCAACAGAAGTAGATCACCGCTACAGCCCTCCTCCTCGCGTGAACTGCGCCGTCTGCCGCTCATCGGTGCGGCGAACGCTGTATTGCACAGTAACGCGCAGCGTCGAGTCTTCGTTTAAGACCTCGACCGCTTCGACTTCGATGAGGTCGCCGAGCCATTGTTGCAGCGCGCCTTGAACGAGGAATTGCGTGGCGGCGGCAAGCTCATCGCTGTTGGGCGCAAAGACGAGCTGCATCAATCCGCTGCCGAAGTCGGGGCGGTTGACGCGCTCGCCGGGCGCGGTGAAGAGCACCTGCTCGATCAGATCGCGAATGTGCGCATTGTCGCCAGTTGAAGCCGTGCGGCCGCGCCCGTCGAAATGGTATGGATAATCAAGGTTGGCCATGAGTCACATCCCGATCACGCGCGGTTGCGTCACGACAATCACCAGGGGCGTGCCCGTGGGCGCGCAGATCGCCTGGCTGCTTTGCACCACCAGCGGCTGCCCGTTTGAGAGCACGCGCGTTGTCCCCACCACCCATTGCGCGGTCACGCAGGGGCCCCCGGACGCCGTTGGAAACGGACACCCGGCGACCACATACGGCGCGGTAAGCAACACAGTCGGCTGACCGCTGACCAGCACGCGCGGGTTCGGCACGGTCGGCTGCGCCTGCCCGCCGTGCGCGCATAGTACCGTCGCGCCCACGTGAACCAAGAATCCCGGCATAACAGCTCCTCCCTACAAACTTCAGCTTTAGTGCTTCACAGATGCGCGCGCAAACGAGTCAACGACAACTGGACGTTGTCGACATCTCGCCGCGCCATATCTCAAATAATGACCAGCGCGCCGTTATTGATGGTGATGGTCGGCCCGACCATCATGATGGTCGCGCCCTTGCCGTTGGAGATGAAAATTCCAGCGTCATTGACGACGATTGAAGCGCCGGTTGTACTCCTCAACGTGACTCCGCCCACCGGCGGCGTCGGCGGTGGCATAACAGGGGGAGGCACAACGGGTGGCATGTCGCTGACTATGATCGCGTTTTGCAGGAACGACTGAATTACAATGTTCGGATCGGCCGGATTGCCCAACAGCGCTGCCGTCGGAATGTCTGACGGCAAGCCCCAGCGGCAACCCACCCAGATCGGATAATCGGGATTGCCCTGCTCGAATTCGATCCATACTCCCGCGCCTATCAGCGGTACCATATAAACGCCCATTGGTGGACCAGTCGGTCCCGCCAGCGGCACGCAGGGCACCGCCCAACTCGACGGCACGAGTCCGACCACGTCGGGGACTTCCACCAGCAACCTGCCGAGCATCATCGGGTCAACGTTGTTGATGACTGTGCCGCGATACTTGCCGTAGTACTTCTTTCCACCATCGCTTTCGCTCATGTCGGTACTTTCTGTGTTAAGGAACCCAATCCGTCGCGCGACAGATTGAAGCTCTGCTTGTATTCGCCGCGCTTGATATTGTGCGTGACGTTGTTGACGTAGTAGAGGCCGTCGTAAGCTTGGCCCGCGCCGCGCACGCCGACCAGCATCCGCGAGCGCAGCACCTGGCCATAACGCAAGACGTCGAGTGAACCGGATGCGCTGATTGCATCCGACGCGGCGAAGCTGATTCCGAGTGCGCGCGCCAGCGCCTGGGTGATTCTCAGTTTCGTCCCGTATTCGTAAAACTCCACCTTCGCCGGGGGCGTGAGCCGCGCGCCGAGCGGCGGACGTAGTACGCTGATGTTCGGCACCGGCACGGGGATCGGAATCTTTTTCGTCACCGGGTCGAGAATCGTCATCACCGTGATCTTCTTGGCCAGACCATCGAGGCTGAAACTCAACGACTCGACGTTCGTGTGCGCATCCATATTGATGTTGAGCGCCGGCTGCGGAATCGGGATGCGTATGTCCGGCCCCCAGTAAGCGATGCTCGAACCCGGAAGCGGGCCGGGCTCGACGTAGAACACATATCCGTTCTGACTCGCGAGCTGCTTGACGTACGCCAGGTCGGTGCCCTGCTGCGAAGGGATTTCTTCAATCGGAATCGGCACGTCGATGAAGATCGGCGGGATGGTGATCGGCACGACTCCGAACACCAGATACTTCGTCAGAATCAACGCGACGCGAGCGACGTCGGGCATCGCCGGAAAGCGCATAAAAGGCATCTCCAGGATGTCCATCAACACGCTCAGGTCTTCGCCGGTGACGGTCAACGTTGACTGCCCTGGCTCGTTGCTCGGCGCTACTTCCTGCCTGGTGATGATGCCGTCCATAATAACGTTCGGCACGCCGCCGACGGTGACAATGATAATCACTCGCGTGACTATCGGATCGAAATAACCTGCCGGCAGCATCGTCGTGAGCAGCGGCGATTTCTTGCTCACGTGGAAGCTCAGTTGAAAGCCGCTGCGATCGGTTGAGCTGGTGACCTGCACGCTGGTGAGCGATTCGATCACCTCCTTCGGCGCGGGCGCGGGCACGGCCGGGCCGATCATCAATGTCAGATGGAGTCCCTTGAGCATTTAGATATTTCCCGCCGGATTCCCGGGTATCCCTTCAGGCAGCGTGATCCGCAGCTTGCGTCCAATGGTCTCGATCAGTTCTTCGGGGCGCATCGCCCGGTTGGCGTCGCACACACGCCAGAACTGTTCCGGATCGCCCAGGAAGTGGGCGGTGATGTTGTCCAGGCGCTCGCCCTGCGTCACCTCGTGTTCCTGCAACAAAGCAAACGCTTCCGGCGGCGGAACGAAACGGCGGCAGACGTAGACGATTGTTTCGCCATCAGCCTTTTCAAGCTTGGCAGTTGGAATGCTGAAATAACGACTGGTCATTGAAAACATTATTCGGCCCTCGCTAAATTTTGGGTACGCACGCGCCCTCGCGTGCGGTCTCCGCCAGATGTCAGCACGCGAGGGCGCGTGCGTACCCAGGTCGAATTTCAAACTCCTCAAGAAATTCCGCTGATGCCGAGCGTGTTCAAACCACCGCCCTGGTTCATCGCGGCCAATCGCTCCTTCTGCTGCTGATATGCCATAAACAGACTGAAGCCCTTGTGCGTCGGCATCAGGTCGTTGACGCTCAGGACGCGCATACCCAGGCTGACCTTCGCGCGAATCGGATTGAGCACCGGATCGAAAGCTTCTTCTGTGATGCTGAACTCGGTCACGCGCACCGGCAGAATGCGGTTCTTGCTCCAGACAAAGAGCGACAGCGGAGCTTCCATCGGCGTGATTTCGAGCGTGCCCGACTGCGCCAGGGAGATGTTCTGCTGAATCTGGCCGCTTGCCGGATAGACGATGGTCTCGAGCGCCGCCAGTTGCGGATGTATGCCGAGCTGCCCGGCGTTGGGGTTCTGATCCGGAAACTCGAGTTGATCGGTTGCGTCAATCTCGGCGTCGAGCTTGATGGTCTCGACCGGCGGCCCCAACAAGCGCATGGCTTCCGAACGATCACCGCCTTCGCTGAGCGCCTTGATCTGCAAGCTGCGCGTCAGCGTGTCCGGGTTGTACTGCAGCGTGATGATGCGCTGCACGGCCCCGCTGTCGGGATCGAGCAGCACTATGCCGCCTTTGATCAGGCGCGGACTGTTCGGGAACGTGCTCACGGTTTCGCCTCCGCCTTCGGTTTCTCTTCCACTTTGATGAGCTGGCACTCGTGGCTCGTGGACGCCTGCGCCTGCGTCACCACCGCCGGGTCAACGACCTTCGGTTCGAGCGAGTTGTAGCAGCGCGAGTAAAGCGGCTCGAACTCCGTAATTGACCTGACCGGGGTGAACCACGCGGAAACCAACTTCCCGCCAGCGCGGAAATATGACGCGAGCGTCGTGTCGAGCACGCATTTCCTGGCAGAGCCGAAGCTGTCAAGCAGCATCTTGAGACCTGACGCCAGTCGGGCGTCGGTATAACGCTTGGCCTTTGCCGGCGTGGTGACATCGCCTTGGCCGTCCTGGAAATTGAACGGCCCATTTATTTTTGTGACCAGCCAGCAGGTTCCGCCGATGGCGACTTTCGCGCCGAGCCCGACGCGAATCTTCTCCATCGCCGGCGGCGTCATCCCGATTCTGCACCCGCGGAAATCAACCAACTCCGGTTCCATGCCGGGCGGCACCATTCCTGCGACCCCCGCGGCGTGCTTGTCGGCGGTGAACCATCCCTTTCCGAACTTAATCGCGGCGGTGTTGTCCGCGTGACCAAAGTAAAAGATCGTCTTGATCGGGCGGTTGAGCGCCTTCAATTTTTTGCCCAGCTCTTCGGGATTTGCGGGCTGAAGCGTGACCGCGTCGGCGGCGACGGTTTTCGCGACCGGGTCAAGCGTGGCGTCGAGAAGAACTACGACATCGGTTTCGTTCTTTCGCGGCACGCGGGCCGGAGCCTGTTGGGCTTTCGGCGCGGCCTGTTGGCCGGCTCCAGTGTCACGCAGCTTGCACGAACCTTTGAGCGCCGCGGCGCGACCGCCTTCGCACTTGCGGTCATAAAAGGCGCGAAGCACGTCTTCCTCCGGCCCTTGAAAATCGCTGTCCAAATCGTTCGGATCAATGCCGCCTTTGCCGAAGATAGTTTGAAGTTCCCCGTCCGTGGTGTTCAGCAGCAGCGTCAGGATAGCCCGCTCGTCGTCGTCTCCGGTGAAGCCGGACTGCATTTCCTGAATCAGTAGAATCTTTTTCCGGGCGTCGAGCTTGATCTTTCCCTTGCGCCAAAGCGCGACGATTGTGCGCGCCTTGTCGTCGCTGTCATTGTGGTCTTCGATCTTGCCGGGCCCGAACTTTGCGAGGTAGGTTTCAAGCACATCCATCGTGAAATTGCCGCCCTCGAAGTCCTCGACGTTTATTGCGCGCTGCACCAGTCCCGGCGCGGCGCGCTGCTGCACCACGTGGGATAACTCGTGTGCGAGCAGCTTCTGCCCGGCGTGAGTGGACGGCGAGTACCGCCCGGCGTCAAACGCGAGATGCTCGCGAACCGTGTACGCATGGGCGCTCACAGCCCGCGCGCTCTCATTCGCCTTCGCGTCGGTGTGAATCCGAACGCGACTGAAGTCGTAACCGAAGCGTTGTCCCATCGTTTCGCGCGTCGCGGAGTCCAGCGGCTGTCCGGCTGAGTTCAAAACGTCATTGACAATCGGCGGGGCGGTGCCGGCATCGCGCGCCTGCGCCCATTCGTGATCGGTAATTGGTGAAAGCGTGGACGCCGCGCGTCCCGACGTCACGGCTTCCGCCGCACGATCCGCTTCCTCCTCGAAACCGTCGCCCGACCGCCCGACCGCGAGCTTCGTCTGCAAGTGTCCTGCAGCCTCGCGATTCTTCGTGCACTCCTCGCACTCCCCGGCGGGGCCGGGCGTGCCGCAGGCGCACTTGCGTTGCAACGTTCCCGTCTGAACCGGCGCGAATGAGACTTTTGCCGCAGGCTTCGCCTGGGTTTGCAACATGGCCTTCATTTGATAAGTCCTCCGTGAATCGCGCCGGCGATTTGCGCGCCGACGGATGCAGGCTTTGTCTTGCCGGCCATTTGAAAAGCGCCGCCGTCAATCCGGTCCAGCGAAATGCCTTTTTCCAATGCCGCCGGCATCGGCTGTTCCGAAAACAAACGTGTCAACTCGAGTTCCACCGCGGCAGCGATGCGATGCCGGTCGCCCGGCGCGAACCCGTGCAGGACGAGTTCCTCGATGTGCAGTTCGACCGAAGGTCGAGAGTCGAGAGTTGAGTGTCGAGAGTTCACGCCCATCCTCCGATCTCCGCGTCGGTGAGCGGTTTTTCGATCTTCGCATACTCACCGCGCGTGGCGCGCAGTAGGTGCGACATCGTCAACAGCTCATCGTTCTCCGCCGCCAGGAAAGCGGCCTGCAAGGCGATGTTGCGGATGTTGCCACCGGTGATATTCAGCCGCGCAAGTTTCGCGATCTCCAAATTCCCGGTCGGCGTCTGGCGCGGAAAGATGCGTCGCCAGATTTCGGCGCGCTGCGCGGCGTCGGGAAACGGGAACTGCACGACGAAGCGCAACCGGCGCAGGAACGCTGGATCGAGCGCCGACTTCAGATTGGTCGTCAGGATCGCCAATCCCCGATAGGCTTCCATGCGTTGCAGCAGGAAGCTGACCTCGATGTTGGCGTAGCGGTCATGGCTGTCTCTGACTTCACTGCGTTTGCCGAAGAGGGCATCGGCCTCGTCGAAGAGCAGCACCGTGCCGGCCTCTTCCGCCGCGTCGAAGACGCGCCGCAGATTCTTCTCGGTCTCGCCGATGTACTTGCTTACCACCTGGCTAAGGTCAATGCGATAAAGATCGAGCCGCAGCTCATTGGCCAGCACCTCAGCAGCCATCGTCTTGCCGGTGCCGCTTGCGCCCGCGAAGAGCGCGTTGATGCCTAAGCCGCGCGCGCCTTTCGAGGCAAATCCCCAGGTCTCGTAAACCTTCACGCGCTGTCGCACGTGCATGGCGATGTCGCCTAGCGTCCGAAGTTGATACTCCGGCAGCACCAAATCATCCCACCCGGAGGCCGGTTCAATGCGTTGCGCCAGACCATCCAGGCTCGGCCGCGCTTGAATGCGGCACGCGTCCCACAATGCGGTGGACAACGCTTCGCCCGCACATTCGCCCCCTTCGAGCGTCTGCAGGCTGACAGAGTGAATGGAATCGGCGCTAAGATTGAATTGCGCTATCAGCGCATCGAGGTGGCCGTTGAGCTGGGGCGAGATCGGGGCAAGCGTCTCTTGCCAAAGCGCGCGTTGCTCGGCGGGGCTCGGCTTATTGACATCCAGTCGCAAGACAAAACGCTGGTGAGGGCGCGACAACTCGCTCCCCATCACGAGCAGAATTCCATGCAGACTTTCGATAAAAGAGCGCACTGGGTGCGTGGTCTCGTGCTCTTCGAGATCGAGCAGCAGTGCGCTGCCTTGCAGCGCGGCTTCGCGTTCCCACAGACGCTGAAGCTCCTCACGCTCCGCCGCTGACGCCGGCACATCGGCTGCGCGAATGACGTGCAAGCCCAAGCCCAACGCCGCGCAGGCCGCCGCTGCACCCGCGCGTTTGCTCGCTTGATCATTCCCGCCGAGGAAGATGATTGGCAGCGGAGACGATTCTTTCGCCTCGTTCCAAAATTGGGCGATGCGGTCGGCCTGCGTGCGTTGCGTGGGCGGCAGATCGCGCGGCGGCGTGACCGGTTCAACCAACCCGCGCAAACGGTCGTCGAGATACTGGACTCCGGTGAGGTAATGCAGGACGCGTTCGTCAATGCGCAGTTGGCTGTTGGCTAACGTTCCGCTGATTTGACTGACTTCAATCAATCGCCAACGGCGCAGCGGCGCGGCGGGTGAGAGCGCGTCCCAGTGCGCGCTGGGCAGCGTGGCGAGCGCAAGACTGAAAGTCGGATAAGCGCGGCGTCCATCGCCCTGAGCCGAAGCGCACAACGCGGCGAAGGATGCATCCAGCTCCATCCCCGCGCAAAGCAGGAGCACGTCCCGCTCGAACGGCGAGAGCGCGAAAGCGGCGCACAAGGTCTCCAATGCCGAAGGCTCGCGCAAAGCAGCAGTGGCTAGTTGCAGGTTCTCTTGCGCCGCTTGCAGCGACTGATCCGCAGGCATCGCGCCGGCCACGCCCGCTGCGTGACGCTCCAGCGCCGCGCGCACTACTGCCACCGCCGCCGCGAGGTAACGTTGATTGGCTTCGCCCCAGTCTTGATGCGATTCCTTCAAGTTATTGTCACCGTCGGCTTGTCGTATGCACCGGTCACGGCGTCGGTACCGAGCGGACTGTCAGCGCCGTCCACCTGCACCCGCAGCAGAAATGTTCCGATCGGAAAATCCGCAGGAATCGGAAAGTCCAAACTTGTCGTCGTCGCCGGGCCGCTGCTCGGTCGCGGGGGAATTGTGATCGTGCGGTCGCCGGCGAGCAGCGCAACTCGCTGCGCGCGTCCGACCGGCGGATCTATTGCGAGCGTCAACGTCGCGCCGCGCACGACGGTAATCGGCGGCGGGGTTTTGATCTCCGGAGCGAGGATGAACGCCGCAACGTTCGACGTGAATCCGCCGTGCGGCTCGACGGCGGTTCCGAGATCGAGCGGATGCACGATCTTCACGGTGTTGACGCCGGCAAACAGACTCGCCGGCGCATTGGCTGTGATCTGCTTGTCGCTGACCGAAGCCGGATTAACCAGCGTCGTGCCGAAGGCGACTTTGGTGATTGCGCCCTTGAGGACTTGCCCGGTGATGGTCAACGCGCCGCCCTTGAGCACGACCTGCGGAGTTACGGTTTCGATTATCGGCCGTCGAAACTCGACAATGTGTAAGCGTCCTTCGAGCACGGGCAGTGTGGGTCGCAGTGCCCGTCGGCTTTCGATCAAGACCACCGACGCCTGATACGCCGCCGTTGGGCGGTAGTGCGCCTGCATCGCCGACCACAGTCGGGACACCTCTTCCATATTCATCGTTTCGGGGACGATCTTGATTTGCTCGATCTGATCGGCGAGTTCGGAAGTAGCGAGCGCCTCCAATGTCGCAGGCAAGCCGCTGCCGCCGCTGATCGGCGAAGGGTCGAGCGCCCTGCGGATCGCCGCGCGCGACAGGACGGGCGTTTCGTGCAGCAACTGCATCGCGTAGCCGAGCAGAATCTCCGCGTGCAGGTCTTTGACGCCGTAGGCCGTCAGCAGGTAATGAAGGTTGAGCGCGAGCGGCGGATTGGTGACGCGATCGCCGTTTGAGTTGCGCGAAGGCAGAGCGACGTTGCGCCAACCGGCGTTCGGCGTGACTTGATAGAGAAATAGGTTGAGCTGCGTCTTCGCGTCCGCGCCGTCGGTCTTGATCATGTCGGGAGGCAGCGCGGTGACGATCACATCGCCGACGCTGGCGACCAGGTCGTGATCAATCACCGCGTTGTGCAGCAAATCCTTGAGCACGGCGGTCACACCGGCAATGGCGAGTGCGCTGCTCATCACTTTCTCCCGCTGCGCGAGCGCAAATACTCTTCGAGCGATAGTTTGGGCGTTGCCGGCGACGCACGGCGCGCGGGTGGCGCGGACTGCGCGACCGCGCGCACCTCAACGCGGCCAATCGTCACCCGAATGACCGGCGCGGCCGTTTCGCCGTTGGCTTCATTTGCCGCCCGGTTCGTTGTTATGCCGGCGGGCGAGTTCGATTCATCGGCGCGCACCACCGTTTGCGGGCGAATCATCAGCGGCTCAAGGTTGGGGCGCAGGGATTGAGCATCGTCAGTCGCGGTCAATCCCGGTTTCGCCGCTGGCAACATAGATTTGGGTGTCGGGGAGGGCAAAGGTTCGATGCCTGATGTTTGGCTTAACTGCCCGCTTTGCGTTTCATCCGCCAACGCTCGCGCCGGTTTGAATTCAGGAGAGACGTTATCTCTCGACTCGTGACGTTGCGATGATGGTGCGATGGAGATGTTCACCGGCCGTTGGCTTGGGGCAGCTTCGGCGACGCGCGGCGCGAGAGCTTGTTGCTGCTCCGCGACCGAAATAACTTCTTGATCCATCACGTCGCCCATTGCGCTGCCTGACGGCGCAGCGTATACCCCCGCGGCGTAGAACGGAGCGATGAGCGGCTCGACCACTTGCGTCCGTCCTCCTTGCGGCGCGAGGTCGCGACTGCGCTCGATCAATCTTGTCAGGAAGTCTGCCATCACGGAATCATCGTTTCAGTGCCAGACGACGCTCCGGTGGAGAGTCGGCACGCGACATGTACAACTCTATGTAAGCCTGACGCCGCCGCGGGCTCATCACCAGAATGTCCGCTTCGCGCCAGCCGTAGGCGCTTGCCAACAGATGAACTTCGCGCAGCAGCCGTCGCGCCAGTGCGCTGATTTCGGCCCAGAAAAACGCCGCGATGTCGAAGAGCGCCTGCCACTCGTGCCCGCACGACGGACAAGCGAAATCCAGCATCACTTCGGCTTCGGGCGCGCAATTTCCGAGGTGCTCAGCTAGTTCCACGATCGTCTGATCAGGTAGCTCAGCAACCGCATCGCCGTTGCGGCTCGCTTGGAGCACACATCGTTCGGCAAGCAGACGGCGCGCCGCGGCGATGTCTTCGCAAATCCCGACCGCTGCCAAATCGCGGCTGTCCGGCAAGCGAAAGCGCAGAGCGTAGCCATCGGTTTCAAACGCGAACTCCTCGCTTTCTGCTGGCGCCGGCGACCCCGGATGGCGAAACCTGAGCGCCGCGAGATCGAGCGCGAATTCGAGCCGCTCCTGGCACCTCGGACACGCAGTGAAACCGTCGAGTTGCGGGCCGAAAGTCAACTCGCGCAACTCGAATAGCCGCGCGTCTCGTTGACCGATGCTTAGCGCGGCCAAGCCAGCGTGGTTGAGCTCAGGGCAAGCCACGGCGAGCATGGTCAGCGCACGGTCAATCGCCGTCTGCTCTTCGCCGTGCTCCCACACTTTGAGAATGTCAGACGCAGCGAGGGGACGCATCGCTTAGGCCGCCGGTTCATTGAAGCTGGGTTCGCTCGGTTCGGTCACTTCGTAATCGCGCTCCCAGCCTTCGTTCTCCAGCTTGATGTGTTGAATGGCGACGGCATTGGCGTTGGCGTCCAGGTCGGGCAGTGACTGAAATTCCGAGACCCAGCAGCGGAAGACTTTGTAAGCGAGCGCCAACTGTCCCGCTTCGTTGTAGACCTCGATGATGATGTCTTTGCGGAAGTCCTTGAGCGAGACTTCGGCGCCGAGGCCGGAGCCGAAGTTCCACACTTTGTTGGCCCACTTCTCGAACTCGGTATCGTGCGTGACGCCGCGTTCAAGCGTGATCGGATCGTACTCGGTGCGGCCCGGCGATTTGCGGCTCGAGCTCGGATCGCCGCCTTCACGGTGTTTGACGACTTCGGTTGTGCGCTTGAGCATGCCTACCTTGCTCAAACCGGCGACGTAACGGCCATCCCATTTGACTCGGAATTTGAAATTCTTGTACGGGTCGAATCGCTGCGCGTTGACGGTAAACTGTGCCATAGAATTCTCCTACGAAATTGTGGAGCAGCTTCAGTCTGCTCCGAAAACTCATACTTTCTCGATTCGTCTTAGACCGCGATCTGGCCGGCCATCTGTTGAATCTTGATGACCACGAACTCGGCGGGCTTGAGAGGCGCAAAGCCGACGACGATGTTGACGATGCCAAGGTTGATGTCGTTTTGCGTCGTGGTCTCCTTATCGCACTTGACGAAGTAAGCCTCGCGCGGTGTCTTGCCTTGAAACGCACCCTGGCGGAAGAGGTTCTGCATGAACGCGCCGACGTTCAAGCGAATCTGCGCCCACAGCGGCTCATCGTTGGGCTCGAAGACGACCCACTGCGTGCCGCGGTACAGGCTCTCTTCGATGAACAGAGCCGTGCGGCGCACAGCCACATACTTCCACTCCGACGCCAGTTGGTCAGCGCCCTTGAGCGTGCGCGCGCCCCACACCACGCGGCCATAGACCGGAAAGTCGCGCAGGCAGTTGATGCCCAGAGGGTTGAGCAAGCCGTTCTCGTTGTCGGTGAGCTTGGCGGCAAGCCCGACCACACCGACGAGTTGCGTATCTATGCCCGCAGCCGACTTCCAAACACCGCGCGTTGCGTCGGTGCGTGCCAACACGCCGGCCATCGCGCCGCAAGGCGCAAAGGCCTCAATTTGATTTTCCTTCAGCGGATTGGGTGCCAGCACCCGCGGGAAGTAGAACGCTGCGTTCTCGTCCTTGGTCAGCGCGGTCATGTGCGCCTGTGCCTCGGTCACCGTGTCGGTGGCCGTGGGTGGGTCAATCAGCAGGATGGCGCGGCGGCTCTTGCAGTAGGTGAAGGCGTTGCCCAAGTCCGCTGCATCAACGTCATCGGTCGGGCTGTAGGGCGGGATGCACAAGATATTAAACAGATCCGCCTTCTCGAGCGCGAAGATGCCCTCCTTGTTGGTAGCCAGCGAGGCGCCGCTGACGACCTGCGTCGTCGTCACGTCGCTGCCGTCGGGAGTGGCGGCAATTGTGAAATCAGCGTTGGCCACAAGGGCAGGCCGGGTGGTGGGCACCGTGGTTGCCACGACCAACTTGCTGCCCTGGGCCAGCACAGGCTTGACGAAGCGAGGGCTGGTCGGATCGCTCGACACGTTGAAGAAGACCTCTTTGGTGCCCGTGGCGGTGTCGGTGATCGTCAGGTTGAACTTCGGCGCGACCAGTGGTGTAGCCGCCGGGCCGTAGTCCACGGTAGCGGCCAGCTTGTCACCCCAGGCGCCGGGGTTGGCGGCGCTGAGCACCAAGTTGCCCGCTGCCCCACCATCCAAGGTGAGACTCGCCGAGGCTGTGGGTGCCGCGTTGTGCACACGTACGATCAGCGCCTGCGAGCCGCCGTTCTGAAAGTAGTGTTGCACCATGAAGCTCATCGGGCTTTGATCCCACAAGCCGCCAAAAGTGCGCTCGTAGTCGGCGAAGCCGAACACCGGCGTCGGATCGTTCACCGGACCGCGCAATGCACGTCCGACGAACGCCGTGATTGATGTCGCCACACCGGTGATCGTACGAACACCGCTGGGAATCTCTTCGATGTAGACGCCTGGATAGCTTAGTGCAGCTGGCATACTTGACCTCCTAAAAAAAACCCATCAGTGGCGATGTGTCTTAAGTGCTATTAGAGACAACTTCCGGCACGGATTCTGCGCGAATCGTTCTCGTGCCCCGATGAATTGCGAGTATCGTTGCGCGCTTCAGAGCTAACCCACAGGGCAAGCCATGCGGAGATAGATGCCGTGATCCACATGGAGCCATATCGGGCCGTCTTCTTTCTGCAGTGAGGGTGCCCGAATAAACGCTCGCCGACCATAAGTCAAATCCGCGGTTTCGTCTGTGCGCCGACTCACATATAATGAACAAAAATTTGGATAGCCTGGAGCAGGAGGTAGCCATCGGTGTCCAGATCAGCCAAATCTGCCCCTAGAAACCACCTTCTTGCCGTTCTTCCCGACGAGGACTATCAGCGTCTCCATCCACATCTGGAGCGCGTGAGTTTCTCGCTCGGTCAAGTCATTTACGAATCGGGCGGACACCTCGACTACGTTTACTTCCCAGCCAGCTCTGTAGTCTCTTTGCTTTATACAACCGAAGACGGCTCGACCGCTGAAATGGGCCTGACAGGAAACGATGGGGTGGTAGGCATCGCTCTGTTTCTGGGAGGCGACACAACACCCAACCGCGCCATTGTGCAGATCGCAGGCGGCGCATTCAGAATGAAAGCGAAGATTCTGCAACAGGAGTTCGCGCGAGGTGGGGCACTACAGCAACTGATGCTGCGCTATACTCAGGCACTCATCACCCAGATCTCCCAGACCGCTGTATGCAACCGACTCCACTCAGTCGAAAAGCGTCTCTGCCGCTGGCTGCTGTTAAGCCACGATCGAGTCAAGGCCGATGAACTGCTGATGACCCAGGAGTTCATCTCCAACATGCTTGGTGGGCGTCGCGAAAGCGTCACTGTGGCCGCGGGTCGTCTGCAGGACGCGGGCCTAATCCACTACTCTCGTGGCCACATTTCGATACTCGACCGGAAGGGCCTGGAAGCAAGTGTCTGTGAGTGTTACCAAGTCGTCAAGAATGAAACTGATCGCTTGATCGGCGAAACCAGAAAGTCTGACTTCACTGATTAGGTGGCGAATAGACGAGAAGGCGTCGGAGAAGACCTCTTAGCTGATCGAAGTTATCAGGGCGGGTGACATAAACATTCTCGCCGATCTCCACTTCAGCACCTTCAGCGAGGCTTTCAACGCCAAAGACTACGATCGGAATGTCATGACTCAGGCCCGCACCTTCGCGTATGCGCCGCGCGGTCGCGATCACCGCGGGATGCGGACCTGATAAGCTAACCAGAATCAACTGGGGATGTCGGCGACGCGCTCTCTCCAGGGCATCGTCCTCGTCTCTAGCCGGATCCACTCTGTAGCCCTCAACCTTGAGCAACCTCTCTATTCCATCGCGGGTTTCCTCTGTATCTTCCACGACCAGGATAATGGCCGGAGAGATCATTGGAGTGCGGTCTTCTTGGCGCATGAGATTATCAGCTCGCATCGCTGCGCTGCTACAAAACCATAGCTCACCAGCGAACGAATTGTCTGTGCGCTGAAGCACACAAGCAGCGGTGCCTGACAATGCAGGCTCGACTGAACCGGTCCGTGCTAATGCCGTATTCATCAGCTCCTGAATGAATTGGACCAGCGCCTGCTGACGACTGCAGATCTCGAGCCGGCGTGGATTAATCTGGACAATGATCTTAGGAGAGGCCTTCTGGCGCGGACGACGGTTAGATGGCCGGGCGCATTTCGTTCGGCCGCCCGGCTGAGCGAGCGACATTCGGCGCCGATCGGGACACGCAATCTAGATGTCCTGTATGTTGCTGCGGCGAAATCTGTCCGTGGGTCGAGTTCATTTCTTTCGACGGGCGACACCGGGCTCGCGATCGCTGCCGGACTGAAAGTGGCACCCTAGCTTCTCGCCACCCGCTTGGACCTGACGCTTCTTATACTTCATTCTCTCTAGCGCCATTGATCAGAGACGGGCCGAGAAAGAACCGACGGCAGTTCTTCGAGTTGAGAGCGTGGGGTATTGCCCCCAAGGTGTGACGCCTTTGACATATAGGCAGTCGGCGGTGGTTCGGGTGAACGCGGCTAAAGTTGTGCTGGATCACGTGGACATACGGACAGCGGTGCGTTATGTTCATGCCGCTGGGGAAGGTAAAACGTTGTGCCAGGCGGAGTGGCAGCCAACGCGGTAAGAGACCCTGCCACAAATCTGCCACAAAAGCTTGAAAGGACGGCACGAAAGCGAGCCCGTAAATCATAGATAGTAAAGGATATGGCGGCGTAGCTCAGGTGGTTAGAGCGTGGGATTCATAACCCCAAGGTCAGTGGTTCAAGTCCACTCGCCGCTACCAATCAATTGCTCAAACTCACAACAGAACGATCGAGGGCGACCGCCAACAGGTCGCCCTTTTGGTTTCAGCAACTGCACCCGGCAGCTAGAAAGGGAACCGAGCGATGATCCTTGTTACTGGCGGGGCGGGCTACATTGGCAGCGTCACTGTCGAAATGTTGCGCGCTCGCGGCGAGCAACTGGTCGTGCTTGACAACCTGACAAGAGGGCATCGAGCGGCTGTCCCTCCCGACGTTCCCTTCTATCAAGGAAACATCGGCGATCGTGAGCTCGTGGCGCGCATAAGCGCCGAGCACCGGCTGGAAGCCTGCATCCATTTCGCCGCGTTCGCGTATGTCGGTGAGTCTGTCGCCGAGCCGTCACGTTACTTTGAGAACAATGTCGAGCAAGGCATTGCGCTAATCGGATCGTTGCTCGAGGCCGGTGTGCGTCGAGTAGTGTTTTCTTCAACCTGTGCGACCTACGGCGAGCCGCAGGAGGTCCCTATCTCCGAGCAGCATCCTCAGAATCCGGCTAATCCTTACGGTTGGTCCAAGCTCATCATCGAGCGGATCCTGGAAAGCTACGACCGCGCTCAGGGGCTCAGGTACATCGCGCTACGCTACTTCAACGCGGCCGGCGCAACCGAGCGGCTCGGCGAGAATCACGATCCCGAAACGCATCTCATCCCGAACGTTCTGTTGGCGGCGCTCGGACGGCTTCCTGCGGTATCGGTGTTTGGCGATCAGTATCCGACGCCTGACGGCACAGCGATCCGTGACTACGTCCACGTGACCGATTTGGGAAGCGCTCACATCCGGGCGCTGGATTACCTTCGCGCGGGCGGCGCGTCCGAGTCTATCAATCTCGGCAACGGCCAGGGGTATTCGGTGCTCGAAGTCATCGAGACCGCGAGGCAGGTGACGGCGCGGCCGATCTCGATCAGAATCGAGCCGCCGCGACTGGGCGACCCGTCACACCTCGTCGCCAATTCCGAGAAAGCTCACAGCGTTCTGGGATGGCAGCCGGCCTACGCGGATCTCGCGGCAATCATTCGCACCGACTGGGAGTGGCGGATCAAACACCCTCGAGGATATTCGCCGGAGTGATTTCTGAAACGAGAGACGCAAAGATAGAGAGTAACGAGTTGCTGCGGACGCGCGCCGTCACAAGTTGAATCTGGCAGCTTGCTTGAACTAAACTCGCCTGCGTCAACAGCAACTTCATAGGAGGTCTTATGGCAGGACAAACGGTCGAGTTTCCGAGTAACGGCGGAACAACGACCGGCTATCTCGCTATTCCGGCTTCGGGGAAAGGGCCCGGCGTGATCGTGATTCAAGAATGGTGGGGCCTGGTTCCACACATCAAAGACGTATGCGATCGCTTTGCCGGGGAAGGCTACGTAGCGCTCGCGCCGGATCTCTATCACGGCGAATCAACGAAGTCGCCCGATGAAGCTGGAAAGTTGATGATGGCTCTGCGCATCGATGAAGCCGAAAAGGATCTTCGCGGCGCGATTCAATACCTGCTCAATCACGAAGCGACGACCGGTGACAAGGTGGGTACGATTGGCTTCTGCATGGGCGGCGCGCTTTCGCTTTACGCGGCCAGCAAGAACCCGCAAGTCGGCGCCTGTTTAGTGTTCTACGGGATACATCCGAACGTTAAGCCCGACTTGCCGAACTTGCAGGCGCCGGTGCTGGGGATCTATGCCGAAGAAGATGCCTACGTGCCACCGGCGGCAGTGCATGAGCTGGAAGCGAAACTGAAAGAGCTTGGCAAGCGGGCTGAGATAGACATCTACCCGGGAGTTGACCACGGGTTCTTCAACGACACTCGACCGGAGGCTTACGACGAAGCAGCCGCGAAGGACGCATGGCGGCGAGTGTTGGAGTTTTTCGGCGAGCACTTGAAGTAGCAGATCGATTATTCCTCGCCGATATCTTCGTTCCAAATCTCGGGGTGCTTCACTACAAACTCGGCTAGCATCTCAACGCATTCCCGCGACCCGAGATCGATCACCTCGACTCCACTCTCTTTGAGCCAGTGGATCGCGCCCGGAAAGTTGACCGACTCTCCCACCACGACGGTTCCAATTCCAAACTGGCGAATCAGCCCGCTGCAATACCAGCACGGCGCAAGAGTCGTCACCATTATTTTGTCGCGGTAGCTTCTCTGGCGCCCGGCCTTCCGAAAGGCATCGGTCTCGCCGTGAATCGAAGGATCACCCTCCTGAACGCGGCGGTTGTGGCCGCGTCCGAGGAGATTCCCCTGCTTGTCGAATAGCGCAGCGCCTATCGGAATCCCGCCTTCGGCAATTCCTTTACGCGCCTCTTCGATGGCGACTCGCAACATTGATTGATAATCGAGCTTCTCGCTCATCGCTATCGTCCTTTGAAGTTCGGTTTTCGCTTCTCGTGAAACGCGGCCGTGCCCTCTTTCACGTCTTCGCAATAATTCGTCACCATGACTGCAAGCGCCGCGTCCTCCAAAGCGTTTTCCAGATCCATCGTCTGCTGCTTGTACATCATCCGCTTCGCCATCCGTATCGCGATCGGCGGGCCGTCAGCGAGTCTTTCCGCCCAGCGGCGAGCCGTCGCCATCAACTCCGCGTCAGGGACCACTTCAGTCACAAGCCCAAGCTCCTTCGCCATCTGTGCAGGATAGACTTCGGAGAACAGCGACATCTTCAGCGCTTTCTCGAGTCCCATGAATTTAGGAAACAGATACGCTCCGCCTTCGTCGGGAATGAGAGCGAACTTCAAACTGGTGTCGCCCAGCTTCGCGCTCTCGGCCGCGATTCGAAAGTCGCACGATAATGCGAGCGTAAGCCCGCCCGCCACCGCTGCTCCGTTGACCGCGGCGATGGTCGGCTTATCGAAGCGGCGCAGGAGCGTTACCAGTTGGTGCATGTTCTCTCGCATCTCGAGCATCGCCTCCATCTTGTGCCCGCGGTATCTGGCCGGATATTGGAAATCGCGGCTTATGTCCCCGCCCGAGCAAAATCCTCGTCCGGCTCCGGTGATGATCGCCGCTCGCACTTCGTCGTCATCGCGTGCGTCACCGACTGCCGTGATGATCTCGTGGACCATGACCTCGGAGTACGCATTGAGCTTCGAGGGCCGATTCAGGGTTATCGTCGCTACGCGGTTTTCTTTTGAGTAGATAATCTCGCGAAAGTTCATAAGTCCTTCCCACCACAAAGCCACAAAGCCACAAAGCCACAAAGAGTTCTCTAAGGCGGGAGCTTGGTGACTTGATGTCTTTGTGGTTGCTCTGTTTCGTTCACCTTCCAACAAACTTCGGCTCGCGCTTTTCCATGAACGCGCGCACGCCCTCTTTGTGATCCTCGGTCATCGAGCAGCGCATGTGAGTCTCCGCTTCTCGATCGAGCATAGACCTGAAATCGGCCGTGGAAGCCAGATTCACGTTAGCTTTCATGTAGCGGTAACTCGTGAGTGGCCCGTGCGCTATGCGAGAAGCAATCGCGCGAACCTCAGAAGCCAGGCTGTCATGCGGTAAGACTCGATTCACTAATCCCAGCCGATGAGCCTCGCGGGCATCGATGATGTCGGAGAGAAAGAACAGCTCTTTCGCCTTCGGACCACCGGCGTACTGAGTCAGCAGCCACGTCGTGCCGAAGTCGCCGCCGTAGCCGACCTTCGCGTAAGCCGTCCCGAACCGCGCTTGATCGGAAGCGATTCGCAAGTCGCACGACAAGCAAACTCCGAGTCCCGCGCCCATCGCGAAGCCGTTCACCGCGGCTATCGTTATCTTCGGCGTATTGTAGAGCAGCCAGCTAAGCTCCTGCATTTGGCGCAACCGGTCGATCTTTTGTTCGAGAGTCTCTCCCTCATCCTGAGCCATGGTCGAAACGTCGCCGCCCGCGCAAAAAGCCCTGCCCGCTCCGGTGACCACGATGCAACCGACTTCAGCGTCCTTGCCCCACGCTTTAAGGGTCTCGATCGATCCTGCGATCAGATCCATGCTTAGTGCGTTGAGCTTGTCGGGGCGGTTGAATGTGAGAGTAGCGACTTTGTCTGAGACGTCGGTGAGTATAACTTCGTCAGCCATGATGTCCTTCCATCGCGATAGTTGATTGGCGCTGGATTATATCAAAAACCCGATTCGTTGCTAGCAAGGACAGGTGTTGCGCCACCGGCATGATTGGCCAAACCTTCGCCTCAGATGCTATACATTCCCTCGTTTCAGAGATGAGCCTTTTGGCAACGTTGCGACCACATTCCAAAAAGGAAGGTTCTTATGCTAACTCGGAGAGACATAGCAGTAGCTCTTGTCGGCGCTAGCACGATGCTCGGCGTAGTAGTGCTCGCGCAAACGGAGAAACCGGTGATGAAATCGGCAGTCTTTGATTGGAACTCGATGGAGGCAAAGCCTACCAAATCCGGAGAAGTGCGCAGAATCTTTCAGGCTCCCACAGCCACGCTCGACGAACTCGAGTGTCACATCACGACGCTCAAACCGGGAGAGGCGCCACATCCGCCACACAAGCATCCCGACGAAGAGCTGATCATAGTTAAAGAAGGCACGGTCGAATCCACGCTCAATGGCAAGACCTACCAACTGGGGCCCGGCTCAGTAATCCTTCAAGCGTCGAACGAGATGCACGGCATCCGTAATGTTGGTAAGTCGCCTGCGACCTATCACGTGATCAAATGGAACTCGCCCGGGATGTTGAAGGCTAAGCCAAAGAATTGACCGACGGGGACACTGATGACCGCTGCTGAAGCACCAGTCGTTGCAGCAAAGGCTCCCTTAACCAGAAACCAGGTGCGAGGGTTCTGGGCGGCGTGGGGCGGATGGGCGCTGGACGGGATGGACTCGTTCATCTACGCGCTAGTCATGGTTCCCGCGCTGAGAGAGCTACTGCCGCGCTCGGGAATCGCGGGTGATCAAGCGAACATCGGATTCTACGGCGGGCTTTTGTTTGCGTTGTTCCTGGTCGGCTGGGGACTCTCGCTTGTTTGGGGACCAATCGCCGACAAGTTCGGCCGCGTACGAACGCTAATGATGACGATCCTTTGCTATTCGCTGTTCACTTTTCTCGGAGCGATTGCAACCAACGTCTGGCAGCTCGCGGCGTTCAGGCTGCTGGCCGGAATAGGCATCGGAGGCGAGTGGTCGATGGGCGGAACCTTCGTCGCCGAAGAGTGGCCCGAAGACCGGCGCAAGATGGCAGCGGGATACATGCACACCGGCTACTACTTCGGTATTTTTCTGGCTGCAATTTTGAACTACACGATTGGCGCGAGCTTTGGCTGGCGCGCGATGTTCGCAGTCGGAGGAGCGCCTGCTCTCCTTGTAGCATTCATTCGCTACGGTGTGACAGAACCGAAGCGTTGGAAGAACAAACTCGAACAAGTTGGCAAAGCTCTGACGATGCGGTGGGCGTTCCTCGAGTTGTTTAGTCCCGAGTATCGCAAGCGAACGTTGCTCAACTCGACTTATCTGCTGGTCTCGATCATCGGCTTGTGGGCGGGCTCGGTGTATGTACCCGCGTCGGTGACTCATCTTGCGGCGAAGGCCGGGCTCGCGGACGCTCAAGGCGCGAAGCTCGCTTCGTATGCGACGATGCTTCTTTCGGCCGGAACGATCATCGGTTGCATCGCGCTCCCGGTGCTTGCCGAGAAGCTCGGGCGGAGGGCGACGCTTGCGATTTACTTTGCGATGATGGCGGTGTTCATCGCGCTCGGCTTCGGCTACGTGTTTTACTTGAGCGAAGGCGCGCTCGTATGGTTCATTGCGTGTCTGTTCTTTCTCGGAATCGGCGGCGCAAACTTCGCGATGTATACGCTGTGGCTGCCCGAACAATATCGGACCGAGTGCCGCGCGAGCGCGTTCGCATTCGCGACTTCGATTGGGCGATTCGTTGGCGCCGGCATAACATTCCTGGTCGGCGCCGGTGTCGCGCATTTTCAGACTATCGGCATTCCGGTGGCATTAACCTCATTGGCGTTTCTAGTTGGGCTTCTGTTGCTGCCGTTTGGAGAAGAGACGAAAGGGAAACCTCTGCCAGCATAACCCCTGAGTAGCGCGGTCGTGAAGTGGTTCCGGGTTTCGAGTTCCGGGTTTCCGAGCTGGGAAGGTTTCAGGTGCTGGGAAGGGTTCAGTCGGGAAGAGGGACTTGTCCCCGCTTTTCTCTTTTGAATTTGGTTGTTCTCAAAAGGCAGCGGGGACAAGTCCCTCTTCCCGACTGAACCCTTCCCAGCTCGAAACGCGGAACCCCGAACCCTGAACCCAGATCCCGAAACCACCGCGCAATGCAATCCTCGCTGTCAGCATGTATAATTCAACTCGAAACAAACTAATCGGCTGGACGCTCGAATCAAGACTCATTCAAGCGTAACACTAACTTACGGAGCCCCAATGGCGAAACCTGATCGCTCAAGCAAAGAGACTCCCGCCGCAAAAACTAATCACAAACCAAAGCCTTCCAAGGGACCGCTCACGTTGCTCATCGCGACCCGCAAGGGAGCCTTCTTCTTGCGCGGCAATAAAAATCGCGAAAAGTGGAAGCTCTCTGAGCCCGTCTTCCTCGGCCATATGGTCCACCACATCGTCCAGGACCCTCGCGACCCGAAGTCAATTCTCATGGCGTGTCGCACCGGTCACCTCGGTCCGACCGTATTTCGCTCGACTGATTTGGGGAAGACGTGGGTCGAAGCTGAGACTCCTCCCGCTTTTCCCAAAGCTCCCGAAGGCGAGAAGGGCCTCGTGGTGGATCACGTGTTCTGGCTGACGCCCGGGCACCCGAGCGAACCGGAGGTCTGGTACGCCGGCTCGTCACCTCAAGGATTGTTCCGCTCTGAAGACGGCGGCGCTAATTGGGAAGGCATCACCGGATTCAACAATCATCCGATGCGCGAGGCGTGGATTGGCGGTCTGGGCGACGGAACGCCCGACGGCCCGAAGATGCATTCGATCCTGATCGATCCTCGCGATGCCGATCACATGTACATGGGCATGTCGGGCGGCGGCGTTTTCGAGAGCACCAATCGCGGCGTCAATTGGAAACCCTTGAACAAAGGGTCTATCGCCGACTTTCTTCCGATTCCCGATCCTGAATACGGGCACGATCCTCATTGCGTGAGACTTCACCCTCTAAAGCCCGATCGCCTTTATCAGCAGAATCACTGTGGCATTTATCGCATGGAACGCGATGAAGGCGTTTGGGTTCGCATCGGCGACAACATGCCAAAGAAGATCGGCGACATCGGCTTTCCGATGGTGCTCCACCCGCGAGATCCGGATACCGCGTGGGTGTTTCCGATGGACGGCACCACGGTATGGCCGCGAACGAGTCCCGACGGAAAGCCCGCTGCATACGTCACCCGCAACGCGGGCGAGAGCTGGAAGCGATTAGACAAAGGGCTGCCGCGGAAGCACGCGTGGCTGACCGTGAAACGTCAGGCGATGACCGCGGACTCGCACGAGCCGGTTGGTCTCTACTTTGGGACAACCAACGGCGAGGTGTGGGGCAGCGCAAACGAGGGCAAGAAATGGGAGTGTCTGGCCAGACACCTCCCGCACGTTTACGCGATCGAGGTAGCGGAGCATTTGAAGTGAAGGTCTACGTTCCATCGGCGCTCAGATCGTACACGGATCAGAAGGATGAAGTGGAAGCCGGCGGTGCGACGCTCGACGAACTGCTTCGAGAGTTGGACCAACGGTATCCGGGATTTCGCTTTCGCATAATCGATGAACAGGACTCGATTCGCCCGCACATAAAGATTTTTGTGAATTACAATCAGGCGCGCGAGCTATCAGCGAAAGTGCTTCCGGAGGATGAAGTATCGATACTGTTAGCGTTGAGCGGAGGGATGTAGCGTAGACTGTCCAGTCTGCGCCCTGGGTTGAGTTGGGTTCCATTCAGAGTCAGGCGCATACTCGACAGTCTACGCTACGACGAAGAAGCATATGAACCGATTCATATTAGCTTGCTGTTGCGTTGTCTTGCTTTGGGCCGGCACTTATGCGCAGGACGCGCCGGAGATGGCGAAGCTCGCGTGGATAGCCGGTTGCTGGAAAAGCGAAGGCCCCGTTCAAACCGAAGAGCAATGGACGAAGCTTGCAGGTCAGTCGATGCTCGGCGTCGGCCGGACCATCAAGGAAGGAAAAACCATCTTCTACGAGTTCCTTCAGATTCGAGAACAGAACGACGGTATCTTCTATATCGCGCAGCCGAACGGCGAAAAGGCCACGGCGTTCAAGCTGGTCAAGGTAAACGCCACCCAGGCGATCTTCGAAAACCCGCAACACGATTTTCCTCAGCGCATCATCTACCAGAGACTGGTGGACGGTTCGCTACTTGCCGCTATCGAGGGCGAAGAGAAAGGCAAGTCTAAGCGGATCGAGTTTGCAATGAAGCGCGCGAGGTGTGATTGATTCACTAAACATGGCTCGCACCAGCACCACAGCAACCGTCGGCAAACGAAAGATCGAACTCTCGAACCTCAACAAGGTCCTCTTCCCCGACGAAGGAATTGTCAAAGCCGAGCTCATCGAGTACTACCTCAAGATCGCGCCGACCATTCTTCGTCACATCAAAGGCCGGCCGTTGACTCTCGTGCGCTGGCCAGACGGCGTCGATCATCAAACCTTCTTTCAAAAGAACCGCCCGGAGTGGGCCCCGACGTGGCTCGAACACGTCGTGCTTGGAGGTAAGGAAGACAAGGTTGATTACGTGCTCGCCACCGAAGAAGCATCGCTGGTATGGCTTGCGAATCTCGCGGTCATCGAGCTTCATCAGATGCACTGCCGCGCGCCTCATTTCGACAAACCGGACTACGTCGTGTGGGACCTCGATCCGCCCGAGAAGTATCCGTTCACACAAGTCGTCGAGCTGGCGTTCGAGCTGCGCGAGTTCATCGAGAAGTACGGCTATCACACCTTTGTCAAAACCACCGGCGGCAAGGGAGTGCATATCGTCGCGCCCATCGAACCCAACTGGTCCTTCGAGCTCGCGCGCGAAGCCACGCTCGACGTCGCCAAAGCCTTCATCGAGCGCCATCGTGAAACAACAACGCTGCTGATCAAGAAAGATCAGCGCAAGGGAAGAGTGCTGATCGACGTCTACCGCAACAACACTTATCAGACGATCGTCTCGCCTTACAGCGTTCGCGGACGCGGGAACGCGCCGGTCTCGATGCCGCTCACGTGGGAGCGGCTCGAGTCCGTAGAAGACCCCGCTGAGTTCAATTTGCGCAACGCGTCTGACATTCTTCTCGAAGAAGGCGACCCGTGGGAAGCCATCGGCGCCTACGCGACCAAGCTTCACACTCAACAAACGAAATCAAAGAAACTCGCGCCCAAACCGAGGGCCTCCAAGAACAGCGATGCGCTTGCCGACTACGCGCGAAAGCGCGCGTTCGACAAAACCCCGGAGCCCGGCCCCGAAGTATTCGCCGGCGAAAACAACGCGTTCGTTGTTCATCGTCATCACGCGTCGCGGCTGCATTATGACTTGCGGATCGAGCGCGAAGGCACGTTGAAATGCTGGGCGATTCCAAAAGGGCTGCCGCCTCGCCCCGGAATAAAACGAATGGCTGTCCAAACAGAAGATCACCCCGTGAAGTATCTCGACTTTGAAGGCTCGATTCCAAAAGGCGAATACGGCGGCGGCGATATGTGGATCTTCGCGCGCGGCAGATACGAGATCAGCAAGGAAAAGGAAGACGGTTTCTACTTTCGACTCCAGAGCCGCGAGATGAACGACGAGTACCGGATGATCCACACGAAGAACAGAGACTGGCTGTGCCAGCGAATTGTCCCGCCGCAGATCGACTGGCTGCGCAGTCCCATCGAGCCGATGCTTGCCCAAAACCGCGGCGAACCGTTTGATTCACCCGATTTTCTTTATGAAGTAAAGTGGGACGGCATCCGCGCAATGGTGGCGCTTGATGAAGGCGAGATCACGATTCGCAGCCGCGCCCAGCGAGACATCACCACCTTGTTTCCCGAGTTGCTGGTTCCGGACCAGGCCTTTCGCGCCACGAGCGGACTGTTCGATGTCGAGATAGTTTGTCTGAACGAGAAAGGCCAGCCGATCTTTGAAGACGTGCTTCATCGCTTGCAGCACCGCAACGAAGCGTCGGTTGCTCGCGCTCGCGCAAAGCATCCGGCGGTGGCTTATGTTTTTGACTGTCTGTATCTGGACGGCCGCCCCATCGTCAACGAACCGCTCGCGCGGCGCCGCGCGTGGATGGTCGATTCGATCAAGCTGCCCAATCCAGCGTATCGGCCGAATGAGACAATCGACGACGGAGTCGCGCTGTTCGAAGCGGCCGCTGCGCACGGGCTCGAAGGCATCATGGCCAAAGAGCGCAACAGCATTTACATGCCGGGCAAGCGCACTTCGCACTGGTTCAAGATCAAGACTCGGCACACCGCCGACTGCGTGATCATCGGTTACACGAAAGGCAAAGGCGAACGCGAGGCGACCTTCGGCGCGTTGCAGCTCGGACAGCACAACGGCAACGAGCTTGTTTATGTCGGCAAAGTCGGGACTGGCTTTGACGAACGGACTTCGAAGGCGATCTTAGCCGAGCTTCAAAAAGTGAAACGTGGCGAGCGTCCGGTTAAAGAAAAGCCGATCGACGATTCCGTAACGGTTTGGCTCGAGCCGCAGGTTGTATGCGAGGTTCAGTATTCGTCGCGGGCGAGCACTGGGAACCTCCGCGAGCCGGTGTTCTTGAGACTGAGGCCTGATAAGACGCCGGAGGATTGTGTTATTGAGTAGTTCCCAATCCTTACAACCACGGCGGCGGAAAGCGCCCAAGAGCCATCGAATCCTGGCGCATACTCAGGCGATCGCGATCATTCAGTCGCAGGAGCGCGACCGTGGCCCGCCCAACCGGAGTAACGCCTCGGATGAGAACTCCTGCGATCTCGAAGTGATCCTTCCAGGCGTGCAGTCGCGGGTTGAACAATGGCACCACTGAGCCATCCAACGGATCAATCGCAGTCAGATCAGACCCTTTTGACCGGTTACACCTGAGGCACGCGAGAGCTAGATTCTCGCTTTGCGGCTGACCCCCATGTTTGACGGCAACCAGATGGTCAATCTCGTGTGCAGCCGGCGTGTCCTGCTGATCAATCAGACAGTACTCACAGCAATGCCGACCCCGTTCAATGATGAGGCGGCGGAGTCGGGCTGGAACGTATCGTGAAGGCATGCGGGACGTGTGAGTCAGGATTTAGGGGCAAGGTGCGCACGCGCCTTGAGCGAAGACATCACGTAATCCACCTCTTCAAAAGCGTCAAGCTCAGCATTCTCGATTTCAGACAATCCCTCCTCTCGGTTCTTATCCAAGAGTTCCGCAAGTCGATCCTGCGCCCGTGCTGACACCTTATAAGCGATGATCTGCTCGGGTGTTGGGCTTGAGACGAGGAAGTCAATCATCTCTTCGAATACTGGAAAACGCAGCGAGGACGCAGTCGTAATTCCATTGCCTGAAGCTGACAACATCAGTGCCTCGGAAAGCAGGTCCGGCAACCGATCTCGCATCGCGTCGATCTTTGCCGCCAAATGGTCAGGAACCTCGACTGTTATGGTGGTCATAAGGTTTGCGCCTCCATCGCTGAGCGAATCTTAACATGACTGTGACCTCATTGCAGAAGCTTACGCTGCGACGCATAATGCGACGAGGACAAAATCGGACCATCCAATCGTGAGTGTGAGGAGTGATGTCGACAAACGAAATCGATTCCATTCTAACCGAAGTCGAGAGGCTCTCGACTGACGAGAAGAAGTCACTGATCAAACGTGTTGTTGATTTGCTCGGCGAACCCCCTGAGAGGCTTCAGCCGCGTCGACCTCGGCGCCGGAAGGCAACAAGCATTTCAAGGCATGAACTCAATGAGTCGATAGCTGCATATGCAGCTCGACACGGTGGAGGCTCGGACCGAGTCGACCTTGACCCTGAGCTTGAAGCCGCCTCGGTGGAGTATTTGCTTGCCGCTGACGAGGTTGATACCCGATGAAGCGCGGTGAGGTTTATTGGGCGATGCTCGCGCCGCGCTCGGGGTCGGAGCAGCAAGGCCGACGACCTGTCATTGTGGTATCGCACGATGGTTTCAACACGACACCAACTTGGCGCTCGGTGATTGTTGTTCCGATTTCAACGTCAGGATCTCAGGCAAAGCGTGGTCCCACGGCAGTTCTACTGACGGCGAATTCTGCCGGACTAAAGAAGACCAGCGTAGCGCTCTGCCACCAGGTGACGACCCTCGATCGGGCAAAGTTGGAGAAGCGCGTTGGTGCGCTCACGCAAGAGCTTATGCAAAAAGCTGACTCCGGAATCAAAGCCGCTCTTGACTTGGTTTAGCCATTGCGTTCGATCTCTCAGGGGAATCGATCCAGACATCACTGCAGGTTATGCGAAAGCACGAACCTCAAGAAGCAAGACTTATCATCGCGCACGACTCGGCGACGCGACTCTGGGCGGCCGCTGAGTGGCTTAACGACTATCCGCCCGACGCCGAGATCCTGATCGTCTCGTCCACTCGGGAAGCCGGCGATGAGTTCGTTCGCAATGCCGCGTTTAAGTCAGGCGCGAGATTCGGACTCACTCGATTCACCCTCAATCATCTCGCCGCGAGCCTTGCCGCCACCGAGCTTGCTCGCGCGGGGCTCGTTCCCGCGAGCGGGCTCGCGCTCATCGCGGTGGCCGCGCGCTCGATTCATCTGCTGCATAGAGCGGGTCGCTTGTCTTACTTCAAGCCTGTAGCCGAGAAGCCCGGGTTTCCAGTAGCCGTCGCCCGCACTCTCGAAGAACTTAGGATGAACGATGCGGATGTGAAGTCGCTCCAGAAACTGCCGCGCGGCGGAGCGGATGTCGCGGCGCTTGCCGAGAGCGTCGCGAGCGAACTTGATGAAGCAAAGATCGCCGATCGAGCGCGCGTCTTTGAAGCTGCGATCACCGTCGTCGAACGCAAAGCGCCTCATCATCCGGTTGGCTTGCCGTTGTTGCTGCTAGACGTTCAGTTGAACTCGTCGCGCGAAGCCAAGCTCATCGCCGCGCTCGCCGCTAGCGCGCCGGCAGTTCTGGCGACGGGGGCTCGAGGCGATGAGCGGACGATCGCTTATCTCGAACGCGCACTCGATTGCAAAGCAGTCGAAGCTGATGAGAATTCACCGCGGATTCTCGCAGCCTTCAGTTCGCAGAGTTCCGCCGATCCGCGAAGATCAGCGTTACGAGAGTCACCGAAGATCTGCGGTGAATCCACTAAGTCGCAAACTTCGCTCTCATCCCTCAAACGCCATCTATTCGAAGATTCGTCCGCCGCTAAAACCGAACTGGACGAAAGCGTGAAGCTCACCTCCTGGCCCGGCGAAGCGCGCGAGTGCGTCGAGATCGCCCGATCGATTCAGCACGAAGCCGCAAGCGGCATAGCCTTCGATCGCATCGCGGTCTTTCTGCGCTCGCCGGTCGAGTACGGTTCACATCTCGAAGAGGCGTTTCGCCGCGCGGCGATTCCCGCTTACTTCGCGCGTGGGACGTCAAGGCCCGATGCCGCGGGCCGAGCGCTGATGGCTTTGCTCGCGTGCAAGTCCGAAGGTCTCTCCGCGCGCCGCTTCGCCGAATACCTCTCGCTCGCTCAGGTGCCCGATCCTGACGGGAAACGAGAGGACGACGCGCAGTGGACTCCGCCCCAACACGATCTGCTTCCGACGCCGCTCGAACCCGAGGCCGAGGAAGAATCGCAAACTCAAGACGCGCCGCTTGCGGCGGAACTCGAAGGCAAGTCGATCGTCGACGGAACGGTGCGCGCGCCTTGGCGATGGGAGCGATTGTTGGTCGAGTCATCGGTGATAGGCAGCGAAGACCGCTGGGAGCGACGAATCGCTGGACTCGAGCGTGAGTTGCGTTTGCGCCGCGAGGAGCTCCGGGACGAAGAGGAGAACCGCGTCGCGCTTCTCGATCGAGACATCCGCGACTTATCTCACCTGCGCGAGTTTGCCTTGCCGCTGATAAAGAAACTGGCGGGGTTGCCCGATAGAGCGACGTGGGGCGAGTGGCTCGCGCGGCTTGTTGAGCTTGCCAAGTCCGCGCTCCGTGAGCCTGCGGGCGTGATCGAAACGCTCGGAGAGCTTTCGCCGATGTCGCCGGTCGGTCCGGTTGAGCTTTTCGAGGTGCAACAGGTGTTAGCCCAGCGGCTTCGCGATCTGCCGACGCCGCCCCCGCGCCGGCGTTACGGTCACGTGTTCGTAGGCCCGACGGATGCGGCTCGCGGGCTGACGTTCGACGTGGTGTTCGTGCCCGGTCTTGCCGAAAAGCTCTTTCCTCGAAAAGTCGTCGAGGATCCGGTCCTGTTGGATGCCGAACGCCGATTGCTCGAAGCAGCCGGGCTCGCGACTCAACACGATCGAGTGACTGCCGAGCGGCTTGCCCTGAGATTGGCTCTGGGAGCCGCTTCGAGCCGCGCGTACCTGTCCTATCCGCGAATAGACGTCCAGCAATCGCGGCCACGAGTGCCGTCGTTCTACGGACTCGAGGCGCTTCGAGCCGCCGAAGGCGAGCTGCCCGGCTTCGAGGAGTTGGGCACGCGCGCTGAGTCCGGTTCCAGCGGAAGACTTGGCTGGCCGGCTCCCGCGCTTGCGAGCGACGCGATCGACGAAGCCGAATACGATCTGGCTTTACTCGGCCCGCTGCTCGATGCCGATCCGGAGACCACGACGGGAACCGCTCATTACCTGCTGGATTCAAATCCGTACCTGGCGCGCGCGCTGCGATCCCGCTCGCGGAAGTGGCTCAGGCGTTGGACCGCGTTTGACGGCTTGGTTGACCCGGAGAAACCGGCGCTCGAGGCTCTCGCACAGCATCAGCTTTCGACGCGATCATTTTCGCCGACCGCGCTTCAGAACTTCGCGGCGTGTCCTTATCGGTTCTTCCTGCAGGCGGTGCACCGGCTCCAGCCTCGAGAAGAACCCGCCGCGCTTGAAGTCATCGATCCGCTGACTCGCGGCTCGCTATTTCATAAGGTCCAGTACGAGGCGCTGACCTTGCTCAGGGAAGCAGACGAGTTGCCGATTACTCATCGGAACATCGACCGTGCGATTGATACGGTGAACGACGTGCTTCGTCGAGTCGCGTCCAGGTATGAAGACGAATTGTGGCCGGCGATTCCCAAGGTGTGGGAGGACGGGATCAATGCGATCGCGGCTGACTTGCGCGAGTGGCTGCGCCGGCACGCCGATGCCGAAGACGGTTGGGTGCCTTACAAGTTTGAGCTGTCGTTTGGGCTCGCGGATCGCGACCGTGAAGAGGAAGACCCGTCGAGCGTACCAGACCCGGTCCCAATTGAATTGCGAATGTCGAATGGCGAATCTCGAGTCTTGGCGTTGCGAGGCTCGATCGATCTCGTCGAGCGTCACTCGTCGGGCAAGCTTCGAGCGACGGATCACAAGACGGGCAAGGCTCGCGCAAAGGGCGGTGTGATCATTGGCGGCGGCCAGCATCTTCAGCCGGTGCTGTACGCGCTTGCGTGCGAGAAGCTGTTGGGATCGCCGGTAGAATCGGGGCGGTTGTATTACTGCACCTCGGATGGGAACTACGAAGAGCGGCTTGTGATGCTCGACGAATACGCACGCGGATACGCGGGAATCATGACCGAGACCGTGGGCCGCGCGCTCGGGGAAGGGTTCTTGCCCGCGGCGCCCGCTCACGATGCCTGCGTGTGGTGTGATTATTTAGCGGTGTGCGGACCTCACGAAGAAAGACGCGTGCGTGGAAAGCCTCAACAGCGGCTGGTCGAGTTGAAAGCTCTGCGCGAGCTGCCGTGACCTGGCAGCGCGGACATCCCGGCCGCGGCGATGGTTGGGTCCAATAGTGAAAAGAGACGAAAAAACACCAAGCCTGTTCGACGCGTTGCCCGATGCGCCGCGCGAAGAGGTTCGTGCTGCAAACGAGCCACCCACGCGCGAGAAGAAGCGTTCAAAGACAGTCAGGGCGTCGAAAACTGGGGCGGCCACGGAGGGCCGCCCCTACATGGCCCTGGCCGATCAGACCGCGCTCGCCGATCATACCGCGCTGGCCGATCAGATCGCGCGTGATCGCATTCGCAATGAACTCGACACCTCGTTGGTTGTCGAAGCAGCGGCCGGAACCGGAAAAACCACCGAACTCGTACGCCGCATAATCTCGGTTATCAAATCGGGCCGTGCGTCGCTCGATCAAATTGTAGCGGTCACCTTCACAGACGCTGCCGCCGGCGAGCTGAAGCTTCGTTTGCGCGGCGAGATCGAACGCGAACGCCAATCGCCTGACACATCCCCGCAGGAAAAAAAGTATCTGACCGACGCGCTCCCCCAACTGGAAGAAGCTCACATCGGGACGATTCATTCTTTCTGCGGAGACCTTCTGCGCGAGCGCCCGGTCGAAGCAGGCATCGACCCGCTCTTCGAAGTCGCCTCCGACGACACTTCGCGACCGCTCTTCGAGATGGCGTTCGATCGCTGGTTCGAAGGCCAACTCGCAAGTCCAAGCGAAGCAGTTCGCCGCATTCTCCGAAGGCGCACGCGGCGCCAGTATTCGCCGGGCAGACCGGCGACGCTTGCGCGGCGGCGCTCGGGTGAAGGTCCGAGGCGCCGGCTTCGAAGCGCGGCCCTCGAGCTTGTCGAGCGGCGCGACTTTCCTGCTCCCTGGCGACACGATCCAGGCTTCGATCGTGACGCCGAGATCGATTCGCTGATCGATGAGATGAAGGACCTGGCGGCGTGGGCGGAGAAAGGCGACAAGAAGCAGTGGTTCACGAAATCTCTCCTCGAGCTCAAGCACATCGTCGCCGATATGACTCGGGCGGAAGAAGACACGGGCCGCGATTATGACGGCATCGAAGCTCGCCTGTTTGATTTTCTATCGAGCTGGAAATCCAAAAACTACGTCGCGTATTTCGCGCACGATGAATTCCCGGAAAAGGAGCTGAAGGCAAGACGCGAGGCTCTGAAAGAAAGCGTGCAGGAGTTTGTCGAGCGCGCGGGAGCGGACCTGGCGCCTCGGCTTCGAGACGATTTGTCCGCGGTGCTCGAGGAGTACACGCGGTTGAAGGAACGCGCCGGGTGTCTCGACTTCTTGGACCTTCTGCTGCGTGCTCGCGATCTGGTGCGCGACAACCGGGCGGTACGCGAAGAGCTGCAACATCGATTCACTCGCGTGTTCGTCGACGAGTTTCAGGATACCGACCCGCTGCAAGCCGAGATTTTGATGCTGCTCTCGGCGGACAATCCAAAAGAAACAAGCTGGGGGAAGATCAAGCCCATTCCGGGCAAGCTCTTTATCGTCGGCGATCCTAAACAATCGATCTATCGTTTTCGCCGCGCGGACGTGGCTCTGTACGAGGCAGTCAAGCAGCAAGTCGTTCGAAACGGCGGTGCGTTGGTGGAGCTGAATGTCAGCTTTCGCTCGGTGCCGCAGATTCAAGAAGCCGTCAACTCAGCCTTCAGCCGGGTGATGACGCCCGTCACGCAACCGGCTGCAGGAGCCGATTCTGTGGCAGGCCCATCTCAAGCTCGTTACGTGCCGCTTGCGCCTCACAGACCCGGCATCGACACTCAGCCTGCCGTAGTCGCGCTACCGGTGCCTGAACCCTACCCGGCCGCCGATTACAAGAAGCCGACGTTCTGGAAGATCGAAGAGACCGAGCCTGACGGCGTTGCCGCCTTCGTCGAGTGGCTCGTTCGCGTGAGCGGCTGGACGGTGACCGAACGTCGAGATCCAACGAAGCGAGTCCCGATCGAGCCCCGGCATGTGTGTTTGTTGTTCCGGAGATTTCGAAGCTTTGCAAAAGATGTAACTCGTCCTTACGTGCGGGCGTTGGAAGCCCGCCGGCTCCCGCATCTGCTCGTGGGCGGCAGCGGCTTTCACGCGCGCGAAGAGATCGAGGCAATACGAAACGCGCTTTCGGCAATCGAGCGTCCTGATGATGAGCTTGCGGTGTTCGCTACACTTCGAGGTCCGCTGTTCGCGTTGACCGACGCGCAGTTGCTTGCTTATCGAAGCGCGCACTCGACGCTGCATCCCTTCAGGCAACCGCTGGATGATTTGCCGGAAGCTACCGCCGAAGTGGTCGCGGCGCTCGCGGTGTTGCGCGATTTGCATAGAGGCCGCAACCGCCGGCCCATTGCCGACACGATCGGGCGGTTGCTGACGACGACCCGGGCGCATGCGGGCTTCGCAAACTGGAGCACCGGCGAACAGGCGCTTGCGAACGTCGCTCGCCTGTTGGACATGGCTCGCAGGTCCGAACGCAGCGGGCTGATTTCGTTTCGCGCTTTTGTGGATTGGCTTGTCGATCAAGCCGAGACAGGTGAGGCGAGCGATGCGCCGATCATCGAAGAAGGCCTCGACGGCGTTCGCATAATGACCGTGCATAAAGCGAAGGGCCTCGAGTTTCCGGTTGTCATACTGGTTGATATGACGGCTAACGCGGCGCGCGATGCGTCCAGGTGGACGGACTCCGAGCGCGGGCTGTGCGTTATGACGCTTGCCGGTTGCTCGCCTCCCGAGCTTCTCGCACACCGAGAAGAAGAGAAACAACGCGACATCGAAGAAGCCGCGCGCGTGCTGTATGTCGCAGCGACTCGCGCGCGCGATCTGCTCGTTGTGTCCACGGTCGGAGATCAACGCTACGACGATCGCTGGCTGAGCGCGCTGAACTGCGCGATCTTCCCGGTCACAGATCACAGCTTCACACCTGAGACTAATCATCCTGCCGGCTGCCCCGAGTTCGGACTCGACAATTGTATTCGCCCGAGCGGCGTGCTCAGACCAAAAGGTTCGGTTACGCCGGGCGAGCACCGGGCCGAAGCGGGCGAGCATCGCGTTGTGTGGTGGGACCCGTCGATGCTCGAGTTGGGTAAGCAAGAAGACGTCGGGTCGAGATTGAACAAGCTGATCGCGGCTGATGAAGAGGGCACGCGTTCGCAAGCCGGCATTAAGTCGCACGCGGAGTGGCAGGAGGCTCGAACGCGTGTTCGCGAAGCGGCTGCCGCTCCCACATTGAGCGTCGCCACTGCAACTGAGCACGCGCTTGCGATGGCTGCTGCTTCGACAGACAAACCGAAAGCCGCGCCCGAAGTTGCGGTCGAGTCAGTTGGCATAGACTTTTCTCGTCCGCACGGGAAACGCTTCGGGACTCTCGTTCACGCCGTCCTATCGGTAGTCGATCTGAACGCCGACGCGGACGGCATACAAGCAGTTGCCGAGCTACAAGGCCGTCTGCTCGGAGCGACATCAGAGGAAATTGCCGCGGCAACGGCGACGGTTATCGGCGCGCTTGCTCATCCGCTGATGAAGCGCGCTGCAGCAGCTTCGATCGCGGGCCGCTGCCGGCGTGAGACTCCGATCGCTATGCAACTCGAAGATGGAACGCTTGTAGAAGGCAAGGTGGACCTGGCGTTTCTCGATGAAGCTGAGCCAGCCGGGTGGACGGTCGTTGATTTCAAAACAGACTTTGAGATTGCCGGAAAGCTTGAAGAGTATCGAAACCAGGTCGGGATCTACGCGCGAGCGATTGGGCGCGCGACAGGTTTAAGGTCTCGCGGTATCTTGTTAAGGTTATAGCGTTCGCAGATTCGGTCCACACCTCATCGGGATGAAAGGCAACATCTCCATTACTGATCTACGACCGGGAGAGGACATCTGGCTCGCCGTCGCTGTGACCTCAACTCGCGAGATCAGGCCGCAACAAGGGAAACCTTTTCTGCTGGCGGTCGCGCGAAACGCAAGCGGAACTATCGCGCTGAAGATCCCGAGCGAGCTTTTCCAGGCCGGTGTAACAATCAAGCCGGGTTTGTATGGAATCGTTGGACGGTTTGAAGTGTTTCAAAATCAACCTCAGTTCGCGGTCTCGGAAATCAGACCGATCACGCTCGAAAAGTATCGCGAGCTGCACAACGCCGAGCCGGTTCTTCCGAGAGCG
>Ga0114129_10000926_pt1 | contig 38287 bp, 32 predicted proteins | sample RhiMetdeltSRZDD1_FD_80071 | JGI IMG/M metagenome (GOLD analysis project Ga0114129, IMG submission 80071) | Populus rhizosphere microbial communities from Tennessee, USA - Rhizosphere MetaG P. deltoides SRZDD1 (version 2) (version 2) | ecosystem: Host-associated > Plants > Roots > Rhizosphere >...
CCGCGCCGCCCACCGGAACCGCGCCGCCCACCGGAACCGAGCCGGCAGCTGCACCTCCGCCGCCCACCCAGCCAGCGCCGCCGGCCGCAGCCGCGACGGCCACCGACCCGGCCGGCCAGCCTGCCAGCCAGCCTGCGGGGGCCGCGGCCCGCGGCACCGGGACCGAAGCGGGGCCAGGACGGGACGTGCGCGAAGTGCGGGCCCCGTTGCTCGGCACCTTCTACCGAGCGCCCCAGCCGGGCGCACCGCCCTACGTCGAGATCGGCAGCCAGGTGGCGGGCGACACGGTGGTCGCCATCATCGAGACGATGAAGCTGATGAACCCGGTCTACGCGGGCACAGTCGGCACGGTGAGCGAGATCTGCCTGGACGACGGCCAGTTCGCGGAACAGGACGCGGTCCTCATGCGGGTCAGCGCGCGGGCCGGGTAGCAGCGATGCTGCGCCGGATCCTCGTCGCGAACCGCGGGGAGATCGCCGCCCGCGTCGTGTGGACGTGCCAGCGGCTCGGCATCGAGGCCATCCTGGCCGTGTCCGACGCGGACCTGGACTCGCTGCCCGCACGGCTGGCCGACCGGACCGCCCGCATCGGCCCGGCGCCGGCTGCCGCCAGCTACCTGAACGTGGACTCTGTGGTTGCTGCGGCCGTCACCGCGGGCGCGGATGCCGTCCACCCGGGCTACGGCTTCCTGGCCGAGAACCCGCGCCTGGCGCGGGCCTGCGACGCCGCTGGCCTGGTCTTCGTCGGCCCATCGGCGGCTCAGCTCGAGACGGCCGGTGACAAGCTGGCCGCCCGCGCGCAGGCGGCCGCGGCCGGCCTCCCGGTCCTGGCCGGCGCGGAGGTCAGTGACGCCGGGCAAGCCGAGGCTCGCGCGCGGGAGATCGGCTGGCCGCTCCTGATCAAGGCGGCGGGCGGCGGCGGGGGGCGGGGCCTGCGGCGCGTCGACAACGCGGCCGACCTGGCCACGGCGGCCGGGCAGGCCATCGCCGAGGCCCGCGGCGCGTTCGGCGACCCGAGGATCTACCTGGAGCGGTTCCTGACCCGGGCCCGCCACGTGGAAGTCCAGCTACTCGGCGACGGCGAGCGGATCATCCACCTCGGCGACCGTGACTGCTCGCTCCAGCGGCGCTACCAGAAGCTGGTCGAGGAAGCACCCGCGCCCCGGCTCGACCCCGGGCTGCGGGCCGCCATGCACGATGCCGCGGTGACCCTCGGCAGGCGGTTGCGTTACCGGGGGCTCGGCACGGTCGAATTTCTCGCCGACGCCGACGGCGGCGCCTTCTTTTTCCTGGAGATGAACGCGCGCATCCAGGTCGAGCATCCCGTCACCGAGGCGGTCACCGGGCTGGATCTGGTCGCCGAGCAGATCGCGGTCGCGGAAGGCCGGCCGCTGTGGCTGGCGCAGGAGGAGGTGACCCTGACCGGTCACGCGATCGAATGCCGGATCAACGCCGAGGACTGGCGGGCGGGCCTGCCCAGCCCGGGCACCCTCACCCGGGCGGTGTTCCCGGCCGGGCCTGGCATCCGGGTCGACACCGGCGTCCAGGCCGGCTCGGTGGTGCCGCCTTATTATGACTCGCTCCTCGCCAAGGTCATCGTGCACGCGCCGGACCGGCCTCGTGCGGTCAGCGGGCTTCGGCACGCGCTCGATCGCTGCGAGATCGCCGGGGTGACGACGAACCTGGAGTTGCATTCCGGGCTGGCGCGCGACCCCGCCTTCGCGGCGGGCGGGGTTGCCACCGACTTCCTTGACCGCTTCCTGCGGCGGGCGGCGACCGGGGCCGAATCCGGCGCGGCCAGCTCACCCGAGGCAGGTTCACCCGAGCCCGGCTCACCCGGGGCCGGTTCATCCGAGGCAGGCTCACCCGAGCTCCGTTCAACTGAGCCCGCTTCACCCGAGGCAGGCTCATCCGGGGCCGGTTCAACTGAGCCCGGTTCAATTCAGCCCGGTTCAACCGAGCCCTGTTCAACCGAGGCTGGCTCACCCAGGGCCCGTTCAGCCGGGGCCGGCGCATCCCCTGGGCGGCCGGGAATCCAGGCAGCCCGTGGGTGACATCCAGCTGCTGGACACCTCGTTCCGCGACGGCAACCAGAGCCTGTGGGGAGCCACCGGACTCACCACCGCCCAGATGCTGCAGATCGCCCCGGTGATGGACCGGGCCGGTTTCCGGGCGCTCGACTTCACCTCCAGCACCCACATGGGCATTGCCGTGCGGACGCACCGCGAAAACCCCTGGGAACGGATCAGGCTGGTCCACGCCGCGATGCCCAACACGCCGCTGCAGTTCATCGGCACCGGCTTCCGGTTCATCTCCTGGGAGACCGCCAGCCCCGAGGTCATGCGGCTGGTCTACGACCGTCTTGTCGCCAGCGGGATGGGCCGCTTCATCGTGCTCGACCCCATGCACGACATACAGGCCATCCGAGGCACCGCGCGCATGATCCGCGCCGCCGGTGGGCAGGAGGTCGTCGCCGCGCTCACCTACACGGTCAGCGAGGTCCACGACGACGCCTACTACGCCGGCCTCGCCGCGCACATGGCGCGGTGCCCCGACATCGACCGCGTCTACGTCAAGGACCCGACGGGCCTGCTGACACCCGACCGCGCCCGAACGCTCATCCCGGCGGTCCGGGCCCGGCTCGGTGCCAAGCCGCTGGAGCTGCACTCACACTGCACGCTCGGGCTGTCCCCGCTGACCTACCTGACCGCGGCCGAACTAGGGGTGAGCGTGCTCCACGTCGCGTGCGGACCGCTGGCCAGCGGCAGCTCGCTGCCCGACGCCCAGCGCACGGCAGCGAATCTGCGGGAATTCGGGCACGAGGTAACGGTCGACGACCGCGCCGTGGCGCTGGTCGCCGGCTACCTCCGGCGGCTGGCCACGGCGGAGTCGCGGCCATCGGGCGCGCCACGCGAGTACGACGCGGCCTTCCTGCGCCACCAGGTAGCTGGCGGGGTGCTGACCACGATGCTGCGCCAGCTCACTGAGCTGGGCCTGGCCGACCGTTTCGACGCCGTCATGGCGGAGGTGGCACGGGTCCGGGCCGAGCTCGGTTACCCGATCATGGTCACACCATTCCCGCAGATCGTGTGCTCGCAGGCGGTGTACAACGTGATCGGCACCGGTCGCTACGCCACCGTGCCCGACCAGGTGATCCGTTACGTTCTCGGAACCTTCGGCCGGCCCACCGGCCGGGTCGATCCCGGCGTCGCCGACCGGATCATGGCCCTCCCCCGGACCAAGGAGCTGATGGCCGAGCCGCCGCCGCCCGGCCTGGCCGAGCTTCGTGCCCGCTTCCACGCGGCTGACGACGAGGAACTGCTGCTGCGGGCGGTCATGCCCGCCGCCGAGGTGGACGCGATGCTCGCCGCCGGGCCAGCGCGCCGCCACTACAACCCGGATATCGCTGGCGTGCTCGGGCTGCTCGCCGAACTGGGCTCACGTCCCGGCCTCACCCACATCGCCGTCGGCATGCCCGGCTTCCGGCTGGAGCTCCGCCAGGCCCGGGCGGAGGCCATCCATGGCCGGTGACGGCCTCGTGCCATGGGCGGTGCGGGAGCGGCTGCGCTCGGCCCGCGGGTTCGTCTTCGACCTCGACGGCACGCTCGTGCTCACCGACCGGCGCAACGACGCCTTCACCCCCCTGCCCGGCGCGGTGGCCCTGACGCGCTGGCTGGCGGCCCACGGCCTGCCGTTCGTTGCGTTCACCAACGGCACCACGAAGACGGCGCGGGGCTACGCGCGGGCGCTGGCCGAGGCCGGGTTCCGCCTAGGCGATGGCTCGGTGCTGACGCCGGCGGTCAGCGCCGCCGAGCTGTTCACCCGGCGCGGCTACCGCTGCGTCATGGCACTGGGCGGCGACGGCCTGGCCACCCCCCTCCGGGAGGCGGGCATCGAGGTGACGCCGCCGGACGGGGGACGCCCGGTGGATGCGGTGCTGGCCGGCTGGTACCGCGAGTTCTCCATGGACGCGCTGGAGGCGGCCTGCGAGGCAGTGTGGCAGGGCGCCCGCCTGTACAGCTGCTCCCAGTCGGTCTTCTTCGCCACCGCCGAGGGCAAGGCGATCGGCACCTCACGGGCGATCTCCGCGATGATCCGCAGCGTGACGGGCTGCCGGGTAGCGGTCGTCGGCAAGCCGTCGCTGCACGCGCTGCGCAGCGCCGCCCGCCGGCTGGGGGTCCGGCCCGCCGAGCTTGCCGTGGTGGGCGACGACCCCGAGCTCGAGGTCGCGATGGCCCACCGGGGCGGGGCGCTGGCGGTCGCCGTCGGAACCGGGGTCGGCACCAGCAGCGCGTTCGCCCGGCTGCCCGGGGAACGCCGGCCTCATCTCATGGTGCACGGCGTCGGCGAGCTCCTGGAACTGTGCCGGGAATCGGCCGGCCCGGGGCCGGATCGGAGTAACCCGTGACGGACCGCGCGAGCCGCCGGCCACGACGGGCGGACCTATCTGCGCATCGCTACCTGCCGGTCTCGCTGGAGGAGCTCAAGTTCTTCTTCCAGACCGGTGCCGAGCAAGTCTTGGGCTCTGACGCTCACCAGCGTTTACGCGGATAGCTGGAGGGCCTGCTTCACCCGTTAGCGGGAGGGGCTTGCTTCACGCCGCTAGCGGGAAAGGCCCGCCGTCGCCGACCCCCGCAGCCGGGCCACCGTGGCGCGCAGTTCCTGCAGCTCCCGGGTGAGCTCCGCGACGCGGCGCCCTTCGTCTGCGCCGGAGTCGGACTCGGCGATCTCCCGGATGCGGCGGACCTCACGGTAGAGCGGGTCGAGACCGCCGTCCCCCGGCCCGGTGCGCGCGCCGGTGTCACCGGGCATGACGGTGGCGCGCACGGGTGATCCGCAATGAGGACAGTGCAGCATCTCGCTCACATCGGCTCCGGCGGAAGCGGTCGAGGCGGCCTTCCTGGTCACCGGCCTTCCCGCGGCATCTGCGGGCGGGCCAGCGCCCGGTCTGCGCCCTGTGCGCACGTTACGCCCGGCTTCGGGTGGCGGACAATGAGCGGCGCCCCAAAACCGGCGGGACCGTTTCTGGGGGCGATCACAAAACGGTTTACGCGCGCACTGCCCTGCCTGGCCGTTTGTGCTGCCGGGGGCGCCCGCGCCGGGCCGCTTGGTGGTCAGGTATTTGTGGCCGGCCACAGGGCGCTCACGAGCAATGTTGTGCCGGCGCCCGGTGCGCTGGCGCCGGCCCACTCGCACACTGGAATAGCCGGAAATAGGTCGACCGCACGGCGGCCGCGTCGGTCCGGCAGCCGCAAGCAAGCGCCCTGGGCCCTTCGGAGGCAGGCCCTGGGCCCTTCGGAGGCAGTGTGGAAGCCGACTTCAGGGTGCGCCCGGCCGGGTCCTGCGACTGTCGCACGGACATCGGGCGGCTGCTGATCACGTGCCCGGACCAGCCGGGAATCGTTGCCACGGTTCCGGGTTTCCGCTTCTCCAGCGGCGCAAACATGACCAAGTCGCGACAGTACTCCGCCGATCCGTTTGGCGGAACTATTTTCCTCCGGACTGAATTCCGCCTAACGGGGCTCCCCGAATCTTCCGATGATTTTCCGGCGAGTTTCGGTGAAATTGCCGGCCGATTCTCGATGCGCTGGCAAATGACCAGGACCGGGCCCGTGAAAGGACGTACGCGATGACGGTTGGCCAGCGTCCCGGGCGGGCGGCGCGCCGCGGCGGCAAGGCCGTGACGGGCCGCCCAGGACGCGGCGCGCGAAGCATCGCGGCGTGGCCGCGGCCGGTGCGGCCCCGCCCGCCCGCGTGGCTGCTGTACCGCATCCAGCCGCTGCTCGCGCCCAACACCTTCTATCGCCGCCTCGCGGGATGGCTGGAAGGATCGCGGGGCCGGTACCGGATCTTCGCCGCAGCGGAGAAGACGGTCAAGAACGAGATTTTCGGCTGCCGCATGTGCGGTCAGTGCACGCTGCCGGTCACCGGGTATGCCTGCCCCATGACCTGCCCCAAGCAGTTGCGTAACGGGCCCTGCGGGGGGGTTGGCAGCGACGGTTCCTGCGAGGTCTACCCGGACCGGCGCTGTGTGTGGCTGGTGGCCTGCGAACGGGCGGAGGACAACGGCCGGATCGCCGACCTGCAGCTGCTGCAGCGGCCCATCGACCACCGGGGCTGGGGACAGAGCTCGTGGGTCAACTACTGGACCGGGCGCGACGACGGCCTGTGGACCACCGGCGACGGCCCGGCTCCGGCCATCGGACGTCGCGCACCAGTGGCGGGGCCGCGATGACCTCAGCGCCGTCCTCGCTGCGCAGCAGTCTGGAGTCCGCGCGGGCCACGGTGACCGCCGAGGTAGGCCCGCCGCGCGGAGCCGATCCGGCTGCGGTGCGCCGCAAGGTGGAGCCGTTGCGGGGCTGGGTGGCCGCGGTCAACATCCCCGACGGCCAGAGCGCGCACGTGCGGATGTCCAACTGGGCGGGCAGCCTCCTCGCCCTCGACGCGGGCGTCGAACCGGTGATGCAGGTCACCTGCCGTGACCGCAACCGGATCGCGCTCCAGTCCGACCTGATGTCCGCCGCCGCCCTGGGTATCCCGAACGTGGTCCTGATGACCGGCGACCACCCGCGGTTCGGTGATCACCCCGACGCCAAGCCGGTCTTCGATCTCGACGGCGTGCAGCTGGTGTGGACCGCCCGCACCATGCGCGACGAGGGACGGCTGCTGTCCGGGCGGCAGCTGGACCCGCCACCATCCTGGCTCATCGGGGCGGTCGAGAACCCGTTCGCGCCGCCGGTGCGATTCCGCGCGGCCAGGCTCGGCAAGAAGGTCGCCGCCGGGGCGGATTTCGTGCAGACGCAGTTCGTCTTCGACGTCCCGGTGTTCACGCGGTGGATGGCCGATGTCCGGGACCTCGGGCTGCAACAGCGCTGCAAGATCCTGGCCGGGGTCGGGCCGGTCCGCTCCCTGCGGGCACTGGAGTTCATGAGCAACAACATCCCTGGCCTGTGGATCCCGGACGAGATCGGCCGCCGGCTGCGCGGCGTTCCGGCCGACCGGGTGGCCGACGAGGGACTGGCAATGTGCGCCGAGATCATCCAGCAGATCCTGCGGATCCCGGGGGTGAGCGGTGTCCACGTCATGGCACCGGGCTTCGAGCACGGCATCCCCGAGGTTCTCGCCCGTGCGGGACTCGCCCGTGCGGCAACGGACCGGCCCGGGCAGGCAGAACCGGCCACCGCGGGGGCCGCACGCAGCGCGCGTGCGGCGGGCACCGCCGGGACCGGCGGCGGGAGCGGTCATGCACATTGACGTCCGCCCGGTCGCGAGGCTGCGGGGCCCGGGCGCGGTGGATGTCCCGGCGGCGCTCGGTCCCGTCTTCAGCGCGCTGAGCACGAGCCCGGTCGACCTTGCCCGGCTCCGGGTCGTCTGCGACTGGATTCAGTACCGCAACAATTTCACCGAACCGGTCGCCTGCCGCCCCGTGCTGGCGGAACCGGTGCCGGCGGAACCGGTTCTGGCGGAACCACGGCCGGCGGAACACGTGACAGCGGAACGCACACCGACAGCAACCGCGGCCGCGGAATCCGCACGGCAGGACGGCCTGGAGATCGCCATCGACCTGCGCCGCAGCGGCGAGACCGACGTGGCGACGCGGATCAAGGAGGTGCTGGCCGCTCCCCTGGATTCCACGCCGCCCGGGCACATCGCGCTGGAGCCGTGGGTGCCGGCCAGCGAAAGCTGCATCTGGCAGTTCAACACGCTCTACTGGCAGGCGCTGTCGCGATGGGAGCAGGCCACCGGCCGGGAGTACGAGCGGGCGCTGCCGGGCGGGGAGAGCGACGCGCGCAACACCGCGGCCGTGACGGAGATGATCGGCGAGCTGTTCCGCGTGTGGGACGAGCTGGACGCCCGGCATGCCCTGCCTCCCGAGCTCTACATCGTGGAACTCGGCGTCGGCAACGGGAGCCAGGCCCGCACCTGGCTGGACACCTTCGCCGAGCTCGACCGCGGTCACGGGCGCGACTACTACCGGCGGCTGCACTACCTGATGGGTGACTACTCGCCGCACGTTCTCGAGCGCGCCCGGCAGGCGGTGGCTCATCACGGTGACCGCGTCAACGGCCTGGTGCTCGACGCCACCCGCCCCCTGCTCACCCTGGGCTTCCTGCGCGGCAAGGCGTTCTGCGTCTATATCTCCAACGTCTACGACAACCTGCCGACCGACGAGCTGGCGAACATCGGGGGCCGTCCCTACCTGGTCGAGGTGCGCGCCTACCTCGGCGACGAGGAAGTGGGCCGGATCAGGGCGCGCCACGGCCTCCCGGAGGGCGCGCTGGGCGGGCTCACCGAGCGGCTGCTCCGGCTGGGGCCGGACCTGCTGGCCGAAACCACGCCCGAGACCTTCGCCGACGCCGGCCGGGTGGTGGCGTTCTGGCGCGACGTCTGGGCCGCGCTGCGCCTGCAGGAGCGTTACGTCCCCCTGGAAGGGCTCGACGCCTACCAGGTCTCCCCCTCGCTGACCGGAGAGATTCTGCGGCCACTGATGGGCAGCGGCGGCGACATCCGGATGCACGCCAGCAACGGGGCCCTGGCCAGCTTCGAAGGCACCCTGCCGCTGCTCCACCCGTTCGGCCGGCTGCTCTGCCACGACCTGTTCCTCACCGAGCCGGGCCAGTACCACACCGGGTTCTTCGGGCCAGGCAAGTACGACGGCTCGGTCGTGAACTGGGTCAACGGGCCCCTACTCCAGCTCATCGGCAACCGCCGCGGGTTCGACGTGCAGATAGCGCCATTCGGCGCCCGCCCGGGATCGAACGTCAAGACGCTCACCGCACAGGTCCGGGACTGACCGCCATGACAGCACGGAACCCGTCGTCGCTGCTCCCCACTACGGTCGTCGGCTCCTACCCGGTGCCGGAGTGGCTCGAACGCCTCAAGACCGATTACTACCAGCGCCGGATCAGCGCCCAGCACCTCAATGAGATCCACGAGGTCGCAATCAAGGCGGCGCTCAAGGACCAGGAGCTCACCGGGCTCGACATCGTCTCGGACGGCGAACTCCGCCGCGACAACGACATCGACTACCTGCTCACCCGCATCCCCGGCGTCGACATCCCGCACCGGGCCAAGACCGACTACTACGACTACTACGACGCGGAGGTCACGCGGCCGCTGCCCGAACCGGGCGGAGGAGTCGGCCTGGGGCTGGCCAGGGACTTCGCGTTCACGCGTGAGCAGACGCAGTGGCCGATCAAGTTCTCCTTCACCGGCCCGTTCTCGCTCTCGCGCCGGATCCGCAACGGCGCCTACACCGACCCCGGCGACCTGGTGCGCGCCCTCGCGGGCTGGCTCAACGCGGAGGCGCGGACGCTGGCAGCGGCCGGCGCAGACCTGCTGCAGATCGATGAGCCGTTCCTCGCCGGCTATCCCGAGGCGGCGGAGCTGGCGATCGAGGCGGTCAACATCGTCACCGCAGGCGTGGATGCGACCTGGGCCCTGCACGTGTGCTATGGGAACCGCTACGCCAGGCCGCTGTGGGAAGGGCATTACGACTTCCTGTTCCCCGCCGTCCTCGCCGCGCGCATCGACCAGCTCGTGCTCGAATTCGGCCGCAAGGGCCTCGATGATCTGCGGCTGTTTCAGCAGTACGCTTGGGATCGCCGGGTGGGCCTCGGTGTCATCGACGTGAAGACCGCCGACGTCGAGTCGCCCGACCTGGTCGCCTCCCGCATCCGCCGGGCGCTGGACTTCGTCCCGGTAGAGCGGCTGATCATCAACCCCGACTGCGGGCTGCGCCATCTGCCCGCCGACGTGGCGCGCGCTAAGCTGCGCGCCATGGTGGCCGGGGCCGCCGAGGTACGCGGGGAGCAGCGGCCCGGTGGCCAGGACGCCGCCCCCCCAGATCACGGGAACAGGGCCCCGATCAGGAACAAGGCAGGGACTGGGCGATGAGCACTCCAGAAGCGGACGGCTTTGTCTTCACCTCGGAGTCGGTGACCGGCGGCCACCCGGACAAGATGGCCGACCAGATCTCCGACACCATCCTCGACGCCGCGCTCGGGCAGGACCCGGGCTCGCGGGTGGCGGTCGAGACGCTGCTGACGACCGGCCTCATCGTGATCGCCGGTGAGCTGACCACCAAGGCCGTGCTCGACTACGCGGGCCTCGCCCGTGACTGTGTGCGCGACATCGGCTACGTGGGCGGCGAGTTCGGGTTCGACGCCGACGCGGTCGGCGTTCTCGTGGCCCTGGACAAGCAGTCGCCCGACATCGCGCGCGGCGTCGACGCCTCACGGGAGACGCGGACCAGCCACCAGGACGATGCCTATGACCAGGTAGGCGCCGGTGACCAGGGGATGATGTTCGGCTATGCGACGAACGAGACCCCGGAGCTCATGCCCATGCCGATCACGCTGGCGCACCGGCTCGCCCGGAGGCTGACCGAGGTCCGCGCCACGGGCCTGGTGCCCTACCTGCGTCCCGACGGCAAGACCCAGGTGACCGTCCGTTACGACTCCGGCGGCCGGCCGGTCCAGGTGGAGAAGCTGCTCATCTCCGCCCAGCACGCCGAGGGCGCCGAGGACAAACTTCCGGACGCACTGTGGGAACACGTGGCCACCCAGGTGCTCCCCGCCGGCCTGTATGACCCAGCGGACCTGCGCGACAACTTCTACGTCAACCCCACCGGCCGGTTCGTCATCGGCGGGCCGGTCGGCGACGCCGGGGTGACCGGCCGGAAGATCATCGTGGACACCTACGGCGGCTTCGCGCGGCATGGCGGGGGCGCGTTCTCCGGCAAGGATCCCTCGAAGGTGGACCGCTGCGCCGCGTACGCCGCGCGCTACGTCGCCAAGAACATCGTGGCCGCCGGGCTTGCCGACCGGGTAGAGGTCCAGGTCGCCTACGCGATCGGCGTGGCACGCCCGTTCTCGCTGCTGGTGGACACGTTCGGCACGGAAACGGTCGAGCGGGCCACGATCGCCCGCCTGGTGCGGGAGAACTTCGACCTCCGCCCGGCCGCGATCTGCGATCACCTCGACCTTCGCCGGCCGCGGTACCGCGCCACCGCCGCCTACGGTCATTTCGGGCGCAGCGAGCCCGAGTTCACCTGGGAGCGCACGGACAAGGCGGAGACGCTGCGGCGTCAGGCCGGGCTCGGGTAAGAGACCCCAGCGCCCTATTACCGGGTCTCTAGGCCTGGGCGGGCTCGGGCAGGAACACCGATTTGGGCCTCAGGTAGGCGCCGAGGCACTCCGGGCCGTAGGTGCTGCCCTGGCCGCCGGCCCGGCCGCCCCAGGGCGAGCCAAGGTCCGGCACGTACAGGTTGACGCCGAACGTGCCGACGTGGATGCGCCGCGCGATGTCCACTCCGTGATCGGGATCGGAGGTCCATACCGTGCCCGCCAGCCCCGGGCCGGCCGCATTGGCGATCGCGACCGCCTCGGCCTCCCGGGCATAGGGAATGACGGTCACGACGGGGCCGAAGACCTCACCCAGCGCGGATTCCGCGCCAGCCGGGCCCCGCGCCAGCACCGTTGGCTCGTAGTAGTAGCCGCGGACCGGCGCCGCCGGGCGCCGCCCGCCGGCGACGACGCGCGCGCCCTCACCCGTCCGCGCCGTCACGTAAGCCTCGACGCCCGCCCGGCGGCGGGGGCTGACCAGCGGTCCCATGCTGGTTTCCGGCGACATCGGGTCACCGATCACCATGGCCGCGGCCTGCTCCCTGAGCCCGGTCACCGTCTCTTCGTAACGGCACTGCGGCGCCAGCACCCGGGAGGCGGCGAAACAGGTCTGCCCCGTGTTGGCGAAGGCGAGGCGGCCCAGTGCCGCCGACGTCGCCACGAGGTCGGCGTCTTCCAGCACGATCGCCGCCGACTTCCCGCCCATCTCCAGGTTGAGGGATTTGAAGGTCTCGCCGCACGCGACGGCGATCCGCCGGCCGACGGACACCGGTCCGGCGAAGGAGACCTTGTCGACGCCGGGGTGCCGGGCGAGCAGTTCGGCCACATCGTGCGCCCCGGTGACGAGGTTGAACACACCCGGCGGGAAATCCGCCGCCTCGAAGGCCTCGGCCAGGATGTAGGCGCTCAGGCACGTCTGTGCGGCCGGCTTGAGCACGACCGTGCAGCCGGCCGCCAGCGCCGGGGCCAGCTGAGCGAAGGTGAGCGCCAGCGGGTAGTTCCACGGCGCGATCACCGCCGAGACGCCCACGGGCTCGCGCCGGACGATGGTATGGCCGCGGAAGTTGACGGCCGCGCGGATCTCCTCCGGCTGCAGCGCGCGGGCCAGCGCGGCGTAGTAGCGGAGGATGGCGACGGGGGCCTCCGCATTATGGAGCCGGGAGGCGCTGATGGGCATGCCCATCTCCGCGGTCACCAGGCTGGCCGTGTCCTGCGCCCGGTTTTCCAGCGCCGCGGCGAGCCGGTCCATGGCGGCGGCCCGCTCGGCCCGGTCGGTGCGCGGCCAGGGCCCGGAATCGAAGGCCTGCCTGGCCGCGCGCACCGTGATGTCAACGTCTTTCCCGGAGGCCGCCGGGGCGGCACCCATGATCTCCTCGGTAGCCGGGTTGGCCACCGTGATCGCGTCCGGTGATGCCGACAGCAGCAGGCGCCCACCCGCGTAGATATCCCGGTACTCGAGCAATCCAGGCCACCTTCTCCAGGCGGAGGACGTCCGGCCGATTAACATTCGCCAACTTTTCCTGAAATGTGCGGCGGCCGGCTGCCGGTTGTCAAGATTGCCGGCGGCGCGGGTTTGTGATGAGCCACAAGGACCATCCCCCGTTCCGGTCGTATGCTGCGCTTGTGACGGACAACCTCCCCGCCGTGGGACGGGCGCTTGCGGCGGGGCCCGGCGGGCCAGCCGGGTCCGCACGTGATCTCGGCCGGGAGAACACGGTCCTCCGCGAACTGGTGACGGTGTACCGCCAGCTGTCGGGCCTCGCGCTGCAGGACGCGGATCTGGCCAGCGTCACCCAGCTGCTGGCCGACCGGACGGCCGCGACCGTCGCCGTGGTCAGCCCGGTCATGGACGTCATGGCCGCGGCGTCACCCGGGGCGCCGCCGGAGAAGGCCGCCGTCATGGTCGCCGAGGCGCTGGTCCACCCGCGCCTCGGCCAGGTCCTGCGGGCATCGCGGCAGGGGCACCGGTCCTTGTGGCTGCCCAGCGTCGGCGGGATGCCCGCCATCATCGTCGCGCCGATCCTCGTCGGCGACGAGGTTCCGGCCCACCTGATCACCCTGGACGTGCCGGAGCGTGGCGGCGATCAGGACATGAACCTGCTCGTCACCGAGCACGCCGCCACGATCTGCGGCGTGATCCTCGGCCGGGAGCACGTCGTCGAGGCCGCCGCCCGCCGCGTGCGTGACGACCTGGTTGAAGGTCTGCTGCTGGGGCGCGGCCGTGATGAGGGCGACACGGAGAGATGGGCGGCGCATCTCGGATACGACCCGGGACGCGAGCACAACGTGATGGTCATCGCCTTCGACATCCCGGCTCCGCGGCTGCCCCAGGACTCCGACGCGCTCCGGCAGCGGGTCCGGGACGTGATCGAGCACTTCTTCGCCACCCGCGCCCCCGACGTGATCATCTCGGCGCGTGAATCGGAGGTGGTCCTGGTGGCCGCCGTGCCCGAGGACGGGGACGGGGGCGGCATGGACGCGCTGCGCCTCGGCACCACCTGTATCGCCCGCCTGGCCGAGCTGTTCCCGGACACGAAGGTGGTCATCGGGATCGGCGGGGCGTGCCGCGGCCCGCAGGAGATCACCCGCTCCTATGAACAGGCGCACCGGACGATCGAGACCCTCCGCCGCATCGGCCGGGCCGGCACCGTCACGGCCTTCGCCGATCTGGGCATTCACCGGCTGCTTCTGCAGGTGCCGCAGCTGGCGGAGCTGAGGTCGTTCGCGGACGACGTGCTCGGCAGCCTGTCCCGCAACGAGCGCGAGCGGCGGGCCGAGTACCTGACCACGCTCGCCTGCTACCTCCGGGAGAACAGCAGCCCGCAGCGCGCGGCCCGGTTCCTGCACGTCCATCCCAACACCGTTGCCTACCGGATCAAGCGGATCGAGGAGATCACCGGGCTGTCGATGGACAGCTACCGGGACCGGCTGACCACGCAGGTGGCCCTGGAGATCCTGGACGCGCTGGGTGATGAGCCATGACCGGCCAGCCGAGATTCACCGACGTGCTTGGGCAGCGGCTGCTCGTCTGCGACGGCGCCATGGGCACGATGCTGCACGCCGCAGGCTGTGCCCTCGACCGGGCGCTGCCCGAGGTCAACCTGTCCGACCCCAAGCTGGTTGGCGCCATTCACGAGAGCTACATCGCCGCGGGTGCCGGCGTCATCCAGACCAACACGTTCGGGGCGAACCGGCTCTGGCTGGCCGGCCACGGTTACCCCGACCAGGTCGAGGAGATCAACCGCGCCGCGGTGAGCATCGCCAGGGAGATGGCCGAGCGCAGCGGCCGCGAGGTCTTCGTCGCGGGCTCGGTCTCGCCCTCGGTCACGGCCCGGCAGCGGCGCCAGGTCGGCGCCGCCGAGCGGCAGGACGTGCTCGCCGAGCAGGTCCGCTCACTCGCGGCCGCGGGAGTCGACGTGCTCATCCTGGAGACATTCGGCTACCTCGACGAGCTCGCCGAGGCAGTGGCCGTGGCCAGCGACATCTGCGACGTTCCCATCATCGCGCAGGCCACCTTCGCCGACGACGAGCGGACTCTGGGCGGCGAGACACCGCACGAGGTTGCCTCCGTGCTCGGCGACCTGCCGATCGCCATGCTCGGCACCAACTGCACCATCGGGCCCCAGCGGATGCTGGCCGTCGTTGAGAGCCTGGTCCAGTACGCCACGCTGCCGGTCAGTGCGCAGCCCAACGCCGGCCAGCCACGCAAGGTCGGCCACCGCCGCTTCGAGTTCAGCATCGACGCCAGCTACTTCGCCCGCTACCTGCGCCGTTTCGCGGAAGCGGGCGCGGCCATGGTCGGTGGGTGCTGCGGCACCACCCCCACGCACATCGAGGCGGCGGCGGAGAACGTGTCCGGCCTGCCGCTGCCCGACGTGCGTCCCAGCACACGGCCGCGGCCGCCCGGGCCGGCCCCTGGCAAGGCGAGCGAGGCCACGGGCATCCTTGCCGCCCGGCTCGCCGCCCGGGACTTCGTCGTCGCGGCCGAGATCCCCGCCCCCGACGGGGGCGCTATTCCCGCCGAGACCATGACCGCCCTGCGCGAGCACGGCCTCGACCTGTTCGCTGTCACCTCACCGGAGAACCCCCGGGCCCACCGCGACTCGCTCGGTATGGCGGTCCACCTCCAGGCCGACGGCGGGGTGGAAACCATCGTCACGATGACGACCTGGGACAAGACCATCATGACGCTGCAAGCCGACCTGCTCGGGGCGCACGCTCTCGGCATCCGCAGTGTCGTCTGCGAGACCGGGAACCCGCCGGTGCTGGGCGACTACCCGGCCGTCGACGGGATCTGGGAGGTCGACTCGCCTGGCCTGGTGGCCCTGCTGGCGGGCCTGAACGCCGGCCGGGATCTCGACGGCCTGGCGCTGACCACGAAGACATCCTTCTGCATCGGGGCCCGTGTCAACCCGGGGGCGCCGGACCCGGAGGCCGAGTTCGAACGGGCCAGGGCCGAGGTGGCGGCGGGGGCGCACTTCCTCATCACCCGGCCGCTCTACGAGCTGGACTCGCTGCGGCGGATGGCCGCGGCCCTCGCCGGCACCGGTTTGCCGGTGCTGGCCTCGATCGCGCCGCTGCGCACCTTCGAGGACGCCGACTACCTCGCGCACGAGGTGCCGGAGGTGAACATGCCCGCGGCCGCGCTGCACGCGATGGAGCGCGCCGCGACCGCGGGGCCGGCGGCGGCGCGGGCGACCGGTATCCGGCTGGCGGCGCATCTGCTCGCCGAGGCACGCCCGCTGGCCGACGGCGTGGTGCTCCGCACGCCGGACGGCGACGTGGCCGCGCTGGAGCCGCTCCTGGCGGTGCTGGCATGAGGGTGCCCCGTGGCGCGGCCGGGCAGCGGCCGCCGGTGCCGGGGCGGGCGGCGGCCGGCGGCAGAAAACCTGGTCATGACCGGCGTATAAAGGTCGTGGCCGGGCCACAATGGTCCACGTGGGACCTTGTGGGATGTGCCGTAGCGGACGGCCGGGCCGTACCGCATGCTGTAGCGCACCCGCGGGGACCGGCCATCTGCTGGCCTCCCCACCTTGCTTGTGAGGACGAGGCGTCGGAAGCTACGGAGGCCAGATGAGCATCCTGGGCACCCGGGTGGTGCGGATCGAGGACCCACGGTTGCTGACCGCGGGCGGTACCTATGTCGAGGACGTCAGGGTGCCGGAGCTGCTGGGAGCGGCGCGGGTCACGTTCGTGCGCAGCCCGCACGCGCACGCGCTGATCACCGGCGTCGACGCGTCCGCGGCGCTGGCGGCGCCGGGCGTGGTCGCCGTGCTGACCTACCAGGACATCAACGACATACCACCGCCGCCGCCACCGCCGGAGGGCGGCCCGCCTCCCGGCAGCGAGGCCGCTCCCCTGCCCATGGGCGGGGTGTGGCAGGAGCCGCTGCTGGCGGTTGACCGGGTGCGGTTCGTCGGCGAGCCGGTGGCCATCGTGCTCACCGACGACACGTACCAGGGCGAGGACGCCGCCGAACTGGTCAGCGTGGACTATGAGCCCCTGCCCGTCGTCGTGGACCCCGCCGACGCGCTCGCCGGGCAGACGCAATTGTTCCCCGACGCGGCATCGAACGTCGTGGTGACGATCGGCAAGCCCGCCGACGACACCGCCTTCGACGGCTGTGACGTCGTGGTCGAGCGCGACATCGTGAACCAGCGGGTCGCGCCGGTGCCGATGGAGGGCCGGGCCACCGCCGCCTCCTGGGAGGACGGCAAGCTGACGGTCTGGGTGAGCACCCAGAACCCGCAGATCAGCCGCTTCGTGATGGCCGGCGCGTTCGGGCTCGACCCGGACAGCATCCGGGTGGTCGTCCCCGACGTGGGTGGCGGGTTCGGCGCCAAGATCGCTGTCGACCGGGACGCCATCATCGTCGCGTGGGCGGCCAGGCACACCGGCCGGGCGGTGCGCTGGGTGGAGACGCGCAGCGAGAACCTGACCGGGATGACGCACGGGCGCGCCCAGCAGCACACCGTCAAGATCGGCGGAAACCGGGACGGGCGCGTCCTGGCCTACCGGCTCGAGGTCGTGCAGGACACCGGGGCGTATCCGAGGATGAGCGGCTTCCTGCCCACCCTTACCAGCCTGATGGCGGTCGGCCCCTACGACATCGCGCACGTGGAGACCGCCGGCCGGGTGGTGGTGACGAACACGACGCCGATCTCCGCCTACCGCGGCGCCGGCCGGCCGGAGGCCACCGCGGCGATCGAGCGGGCGATGGACCTGTTCGCTGGCGAGATCGGCATGGACCCCGCCGAGGTGCGGCGGCGCAACATGGTGCCGGCCGACAGGTTCCCGCACCAGACCCCGTGCGGGGCCCACTACGACAGCGGCGACTACGTCGGGGCGCTGGACAAGGTGCTGGCCGGCGCGGACTACGCCGGCCTGCGGGCCGACCAGGCACGGCGGCGCGAGCGCGGGGACGTAGCCCAGCTCGGCATCGGGCTGGCCAGCTACGTGGAGATCACCGCGGCGGACGCCGACAGCGGCGAGACCGCCCGGCTGGTGGTCGGCGGCGACGGCACGGCCACCGTCTACACCGGCAGTTCCTCGACCGGCCAGGGCCACGAGACGGCGTGGGCGATGCTGGTCCAGTCGGAGCTGGGGATCCCCATGGACAACGTCACGGTGCTCCACGGGGACACCGACGCCATCCCGCTCGGCACCGGCAGCCACGCGTCGCGGTCGCTGCAGCTCGGCGGGGTGGCGGTGCACAAGGCCGCAGTGGAGGTCAGGGACGAGGCGCGCCGGGTCGCCGCGGACATGATGGAGGCCAGCGAGGCCGACCTGGAGCTCGACACCGACCGCGGCCTCTGGCACGTCCGCGGCGACCCGGGATCGGGCCGGACCTGGGCCGACGTGGCCGGTCACGCTGGCCAGGATGGCCTGACGGCCGCGGTCCACTTCACCGAGGCACAGCCCACGTTCCCGTTCGGCACCCACCTCGCGGTCACCGAGGTCGACACCGAGACCGGCAAGGTGACCCTGCTGCGGCACGTGACCGTGGATGATGCGGGGGTGGTGGTCAACCCGGTGCTGACGGAAGGGCAGCGGCACGGCGGCATCGCCCAGGGTGCGGCGCAGGCGCTGCTCGAGGAGATGGTGTACGACGCGGAGGGCAACCCGCTCACCGGCACGCTCGCGGACTACGCCGCTATCAGCGCCACCGAGCTGCCTAGTTTCGAGCTGCTGGAGAGCGAAACCCCCACGCCGATCAACCCGCTGGGGGTCAAGGGGATCGGGGAGGCCGGCACGATCGGCGCCACCCCGGCCGTGCAGAATTCCGTCATCGACGCGGTCAGCCACCTCGGCGTCCGCCACATCGACATGCCGACCACACCAGCGCGGGTATGGGCCGCTATCAGCGAAGCGAGGGACAGCCAGTGAAGGTGAGCATGACCGTCAACGGCGCCACCGTCGGAGCGGAGGTGGCGGACCGGACCCTGCTCGTGCACTTCCTGCGGGACGTGGCCGGCCTCACCGCGACCAACGTCGGCTGCGACACCACCTCATGCGGGGCCTGCACGGTCCTGCTGGACGGCCAGTCGGTGAAATCGTGCACGGTGCTCGCAGCCCAGGCCGACGGCCGCGAGGTGACCACCCTGGAAGGCCTCGCCGCCGGTGACGGGCAGATGCATCCCGTCCAGCGGGCCTTCCAGGCCCAGCACGGCCTCCAGTGCGGGTTCTGCACTCCGGGCATGGTGATGGCGGCCGTCTCGCTGCTCGCCGAGAACCCCCGGCCCACGGAGGAGCAGGTCCGTACCGGGCTGGAGGGCAATCTGTGCCGGTGCACCGGCTACCACAACATCGTCCGCGCCGTGCTGGCCGCGGCCGACGGCGCAGAAGGGCAGGACAACCGGTGATCCCCGCACCCTTCACCTACCAGCGGGCCGGGTCGGTGGACGAGGCCCTGGACCTGGCCGCCCGTGGCGGCGAGGACACAAAATTCCTGGCCGGCGGGCATTCGCTGCTCCCGCTCATGAAACTCCGGCTGGCCGTGCCGACGGTCCTGGTGGACATCGGCCGGCTCCGCGAGCTCTCCTTTGTGCGCGACGAGAACGGCCACATCACGGTGGGGGCCCTGACCAGCCATCACGACCTGACGAACTCCGCCCAGCTGCACAGCGAGCTGCCGCTGCTCGCCCACGCCGCCAGCCAGGTCGGCGACCCGCAGATCCGCCACCGCGGCACGATCGGCGGGTCGCTGGTGCACGCCGACCCCGCGGGCGACCTGCCGGCGGTGATCCTCGCGCTCGACGCCACGCTGGTCGCGCGCGGCCCCTCGGGCACCCGTGAGATCAGTGCGGCGGACTTCTTCACCGCGCTGTTCGAGACCGCCCTGGAACCCGGCGAGCTGCTGACCGAGATCCGCATCCCCAAGCCGGGCACGGCGGGGTGGTCGTTCCAGAAGTTCACCAAGCGCGCCATCGACTGGGCGATCGTCGGCGCCGCCGTGCAGGGCGACCAGGTCGCGCTGGTCCACATGGGGTCGACGCCGCTGCGGGCCACGGCCGTCGAGCGGGCGCTCGCGGACGGCGCCGCCCCGGCCGAGGCGGCCGCGCACGCGGCGGACGGGACGAGCCCGCCCGGCGACATCAACGCCGACAGCGGGTACCGCGCGCACCTGGCCCGGGTCCTGGTCGGCCGCGGCCTGGCCGAATCACGCGCGCGGGCTGGCCAGGGACATACCTAACGGCGTTCCTGCCGGGGCCGGATCATATCGGAGGCGAGGAGGCTGGACAGGGCCGTGCCACACGCCCCGCGGTGCTGGGCCGGGACGCACGCGGCCAGGGCCTCGTTCGCGCTGGCAAAATCGCCCAGGGCCTCGACGAGCGCGACCAGTTCTGGCGCCTTGAGGAAGACGAGACGACGGTTCCCGAAGTGATAAGCCAGGCCGCCGAATCCCTCGCGCCTGATCGCGACCTGCGGATGTTTCTCGTAAGCCCGGCCGGCGTCGAACCCTGCCGTCATCGACGCTCAGTAGACGCCGCACATGCCGTCGATCGAGATCTCCTCGACCAGCAGCTCCTCGGCGTCCTCCACGCCGGTGCCGGCCGCCGCCTCGGCACCCGTCCCGGTGCCAGCCGCCGCTACGGTGCGAGCCGCCGCTACGGTGCCAGCCGCCCCGGGGCCGTCCGCCTCGGCCGTCTCGGTGATGGCCTTGGTCCTGGCGCTGTCTCCGGTCATCAGGGGCCTGCCTCCTACATGGCCTTCCCGGCCATCCGGCCGGCGGCGTGGCTGCTGGAAACATGCTCCCATACCCGGCCGACGGGGCCACGCGCCGCCCGGTGCGCGTTCCGGCGGGCACTGGCCGTTGCCCAGGGCACCTGACATGAACACGCCCGAGGCGTCCGTGCCGCGCCAGGCGCCCACGCCACGCCAGGGTCCGGTGCCGCGCCGGGCGCCCGCGCCCGCCGGGATGTGCCTGCGCCCGGACCAGGGGCTGCGCAGCCTTGCTGGCGGAACGGTCCTAGTCGGCGGATCGCCGCTGCGCCTGCTGCGCCTCGCCCCGCGCGCCGCCACGCTGGTCCGGGGGTGGTGGGACGGCGTGCCGGTGCCCGGCGAGCCCGCCGCGCAGGCGCTGGCACGCCGCCTGCTCGACGCCGGGCTCGCCCACCCGGACCCGGCCGGCGGCCCGGGACCGGGCGAGGTCACGGCCGTCATCCCGGTGCGCGACCGGCCGGGCGAGCTCGCCAGGTGCCTGGCCAGCCTGGCCGGGATGCGGGTCATCGTGGTGGACGACGGCTCGGCGGACCACGCCGCCGTGGCGGCGGCCGCCGCCACGGCCGGAGCGCTCTGCCTGCGCCGCGACCGGTGCGAAGGGGCGGGTGCCGCGCGGAACACCGGCCTCGCCGCCGTGCGCACGCCGCTGGTTGCCTTCGTCGATTCCGACTGCGTCCCCCGGCGGGGCTGGCTTCCGCCGCTGCTGCGGCACTTCGCTGACCCAGCGGTGGGAGCCGTGGCGCCCCGCATCGTGGCCCATGAGCAGGGCAGCGGCTGGCTGGCGCGATATGAGGGGGCGGCGTCGGCCCTCGACATGGGGCCGGTGGAGAGCATCGTGCGGCCGGGCGCGCGGGTGCCGTACGTGCCGGGCGCGGCGCTGCTGGTCCGCCGCGCGGCCATGGGCCGGGGATTCGCCGAGGACATGCCGGTCGGAGAGGACGTCGACCTCGTCTGGCGGCTGGCGGCCGCCGGCTGGCACATCAGGTACGAGCCGCGCGCGGCCGTCGGCCACCGGCACCGGGTGCGGCTTGGTGACTGGGTGCGCAGGCGCCGCGACTACGGCACGTCGGCGGCTCCGCTGGAACTGCGCCATCCCGGCACGGTGCCGGCCTGCGCGATGTCGGGATGGAGCGCGCTGGCCTGGGCCGCGGCGGCGGCGGGGTGGCCGGGGGCCGGCGCCGCGGTCACCGGGGCCGCGACGGCGCTGCTCGCCCGGCGCCTGAGCCCGCTCACCGAGGATGCCTGGCCGCTGGCGGGCCGGCTGGCAGGCTGCGGGACGGTCGCCGCCGGCAGGCTGCTCGGCAACGCGGTGGCCCGCACCTGGTGGCCGCTGGCTGTCCCGGCTGCCGCCGCGATCCCCCGGCTGCGGCTGCCGCTGACCGCGGCCCTCCTCGTGCCGCCGGTTCTCGACTGGCGGGAGCGGCGGCCGCCGATGGGGCCCGCCAGTTACGCCGCCGCGCGTCTCCTCGATGACCTCGCCTACAGCGCCGGCGTGTGGCAGGGCTGCCTCGCACACCGCACCGCGCGCCCGCTCATCCCCAGGCTGTGGTGGTGGTCGCGGGCCAGCGAGCCGGGCGGCCCGCGACCCGGCCAGGCACGGTCTCCGGGGTCACAGGCTGTCGCGCTGATGCCGCAGGAATGACTGCTCGGTGCGGTTGGCGGTGCGCGCGATAGCGGCGTCGTAGGCGGCTCTGGCGTCGTCGCGCCTGCCGAGCCGGCGCAGCAGGTCCGCGCGGGTCGAATGAAACAGGTGATAGCCGTCGAGGTCGAGCTCGTCGACAAGGGCGAGCGCCTCGGACGGGCCACGCAGCTCGGCGACGGCGACGCAGCGGTTCAGCGCCACGACGGGGGTGGGCGCGATGGCGATCAGCTGGTCGTAGAGGGCGAGGATCTGGCCCCAGTCCGTCTGCGCGGCCGTGGCGGCATCGCTGTGCACGGCGCTGATCGCGGCCTGAAGCTGGTAGGGCCCGGGCCGGTTGCGGCGCAGGCATGCCCGGACGAGATCGGCGCCCTCGGCCATCAGGTCGCGATCCCATCGGCCGCGGTCCTGGTCGGCGAGCAGGACCAGCGAGCCGTCGAGCCCGGTGCGGGCCTGGCGCCGCGCCTCGGTCAGGAGCAGCAGGGCCAGCAAGCCCCAGACCTCAGGCTCGTTGGGCATCAGCTCGGCCAGCAGCCTCGCGAGCCGGATGGCCTCGGCGCACAGGTCGGAACGGATGAGGCCATCGCCGGCCGAGGCCATGTACCCCTCGTTGAAGACGAGATAGACGACCGCCAGCACGAAGGGAAGCCGGTCCGGCAGCTCGGCGTCGCGCGGCACCCGGTAGGGAATGCCGGCGTCGCGGATCTTCCGCTTCGCCCGGACCAGGCGCTGGGCGACCGTCGCCTCGGGCACGAGAAACGCACGGGCGATCTCGGCCGTCTGGAGCCCGGCGATGAGCCGGAGGGTGAGCGCAATCCGGGCCTCGGGGGCAAGTGCGGGATGACAGCAGGTGAAGATCAGCCGCAACCGGTCGTCGTGCAACGGCCCCGTCTCCGATGACCCCGTGTCGGCGCGCAGCAGGGCCGCCTGTGCCTCGCGCCCGTAGCGGGACGACTCCCGCCGCAGGCGGTCTAGGGCCTTGTTGCGGGCCGTGGTGACGATCCAGCCGCCGGGGTTGGGCGGCACGCCCGCGGCCGGCCAGCGCTCGGCGGCGACCGTGAAGGCGTCCTGGACCGCTTCTTCGGCGAGGTCGATATCGCCGAAGAAGCGGATCAGGGTCGCCACCGCACGGCCCGAGCTCTCCCGGTAGGTGCGCTCGATGGCGGCAGCGTCCGCACCCGGCACGATCTAGTCTTCCTCCGCGGGCTCCTGGAACGGCCGGACCTCTACCGGCGCGGCGCAGGCCTCGGATCCCTTGGCCGCCCATGCCAGCGCGGCGTCCAGGTCGGGGGCCTTGATGACCCAGAAGCCGCCGAGCTGCTCCTTGGTCTCCGCGAACGGGCCGTCGGTGGTGATCACCTGCCCGCCCTGGGAGCGAACGACCGTGGCCGTGGTGGCTGGATGCAGGCCGCCGGCGAAGACCCAGGCCCCGGCCGACTTGAGCTCGGCGTTGAAGGCGTCGACCGCCTTGAACGCCTGCTGCATCTGCTCCTCCGAGGGTGCGGGCTCGCCTTCGACCATGTGCACGGCAAGCAGGTACTGCCTCATGGCAAGCCTCCTTCCGTCGGGCCGGCACGATACCGGCCCCTCAACCCACCCTCGCTGCCCGGAGGATGACGCGATCACCTCACGCGGCAGGGCGGACCGCTCATGACGTTCGTGGCCATCAGCGATCTCAACGCTATGAGATGGGGGGCGATGACGAGGCGCCGCGGGTCTCGGCGGCTACGTGTGACCGGCAGATAGCCAGACCTGGGAAGGCCGCGCAGCGCGGTGATTAGTGGTCGATGATCATGAGCCCGCGCACGTTCTTGCCGTCGACCAGGTCCTGGTAGCCCTGGTTGACGTCGTCCAGCCGGTACCGGTTGGTGACCAGCTCGTCCAGCTTGAGGTGGCCGCCCCGGTAGAGATCGAGCATCTTGGGGATGTCATCGAACGGGTTGCCACCACCGAAGAGCGCCCCCTGGATCCGCTTCTGGAACAGGGTCAGCTCGAAGCTGGGGATCTGGATGTTCTTGACCCCGGGGCCGTTCAGGCCGGTCACCACCACGGCGCCGCCCTTGCGGACGGCGGCGAAGGCCGCGTCGATCGCCTCCTGGGTCACGACTCCCATCGTCATGAGGGCCTTGTCGGCGCCCACGCCCTTGGTGAGCTCGGTGACGAGCTCCTGCGCCTGCGCGGCGTCCGCCACGGCGTGGGAGGCGCCGAGCTGCTCGGCGAACTCGCGCTTGTTGGACAAGGGGTCGACCGCGATGATGTGCTGCGCGCCGGCGAAGGCGGCGCCCTGCACGGCGTTGATGCCGACGCCGCCGATGCCGTACACCACCACGGTTTCGCCGGGCCGCACGTCGCCCGCGTTGACCGCCGTGCCCCAGCCGGTCGGGACGCCGCAGCCGACCAGTGCGACCGTCTGCAGCGGCAGGTCGTCGTCGATCTTGACGCAGGAGTGCTCCGACACCGTGCCCCACTGGGCGAAGGTGCCGAGCAGGCACATCTGGCCGAAGTCCATGCCGTCGGCGTGGAAGCGGAACGTGCCGTCGGGCAGGCAGTTGTCGTAGAGCAGCGCCCCGAGGTCGCACATGTTCGTCATGCCCCGGGCGCAGAACCGGCAGTGGCCGCACACCGGCAGGAACGAGCAGACCACGTGGTCGCCTGCCGTCAGCCGGGTCACCCCGGCCCCGACTTCCTCGACGACGCCCGCGCCCTCGTGGCCGCCAACGATCGGGTAGCGGACCGGGATGTCACCGGTCCGCAGATGCTCGTCGGAGTGGCACAGGCCAGCCGCCACCCAGCGCACCAGCACCTCGCCGGCCTTGGGTGGATCGAGGTCCATCTCGGCGATCTCCCAGTCCTTGCCCAGATCGCGGAGGACCGCTGCCTTCGTCTTCATGGGGCCTCCCACCTTTCTGCCTTGTCATCCTGTGTGGCGCAGGGCCGTCGGTCATTGTCGGAAGGCCCCAATAATGCGGCCGCGTCATTGTTGCCAACGGCGGCCTACGCCACGCCGACGGGCTCAGCGTCGCCGGTGACGGCAAGCTGGAGCTCCGAGCTGTGATGGTTGGCGTGCACCGCGAGCTCGGGACTGTAGCGCGCGATGATCTGGCGCACCCGGTGCGCGGCGAGCGGCCCGAGCAGGTCATAGGTGGTGGTGAACAGCTCACGGGCGGTAGCCCGGGGCCAGGCGTCGGGCAGCAGCTCGTCCGGCAGATCGGGGTCAAGTTCCGGGAACCCGCGCCATTCGTCCATCACCCGGGTGCGGGCGACGAGTGCCGCCACCGGGGAGACCCGCCCGGCGAGCGTGCGGTCGCGCAAGTGCTCGGCGTTGGCGATGAAGCTGACATACCTCTCCTGGAGGTTGTCCAGGTCCCAGGCGTGCTGCGGCAGACCGTCCGGGCTGACCCCCGGCACGATGCTGGCACGGAACGCCGTGGCCGTGGTGATGCCAAGCTCGGCAAGCTGGTTGATCACCTCGACGGCGCGGTCACGGGGGGAGACCCAGAGCCCGTCATAGAGCGGCGCGAATCCAAGCCAGCGGAGCTGCTTGCGCAGCGAATCACGGGCCGCCCGGTTCTGCTCGGGAATCGAGAAAGCCACCAGGCTCCACAGGCCGTCCCACGGCCGTGACGCCCGGCCAAAGGAGAAGATCTGGCTGCCGCCGTCGTCGAGTATCCGCGCGGCGCGCTCGCTGAGCCGGACCACGGTCCGCCGCCCGCTTTTCGATGTGACCAGGAGCTCGTTCCTGGTGAGGCGGCTGAGCGCGGCGCGGGCAGCCGAGTCGCTGACCCCGAACTCGGCCAGCAGCGCCACCAAGGCTGCGGAGGGCAGCGGCTCGGTGCGCCGCCACCAGTAATCTCCCAGCAGGGTCAGCAGGAGACGGGGCGGCCGCTGCACGGCGCCTCCCGACCACGTGACCGGCACCTCGTCGCTGGCATACACCGCGTCCTCGGCCCCCCGTTGCCCACCGGCGCGCGACCCGGCCGCGGCGCCCGGTCGCGCCGCCCGGCCGTCGGAGCGTGACGTTGACTCGGCCATGCTCTGAGGGTAGCGAACGGACGCGTGCTGTCGCCACATTGATAGCACCCTTTAGAGCCAACGCTAGACATACATTTCATTGCATAAATTTCTCGTAAGCTGACGTATTAATCGTCATATGTCGAGCACGGGCGGTCTGCCCGGGACTAGTACGGCGGCGCCAAGGGATGGAGGGAGCGGATGGCGGCGGGCGGCTTGAGGGAGCGCGGCGGCTTCCATACCGGTTCCGACCGGGCATCGCCGGGAAGCCGGTGCCGGTGAGACGTCGGCACCGGGGGTCCTGCCGCAGGTGAGCTGAGCGCCCGTGGCGGGGATAACCATGCAGTTCGGCTTCTCGCCCCTCGTAAGGCAAGAAGCCGAACTGTGGTCCGCTCCGTCCACGAATATACTACCTTCGGTGATACGCCCGGAGATGCTCTTGTCAAGTTTCGATCACGCTTGTGTCTGCCGCCTGTTGCGCCAGGACACCCGCTGGGGGCGCGGCCAGGAAACGGCCTTCGAGACGTGCCCATCGTTTCCCAGAGGGGGTGACCAGCGTAGATGCTGGCAGCTGTGACCAAGTCCCCGGGCGTGATGGTCATCGATAATGTGGCGGAACCGGAGCCGCCCGGTCCGCAGGATGTCATAATTCGGCCGGAGGCAGTCGGCATCTGCGGCTCGGACCTTCACGTGTATTCGGGCGATATCGGCGCCCTATCCGGCGCGCGTTCATTCTTCCCGCGGGTCCAGGGCCACGAGTTCTGCGCCGTCGTCGAGGAGATCGGCGAGGACTGCCCGGACGGCGTGCGAACCGGGGACCGGGTCGCCGTGTGGCCGCTGCACGGCTGCGGGCGCTGCCATCCGTGCCGGGCCGGCCGCGCGAACGCGTGCGTGTCACTGGAACTGGTGGGGATCCATCGCGACGGCGGGCTCCAGCAGCTGCTGTCGGTCCCGGCGTCCCAGGTCTTCGGCGTCGGCGACCTCGATCCCGAGCCGGCCGCCTTCATCGAGCCCATGTCGATAGCGGTGCATGCCCTGGACCGGGCCGGCCTCGCGGCCGGCGAGCAGGTCGTCATCCTCGGCGCCGGCCCCATCGGGCTGGCGACCACGGTGGCCGCCACCGCCGCCGGGGCCAGGGTCATGACCACCGACCCCGTGCCCGTCCGGCGTGATCTCGCGCTCACGGTAGGCGCGGAGACCGTGGCCTGGGGAAGCGACGGCGAACTGCTCGAGGCGACTCACGCCTGGACCCACCGGGAAGGGCCGCCGCGGGTGATCGACACCACCGGCGACCCCGCGGCCCTGGCGCAGGCGGTGCGCATGGTGTGCTCCGCGGGGCGGGTCGTGGTGGTGGGGATGTCCGCGGCGCCCGCTCCCCTGCGCTCGGGCGTCTTCCCCGAGAAGGAGATCGACGTCGTCGGATCGAGCTGCGCCACCGCACCGGATTTCCTCGCCGCGGTCCGGCTGGTGCAGGCCCACGGGGAATCAGTCGCCGCGCTTTTCTCGCACCGCTTCCCGCTGACCCGGGCGCAGGAGGCGATCGAGTGCGTGGCGGATCCCGCGGCCGGGGCCGTGAAGGTGCTGATAACCCTCGGCGGCGACTACTAGCTGTCGGGGCCGGGCTTCTTACCTCGATGAGCGTCCCGGTGGGCGTAGCCGTTCTGCTTCGGTGTCCATCGCGGTGAGGGTGGCCTGTAGGACTTCGGCGGTGGTCTGGCGAGCATGCATCTCGACCACTGCGGCGGTGTGCAGCGCGAACGTGAGTATCGCGGGTGCCTGGTCGGCGAGGATGAACGGCCGTGGGCGTAGGACACCGTCGCCGTACTGGGCTGTGATGACAGCTGCGGCGGCCGCGTACGCGGAGGCGGTCAGGATCGCCTGCTGCGGCAGGAGAGCGGCGAGGGTCTGCCATGAAGGCTGGTGGCGGGTGATCGCCCATGCCGCGAGCACGGACGCGGCGAGCAGGACCCCAGCCATCAGCGGGCGCGGGAGAGGACTGTAGACGTGAAGAGCGGTCGCGCCGTAGGGTTTCTGGCTCGCCAGCAGGAGGCAGGCCCACAGGGTATGCAGCAGGACCGCATACCAGATGATCCAGGGAAGCGTCCGTATCCGGGTGAATCTCGCTTTCACTGGCGGATGGGCCGTTCGGCAGGGTATCGGGCCGCGTGCGATTCGCTTCTAGCGTCCGCCGCATTCTGCAAGCCTCTAGCGTCTACCGCACTCTGCAGGAGGTGCGCGATCAGTCCCGCCAGGTGCTCGTCCCGTGCCTCCCGCTCCTGCCGTAGTTCTTCCTGCCGGGCGGCGATCCTGGCGGCTATTTCGGTTTCGGTGAGCTGCCCGCCCGCGTGTCGCTGATGCCGTAGGCGCCAGAACCATAGCCCGCTGAAAGTCAGGGCCGGCACGCCTAGCCCTAGCAGGATCAGGTATACAGCGTTCACATGTCCCCCCCGGGTTCTTGCTGCTTTCAGCGTCGGTTCACCCTGGGCGCGCGAGGCAGCTCATCCCAGGCAGCGACGAGACCTCTCTCTTCGGCGTATTCCCGCTCGCCCACGTTCCGCACAACCGCCGGCACGCAGCCAGCTGGCGTTGCTGGCATCGATTTCCTCGGCCGCCGCCACAGTGGGCACACCTTTGACCATCTCGATGGGGCCTGGTGTCCGGCATTGGTGCCCGCCTCCGCCCGGGTACGCGGGTGCCCGGGACCAGTCGGTCTGGGTGGGATCTCAGGCGAGGCTTGACCTGCCTGGAGCTCCGGACCGGCTGTCTCATCAACCGATCAGGCGATATTACTGCGCGTTCAACACGTTCAGCATCATGTTCCAGAACATGCTGGGAATCAGCGCATGGCACAGAATTAGCGCATGCCACATGTAGGCGACCTGCCGAGTCTGCTCGTGCTGCGCCCTGATCTGCTACCGGCAACTCAAGATCTCTTAATGAAACGATCTCTTTACAGCCAGCCTGTTATAGCCTCAGCCTGCCTCATCCGGAGGAGGGCTCCGATGGTGCGCCTTGCTGCGCGGTGGGAGCCCTCTGGCTGCCGCGCAGCAGGTACGCCGAGCGCAGCAGTTCCGGCTTGTCGCGCAGCTCCCCGGCCGTCCCGGAGAACCGCAGCTGGCCGCCCTCCATGACGTAGACGTGATGGGCCAGGCTCAGCGCGACGGTCGCGAACTGCTCGATCAGCAGCACCCCGATCCCGGATTCCGCGAACGCGCGGATCCTGGGGATGAGACGGCTGACGACCACCGGCGCGAGCCCCAGGGAGAGCTCGTCGATCAGTATGTAGCGCGGCTGGGAGACGAGGGCCTGGGCCAGTACGAGCATCTGCTGCTCGCCGCCGGAGAGCGTCCGCGCCCGGGCCGAAAGCCGCCGGTCGAGCTCGGGAAACAGTTCCAGGGCCCGCTTGCGCCCGGCCTGGGCGTCGTCGCGGGACAGGGCGTAGGTGGCGACGCCGATGTTGTCCTCGACGGTCAGCTCGGAGAGCAGCCTGCGGCCCTCCGGGACGATCGCGATCCCGGCCCGGCGGATCTGCTCCGGCCGGCGGCCCGCGAACTCGCGGCCGTCCAGGAGCACCGATCCCGCCTGCGGCCGGAGCACGCCGCCGACGGCGAGCACCAAGCTCGACTTCCCGGCCCCGTTCGGCCCCAGCAGGGCGGTCACCTCTCCGGCCGGTATCTCGATCGAGACATCGCGGACCACGGAACGCCCACCCCGCTCCACCGTGAGGCCGCGCAGGCCGAGCACACCGTCCTCCCCCTCCGGCGGGGTCACGGGTCGCCCCCCGGGCGGGGTCACGGGCGCATCGGCCGCCGGCCGCGGGTCGCTCACAGCACCTCCGCCGTGCCCAGGTAGGCGCGGATCACCCGCTCGTCGCGCAGCACCCCGGCGGTCGGCCCGGACGCGATGAGCTTGCCGAAGTCGAGCACCGCGGTCGTCTCACAGCAGGCGGACACCAGGCTCATGTCGTGGTCAACAAGGATCGCCAGCGCCCCGGTGTGCTCCGGGATCGCCCGGATGACCTCTCCCAGGTGCCTGGTCTCCTCGTTGGGCAGCCCGGCGGCGGGCTCATCCAGCAGCACCAGCTTCGGCCGGCCGACGACGGCGCGGGCGACCTCGAGCAGGCGGCGCTCGCCCGCCGCGAGCGTGACCACCCTGGCGGACGGATCGGCGCCGAGCCCGACGAACGAGATCGCGCCGAGCACGTCCCGGCGGCGGGAGGCACCGGCCAGCCGTGCCTGCTCGTGGACCATCGCCACGTTGTCGAACACCGACAGCTCCTCGATGGCCTGCTCGGTCTGGAACGTCCGCCGCACTCCCCACCGCGCGCGGCGGAAGTGGACCATCGACAGCAGGTCCTCGCCGAACGCGCGCACGGTGCCGGCGGCCGGGCGGACGAAGCCGCTCAGGACGTTGAAGAACGTCGTCTTGCCCGCGCCGTTGGGCCCGATCAGCCCGCAAGTGCCGGCCTTGAAGGTCACGCTCATGGCATCCAGCGAGGTGACGCCGCCAAAGCGGACCGTCAGGTCAGCAACCTCGATCACGCCGGATCACTCCCGGACGCAGCGGGCCGGCGCCGCAGGCCCCTCAGCAGGCGGCCAAGCCGCGCAAGGTCCTTCGGCACCTGGTCCGCCAGCCCGCGCGGGGCGGTGGTCAGCACCTGGAGCACGCCGATGCCGAACAGGATCGTGAGCCAGTCGGCCGACACGCCCCAGTTGTTGAGCAGGGCCGGGAGGAACTGCAGCAGCAGCGCGGCCACGATCGCGCCCCACATGCTGTAGGCGCCGCCCATCAGCACCACGGCCAGCAGTGTGATCGACTCCTGGGTCGGGAAGGTGATCGAGTACAGGTAGTGGACGGCGCCCGCCAGCACGCCGCCGGCCACGCCGGTGATGAACGAGGCGAGCGCGAACGCCCACAGCTTGTACAGCGTGGTGTTGATCCCCGCGGCCAGCGCCGCCGGCTCGCTCTGCCGGATCGCCGCCCAGGCCCGGCCGGGCTGGGTCCGGATGTGCACCAGCACCAGCAGGAACATCAGCGCGGCGACCACTACCGCATAGCGGTAGTAGGCGGGGTCGCTCTCGGCGATCGACGGACGGCGGATGGCCGGGATGTGGACGGTGGATCCGTTGTAGCCGAGAAAGCCGTGGCCCCCGTTGGGGAAGTTCGTGGTGGTGAGCACGACCGTGAGCGCACCGGCCAGCATCAGCGTGATCAGCGCCAGGTACAGCCCGCGCAGCCGCAGCGCCGGGAGCCCGATCAGCGTTCCCAGGACCATCGTGATCACGCCCGCCTCCAGCAGCACCAGCGGGTAGGGCTGGGCGGTGGCGAACAGCAGCCTGGCGGCGACCCAGGCGCCGATCGTGAGCACCGCGACCTGGCCGAGCGAGACCAGGCCGACCCGGCCCACCAGCACCCCGAGGCCGAGCGCGACCACCGAGTACACCGCCACCTGTGTCATCGCGTCGATGTAGTAGAGGCTGAGCAGTTGCGGGATCGCGAGAAACGCGAACAGCAGCAGCCCGGCGATCACGGCCAGCTGCGTCAGCGTCCGCCGGCCCGGCCTCCGGAGCGGCGAGCGCTGCCCGCCGGCGGCGGTGCGGCTCGCGGTGTCGAGCATCAGGGCGCGTCTCCTAGATGTGAGCGGCCGGGCATGCCTACGCCTCCTCGCGGGAGAGCGAGATCACCCGGTGCCGGGAGAAAACCAGCAGCGCCACGGCGGCGAGCACAAACGGGGTCATGTCGCGGTAGCTGGACAGCGACTGGATCGGGGTCAGCAGGTCATGGATGAGGCCGATCGCCATCGCCGCCACGAAGGTTCCCACGATCGAGCGCAGGCGGGCGATCAGCGCGGCAGCTAGCGACGAGATCACCAGGAAGGTGAGCGTCGTCGCGTCGAGGGCGACCAGGTCGGCCAGCAGCAGCCCGGCCACCCCCGCGATCACCCCGCAGCCGAGCCAGGCCGCCGCCTCCACCCGCCGGACCGGCACCCCGAGCGTCGCGGTGATCTCGCGGTCGTTGGCCATCGCCCGCATGGCCGTCCCGAGCTTGGTATAGCGCAGGAACACCGTGGTCACCACCACGATGGCGATGCCCGCGCCGAGCCCGATCACCTGTGTCCAGGTCACCTGGAGCTGGCCGACCGTGAACCCGCCGTTGTCGGTCGGCAGCGTGATCGCGCGGGACTGCCCGCCGCTGGTCGTCCACAGCAGGTCCATCAGCCCGAACAGGACAAGCGTCAGCCCGAGCGTGGCCACCGCCTTGACCAGCGGGTCGCGTCTGGCCAGCGGCGGGCCGAACACCATCCCGTAGGCCAGGGTCACCGCCCCGCTGACCAGGACGCAGACCAGCCACGCGAGCCAGTCGGGAGCGCCCGCGTTGGTCAGCGACCACGCGATCAGAGCGCCCAGGGCGCCGACGGCGCCGAATGCCAGGTACACCACGCCGGTGGCCTGATACAGAACAACCGTCCCCACCCCGGAGAGGGCGTACACCCCGCCCAGGGCGAGGCCGCTCACGATGAACGGCTCGAATTCCTGCCAGCTCGGCACCGCCGCCTACCGCGGGCGCTCTGTCGCTCGTCCTGCCAATTACCTCACCGCACCGTCCTTACCCGGTACCCGACGCCTTGCGGTACGCCGCTATCTGCGGGTCCACCGACGAGATCGGCGTGCAGCCCTTGGCCACCACCATCTTGCCGTCCTTGGGCGTGACCGTGTAGTCCACGTTGTTCGGGATGTGCATCGGGAAGTCGCCGTACGTCCAGCCCTGGCACAGCATCCCGGTGTCGAAGTCCGACACCGCCTTGAGCGCGGCGTTGACGCTCGCCACCGTGTACGCGCCCTTGACCGACCGCAGCGCGTGCACCATGATCTCCGCCTCGGCGAAGCCCATCTGGCTGAAGCTGCCGACGCCGCCGGAGACCGCCTTGCCGTACTTGGCGAGAATCGCCTTGTACAGCCGCATCGCCGGCGTGTTGGTGGAGTCGGGCGGCGTCAGCTCGGCGTTGACGAACAGCTTGTTGTTCCACTTCGGGCCGAGCGCCTTGGCGAGGAAGTCGGTGTTGCACGGGGTCGAGCATCCCCACAGCTTGACCTTGTCCTCCAGGCCCAGCTTCTGCGCGGCCTGGAGGATCACCAGTGCTTCTGGCGGGGTGAAGTTGAGTATCACCGCGCCGTTCGGGCCCGCGTCGTTGACCTCCTTGATCGCCACCGAGTTGGCGTCGGCGATCGGCACGTTCTCGGTCAGCTGGACGATCGGCACGTGCGCGGCGGCGGCGAGAGCGGCGGGACCGGCGGCGATGTACCCGGTGCCCGGGACGTTCGACTGGTCGAACACGATCTTCGACACGTGCTGTGAGAGCGCGTACTGCACCGCCCCGTCGGAGCTGTAACGCGGCCCCATGTTGACCGCGGCGCTGTTCGGGGTCGAATAGCACTCGGGCGCGATGCCCGAGTCGACCACGAAGAAGCCGAGGTTTTCCCAGTAACTGTGGTTGATCGTGCATTCGAGGATGGAGGTGTTGCCCACGATCCCGACCACGTGGTCCGTCTGCACGAGCTGCTTGGCGTCGGCCGCGATCTGGGCCGGGTTGGTCTGCTCGGTCTCGATGTAGAGCTTGATCGGGTGGCCGTTGATGCCGCCGTTGGCGTTGACGCAGTCGAAATACGCGGCGGCCATGTTCGGGATATCGGTGAACGATGTTCCCGGCTGGTTGGTGGCGATTGCGCCGAGCGGGATCGGTGTGCCGGTCGCCTTCACGCCTGGCTTGGTGCCGCACTGCGATGTGCTCGCCGCGCCAGCGTTCGCTGTGCTGCCCGCCGACGTGGTGCCGGACGAGCCGCTGCTGCATCCGGCGGCAACAAGTGTCCCGATCACCGCGACCAGGGCCGCGGCCGCGCGCGCGCCGCGCGCGTTCTGTCGCATCTTCACCTAATCCCCACCTCCTGGTGGTGCAGGCATAACCCAGCCCCTGCGGGCGAGGCGAGCTGATACTCCCGTCCTGCCGCCGCTGTGGGTTAAGCGACGAAGCCCGACTCAAGTTCATGACAATATCTGAGTCGGGCGTGTTTTAATTTGCCTCGGATGCTAGAGCCCGGCTGACATCGGCGCAAGGGTCTGTCATCGCGGCCCGGGCCGCCATCAAGCGATCCTGTGCGAGCGCGCAAATCCGCTACCGCATGGCTTGTGCAGGCGCACAAACACCCGGCTCGCCGCGGGGCGCGGCATTGCCTGGGCCACCGGTGTGTGCCACCGTCGCCTGTGTGGACCCCGATGCCCGCGACGGCGACCTGCTGTGGGCCCCCGGCCCGGAGCAGATGGCCAGGGCGAACCTGACGGCGTTCACCGGCTGGCTCGGCCGCGAGCGTGGCCTGTACTTCGACGGCTACGATGCGCTCTGGCGCTGGTCGGTCACCGATCTTGACGGCTTCTGGCAGGCGGTCTGGGACTACTTCGGCATCGCCGCATCCACGCCGCCCGACCGGGTGCTGGGCAGCCGCGCGATGCCCGGCGCGCAATGGTTCCCCGGCGCGCGGCTCAACTACGCCGAGCACGTGCTGCGCAGCGAGCGCCCGGGAACCGACGCGCTGCTGCACGCCAGCGAGACCAGGCCTCTGGTCGGCCTGCCTTGGGAGGAGTTCGCCGGGCAGGTGCGCATCCTCGGCACCCGGCTGCGGGAACTAGGGGTGCGCCCCGGCGACCGGGTGGTGTCGATCATGCCGAACATCCCGCAAACCGTCATCGCGATGCTGGCCACCACCAGCATCGGCGCCATCTGGGCCAGCTGCTCCCCCGATTTCGGCTGGCGTGGCGTGATCGACCGGTTCTCCCAGCTCACACCGAAGGTGCTGTTCTGCGTGGACGGGTACCGCTACGGCGGGAAGGAGTTCGACCGCACGGTGGAGATGCGGCAGATCGCGGGCGCGCTCGGCAGCCTGGAACACGTGGTGACCCTGCCGTACCTGCGTCCCGGGCGGGCGGGCCCGTTCGTTCCCGGCGCGCTCGCCTGGGACACGGTGATCGACCATCCACCGGTGCCCGCTGGTGAGTTCGCCTTCGAGCAGGTCCCGTTCGATCATCCGTTGTGGATCCTCTTCTCCTCCGGCACCACCGGCCTTCCGAAGCCGATCATGCACGGCCATGGCGGCATCCTGCTGGAACAGCTCAAGCTGCAGACCTTCCACATGGACCTGCGGGCAGGCGACCGGATGTTCTTCTACACCACCGCGGGGTGGATGATGTGGAACTTCCTGGTCAGCTCGCCACTGCTGGGCGTGTGCCCGGTGCTCTACGACGGCAACCCCGGCCATCCCGATCCCGGCGTCCTGTGGCAGGTGGCCGCCGAGGCGCAGGTGAGCCTGTTCGGGGCCAGCCCTGCCTACGTCGACCTCATGTCACGCGCGGGCATCGTGCCGGGGAAACAGTACGGCCTGTCCGGGCTGCGGGAGGTGCTGCTGGCCGGCTCCCCGGTGTCGGCCGCCTGCGGGGCGTGGTTCTACCGTAACGTCTCCGGTGACCTGTGGCTGGCGACGGGAAGCGGCGGCACGGACGTCTGCACCGGGTTCGTCGGCGGCGTTCCCACGCTGCCCGTGTACGCCGGCGAGATCCAGGCTCCCCACCTGGGCGTAGCGGCGCACGCGTTCAACGAGCGCGGCGAGGACGTCGTCGATGAGGTGGGTGAGCTGGTCATCACCGAGCCCATGCCGTCGATGCCGGTCGGCTTCTGGGGCGACGCGGACGGGAGCAGGTACCGGGACGCGTACTTCGCCGACTTCCCGGGGGTATGGCGCCAGGGCGACTTCTTCAAGATCAACGCCCGCGGCGGCTGCTTCGTGCTGGGACGCTCGGACGCCACCCTGAACCGGCACGGGGTGCGGATCGGCACCGCGGAGATCTATGCGGTGCTCGCCGGCATCGACGAGGTTGCCGACGCGGTCATCGTCAACCTCGACCTGCCGGGCGGTGGGTTCTTCATGCCGCTGTTCGTCGCGCTGACCGGTGGCCGCGTGCTCGACGACGCGATCCGGCAGAAGATCCGTGACCGGCTGCGCGAGGAGTACACCCCCCGGCACGTCCCAGACCGGATCATCCAGGTGCACGAGATCCCGGCCACACTCACCGGCAAGAAGATGGAGGTTCCGGTGCGCAAGCTGCTGCTCGGCGTGCCTCCCGAGAAGGCGGCCAACGTCAACGCGATGGCCAACCCGGACTCACTGGAGGAGTTCGCGAGCTACGCCCGCACGCAGCAGGATTACTCACTGGGCTGAGCCAGGAAAGAGGGCAACTGTAGCCAGGAAGGAGGGCAGCTGTAGCGAGGAAGGAGGGCAGCGGTGGAGTTGAGTGACTCCGCGGCTCGCCCTTGAAGCTGGACGGAGCGTCTATGCCGCATGCTCTGACCGAGCTGAAGCTCACCGCAGTCACCAAGCCCGTCCACGCGCCGGACCACGATATCCACGCCGATATCTGTGTCGTGGGTGCCGGGATCGCGGGGCTGTCCGCCGCCATCGAGTCCGCCCGGCTGGGCCGGGACGTGGTTCTGGTGGACTCGTTCCCGCTGATCGGCGGCCAGATGGTCCATTCGCTGGTCGGGCTCTTCTGCGGGGTGTTCGGGAACGCCCCCCGCTACACACAGCTGACACATGGCGTTTTTGACGATATTTTCCGCGACCTGGGGCCAACCGGTGACCTCCATTTCCAGCGGGGGCACACGACAACGGTCTACTACAACGAGGTCGCGCTCGGGCGGTGGCTGGAAAGGAGGATCCTCGCACTCGGGGTGCGGACCATCCTGGGCACCGTCCTGCAGCAGGTGGATGTCCGCGACGGCCGGATCGAGCGGATCTCGCTGGCCTCGCGCTACGGGAACGTCTCCGTCACCGCCACTGGCTTCGTCGACGCCAGCGGCGACGCGGCCCTGACGTGGGAAGCCGGGCTTCCGTGCCGGGTTCCCGAGCGGCCGATCTACGGCTCACAGCAGGTCATCGTCGAGAACGTGGACGAGAACCACAAGCCCGACCCCGCTGAGATGGACGCCTGTATCGCCGCCAGAGGCGGCGACTACGGGCTGCTTCGGCGCGGCGGGCTCGCCTTCTACTTTCCGGGGCGCGGGACCGCCGTGCTGAACGTGACCCACATCGAGACGCCGCTGGACCCGGTTCACGCCTCGCAGGCACAACTCGCCGGGAAGGCGCAGGCCGACGGGGCGATCGCGCTGCTGCGCGCGGAGTTCCCGCAGGCATTCGGCGAAGCCCGGGTGCGTGCCTACGGCTACCCGGGACGGCGACAGGCCCGCTGGATCAAGGGCCGGCACCAGCTCACCCTCGACGAGGTCCGGGCCGGGACCCGGTTTCCGGACGGGGTGGCGCGGACCGCGTGGCCGATCGAGCTGCACGACCGCGCCGACGGATACGTGTGGGAAACGTTCGAGGCCGACCACGTCCACTGCGTGCCGCTGCGCAGCATGACCCCGCCTGGCATGCACAATCTCGTGGCTGCTGGCCGGTGCGTCGACGGCGACGCCGCCGCGCTGTCCAGCGTGCGGGTGATGGGCCCGTGCGCCGCCATGGGTGCCGGCGCCGCGCACGCGCTCGACCTGGCGGGCAGCGGCAGCACCCACGACGTCGACCCGGACCAGTTGCACGAGCGGCTGGCGCCGAACCTCGACTAGTCCAGGCACGGCCGCCGCCAGAAGATGCCGGACTGGCGATCCGGCCGCGCCAGAAATCACCCGCCGCTGAAGCGCGGCTGGCGTTTGTCCGCGAAAGCCTTGAGGCCTTCCTCGAAGTCACCCGAGGCGGCCATCTCCTGCTGGATCTGGGCCTCCAGTTCGAGCTGCTCCTCCATCCGCTGGTAGAGCCAGCTGTTGAGCTGCCTTTTGGTTCCCGCGTAGGACCGGGTCGGGCCGTCGGCGAGGCGGACCAGGAGGTCCCCGGCGCGCTCCGCGAGTTCGCCGTCCGGCCAGACCTGGTTGATCAGGCCCCAGTCGAGGGCCTGGCGGGCCCCGACCCGCTCCCCCAGCATCGCCATCTCGGCCGCCCGCGCGAACCCCACCCGCGCGGGCACCAGCAGCGACGAGCCACCGTCCGGCACCAGGCCGATGTTGACGAACGCGAGCAGGAAGTACGCGGACTCGGCGGCGACGACCAGGTCGCAGGCGAGCGCGAGGGAAAGGCCGATCCCGGCCGCTGCTCCGTTCACCGCCGCCACGACCGGCTTGGGCATCTCCCGGATCGCCCGGATGATCGGGTGGTAGCGCTCGGTCAGCACGCGGTAGACGTCGCGGGGGTCGTTGC
>Ga0114129_10000927_pt1 | contig 38263 bp, 38 predicted proteins | sample RhiMetdeltSRZDD1_FD_80071 | JGI IMG/M metagenome (GOLD analysis project Ga0114129, IMG submission 80071) | Populus rhizosphere microbial communities from Tennessee, USA - Rhizosphere MetaG P. deltoides SRZDD1 (version 2) (version 2) | ecosystem: Host-associated > Plants > Roots > Rhizosphere >...
ACTTCGCCTCCGCCCCATATCCTGATATCCCCCGCGCGGGCCGCCCGCACGGGGATAGGAGGAGTCCTCACACCGTCAGTGAAAAGGAGTTGACACGGCCAACGTACTTAGAGATGTCCACGTAAGTCGCCGCCCGGCGGACCAGATCCTTCGCGTCCGGACCGTACGATATCAAGCACCCCGCCTCGGCATACACTCGGTCTCCGGCGATCCAGGCCAGCCGATTCTTCACCGCGAGATCCGCCAGTCGTCGGCGGTGCGTGTAGAACATCGCAGTGTTCAAGAGCGAGAGGGCTCGCGCCCCTTCCTTGATCGAAGCGGCGAAGGCGCCCTCAAGATCATCGGGGCCCCACACCTGGATCGGAACGAAGGTGAGTCCCCACCGCTCAGACCGCGATTTCGCTGCCACCCCCGGACGACACCCCCCAATGTTGCGGCTGCTGCAATCCCAGAAGGTCGCCACGCGTGCGACTGCTGGAACGGCTTCGCGCAGTAGTTCCATCCGCTTACCGTCGGTCTCCCGCTCAGTGGAGATGACGCCCGTGATGTTTCCAATGGGTCGCCCAAGATTCTCGGGGTTGACCAACTGGGCCCCGGCCCCGGCATCCGTATCGGCACCTGCCGCCACGATGGGAATTGCCGTCGTCGCGTTACGCAAGGCCCAGAGGCCCCACGCACTGGACGACACGAGGACGTCAGGCTTCAGCCCAGCCAGCTCCGTGGCGAGCGTCGGAAGGGGTGCCTCCTTGCCCTCCGCGAACCGCCACTCGATCTTCAGGTTCTGGCCCTCGATGTAGCCAAGGTCACGCAGTCCCTTCCGGAATGATTCGATGCGGGCAGACGCGGCGTCCAGGGAACTCCCGTCGAGGACGCCGATCCGGTAGACCCTTCCCGCCTGTTGCCCCTGGGCGTGGACTGGTCCTGCGAGCCCCATGATGAGGGCGACTGCGACAGCAACCGGTAGGACGCCCATGTCCATGTACCTCCCGGACCTGGCGTTGGCCTGTGGCCCGATAGGCCAGCGACGCTGAGCATAGATCGTGTTCGAAGGAAGAGAAAGGGGCGGCCCCCCCCGGGTCCAGGAGCTGATCGCACCGGGCTCCCCCGGCAAGCTCGGGCGCTGGCGGCGACGCCCCTCGAGCGGATATCGTCGGGACGCGGCTTGCGGCGGGTGTTCCTGGCGCGTGGCACGCATCTGGCCGCGATCGGGCTCGGAGACCTCGTGTACGCTCCCGCATTCCGGGGGGAGAGCGGGATCACCTTCCCGCCCCCCGTCGACGTGGAGCGCCAGCGCACCGGGCCGCGGTGTATCCTGACCCGTGGCCCCGCCGCGCGCGGGGCGAGTTCTCCCATGGAAGGTCGAAGCCGACGATGACAACCACCCTGCCCCGCTCCACCGTGTCACCCGGCGCCCCGTCGTCGAAGGCGGCCCGGTTCAAGGCCTCGCTCCTCGCGCCCGAGCTCACTTTCCTCATGGAAGCCCACGATGGGCTCTCGGCGAAGATCGTCGAGGAGGCGGGCTTCCCAGGAATCTGGGCCTCGGGCCTCACGGTCTCGGCGGCGCTTGGCGTGCGTGACAGCAACGAGGCTTCCTGGACGCAGGTCCTGGAGGTACTCGAGTTCATGGCCGACGCCACATCGATCCCGATCCTCCTCGACGGCGACACCGGCTACGGCAACTTCAACAACGTGCGCCGCCTGGTCCGGAAGCTCTGCGAGCGGGGCGTGGCCGCCGTCTGCCTCGAGGACAAGCTCTTCCCCAAGACCAACTCGTTCATCGGCGAGCACCAGCCCCTGGCCGAAGTAGACGAATTCTGCGGCAAGATCAAGGCCGGCAAGGACAGCGTCAGCGAACCAGACTTCTCGATCGTCGCGCGCGTGGAGGCGCTCATCGCCGGGCGGGGGCTCGACGAGGCCCTCCGGCGGGCCGAGGCGTATCATGCGGCGGGCGCCGACGCCATCCTGATCCACAGCAAGCGCCAGACGGCCGATGAGATCCTGGCCTTCGCCGCCGAGTGGGGCAACCGCGCTCCCCTCGTCATCGTGCCCACCATGTACTACGCAACGCCCACCGACGCCTTCCGGAAGGCGGGAATCTCGGTGGTCATCTGGGCGAACCACAACCTGCGGGCCGCGATCAGCGCGATGCGGGAGGTCTGCCGTCGAATCCGGGGGGAAGAGAGCCTCGTCGGGGTTGAGGGCGCGATCGCCAGCGTCCGCGAGGTCTTCGCGTTGGCGGGCAACTGGGAGCTCGAGGAGGCCGAGCGGCGCTACCTCGGGCCCCCGCCGGCCGCCCTCGGCGCCATCGTCATCGCCGCCTCCCGAGGAGCCGCGCTCGGTCCGCTCACCGCCGAGCGTCCGAAGTGCATGATCGACGTGCGTGGCCAGCCGCTCCTCCGGCGGCTCTGCGGCACGCTTCGCGACTGCGGCGTTGGCGACATCACAGTCGTCCGCGGATACCGGAAGGAAGCCATCGACCTGCCGTCGATCGCCACGGTCGACAACGACGCCTACGAGGAGACCGGCGAGGCCGCGTCGCTCGCCTGTGCGGTCGACCGCCTGGCAGGCCCGTGCGTCGTGAGCTACGGGGACATCCTCTTCCGTCGGCACATCCTGGACGCTCTCCTCACGGCCGAGGGGGACGTGGTGGTCGCCGTCGACGCCCTCCAGCGAAACCGGGCCGACGTGGACCCCGAGCGCGTGTCGGACCTGGTCGGCTGCTCCCGGCGATACACGGGCGACTACCTGGAGGAAGAGGCTCCCGTCTGGCTCCACCGGATTGGCAATGATCTCGCCCCCACCCAGGCGGACGGCGAGTGGATCGGGCTGGCCAAGCTCTCGGTCCGCGGAGCGGCGCTGGTGCGCGCCGAGCTCGAGACCATGCGCGCCGATGGTAGCCTCGCGCGAGCGAGCCTGCTCGAGATGCTGTCGCGCCTGATCGCGGCCGGTCAACCGATTGGAGTCGTTTACGTGCTGGGCGGCTGGCTCGACGTCGACGACGCCTTCGACCTCGCCCGCGCGCGGAACTTCACGTGATCGGAGCCGACGTCTTCCTCGACCCAGCGCGCGCCCGGGGCTTCCGATTCTACGCCGGTGTCCCCTGCTCGTTCCTCACACCGATCATCAACAGGGTCATCAGCGATCCTGCGCTCGACTACGTGGGCGCGACCAGCGAGGGGGAAGCCGTCGCCATCGCAGCAGGCGCCTGGCTGGCCGGTCAGAAAACCGCGGTCATGTGCCAGAACTCGGGGCTGGGAAACGCCGTCAACCCGCTGACCTCGCTGAGCTTTCCGTTCCGGATCCCGACGCTTCTCGTCGTCACGTGGCGGGGGCAGCCGGGGATCCACGACGAGCCCCAGCACGAGCTGATGGGCCAGATCACGGGACAGCTCCTTGATACCCTCCGGGTCCCCCACCGGCCGTTCCCCGCGACATCTGACGACGTCGAGCCGGCCTTGGTCCTGGCCGAGGCGGAGATGGCGCGATCGGAGCTGCCATTCGGGCTCGTGATGGCGAAGAACACGGTTCGTGATGACGGTCTTCACGAAAAGCCGCTCGACCCCCGGCCGCCCGGGGTCCGGCGCGACTTCCGGGAGCACGGACCTCACCCCGCCCGGTTCGAGGTGCTCGAGCGCTTTCTCGGCATCGTACCGGACGCCGCCGGTGTGGTCGCCACCACCGGGAAGTGCGGTCGGGAGCTCTTCACTCTGGCCGACCGGCCGCAGCATCTCTACCAAGTCGGGTCGATGGGGGGCGCGAGCGCCATGGGGCTCGGCGTGGCCCTCCATACACCGCGCCCGGTGGTTGTCCTCGACGGCGACGGCGCTGCGCTCATGAAGCTCGGCAACCTCGCCACCATCGGAAGCCGCGCTCCGGGCAACCTCGTCCATGTCGTGCTGGACAACGGCGTTCACGACTCGACGGGCGGCCAGGCCACCGTCTCGGCTAACGTGGACTTCGCCGCGATCGCCCTCGCGTGTGGCTACGCAAGCGGCGCGAGCTGCGACAGCCTTCGTGGCTTCGAGCACGCCCTGGTGGCGACGCACGATGCCCCGGGCCCCCACCTGATCCACACGAGGATCGCGCCGGGGTCTCTCGAGAGGTTGGGGCGCCCGACCGTTAAACCTCCAGAGGTCGCGCGCCGGTTCCAGCGCTTCCTCGCGGGCCGCTGAAGGGCCCGGCCGAGACCGGCTCTCCGGCTCGCCACGCGCCCGCCATGCGGCGGTCCCAGGCGTCACGTTGCAGGGATTCATCCGGTCGCCGATAAGGTGGAAGGGATGGAGGACTGGCGGAGGAACCTCGTGACGGAGGCCGCCGACATCTCGCGAATCCTGCAGGAGTGTCGGCGGATCGCGGTGCTCGGGATCAAACCCGAGTCCCGCGCGGGGGCGCCCGCCTTCTTCGTGCCCGAGTACATGCTCCGCCAGGGCTACGACGTCATTCCCGTTCCCGTCTACTACCCGAACGTCGTCGAGATCCTGGGCCGGCGCGTCTACCGGTCGCTCCGCGACGTACCGGGGCCGATCGACATGGTGAACGTGTTCCGCCGCCCCCGGGACATCCCACCCCATGTCGCAGACATCCTGGCGGTGAAGCCGCGTGTCGCCTGGCTCCAGCTCGGGATCACCCATGACGAGGCGGCTGAAACCCTGGCGCGGGCGGGAATCCGGGTCGTCCAGGACCGGTGCCTCCTGGTCGAGCACCGGCGCCTCGCGTGAGGGCGATGCCGGGGCTCGCGGCGCGGCTCGCCCCAATCGTCCTGCCCGGCGCCGACGGTGGATCGGTCCCGCTGGGCTCACTCTGGGCCGACGCGCCCGTGGCCCTCGTGTTCCTCCGCCACTACGGCTGAATCTTCTGCCACGAGCACGTCGCGCAGTTGCGCGACCAGGAGGCGACGTTCCGGGCGCGTGGCGCGGGTCTGGCCGCGATCGGCCTCGGAGACCTCGAGTACGCTCGCGCGTTCCGGCGGGAGACCGGGATCACCTTCCCGCTCCTCGTCGACGCGGAGCGCCAGGCGTACCGGGCTGCTGAGCTCCGGTCGGCGCCCTTGCTCCACGCGCTCCGCCCGGACAACATCGTCGCCGGGCTGCGTGCGCGCGCCGCCGGGCACCGCCAGCACCGAAAGGGGCCCAACCCCTTCCAGCTCGGGGGGAGCTTCGTCTTCGGACCCGGCGACGTGGACCGCTACGCGCACGTGAGCCAGACGTTCGGCGACACCGCCCCGGTCTCCGCGCTCCTGGCCGTGCTCGACCGCTGATCTGCGTCCTGCGACGGCCCAGGCTCACGCGGCCGGGCGCCGGACGTGCGACCGGATCCGGAACGATGCCAGGGCTGCCGTCAGCCGGAGTGGTCGAGGAAGCGGGCGCGATGGCGCGGGTCAGGCAGGGGGCAGGTGTCATAGCGGCCGAATAGGCGATAGCGGGTCCGCGCCACGAGGTCATAACCGAGATCGCGTAGCCACCGCGGCACGACGCGTAGGACCGCGGCGGCTCGCCCGACGCCCCCCAGCTCGCGGAGGATCCAGAGCACCGCGTCGGACCTCTCGAGCAGGCGCTCGTCCGGCCGCCCCGGAGCCAGCGCCAGGTAGAGGGTGTCGAGGTCCCGGGGGTCCCGACCGTGACGCGCCAGGATCTCCCCCGCGAGGGCACTCTGCAGCGCGGCGAAGCGAAATCGGCCGGCGGGATCGCGTGCGAGCACGAACCGGTTGAGGCGGTTGCAGAGACCGCAGACGCCGTCGTAGAGGATGATCGGCGCGTCTGCCGTGGCGCGCGGCGCCTCACTCACGTCGTTCCTCCCGGATCGGGCGGACGTGCGGCGGGACCGCATCACGGGGGCAGGACGGCCACGCCGCGGTGAACCAGCCACGATAGCCGAACAGACGCCCCCACGTCCGGTTCGTCACGACCACCTCGATCCCGAACCGCTGGGTGGCGTCGTCGAACCACTCGTGCACATCCGCCACCCCGGAGAAGAGGAGCGGGAAGCGGAACGCGATCGGCCCCTCGTAGAAGCGCTGCTCGCCCGAGCGAAGGCGAAGCCCCCCGCGCTCGTCGACACTCGGGTGAATGTCGACCGCGAGGTGCTGGTGCGTGCCGAGATAGTCAACGATGCAACCCCGGCGCTCGGCGTAGATCATGGTGGCGTCGAAGCGGCGTCTGCGCCCCGGGAGCACGAAGGTCCGCACCCAGGTCACAGTCTCGCGCCCTAGCCCGTCGATGTACGCGTAGTTCTCGATGCGGAACGGCACGTCGCGGCCGGTGGCCGGAAACATGATGTGACGCCACGCGCCGACGGCGAGGAACGGCAACGTGTAGGCGGGTCCGCGCCACACCTCGTCCATCCGACCGGTCCCGATCGAGGCGATGCCATCGGCGCTGCTGAAGCCAAACCGTCGCTGGACCTGTGGGTGTAGGCGGGCGAAGGCGGGGCCGAGCGCCTGCTGGTAGATCGAACTCACGCGACGCCCACGTGCGGATGGCGCCGACAGTGTCGCGCCGACACCACGTCATCCGACGCCCACCAGCCGATCAGTGCGAGCGCCGCCGTCGCCAGGATGAGGCTCGCCGGGTTGAACGGCCCCAGGAAGCTCGCCGGCACGGCGAGCAACGCCCCCAGCCCGAACCCCGGCAGGACCAGCAGGGTCACGGCGAACGGCCAGCGCCACGCCGGTCGCGCCAGCATGACGAGCCCGAGACCGACCTCCGCCAGCCCGAGGAGCGCGAGGATCGGGCCTTCGCGGCCGGCGAAGAGTCCGGTCGCGCGCAGGATGGCCAGCTCGCCCCGCTCGGGCGCCAGGAGCTTCGGCACCAGACCCTGGTAGATCCACACCACCGCGAGGGCCGCGCGGGCCACCGCGTGGATCAGGGCGTGGCGCCGCGCGGTCTCTGGCTCGAGGCCATCCTCGAGCCAGCGGCGGAGCCGGTCGAAGCTCCACGCCGTGGCCCATCCGAGCAGCGGGCGGAACACGAGCGCGTCGAGCCAGCGACCCGGCACGCCGAAGCGGGGCGTGTAGTCGTACCGGGTGCGGAACCGAGTCGCCGCGCCCTCCGGCACGTACTTCCAGTAGCCCGAGCCCTGGCGGATCAGCGATTTCGCGTCGGCGGACCAGAAGCGGAGCGCGGAGCTGCGTGTCCCGTCGGCCAGGTCCCGATCTCCGACCGTCTCGCCCTCGCCGGAGACGGCCAGCCCGAAGCCGATGCGGGTCTCGTAGAGGAAGCGCTGGGGCTCCGCGGGATCGGGCCGAGGCAGGTACGCGATGCGGGTGAACCTGAGATCCCACCGCCGGTGGAGATCGGGCGACTGGGTGAGGCGCCAGAGGTCCTCGAGCGGAGCCCGGATCGCGATCTCCACGTAGATGGGCTTCCCCATCGCGCCCAGTCTAACGCACGGTGCTGCCCGATCGTCCCGTTGCGCGTTGCCTCGCGAGTCGCGGGTATGCGACGATCAGACGGCCGGCGGGCAGGCGGCGGGACTGGCGCGGTGGGTGGATGCCCGCTGGCCGGGCGCATGTCACCGGAGGAGGCGGTCGATGGCTGGCAAGCGGCATCTCCACACGTCGCACTGGGGCGCCTTCGAGGCGGAAGTCGAGGGCGGCACCGTCGTCGCCGTCCACCCGTACCGCGACGATCCGGATCCCTCGCCTCTCCTGGGCAACATCGTCGCCGGCCTCCGGCACCGGGCACGGATCGCCCAGCCGATGGTCCGGGCCGGCTGGCTCGACCGCGGTCCGGGACCGGACGGACGGCGCGGCACCGAGCCGTTCGTGCCGGTGAGCTGGCCGACGGCGATCGACCTCTTGGCGCGAGAGCTCCGACGGGTCTACGACCTCCACGGCGGCGAAGGCGTCTACGGGGGCTCCTACGGCTGGGCCAGCGCGGGGCGGTTCCACCACGCGCAGAGCCAGCTCCATCGCTTCCTCAACTGCCTCGGCGGCTTCGTTCGGGGGGAGCACACCTACAGCAACGGGGCGCTGACCGTCATCATGCCCTACGTCGTTGGGGATATGCGGGGGTACCTGGACCGGGCCACCGCCTGGTCGGTGCTGGAGCGCCACACCGAGCTGTTCATCTGCTTCGGCGGGATCCCGCTCAAGAACACGATGGTGACTCCCGGCGGAGCGAGCCGTCACCCCACCCGGGATCATCTCCTCGCGGCGAAGGCCCGCGGGACTGAGTTCGTGCTGCTGAGCCCAACCCGCGACGACCTGCCCGAGTTCGTCGGGGCGGAGTGGCTCCCCGTCGTGCCGGGCAGCGACGTCGCCGTGATGCTCGGGCTTGCGTACACGCTGGTGGACGAGGGGCTCTGCGATCGCGACTTCCTCGCGCGCTACTGCGTGGGCTTCGACCGCTTCGAGGCCTACCTCCGTGGCACGGAGGACGGCGCTCCGAAGACCCCGGAGTGGGCCGAGCGGCTCTCCGGAATCCCGGCCGGGACGACCCGGGCACTGGCCCGGCGGATGGCGACGAAGCGGACCCTGATCAACGCGAACTGGTCGCTCCAGCGCGTCGAGCACGGCGAGCAGGCTCCGTGGATGATCGTGACGCTGGCGGCGATGCTGGGCCAGATCGGGCTGCCCGGCGGCGGCTTCGGCCAGGGGTACGGCTCGATGGGATACATCGGCCGCGCGCCGCTCCGTAGCCGCCCCCCCGCCCTGCCGCAGCGGGTGAATGCGGTCCGTGCCGCCATCCCGGTTGCCCGGGTCGCGGACATGCTGCTGCACCCGGGTGAGCCCTTCGACTTCGACGGCCAGCGACGGGTGTACCCACGCATCCGTCTCGTCTACTGGTGCGGTGGGAATCCCTTCCACCATCACCAGGACCTCTCCCGCCTCCGGCGCGCCCTCGCCATGCCGGACACGATCGTCGTCCACGATCCGTTCTGGACGGCGATGGCGCGCCACGCGGACGTCGTGCTCCCGGCGACGGTGACGCTCGAGCGGAACGACATCGGCGGCTCGCCGAGCGACCCCGGCCTGATCGCGATGCGCCAGGTGATCGAGCCGTACGCGGAGGCCCGGAACGAGTACACCATCTTCACCGACCTCGCCGAGGCGCTCGGGGTCGACAGTCCCTTCACAGAGGGGCGCGACGAGATGGCATGGCTCCGGCACCTCTACGAGGGCTGGCGGGAGAAGGTCGCCCATCGCGGCGGGCCGGCGTACCCCAGCTTCGACGAGTTCTGGGCGGCCGGGTTCCTGGAGGTGACCGACGCCGACGCCGACCTGGTCGTGCTGAAGGATTTCCGGGACGATCCGGAGCGCGCGCGCCTCGGCACCCCGAGTGGCCGCATCGAGATTTTCTCGGAAACCATCGACCGCTTCGGGTACAAGGACTGTCCTGGCCACCCGTCCTGGCTCGAGCCCACCGAGTGGCTCGGCGCGCCCCTGGCCGACCGCTACCCGCTCCACCTCGTCGCGAACAACCCGACGACGCGCCTTCACAGCCAGCTCGACGTCGGAGCGTTCAGCCAGGCCTCGAAGGTCCAGGGCCGCGAGCCGATCCGAATCCACCCGGTCGACGCCGCGCATCGCGGGATCGAAAGTGGGGACGTGGTGCGGGTCTTCAACGACCGGGGAAGCTGTCTCGCCGGCGCCGTCGTGACCGACGCCGTGCGCCCCCGCGTGGTCCAGCTCGCGACGGGCGCCTGGTATGACCCGCTCGACCCGGCCGACCCCGACGCGATGTGCGTGCATGGCAATCCGAACGTGCTCACGTTCGACCGGGGCACGTCGAAGCTCGCGCAGAGCTGCTCCGGCCAGCACGCCCTCGTGGAGGTCGAGCGGTGGACCGGCCCGCTACCGCCGATCCGCGCCTACGATCCACCACTAACGGAGCGCCGACCGGGTCTGTAGCCGGGCCGCACGGGCCGAAGCCGGCGACGCGCGGCGGGCTAGCCGAGCGCGTCCTTGTAGACCACCCCGTCCTTCACGATCAGCTTCAGGTTCCGCTCGGGCTCTCGCATGACCCCGAGGTCCTCGAGCGGATTGCCCTCGACCACGAGGAGATCCGCCCGCGCTCCTGGGGCGACCACCCCCAGGTCCCCCTCGCGCTGGAAGAGCCGGGCCGCCGTGGATGTCGCCGACCGGAGCACGTCGACCGGCTTCAGGACCTCCCCGCGAATCGCGAACTCGTCGAGCTGGTACCGGTGCATCGGACCGAGGAGATCGGTCCCGTAGACGAGCGCGACGCCCACCCGGTGGGCCATCTCCACGACGCGCGTCCCCGTCTCGAAGATGGCAAACATCTTCTCCCTGAGCTCCGCCGGGAAGCCCGCCTCCACACCCTCGCGAATGACCGCGTGAACGATCGACAGGGTGGGTATCAGGAAGGCCTCGCGCTCGGCCATTAGCCGGAGCGTCGCCTCATCCACCAGATTCCCGTGCTCGATCCCCCGCACGCCGCACTCGACCGCCCGGGCAACGGCCCGGGACGTGTACGCATGCGCGGTGACGTAGATGCCGGCGGCCTCCGCCTCCTCGACGGCGGCCCGAATCTCGTCGCGTGAAAACTGCGTGCTGGAGATCCGGTCCGTCGGCGACGCGACCCCGCCCGAGACCATGAGCTTCAGGTGGGTCGCCCCCTTCCGGATCTCGTCACGGCACGCCTCGAGCACGGCCGGCACGCCGTCGGCCACCCGACCGAGGCCGTGCATGCACACACCCTCCGCTGCGTCCTCTCCTGGCCCCCGCATGTCCCCGTGCCCACCGGTCTGGGAGATCGCGTGGCCAGCAAAGAGCAGGCGCGGCCCGACCAGGTGCCCTTCCTCGATCGCGCGCGCGAAACCCCAGTCGGCGCCGCCCACATCCCGCACGGTGGTGAATCCCCGGAGAAGCATCTCCCGGAGGACGTGACTCGCCCGGGAGGCGACATATGTCGATGACCATCGCCGGAGGAGCGCGAAATCGGGTATCACCGCAGTCACATGGACGTGGCCGTCGCACAGACCGGGCATCACCACGCGACCCCGCACGTCGATCACGCGGCCTTTCGGGGACCGGGGCGGGCGCTCGGCGACGTCGGCGATGCGGCCGCCCTCCACGACGACGTGCCGGTCCGGCAGGAGCCGGCCGGCGACGGGATCGAGCACGAGCGCGTGGCTGAGGACGAGGTCAGACATGCGAGTCCTTTCCGGGCGGACCGATCAGCCGGCCGTCACCGTCTTCATGCGCGGATCGAGGAGATCCCGGAGGGCATCCCCGACCAGATTGACGCCGAGCACGCTGGTGAAGATCGCCAGCCCCGGGAACATCGCCAGCCAGGAAGACGTGAACACGTACAGCTGCCCCTCGCTGAGCATGCCCCCCCACGAGGGCGTGGGCGGCGGCACCCCGAGCCCGAGGTACGAGAGGAACGACTCGACAATGATCATCCGCGCCACCTCGACGCTCGCGAGCACGATCAGGAGGTTCGCCAGATTCGGCACAATGTGACCGACGAGGATGCGGAGGGCCGAGCTGCCCAGGCTGACCTCAGCCTGGACGAACTCGCGCTCGCGCAGGCTCAGCACTTCGTTCCTGACGACGCGCGCGTAGATCGGCCAGCTGGTCAAGCCCAGCACCAACACCATGTTGACGAATCCCGCACCCATGAGGGCGATCACCACGATGGCCAGCAACATGAATGGAAACGTGAGAGTCACGTTCGCGAGGAACGTCAGCACCCGGTCCGAGGGGCCGCCGTAATAGCCCATCAGGAGTCCGGCACTTATGCCGATCCCGCCGGAGCACAGCACCGCAAGCAGGCCGACTGCCAGGGACACGCGGGCGCCGTAGATGATCCGGCTCAGGTAGTCGCGCCCCACGTGATCCGTCCCCAGAGGATGCTCCGCGCTGCCGGCCCGCGCCCACATAGGCGGCCGGAGCCGCGACGCCACGTCCTGGCTGAAGGGATCGTGCGGCGCGAGCTGGGGGGAGAAGAGCGCGCACAGCGTCATCAGGCCTACCAGCAACGCGCCCGCCCAGCCCGTCCAGTAGGCGCGAAAGCGCCGGCGACGCAGCGAGCGGGCCTCATCCATAGCGGATGCGTGGATCGAGATAGCCGATGACCACATCGGTCGCCAGGTTGACGAGCGCGATGGCCGCGCCGACGACCACGACCGCCGCTTGCACGACCGGGTAGTCGAGCGTTCGCACCGCCTTCACCGTCAAGAAGCCGATGCCGGGCCAGGCGAACACGATCTCGATGACAACGGTCCCAGCAAGGAGCCGGCCGAACTGGAGTCCCACCATCGTCACCAGGGGGATGCTCACGTTCTTGAAGGCGTGCTTCCACAGGATCAGCGCTTCGGACACCCCCTTGGCACGCGCCGTCCGGACGTAGTCCTGGGCCAGCACCGTCAGCATGCCCGACCGCACTAGCCGCATCATGATCGGAGCGAGGTATAGGCCGAGGCACACGGCGGGCAGGACGAGGCTGCGAAAGCCCGATCGCCCCGAGACCGGCAGCAGCCGGGACCAGACGGCGAACACGAGGATCAGGAGAATGCCGAGCCAGAACGTCGGGACGGCCTGGCCGACCACCGAGACTATCGACGCCAGGTGATCAACCCAGCTCCGGGGGCGATAGGCCGCTAGGATGCCGAGCGGCACGGCCAGCGCGACGCCGACCAGGAGACCGGCCAGCGCGAGCTCGATGGTAGCCGGCGCCCGCTCGAGCAGGATCGCGAGGGCCTTGTCCCGGATGATGAACGAGTCGCCGAACTCTCCGCGGAGAGCATTCGCAAGGAAGCGTCCGTATTGCACGAAGAACGGGTCGTCGAGGCCGAGGCTCCGCCGAAGGTCCGCCACCGCCTCCTTGGAGGCCTCTGGGGGGAGAAGCACCTTGGCGGGATCCCCCGCGAGGTGCAGGAACACGAAGACCACGAACGAGATCGCGACGCAGGTGAGCCCGGTGTCGACGAGCCGCTCGACGACGTAGGTACGCACGGGCAGGATGGACGCCGGCCGCCGTCTACCCGACGGCCGGCGCCGAGGCCGAGGGAACCCGCGCGGTCAGTTCTTCCAGGTGGCCCGCCAGAGCGCGATGGTCTCGTCCGACGCGGCCTTGTAGTTGAGCTTGTTCGAGACCGCCATGACCGACGTCTGCGCGTACATGGGGAAGACGAGGTAGTTGTCGGCGACGTACCGCTGGACTTGCCGGTACGCCTCCATCCGCTTCCCGGGATTGACGGTGTTGCGCCCGATGTCGAGCCACTCGTCGAGCTTGGGATCCCGCACGTACGCGAAGGCCTCCGACGAGTGGAAGCGCGGGTACAGGATCATGTCCGCATCGAACACCGACCAGCTGCCCCAGCTCGCTAGGTAAATGTCCTTCAGCTTGCCGGTGCGCTCGAGGTTCGACGACAGCCCGATGTCCTCGATGTGTTGATGGTTCGTCTGGATCCCGACCTTGTTCAGGTAGCCCGAGACCGCGTCGCCAACCTGCCGGGACGCGATGATGCTGCCGCTGTACGTCATGAACTCGAGCTTGGTGCCACCCGCCAGGCCGGCCTCGGCCAGCAGCTGCTTCGACCGCGCGGGGTCGAATGTCACCGGCTTGATGGAGGCATCGTAGCCAAACTTCATCGGGTTGACGACCGTCCCCAGCTTCAGCCCCCGGCCTCCGAGGACGTGGGCGATGATACCGTCCACGTCGATGGCGTGAGAGATCGCCTCCCGGACCTTGATGTTCTGGGTGGGGCCCGCGCCGGCGCGGCCGGCCACGTCGAAGTTGAGGAAAATGACGCGGATGATTGGCGCCGTCGTGATGTACGCCTTCCCCGAGCCCTCGATGGCGGGAATCTGATCGGGCGGCACCAGGCGGATGAAGTCCACGCTGCCGGCCATCATCTCGGCGATCGCGGTCGCGACCTCAGGGATGGGCCGGAACACGAGTGTCTTCACCGCCGGCTGCGAGCCCCAGTAGGTCGGGCTCGCCTCCACGACGAGGCGCTGGCCGCGCGCCCATTCGACGAAGCGATACGGTCCGCTCCCGACCGGATTCTTTGCGATGAAGGCGTCACCTTTCTCCTTGACGTACGTGGGCGGAAGAATGGCGAGATTCGTCAGCCGCTCGAGGAGCACCGGATTCGGCTTCTCGGTCTTGAGACGGACGGTCAGATCGTCCACGATCTGGACCGACGTGATCCCTTTGAAGCGGTCCCGCAGGTAAGACTTCTGGGCGGGATCCAGCACGCGGTCGATACTGAACTTCACCGCCTGCGCGTTCACGGGCTCGCCGTTTTGGAACTTGACTCCCTTCCGGAGCTTGAACTCCCACGTGAGGTCGTCGACCGTCCGCCACGACTCGGCGAGGCCGCCCACGAGCTTCATGCTCTCGGGGTTCCGCGCGATCAGGTGGTCGAAGAGGTGCATGAGCACCATGTAGTCAATTGTTCCAGTGGCCTGATGCGGATCGAGCGTCTCCCGATCGGAATCGAGCGCCGCCACGAGCTGACCTCGCGGCTGGGCGAGAGCACCCGCCGGGTTCCCGAGCACCACAGCGAGCATCACCGTTAGACCACCCGCGAATCGCTGTCCTCGCATGTGCATCCCCCTCGATCGAGCTGTTCGAAAACGGTTGCTCACTGCTGAACGCTCGCTGCGAGCCTAGCGTCCCGCAGACGCGCGTGTCAAGGCGACGCGCCCAGAACGGCGTCTTCGGCGATGGCTGAGGGACCGGAAGGCGCCTGCCGGGCGCCAGGTCGCGAGGTCAGTGATCTTCTCCGCCATGTGGATCACCTCGGCCGACTAGCCGCCTCGTGGCCGTGCTCGACACGCCGAAGAACACCACGATGACTCCGGCGTCGGGATTGGCGAGGGTGTACTGGCCTTCATACCCGCCTTGGTCCAGGCCGATCTTCTCGGCGCCCATCGACGGTTTCGGCTACAAGGACTGCCCTGGCCACCATCCTGGCTGGAACCCGTGGAATGGCTCGGCTCCCCCTGGCCGAGCCCTATCCACTCTAGGCCGGGCCCTCCGTCCAGCCACCAGCCCGATCAGTCGACACCCGTCGCTCATCCGCGTGCGATCCGCCCGAGCGCGCGATGCGCCGGACGGACCCGCCGGCCGCCCCATCCCGTGAGCGAGAACATCGACGCAGGGACCAGCCCCGCAAGGGGTGGCGGGCGGGCTAGTGCCCCCGGCGGGGCTGGACTATGCTGGGATGGCGACGCAGGGCAAAGGGGGTGGGAGCAACCCGCGAGGCGCGTTACGCGAGTGGTTGCACCGGCGCGGCCCGAGCGGCCGAGCCTCTTCCTGGGAGGGATCATCGATGCGATGGGGTAGACGCAGGATCGTTCTGAGCGTGCTTCTGGTCTTTTTCGCCGTGGTGCTCGGCTCCACGGTCGACGGACAGACCCCGAAACGCGGCGGCACCCTGCGGATCGCCAACACCGGCGAGCCGCCGACCCTCGACTACTCGGCCACGACCGTCGGGGTGACGAGTAACATCGCCACGGCGATCTTCGAGACCCCGTTCGCCTTCGACGCGAACTGGCGGCCTCAGCCGATGCTCGTGGAATCCCACGCCATGAGCCCGAACGGGCTCACGCATACCTTCAAGCTGCGCCGAGGAGTGCTCTTCCACAATGGCAAGGAGATGACGTCCGAGGACGTCGTCGCGTCACTCGTCCGCTGGGGCAAGGTCGGCTCCCGCGGCATCGTGGTCTTCAACCAGGTCGAGGCGGTGACCGCGCCGGACAAGTACACGGTGGTCATGGCCCTGAAGGAGCCGTTCGCGCCGCTGCTCGCCTTCCTGGCCTTGCCGTCCTCGGCGGCGGCGATCATGCCGAAGGAGATCGCCGAGGCGACGCCGGCCGGGCCGGTCACCCAGTACGTCGGCACCGGGCCGTATCGCTTCGTCGAGTGGATCCCCAACCGGCACATCAAGCTGGCGCGCTGGGACAAGTACGTGCCGCGCAGCGAAGCGGCCAGCGGGTACGCGGGGCGCCGGGAATCCCTGGTCGACGAGGTCATCTACTACCCGGTAGGGAACGTCGCGACGCGCATCGCCGGGGTGCAGGCCGGCGACTACGACCTGGCCGACGCCGTCAGCACCGACCTCTACGCGCAGCTCAAGGGCGACGCCCGCGTTGTTCCAGACATCCACGAACCCGGGGGCTGGCTGGTGTTCTTCTTCAACAAGAAGGCCGGCATCATGGCCAACGTCAAGCTCCGGCAGGCCGTGATGGCGGCGCTCAGCATGCAGCCGATCCTGCAGGTCACCGTGGGGAATCCTGACCTCTTCCAGCTGACACCCAGCATCTATCCCAAGGGAACGCCCTGGTACACGGAGGTCGGCGCGCGCTGGTACAATCAGGGCAACGCCGAGCGGGCGAAGCAGCTGGCCACCGAGGCCGGCTACAAGGGCGAGCCCATCCGGTGGCTGACGACCCAGCAGTACGACTGGAGCCACAAGTCCAGCACGGTGGCGGCGGCCCAGCTCAAGCAGGCCGGCTTCAACGTCGACCAGCAGGTCTACGAGTGGGCCGGTGTCGTCGAGCGTCGCGCCAAGCCGACCGAGTGGGAGCTATTCACCACGCTGCACGGGTTCGTACCGGACCCGGCGCTCATCGACGTGTTCAGCCCGGCCTATCCCGGATGGTGGGAGACGCCTGCGAAGAACCAGTTGCTTCAGGAGTTGAACCGGGCTCCCGACCAGCAGACCCGCGTGCAGGTCTGGCAGAAGCTCCAGGAGCTCGTGTTCACGGAGGGTGGCTGGGTCAAGACCGGCGACTACATGTTCATCCGACTCCGGGCCAAGGGGGTCGAGGGCTACAAGCCGCTCGGGATCGGGATGATCGTCTGGAACGTGTCCGTGCCCAAGTAAGCGGCACGCGCTTGGTGGGCGGGCAGGGCCGCGGGCCGCGGTCGGTGAGGCGCTTGCCTCGCTGCCGCGGTCCGCGCGCCCGCCGCGAACGCTCGGCCACTGAGGCACCCGCGACGCCGAGCCGGTTCCGGTGACCTCCTACCTCCTTGGGCGAGTGCTGGCGCTCGCGCCCGTCATGCTGGTCGTCGCGATCGTCGTCTTCCTGATCGCGCGCTTCACCCCGGGTGACCCCATCCGGGTCCTCCTCGGCGAGGACGCTCGCCCCGAGCAGGTCCAGGCGCTCCGGCAGCTCCACGGGCTCGACGCCCCGCTGCCCGTGCAGTTCGCGCTGTGGATCTCGCGGGCGGTCCGCGGCGACCTGGGGCGGTCGCTCTTCAACCGCCTGCCGGTCACCCGCACGATCTGGCAGCACGTCGGCCCCACGATGATGCTGTCGACGATGGCCCTGGCCGTGGCGCTGGTCATCGGCATCCCGATCGGCATCGCGTCGGCGGTGTACCGCAACTCCTGGCTCGACCAGGCGAGCCTGACGCTCGTCATGCTGGGCGCGGCGGTCCCGAGCTTCTGGCTGGGGCTCACGCTCATCGTCGTCTTCGCCGTGAACCTCGGGTGGCTGCCGTCGTCCGGGTTCCGGCCGCCCGACGAGGGGCTGTGGCGAAGCGTCCGCTACCTGCTCCTCCCGGCGCTCGCGCTCGGGGTCCCGAACTCCGCCCTCATCATCCGATTCGTGCGGGGAAGTCTCCTCGACGTCATCGCCACCGACTACGTGCGCACCGCTAGGGCCAAGGGGCTGGCCGAGCGGGCGGTCATCTTCCGCCACGCGCTGCGGAACGCGCTGGTGCCGATCCTCACCGTGGTGGGGCTCACGTTCGCGGCACTCATGGGCGGCGCGGTGGTCACGGAGACGGTGTTCAGCATTCCCGGCATCGGACAGCTCGTGGTCCAGTCGGTGCTGCGACGGGACTACCCCGTGATCCAGGGCGTGACCCTCATCGTCGCGGCGTCCTACGTTTTCATCAACCTCCTGGTGGACGTGCTCTACCTCGTGGTCGACCCCCGGGTGAAGTACTAGGGCGATGGCCGAGCGCGCGCTCGCGATGCAACCCTTGGCGGTCGCCGGCTCCCGCCCCGGGGCCGTCACGCTCCTCCTGCGAATGGTGCGGCAGCGCCGCATCATCGGACTGGGCGGAGCGATCCTGCTGGTGATGCTCGGGGTGGCGATCGCGGCCCCGGCCCTCGCGCCGTACGACCCCATGGACATCCAGGCAGCGGAGCGCCTGCGCCGGCCGGCGGCGGCGCATCCGTTCGGGACGGACGAGTTCGGCCGCGACATCCTGAGCCGCACGATCTTCGGCGCCCGCCTGTCGCTCCTAGTCGGCGCGCTGGTCACGCTGGTGGCGATCGCGGTGGGGACGGTGATCGGGCTCGCCGCGGGATGGAGCCCGCGCGCCGACCGCGTCATCATGCGGATCATGGACGGGGTGATGGCCTTCCCCGACATCCTGCTGGCGATCGCGCTCATGGCGGCGCTCGGGCCGAGCCTGCGCAACGTCGTGATCGCGCTGGCCTTCGTGTACACGCCGCGCGTCGCCCGTGTCGTCCGCGCCTCGGTCCTGGTGGTCGTGAACCTAGACTACGTGGACGCCGCGCGGGCGATCGGCGCGCGGAGCCAGCGCATCCTCGCCCGTCACGTCCTGGCGAACTGCGTGTCCCCCATCATCGTGCAGGGGACGTTCGTCGCGGCCTTCGCGATGCTGGGCGAGGCGGCGCTCTCCTTCCTCGGTGTGGGGGTGCCGCCGGACACGCCGACCTGGGGCGGCATCATCGCCGCGGGGCAGCTGTACCTGAGCCAGGCGTGGTGGATCAGCATCTTCCCGGGGGCGGCGGTGATCCTGAGCGTGCTGGCGCTCAACCTCGTCGGCGACGGGCTCCGGGACTTCCTGGATCCGCGCCTCCGCTACGCGGCCTAACACCATCGGCTCCGACGCCGACCCAATGGGCCGAAGGCCGCCTCCTCTCCCTCCCGGGCCATGTGAAGGGGCGCCGGCATGACGATCCGCTTCGGCCTCCGCATCCCACCCTGCGTCGACGTCCGTGAGGTTGCCGCGATCGCGCGCGCGGCCGAGAAGGCCGGCTTCGACGTCGCGTGGCTACCCGATTCGCAGTTCCTCTGGCGAGACGTCTGGGTGGCGCTGGCGCTGGCGGCGACATCGACCGAACGGATCGCCCTCGGAACATGCGTCACGCAGTTCGAGACCCGCCACGCGACGGTGACCGCGGCCGCGGCGGCGACGATCGACGAGCTCGCGCCGGGCCGCACCATCCTCGGCGTCGGCACGGGTGATAGCGCCATCAAGACCCTCGGTCTCGTGCCGACACGGCTGTCGGCGATGCGCGAGCAGATCGAGACCTGTCGCGCGCTGTGGACCGGCGAGTCGGTCGCGTTCGGAGGCCGTGCAATGTCATTGCGAGCGACGCCTCCCAGCGGCCGCCTTCCAATCTACATGGCCGCGACGGGCCCAAAGGCGCTCGCGCCTGCCGGCGAGATCGCCGACGGCGTCATCGTCCTCGCCGGCGTCGCGCCCGAGCTGATCGAGCGGTCGCTGTTCCACATTAGGCAGGGCGCGGCTCGCGTCGGTCGCGACCTCGCAGGGCTGGACATCTGCCTGGGGACCTTCTGCCACGTGTCCGACGACGAGCACGAGGCGGCCCGCATCGTGAAGCCGTACGCGTGCACGCTCGCGCAGATCGGCGGCACCGATGCGCTCGAGATCGCCGGGATCGACGTCGCGGTGCCGGCGGTGATTCCCGAGGTGTACCCGGACATGGGCCACGCGGAGAACTGGGATCAGGCGTGTGCGGTGGCGGGCCGATGGATCACGGACGAGATGGCCCTTCGGTACGCCGAGAAGTTCTGCTTCGTCGGCGACGCCTCAAATATCCAACGGAAGATCGAAACCGCGGTCCAGTGCGGGATCATGAGCTTCTACATCCGTGGCTTCTCCTCCTACACGCTGCCGACCGACATCCTGACGACCTTCGGGCGCCAGGTGATCCCACGCTTCCGTGGCCATCGGCGGGAGGTCGTCGCGTAACCGGACGGGGGACACTACCCGGCGACTCTCTATCCGGCGCCGATGTCACGGAACGGATGGCACCGTAATAGAGGCGCCCCACACCGGATCACGTCCCCCAGAATGCACGGCGCGGCTTGACGCGCTCGCCGTTGATGTAGGTCGTGCCCTCCGCGACCTCCGCGAGCAGCGGCCGCGTCGAGCCGCTGGAACGTGCATCTCGGCGATCAGCAACGTCTTCCAGACGACCGCCGGCGCACTCTCCTTCTTCGCGCACCACGACTGGAACGCCCCCTTCTGGCGCTCAGCCTCCTCCTGCGTCTCGGTGTCGGGGATCGCCGTGAGCAGGCGCCGACCCCCGGCCTGCAGCCGCCTCGGCCGCGTGTCGAGCAAGTTCAGAAGCCGGTGGTTCAATAGGGCGTCAGCCGCGTGACCTCCTCGGCCATCCGAATCACCTCGGCCGAGTAGGCGGGGTCGTAGGCGTCGGCGTTCTCGAGCACGCTGAAGAAGACCACCACGACTCCGGTGTCGGGGTTGGCCAGCATGTACTGGCCGCCGTATCCACCGTGCCCCACGCACTGCCCGTCGGTCACCGTGTGATTGCTGTAGCGCTGCCAGTCGCGCGGGGCGGCGTAAGCCACGCCCTTCCTCGTCCGCGTCGTCTCGATGAAGGCGCGGCTTCCCACCTGCTGCCCGCCCACGCCGCGCCCGCCGCGCACGAACAGGAGCGCGTAGCGGGCGAGATCGCGCGCGGTCAGGCACGCGCCGCCGTTGATGATCGGGGTGCCGGCGCGGTCCGTCCCGATGTGGAAGGTGCCCTCGAGGCCGGCCGCCTCGACGATGTCGATCAGCATGTCGCGCAGCAGTCGGCCGCTGACCCGCTCGGCGATTTCCCCGATCACATCAGTGTTGGCCGACTTGTACTGCACCAGGCCGGTTCTATTCGTCACGTCGGCGCTCCGTAGGCTACGGACGAACTCCCGGTTCGTGACTTCCCGTCCATCCGATCCCGGCAGCCGCCAGCCCATGGCGGCCTCCTGGAGAAACACGCTGGCCAGCGGATCGCTGTAGTCCTCCGAGTAGTCGTTGATCACGTTCATGTCGAGCACGTCCTGCACCGTCGCGGCCGCGTAGCCGGAGCCGATGTCGGGCAGGTAGTGGCCGACTGCCCTGCCGGGATCGATCTGGCCCCGCTCGATCAGGAGGCCGACCACGAGATTCATGGTGGTCTTCGTGATCGACTGGACGCTGTGCGCCTGGTGCGGTCCGAAGTCGGGGGCATAGGTCTCGAACAGGATGCTCCCGTCCCGAGCAGCGACCATGCCCGAGAAGTGCGGGGTGCCGGTGAGCCGCCGGACGCTCGGGAGGTCTCCTATCCGGCGATCGACGACCTTCCGGAGCCGCAGGACCTCGGGCGCCCGGATGCCAAGGCTGTAGCGGAAGACGGTGTGCATGTTGTGGAACGCACGGCGACGCCGATCCGGCTGATTCCACGCCGGCCGGTCTCCCTCGCCGACGAGGAGGTCGGGGTTGCGGTCAGTGGTGATCGCGTTCGCGCTCACGGTCTCTTCTCCTCACGATGGGATCGCCGCACGGCACACTCGTGTCCGATCAACCATCGGACCTTCGGTACACCGGGCGGCTACGGGTTCGCTCACGCCTTGACGGCTCGATAGTTCCGGAACAATCCGCTGAACTGCTCTGTCATTCGGCACTCTGCGAACCCGACCTCGCCGAGTGCCGACAGGATGACGTCCGGAGTCACGCAGTGCTCGATCGTGTCCCACCAGTAGCGCATCAAGGTCCGTATGTCCTGATTGCCGGTGGCCGCGGCGAAGGTCACCCCCATGACGGTCTTGATGTAGAAGCGTGACACCGAGAGCAGGGCGGCCGAGCGCGGGCGAGAGATCTCCAGCAAGAGGACGATGCCTCCCGGCTTCAGCACCCGGCGGTACTCGCGGAATGCCACTTGCAGGTCGGACACGTGACGGAGGGCATACCCCATGCTCAGGAAGTCGAAGCTGGTGTCGAGAAAGGGCAGCCGCTCCCCGACTCCCTGGATCAGATTGTGGCAGGGACCCTTCCGCGCCTCATGGAGCATGCCGGTACTGGGGTCGAGCCCGATGACGTAACCGGTCGAGCCCACCAGGCCCAGCGCGCACTGGGTGGTCAATCCGGAACCGCAGGCGACGTCGAGCACTCTCATGCCCGGCCTCAGCCCGGCCTCGCGCAGGGCTTTCCGGCGGTACCAGAGACCCGCGCCAAATGCGATGGCCCTGTCGATCGCTCGGTACCGGTAGGCCGTTCGGTCGAAGAGGTCGTTCAGGAATCGTTGTCGAGATTCGCTGGCCCCGTAGTGCTCACGCAGCGTGGGATGCGGAGGGATCCGCGCCGGTTGTGCGTCTTCGCGTGGCACTTCCTTCGCCCGAACGCCCACTTAGCCGCCCCCGATGACGCGGGTCCTCTTGAGCGCCCCATCCTTATCAGGGCCCGACGAGGCGGGCAAGAGGGTCTACCCGGGCTTCCGCGCCACGAGACTGTACATGAAGGGGATGCCGGGCTTCCCGTCCGGGACCGTCCAGCGCCGCGTGCCGAGGTCCTTCATCTCCCTGTACGGCCGAAGGCCGTTGCAGTAGTCGTACTCGCCGAAATGCTCGAGGGCGAGGCCGGTGTCGAGGAGGGCGGTGATGACCTCGGACGTCGCCCAGTGGAACTCGTGCGACGGCTGCGGGTTCCGGAAGCCCTGCACACCGTCCACCCAGCCGGACGGCGTGACCACCGGTCCGGACGCCGCCACGTAGTCGCTGACGCCGTCGTCCCAGGTGATGGGGCGGCCCCGCGTCGAATAGGGCATGTCGTGCCGGAACTCCTCGTCGAACATCATCACGATGGGGTGGTACTCGACGGTCACGAACCGGCCACCCGGCTTGAGGACGGCCGCGATCCCGCGCGCCCAGGTCGCCAGGTCGCTCAGCCAGGTGACCACTCCGTACGAGCAGTAGACGACGTCCCAACGCTCGGCGCCTGCCGCCGCGCTCGCCAGCCAGTCGTAGACGTCGGCACGCACGAAGGACGCCTCGATGCCTGAGTCGGCCGAAAGCCGCCGGGCGAAGCTGATCGCCTCGTCGCTGATGTCGATCCCGAGGAGCGTCTCCGCGCCGAGCCCTCTCATCGAGAGCGTGTCCTGCCCCGAGTTGCACTGGAGGTGGACGACGGACTTGCCGGTGAGGTCGCCAAGGAGCGCTGCCTCCTCGGGATAGAGCTCGTTACCGCCCTCGCGATAGAACTTCGCCTGGTCGCCCTTGTGGCTGTTGTGCGCCCTCGTCGCCGCATTCCAGGACAGCCGGTTCTGCTCGTGCAGCGCTCGGCGGGCCTCGGGTGTACCCGCATCGGCCTCGAAGCGTGGCTCCACCATGGCGTCGAATATCGTAGCAGGGCCCCGTGGCCCACGGCCGGCGCCCACTTCCCCTACCCTCGACGCAGCACGAGGCAGTACTGGTAGGGCAGGAACGTCGCCTCGTGAACGAGGCGGAGCCCCGCCCGGTGCGCATCCCGGAGGAAGGCCTCGCGCGCGACGCGACGCTCAAGCGGGGGGCCGACCGGGGTCTCCCGACGATGGAAATCGACGTTCACGAGCCGGCCTCCCGGCCGGAGCAGTCGGCGCAGTCGCCGGAGGTAGCGCGGCCCACCCGGGAAGTGGTGGTACGTGTTCACCACGAGAACCAGGTCGCACGAGCGCTCGGGCAGGAGCGGGTCGGCGTCCCGACCGAGGACCGGCGTGACGTTGGCGATCCGCGCCCGGCGGAGGCGCTCCATCAGGATCAGCAGCATCCGTGGCTCGGCGTCGACGGCGTAGACGCGCCCCCGTGGCCCCACGACCCGCGAGAGCCGCCGCACCATGTAGCCGGAGCCCGCGCCGATCTCCGCGACGGTCTGGCCGGAGCGCAGGCCGAGCGCTCGCACCAGCCGCGTGGGACGCTGCCATCGTGCGCGGCTGGGGTCCTCGAGCCGGCCCAGCATGAGCTCGAGGTCACGCGGGTTCCCGTGGGCGCCGAAGCCCCGAGGCACGCCGTGGCCATGGCCGTGCCGGCGCGCCCCGACCCGTCGGTGTCGAGGGGAACGCCGCACGCTCACCCCCTGAGCCTCAGCGCCACGCATGGGTCGAGCCGCGAGCGAAGCGCGGGTGGGTCGCCCACGCTGGAGACCCTGGGCGCGCTCATGCGTCGCCGGCAGCCGGAAGGCGCACCTCGCGCCGGACACCGCGGAGATCCATCTCGTAGGCCAGGCCCGCGATCGGCGGGTGGGAGAGGTACCAGTGAACGCCGTGGATCGCCGCCGGGCCCATCGCCGCGAGCACCTCCGTCGCGAGGAAGCTCTCCAGTGGATGGACGGTGTAAACATCGACCGCCGTCACGTCCGCCCACGTGGCGCGAAGCCCGGTGAGCCGCGCCTGCATCACGCCCATCACGTACGCGGCCTTCTCCCGCATGGCGTCGGGCGACGTCTCGTCGGGCCGAACGACGTTGGCCCGCGAGGCCGGACCCGGCCGGAGCTCCCCGGACCCCGCCGCGACGAACGTCGGCCGGCCGGTGGCCTCGGCCGCCACGGTGTGGGAGAAGGCGTACAGGGAGGGCTCCGGCGGTGGGCCGACCACGGGCGCCACGTTGGTCCGGGCCACGGGGTTCCGCCCGTCCACAAGGAGCCCCCACTCACCGAGCAGGGCCCGGTACCCCCGGTTGAACTCGGCGAAGCCGGCGAAGGTGAGCGGCGTCGGGATGCGGAGCTCGATCGCGCAGAGGGCGGTCCGCGGCCGGTCGAGGCCCCGCAGGTGCCGCTCGATCGCCGCGAAGCCGTCGCGCCACGGCACTGGCGCCTGGAGGGTCACGTGCACCACTTCCCAGCCCGGCGTGGCGACGACGCCGGACGAGTACGGCTCGCCGCCCGGCAGGAACCGGTAGCTCGGCTCAGGGCCCGGGAGGAGCGGCGGGGTGGCGACCACCTCAGCCCTCCGCCGGCAGGCCGAACGCCTGCTTCAGCTGACGGAGCCCTTCCTGCTGGGGTGTCCACAGCCGCCCCGTGATCTGGCCGCCGTCGACGATGATGTCCTGCCCCGTGACGAACGCCGATTCGTCGCCCGCGAGGAAAACCGCCATGTGGGCGATGTCGTCAACCGAGCCCGCCCGCGGGATGGGTTGCTGCGCCGCGAACCGCTCCGTGAGCGCCGAGGCGACGTCATCCGCGCGGTCGTGGGGAAGCCCGAGCGCCTTCAGCAGGATGCCCGTCACGATCGCGCCCGGGGAGATGCAGTTCACCCGCACGTTGTGCTCGCCGAGCTCCATCGCCACGCAGCGGGAGAGCTGGACGACGGCAGCCTTGGCCGCGCTGTATATCATGGACGACGAGTAGCCCGCGCGGCTGGCGGCCACGCTGGCGTTGTTGATGATGCTGCCCGACCGCTGCCGCATCATGATCGGCGCCGCGTGCTTCATGCCGAGGAGCACGCCGCCGAAGTTCACCGCCATCGACCGCTCGGCGGCGTCCAGCGGGATCGTCTCGATCCCGCCCCGTGGACCGGGCCCGCCGGCGTTGTTGAAGAGGCAGTCGAGCCGGCCGTGGCGGTCGACCGCGACGCCCACCAGCCGTCGCACGTCGTCCTCGCGCGCGACGTCGGTCCGGACGAACTGGGCTCGGGGTCCGAGCGCGCGGGCGGTCGCCTCGCCCTCCGCCTCCCGGCGGCCCGCGAGGATCGCCGTGGCGCCCTCCTCGACGAACCGCTCCGCGGTGCGCTTGCCCATGCCGCTCGTCGCGCCGGTGACGATCACGACCTTGCCCTCGAGCCTGCCCATTCGCTTCTCCTTGGGGTTCAGGGGGGTCAGTGGCCGGTCAGGTAGGTCTTCGGCACGGGGGACATCATACCCTCGCGCGGCCTTCCCGAGGCCGCGACCGATCGCGTATCATGCGCCGCGTGGCGCCTTCGATGAAGCTCGGCTTCTCGCTCCCGGTGGCCGGCGCGTGGGCCACGCCCGCCAACCAGGTACGCGTGGCGCAGGAGGCCGAGCGGCTCGGTTACAACTCGCTATGGGTGCTCCAGCGGCTGCTCTACCCGGTCGCTCCCCAGAACGACTACCCCCCGATGCCCGGACGCGTCTGGCCAGACTGGTTCGAGTCCGTGGCCGACCCCCTGGTGTCGCTCGCGTTCGTGGCGGGCGCGACCTCGCGCATCCGCCTCGGCACGAGCGTCCTCGTCATGCCTTATTACACGCCGGTGATGCTCGCCAAGCAGCTCGCCACGCTCGACCGGGTCTCGAACGGCCGCCTCGACGTCGGGCTCGGCGTCGGCTGGTCTCGCGACGAGTATGAGGCGGTCGGTGTGCCCTACGAGAGGCGTGGCCGGCGGGCTGACGAGTTCCTCGCCTGTCTCAAGGCGATCTGGACGGAGGACCCGGTCGAGTTCCACGGCGAATTCTACCGAGTGCCCCGCGCCTTCGTCCGACCTCGACCCCTCCAGGCACCCCATCCCCCGATCACCGTGGGCGGCTACGGAATGGCGGCCGTCCGGCGTGCGGTGACGTTCGCCGACGGCTTCAGCGGCGGCAACGTGCCGCTCGACCACGTCGCACCGCTCGTCCAGGCGCTGCGCGAGGCGGCGGAACGGGTGGGGCGAGACCCGGCGCGCCTCCAGGTCGTGTGCCGCGGAACCTTCCACCCCTTCGACGCCCCCCGCGGCCGCGTGCGCCGGCCGCTCTTCGGCTCGCTCGACGAGATCCGCGAAGACGTGCGCCGGTACGCCGAGCTCGGACTGACGGAGCTGTTTCTCGAGGCCAACGTCGCGCTCCACAGCTGGCCGGTGGAGCAGACGCTCGACCTCATGGCGGCGCTCGCCCCGGCTCGGTGCCTGCCCGCGTGATGAGCCACCTCGTCCCCGGGGCCGCGGTTGTTACGGGCGGCGGCTCGGGCATCGGTCGGGCGATCGCCGAGGCTCTCGCGGCCAAGGGCGCGCCGATCGCCCTGGTGGACCTCCTAGGTCGGAGGTGGCCGGGAAGCCGCCGAGCGAATCCAGGCCGGTGGGGGCCGCGCGGTGTTTCTCGAGGGTGACGTGAGCCGGTGGGCAGACATCGACCGCGCCGTCACAGAGGCCGTGCGGGTCCTCGGCCCGCTCGGGATCATGGTCAACGCGGCGGGGGTCCTCGACGGCTACACACCCGCCGACCACATGGCTCCCGGGGTCTGGGAGCGTGTCGTCGCGATCGATCTGACCGGTACCTTCTGGGGATGCAAGCGCGCCCTGGCCGAGCTCCTGCCCGCCGGGCGGGGCCGGGTCGTCAACATCGCCTCGGTGGCCGGGCTCGTGGGCTCGGGCGGCGGCCCGGCCTACACGGCCGCCAAGCACGGCGTCGTCGGGCTCACCCGCCAGCTTGCCGTCACCTACGCCAGCCGGGGCGTCACGGTCAACGCGATCTGCCCGGGGGCGATCCAGACCAGTCTGCGCACGAACTCCGCCCGGATCCTCGGCGTGTCACCCATGACGGGCGGGGTGGGCGCGAGCGAGGACGCCATCCGTGCCGTCACGCCGGCCGGCCGGCGGGGCACCCTTGCGGAGGTCGCCGCCGCCGCCGTTTATCTCGCGAGCGAGGGTGCCGCCTACGTCACCGGCCAAACGCTGGTCGTCGACGGGGGCTGGACCGCCGCCTGACGGGGACCGGCTCCCCAGCTCCGGCGCGCCCAGAGCAGGCCCCGCTCCCTCGGCGCCGGCCGGCCGAAACGTCGCCTTCGACCCCGGTCACGCTTGCTAAGATGGGCAGGGGAAGCGCCCATGCTCGTCAACTGCGTCGTCTACCAGGACGGCAAGCGGCTCACGGAGATCACGCCGCGCGAGATCCACGACTACGTGTGCCGGCCCGATTGCTTCGTGTGGGTCGCGCTCCGTGACGCCACCGACACCGAGCTGGCGGAGATGCAGGAGGAGTTCGACCTCCACCCCCTCGCCGTCGAGGACGCCCGCCATGGCCATCAGCGCCCCAAGATCGAGGAATACGGGGACTCGCTCTTCGCGGTGATCCAGACGATCGAGCCCGAGGGGAACGACCTCCGCGTGGGTGAGGTGGACGTCTTCGTCGCCCGTAACTACGTCCTGACGGTCCGGCACCGCACCGAGCGGGGCTTCGCCGAGGTCCGGGCGCGTTGCGAGCGCGAGCCCGAGCTTCTCCGCCACGGCTCGGCGTACGTGCTCTACGCGCTCATGGACGCGGTCGTGGACCGCTACTTCCCCCTGATCGACACGCTCGAGGTCGAGCTCGAACAGATCGAGGAGCGGATCTTCTCCAGCGTCGCCGCGCGCGCCCAGGTCGAGGCGCTATACGGCATCAAGCAGAAGCTCGTCATACTCAAGCACGCGGTGGGCCCGATGCTCGAGGCATCCAGCAAGCTCTACGGCGGCCGCGTCCCGCAATTGTGCGCGGGCATGGGTGACTACTTCCGGGACGTGAGCGACCACCTGTCTCGGCTCAACCAGTCCATCGATTCGATTCGCGACATGGTGACAACCGCCATGTCGGTGCATCTGTCGCTCAGCACCATGCAGGAGAACGAGACGACGAAGCGACTGGCCGCCTACGCGGCCCTGGTCGCCGTGCCCACGATGATCGCCGGCGTCTACGGCATGAACTTCGAGCACATGCCCGAGCTGCGCTGGGGCCTCGGGTACCCAGTGACGCTCCTGACCATGGCGACGATCGACGTCTACCTCTTCTACCGTTTCCGCAAGACCGGCTGGCTGTAGGCCGCCCCCGCCCATCACCGGCGACCAGCGTCGCGATCGTCCGGTCCCGCGTGCCTCGAGCCCGACTCGCCTGATCCTCCGCGGGCTCAGCCCTTGTCAGGACGCCGCTCGCGCTCGAGCCGGAGCGCCGCCGAGTTGATGCAGTAGCGAAGGCCGGTCGGCTCAGGCCCGTCTTCGAAGACATGGCCCAGATGCCCGTCGCAGCCAGCGCAGAGCACCTCGGTTCGCTTCATGAACAAGCTCCGGTCGGTGCGGGTCTCCACGGCGGTGCCGTCGACCGGCTCCCAGAAGCTCGGCCACCCCGTCCCGGAGTCGAACTTCGTGTCTGACGCGAAGAGCGGCGCCCCGCAGCCTGCGCACTTGTAGAGCCCGTCGTCCTTCGTGTCGTGGTACTCCCCGGTGAAGGCCCGCTCGGTGCCGTGTCGTCGAAGGACCCGGTACTGCTCGGCCGTGAGCTGCTTGCGCCACTCGTCGTCGGTCCGGACGACCTTGTCACTCATGGATCAGCCTCCTTGCGCGTCAGTCAGAGCTCTGGCGTGCGCGTGTCGACCCGGAAGGCGGCACCGAGAAGCGGAACGGGCCCCGCGGGCAACCCCGAGTCCCGGCCAGGCGCGAGGTCGATCGCCACCGGGCCCTCCTCCGAGTCTGGAGCGATCTCCGCCACGATCCGCATCGGGGAGCCGGGCCAGCGGAACACGAGCTCGCCCTCCAGCGTGTGGGCGAGCGTCCCGCCGAGGGCGCACTCCCACTGGAGGCGCGCCCGGTCCGCCGAGCGTGCCCGCGTCCTGAGCCCGAGGACGCGAGCCGCGGGCGGCGGTGCCGCCGGGCCCGCCGGCACTTCCCACGGCCGCCGGCCGTAGCGGCCGCCAGACTGGCCCAGCTGGACGACGATGCCGAGGGCTTCCTTCGGGTGGAGGTACGCAACCCGCCAGTCGTCGTCCGACTCGTCGCGGCCGATCAGCCGGTACCCCTGGCCCTCGGCGCGCGCAGCCGCCTCGGCGAGGCTCGCTACCGTGAATGTCACGTGGTGGAGCCCCGGCCCACGCGCGGAGAGGAACCGGTGGAGGAAGCCGTCGGCACCCGCCGGCTCGATCACCTCGACCGAGCCGCCGCCCTCGAAGCGCCAGGCCGCCCAGCGGAATCCGCCGCCGGGGCCACCGGAGTCCGGACGACCGCCCAGGCGCCCGACGAGGACGTCGGTAGCATCGGCGATCCGGTGCATCCCGATGGCGATGTGGTCGAACTCCGTCCCCAGCCGACTGCTCATTCGACCGTGTAGTGTACGCCATGCGACGTCGGCTATATTGGTCGACGTGACCCGTGTTCCCCCCGACCTCCGCGAGACCGTCGAGCGCGCCATCACCGAGCTGGAGAGACCCGTCGTGCAGACGGATCCCGGGCCGGCGCCGGCCGAGGCCGTCGACCTCGCCGCCGAGCCGGTGATCCTCGTGACGGGGTTCGAGCCGTACGGGGACCACGCGGTCAACCCATCGCAGGAGCTGGCGAAGCTCCTCGACGGCCGGCGGTTCGGGAGCTGCGGCGTCGCGACCGCCGTCCTGCCGGTCCACCACCTCGAGGCCTCGCGTCACGTGTCGCTCCTCCTCGGCGAGATGTCGCCGGTGGCCGTCGTCCACCTGGGCCTGGCCGAAGGCCGGGCGCGACTGGCCCTCGAGCGGGCGGCGCTCAACGTGATGGACTACCGCATCGCCGACAACGCGGGATACCGGGCCGAGGGCGAGCCTTGCGTGCCCGAGGGGCCGGCAGCGTATTTCACCTCGCTCCCCTTGCCCGAGATCCTGGCCGCCCTGACGGCCGAGGGCGTCCCGGCTTACGTGTCGAACACCGCCGGCACCTTTCTCTGCAACCAGACCCTCTATCGAACCCTTGACGAGATCGCAACGCGGGAGCTCACCGTCCGCGCCGGCTTCGTCCACCTCCCGCTCCTGCCCGCCATGGTCGCCGCCCGTAACCTGGACCTGCCGAGCATGGACCTCCCGCTCATGCTTCGTGGCGTGGAGACGCTGCTGCGAATCGTCGCCGAAACCGTCGACCCGGCGGCGGACGCGCGATAGCGACTCACCCCCTGATGACAGGGCTCCGGAAGGGTCGGGCCCTCGCGATCCTCTGGGCTGATGTGCCGTCGGCCCAGCGCGCGGATCTCGAGGCCGGGGCCACGAGCGAGCCGCTCGCGCCCGCGGACCCTGAGGCGGGAGTCCTGGCCGTCGGGCGCAACGAGTGGTACAACACCCAGCACCTGATCGGCAACATGACGGTGAACGGGATGTACTCGGCGCGGCGCTATCTGAACCGCGGGACCGGCCCCCGCTACCTCACCGTCTACGAGTTCGCGCACACCGAGGTGAGCCGTCAGCCGGCCTGGAACCGTGCTCGGGCCCAGTCGGTCTGGTGGCGCCGGATCGAGCGCCTCTGGGCCCACGCGCCCGGCTCGCCCGGCATCTACCGCCGCCTCGTCGCGCGCTGACAGACCGGACGGGCGGGCGGGCTGCCGAGTGACCATCGAGGCCGTCGAGGTCGGTCACTACCGCGTCCCGCTCCCGGTCGTCCTCTCCGACTCGACCCATGGGGAGATCACGCACTTCGAGCTGGTGACGGCGCGCGTCCGCACGGCCGACGGCGGCGAGGGGCTCGGCTACACCTACACTGTCGGCGCCGGGGCCGCGGCGATCCGGGCCCTCCTCGGTGACCTGACACCGCTCGTCCTTGGCCAGGACGCCGACCGGATCGCGCACCTCTGGCGGCGGCTGTGGTGGGGCTGCCATTACGTGGGGCGCGGCGGTCTCGCGGCCTTCGCGATCTCCGCGGTGGACATCGCGCTCTGGGATCTCCGCGCGCGTCGCCTCGGGCTCCCGCTCTGGAAGCTCCTCGGGGGCCATGACCCGCGAGTCAAAGCGTACGCCGGCGGGATCGACCTCCAGTTCCCGCTCGACCGGCTCCTCCGCCAGACCGACGAGAACCTCGGCCGCGGCTTCCGCGCGATCAAGATGAAGGTGGGTCGCCCCCGCCTCCGCGAGGACGTCGAGCGCGTCCGCGCGATGCGGGAGCGTCTCGGGCCCGACGTGCCCCTGATGGTCGACGCGAACATGCGCTGGACAGCCGACGAGGCGATCCGCGCCGCCCGCGCGCTGGTCGCCCACGACGTCTTCTGGCTGGAGGAGCCGACGATCCCGGACTACGTTCCCGGGCACGTGCGGATCGTGCGGGAGGGCGGGCTTCCCGTCGCCGCGGGCGAGAACCTCCGCACGATCCAGGAGTTCGCTCGCCTCATCGATGCGGGTGGCGTCTCGTTCCCCGAGCCCGACGTCTCGAACGTGGGCGGCATGACGGCCTGGCTCAAGGTCGCCCATGTTGCGGAGTCCCACAACCTCCCGGTCACCTCGCACGGCGTTCATGACCTCCACGTCCACCTCCTGGCCGCGGTGCCGAACGCCTCGTACCTCGAGGTCCACGGGTTCGGCCTCGAGCGATTCATCGCCCACCGCCTCGAGCTCAAGGACGGCGAGGCGATCGCGCCGGACCGCCCGGGTCACGGGGTCGAGTTCGACTGGAAGGGCCTGGAAGGCCTGCGCATCAGCTGACTCGGGCAGTCTCGCCATCTCGGATGATCCTGGGAACGATCGGAACGAAGGATCGGCTATACCGACGCACCGACGTACCGATCTCCAGCGATTCTACAACATCCGAGAAAGTGAATCACAGAGATAACTTAGACGATGCACTCTGTGATGTGGCTGGAGGGCAATGACGAGCTCCGACGACCTGCCAATCATTGACGCCCACCAGCACTTTTGGGACGTCACCCTCGACAAGCACCCGGGGTTTTGCGCGGAGCCACCCCTGCCGTTCCGCTACGGGGATACGCGACCGCTTCGTCGGACCTACCTGCCGGCGGATTACCGAGCCGATTGGGGGGGCCACCGGGTGGTCGGGTCTGTCTACATAGAGACGGAGTGGGACCCGACGGACTCCCTCGGCGAGACGCGGTGGGTGGAGAAGCTGGCGGCCAGAGAAGGACTGCCCCACGCCATGGTGGCCCAGGCGTGGCTCGACCGTAACGACGTGGAGGAGGTGCTCGCGCGCCAGGCCGCCTGCCCGCTCGTCCGCGGCATCCGTCACAAGCCCGTCGCGGCGTCATCCCCTGACGCGGTGGTGCCGGGCGCGCCGGGTTCGATGGGCGATCCGCGCTGGCGCGCCGGTTTCGCGCACCTCGCACGCCACGGCCTGTCGTTCGACCTCCAGACCCCGTGGTGGCATCTCGGCGAGGCGGCGGCGCTGGCCCGCGCGTTCCCCGACACCCTGGTCGTCCTGAACCACACGGGCTTGCCGGCGGACCGGAGCCCCGAGGGCCTCCGCGGCTGGCGCGCGGCGATGGCGGCGTTCGCCGGGGCGCCCAACGTCGCCGTGAAGATCTCCGGCCTCGGCGTGCCGGGCCGGCCCTGGACGCCGGAGACGAATCGCGACGTGGTCCTCCAGACGATCGAGCTCTTCGGGGTCGACCGGGCGATGTTCGCCTCGAACTTCCCTGTCGATGGCCTCATCGCGAGCTTCGACACGATCTACGCGGGCTTCAAGACCCTCGTGCGTGACTTCCCCCGCTCGGACCGCCTTCGTCTCTTCCACGACAACGCCGTCCGCTTCTATCGCCTCGAGGGCAGATCGTAACGCGCGGAAAGCGCCCGTCAGGGCTCGAACCCGTACACGCGAACCGGCGTCCAACCCCACCGTTCGACGAACGTCCGACCCTGCCACGTGACGGGACCGTCGAGACTGTGCCCGACGACGAGCAGCGCGCACGGCGCGCCAGACACCAGAGCCGCGAGCCGGCCCGAAGCATTCTGAACGAGCACGTGCTCCATCCGCAGGTCTGGACCGAGCCGTGCACGGAGAAGCGGCCAGAACGGGTACTCCAAATCATCCCAGCCGAGGATCAGGCCCACCCGCGCGCATCGCATGTCGCTCACCACGCCTGCGGCCGCTTCGTAGAGGTACAGGTGGGTGATCACGAACTCCGCCCCGGGCCCGAGCCAGAGCTGGCGGACGATGCGAGTCGGCGACCGACCCGGCCTGGCTCCAGTAGGCGACCCGGGGCATGTGGTAGGTCATCGAGTCCCACGTGTTCGGGGGCGCCAGGAGCGCGATGGCTCCGGTCACCGCGAGAATGGTCCCGATCGTCCCGAGCGCGACCTGGGGCATCGGCATCATGCGCCCCGGCGGCGCCGAATGCAGACGACGTCCGCGAAAGGCCCACAGCCCGATGCCGCCCGCGAGGCCCCAGCTCACCGCCAGCCAGCCCGGCGTGAGGCGGTGGCCGAGGCTGAGACCCTCGGTGAGGAGGGTCAGCGCCCCGCCGAGCGCTGCGGCGCCGAGAAAGAGCCCGTGGCCGGCCATCCTGCCGTGACCCATGAGTGCCCATTGCCCCTGCCCCGGCGCTCCGGGACCTCCCAATCTAGCGCATGCTCGACTTCGGGTCGGGGTGACTGGATGTCGGTGCAGCCGGGCGACCATTGCCCCCGACCGCGTGTCAGCCATTCGAGTCTCGCTTCGGCGAAAGCCCATTGACACGCGGGCGGGCGCCGGGAAACGATTGGGCCATCCCATCCATGTACGGCACGGGTCACGCGGGCAAGATCGTCGAGGACGAAACCTCCACTGAGGAGAGCGAACCATGGACGTTGGGGAATCGCCTGGCCTCGACCTGAACGCTCGAGGGGCATCCCGCCGTAGCTTCCTGCGCTGGTGCGCGGCTGCGTCCGGGGCCCTGACGCCCGCCGTGGCGCGCGGCCTCCGCGGCGCGCCTGAGGCGCTCGCCCAGGTCGCCCCGAAGCGGGGCGGGACTCTCCGGGTCGGCTTCTACATCGAGGCCGCCACCATGGACCCGCACCTGTCGGGCAGCAAGATCGACCGGCAGGTCTACCACAACCTCTACGACCCGCTCCTGGTTCTGGACGTGAAGCTCGGTCTCCAGCCCGGGCTGGCGGAGTCTTGGACCCAGCCGGACGGAAAGACCCTCGTCTTCAAGCTCCAGCGCGGAGTGAAGTTCCACGACGGCACCGACTTCAACGCGGAAGTCGCCAAGTTCAACTTCAACCGGATGAGGACGGATCCGAAGTCGGTCCGGAAGGGCGAGACGGCCAACATCGAGTCGGTGGACGTGGTGGACTCCCACACCATCCGGCTCAACCTACGCCGACCGGACGCCTCGCTACTGGCCGCGCTCACGGATCGCGCGGGCATGATGGTCTCGCCGAAGGTCGTCCAGGAGCGCGGTCCGGACCTCGAGCGGAACGCCCGCGGGGCCGGTACCGGGCCGTTCGAGTTCGTCGAGTGGGTGAAGGACGACCACATCCTCCTGAAGCGCAACGACAACTACTGGAACAAGCAGACCGGTCCGTACCTCGACCAGATCCGCTACCGCCCGATCCCGGACGACACCGTCAAGCTGGCGAGTCTCCAGTCGGGCGAGATCGACGTGATGGACTACGTCCAGCCCCGAGACGTGGCGGCGGTCAAGGCCGACAAGAAGGTGGTCGTCGTCGACGTGCCGTCGCTCGCGCAGTTCGCGTACGTGATGAACCATACGAAGCCGCCGTTCAACAACAAGGCCCTGCGCCAGGCGGTGATCTCCGCGCTCGACATCGACCAGATCGTCAAGGGGGTCTGGCTCGGTGTCGGGGTGCCGTCGAACGGGCCGATTCCACCCTCCAGCTGGGCGTACGACAGCACGATTCCGACGGAGAAGCGCGACCTGGTAAAGGTCAAGGCCAAGCTCGCCGAGGGCGGACAGCCGAGCGGGTTCACGTTCAGCGTCACGACGAACAACCTTCCGATCCTCGTCCAGGAGGCCGAGGTCATGCAGGCCCAGCTGGCCGAAGCCGGCATCACGATGAAGATCAAGCTCGTCGACGCCGCCGCCCTCCTGTCGGACGGGAACAACAAGAACCACGAGATGATCAGCTACCAGTGGAGCGGCCGGCCGGACCCCGACGGCAACACGTTCCAGTTCTTCAAGACGGGGCTACCACTCAACTGGTCCGGCATCTCGAATCCGAAGATCGACGCGCTGCTCGACAAAAGCCGCGAGGTGTCCGACCGCAACGAGCGGAAGAAGATCTTCAGCGACCTGACACGGCTCCTCCACGAGGAGGCGTCGATGGCGTTCATCGTGCACCCGATCGAGCCGAAGGCTTTCAGCCCGCGCGTTCAGGGCTACGAGCCCATCCCCGACGGGATGATGCGGTTCAAGAGCGTCTGGCTGAAGTAGACCGGGATCCGTGACCGCGACCGGGTGAGCCTGGACACGCCGGGCTGAAGCTCCCACGCCCATGGGCCGGTTTCTCCTGGGCCGCCTGATCGCGGTGATCCCTGTCCTCGTCCTCGTCACCGCCGGCGTGTTCCTCCTGATCCATCTCACGCCCGGCGATCCCATCGACGCGATGATGGCCGAGTCGGTCGACCCTGGCGTGAAGGCGGAGCTGAGCCGCCAGCTCGGCCTCGATCAGCCGATCCACGTGCAGTACCTGAGATGGATGGGACGGCTGCTCCACGGCGATCTCGGACGCTCGATCCGGAACGGGCAACCGGTCGTCGAGGACGTCGGTCGCCGGATCCGGCCCAGTCTGGAGCTCGCGCTTCTGGCGATGCTGATCGCGCTCCTGGTGGCCTTCCCGCTCGGGATGCTCTCCGCGGCCCGTCGGAACACGCCGGTGGATGGCACAGGCACGGCGTTCGCCCTCATCGGGATCTGCATGCCGAACTTCCTCATCGCCCTGCTCCTGATCTTCCTGTTCGGGGTGACGCTCCGCTGGCTGCCGGTCTCCGGGTATACCGATCCTCTCGAAGACCCGGTGAACGGCCTCCGCTCCCTGGCGCTGCCCGCGATCACTCTCGGACTCGCGCTCGGAGCCGTGATCACACGGACCCTGCGCTCGAGCCTTCTCGAGGCGCTCTCCGAGGACTACGTGCGCACCGCGCGGGCCAAGGGGGTGTCCGAGAGCGTGATCCTGAGCCGGCACGCGCTGAAGAACGGCCTCATCCCGGTCATCACCGTGCTCGGGCTGCAGCTCGGCGGTCTGATCGGGGGCGCAGTGATCACGGAGTACGTGTTCGCCTTGCCCGGGGTTGGCCGGCTGGTGGTCGACGCGGTCTTCGCACGGGACTACCCCCTGGTGCAGGGAGTCGTCCTCCTGATCGCCGTTGGCTTCATCGTGACCAACCTGGCCGTGGATCTCGTCTACGGCTGGCTCGACCCGAGGATCCGGTATCGCTGAGCTCGCTCCCTCGAGCGCACGGGCTTGGGGCCCGCCCGCGCGACCGGCCTCCGGGCGCCGATGGGTGGCGCTCCGGCGGATGGCCAGCGGGCGGCTCGCCCTGGCCGGGGCCGCGGTGACACTGATCGCCGTGGTGGTGGCATTGGCCGCACAGGCGTTGGCTCCCCACAACCCTCTCAAGCAGAACCTCAGCAACACGCTGGCAAGTCCAAGTCGGACTCACCTTCTCGGAACCGACAACGTGGGCCGGGATGTGCTCTCGCGGGTCATCTGGGGTACGCGCATCTCGCTGGTGGCGGGCTTCGTGTCGGTCGCGCTCGCGGCGCTGGCGGGAAGTCTCATCGGTCTCTTCGCCGGATACCGGGGCGGCCGCGTCGATGGCCTCGCAATGCGGCTGATGGACGCCCTGCTGTCCTTTCCGCCCCTCGTCCTAGCGCTGGCGCTCGGCGCGGTACTGGGCGCGGACCTCAGCGGGGTGCTGATCGCGCTCGGCGTCGTGTACACCCCCACCTTCGCCCGGCTGATGCGCGGCCAGGTGCTGACCATCCGCGGCCGCGAGTACATCGAGGCGGCCCGGGCCCTCGGCGCGTCCGGCGGGGCGATCGCCTGGCGCCACGTCCTGCCGAACGCCGCCACCCCGATCGTGGTCCAGGCGTCCTTGAGCGTGGCCTTCGCAATCCTCGCGGAAGCCTCGCTGTCCTTCCTGGGGCTCGGAGTCCAGCCGCCCGAGGCCTCCTGGGGCAGCATGATCAACGCGGGACGCGGCTACCTCCGACAGGCCCCCTGGGTCGTGTTCGGCCCGGGTGCGGCCCTCTTCGTCACGGTGCTCGGCCTCAACTTCCTCGGCGACGCCGTGCGCGACGCCCTTGACCCGAAGCTGCGGGTCTGAGGGGTGGCCGCGTCGCCCCGGCGTTACCAGAGGTACAGGATCACCGACGCGGCCAGCAGCACGCCCATCGCGCCGTTGAAGGTCCGGAAGGCGCGCTCGGAGCGCAGGACGCGCTGCAAGACCGCGCCGAAGGCGAGCCAGGGCAGGCAACTGGGGAGCACCGCGACGAAGAAGACGAGCCCGAGGGCGGCGGACTGCGCCAGTGCACCCCCCGCCCCGGCGTCGAGGAACGTTGCGGCGGCGCTGGCACACACGAGCCACGACTTCGGGTTGACCCACTGAAGGGCCGCCGCGCCGACAAGTCCGACCGGCTGGCCCGCCACTCGGGCAGTAGAGCGGCGGGCCGTCGCGACCTTCCACGCCAGCCAGCAGAGCATCGCCGCCCCGGTCCACTTGACGACCTTGAGCACGAGGGGATTGCCCAGGATCA